>Ga0210062_1000044_pt1 | contig 32256 bp, 27 predicted proteins | sample Muzzi_CordA_D2_FD_185528 | JGI IMG/M metagenome (GOLD analysis project Ga0210062, IMG submission 185528) | Wetland microbial communities from San Francisco Bay, California, USA, that impact long-term carbon sequestration - Muzzi_CordA_D2 (SPAdes) | ecosystem: Environmental > Aquatic > Marine >...
GCCGGTATATCCGGGCCTGTGTGGATCCTTCGGAGCCTCAATTGTCCCAAAGGTTCCCTTCATGCCGCCCGGGAGTTCGATTTCCGGCTTTTTGAATTCCGTCTTGGGCCCGGAATCGGCATCCGCCGGCTTCTGCTTCGTGGCGGCCGGCCGGCCCTTGGCTGCATCAGGTTTTTCCGCCGATTGCGCCACGCCGAGGCCCGCGACCAAAACGAGCAAGACCGTCGCTACCCATTTCATGAGTGCCTCCCACGAGCTGGATCGGACACGCCGAAATCTGCGCAGTCCAGCGGAGCACATTCAGCAAATCACAGGATTGCGGCAAGTCCTTGGTGACGCAGCCACATACACGAGCCCGAGGACTAGCCCGGCTTTTCGTCGTCGCTGACCGGCGAGGTCACCACGAGGAAGACGAGATCGACCAGGCCCGTGTTCTCGATCGCATGCTCAACGCCCGGCGGCAGATAGATGAAGTCATGCTTGCGCACGACATGGTCCTTGCCGGCGATGTGCATCAGCCCCTCGCCTTCGATCACGTGATAGACCTGTTCCTGCACCTTGTGGCTGTGCTTCTCCACATAGGCTTTCGGCTGGTACATCGAGATGCGGTAGTCGATGTGCCTGGAACCGGCCGTCTCCGGCATGACCAGCGGCTTGGACAGCGCGCCCCCGAAATGGTTGGGAAACTCGAGCCATGGCACTTCGGCGATGTTGCGGATGAAAGCCTGGCGGGACGGTGCGGACATCGGTCGGACCTTTCGCGAATAACCTGCAACTATTGCGCTGCGGGAGGCGCACGGATTGCGGTTGCGGTCGTGCCGGAGAGACTTTAACGATAGCGCTACCGACCGACAATCTTCGCGCCCTGTGAAAGTTGCATGAAAGCCGCGCCGTTCGAATATTCGCGTCCTGCCGATCTTGACGAAGCCTGTGCGTTGCTCGCTGCCGACGACGGTGCGCGCGTGATCGCCGGCGGGCAGACGCTGGTGCCGATGATGGCCATGCGGTTGGCGCGACCGACGCGGCTCGTCGACATCAATCGCATTGCCGACCTCTCCTATATCCGCGAGGACTGCGACGGTGTGGCGATCGGCGCGGTGACGCCACAATGCATCGCCGAGCGCGACGCGCTGATCGCACGCAAGCTGCCGCTGCTGGCGCGGGCCATTCCGTTCATCGGTCATGCCGCCACCCGCGCGCGCGGTACCGTCGGTGGCTCGCTGGCCCATGCCGATCCGGCCGCCGAACTGGCGCTCGTCTCCGTCACCCTCGACGCCACGCTAAGCTATCGCGTAGTCGGTACCAGCACCGACGTCGCGGCCCGCGACTTTTTCATCGGACCCATGGTGACCAGCCTGCCGGACGGCGCCTGTCTGACCGCGGTGCGTTTTCCCGTGTGGTCCGGCACGACCGGTGTCGGCTTCCACGAGGTCAACGCGCGCCGCAGCGATTTTGCCTTCGCCTCTGCGGCGGCCCAAGTGGAGCTCGACGCCTCCGGCAAGGCGAAGCGCATCGCCATCGGCATCGGTGCGGCCTCTGATTTTCCCATCCGGCTGGCCACCGCCGAACAGCAATTGACCGGCACGGCCCTGGAACCTGCCAAGGTCTCCGAGGCCGTGCGCGCAGCGCTGGCCGACATCGAGACGCTTGACGACCTGCATGCCTCGGCCGACTACCGCCGCCGCGCGGCGGCTTCGCTCGCCGCCAGCGCCATCGCCGATGCCAAGACCGACTCCCAGGGACGCAACGCCCATGCGCATTAAGTTGTCCGTCAACGGCGAAACCCATGAGCTCGATGTTGAGCCGCGTACGACCTTGCTCGACGCCTTGCGCGATCATCTCAGGCTCACCGGCGCACATGCCGGCTGCGAGCACGGCGTCTGCGGAGCCTGCACCGTGCTGTTCGACGGCGTCGCCGTGCGCTCGTGCCTGATGTTCGCGCCGCAGGCGGAAGGCACCGCCATCACCACCATCGAAGGCGTGACGCCGGGGCCGGGCGAACTGTCGCCGGTGCAGGACGCCTTCTGCGAGACCCACGGCATGCAGTGCGGTTATTGCACGCCGGCCATGATCCTCGCCGCCCATTCGCTGCTGGCGGGCAACCCGAACCCGACGCGCGAGGACATCGTCGAGGCGATCTCCGGCAATATCTGCCGCTGCACCGGCTATGCGCAGATCATCGAGGCGATCGCACTTGCCGCCGAGCGCATGCGCGGGGACAACCGGCCGCTGGACCGAACGCCATGAGCGAAGCACCCCACCACTTCCGTTATGTCGCGACCGATCGGCGGGTCCGGGAGGATCGCCGTTTTGTCGCCGGCAAGGGACGGTTTGTGGCCGACGTCGATTTGCCGGGAACCCGTCACGTGGCGCTGGTCACCTGTCCGCATGCGGCCGCGCGCATAAAGTCGATCGACAAGAGCCGGGCGCTGAAGATGCCCGGCGTACATTACGTTCTCGATGGCACCGAACTCGCCGAAGCCACGCAGCCGCTGCTGGCCGGCCTCGACACACCGAACGTGCCACGCCGGCCGCTGGCATTCGAGGTCGCCCGCTATTCCGGCGAATGGGTCGCAGCGGTGGTTGCCGATACGCGCGCGCAGGCCGAGGACGCGGCGGAAGAGGTCGACGTCGACTACGAGCCGTTGCCCTTCGTGCTCGACGCGGAACGGGCGATGGAAAAGGACAGCCCGCTGGTGCACGAGGCGCACGGCTCCAACGTGCTGCTCGACAAGACCTTCGTCTGGGGCGAGGTCGACAAGGACTTTGCCAAGAGCCCCCACAAACTGTCATTGCGCGCCAAATGGGGCCGCAGTTCCACGGTGCCGATCGAAACCTTCGGCGTGGTGGCAGGCTGGGATCCATGGCACGAAATCCTGGATGTTCACGCGTCGATCCAGTTGCCGCGCTACAACGACCAGATCGGCGCCGCCCTGAAAATCCCGGTGTCGTCGGTGCGGGTGCATCATGACGTCGACGTCGGCGGCAGCTACGGCGTCAAGCGCGGCATCAAGCACACGGTACTGTGCGGCTACCTTGCCCGACGGCTCGGTTTCCCAGTGCGGCTGATCGAGGACCGGCTGGAAAACATGCGTGGCGGTGACGCGCACGGTCCGGAACGCCTGTTCGACGTCGAACTCGCTTACGACGACAACGGCATCGTACATTCGATGAAGATGCGGGCGCTGGAAAATCTCGGCGCCTACGCGGGACGGTCGCCGTTCCAGCTCGGCAAGCCGGCCGGCTCCATTGTCGGTCCCTATAAGATCAACAGCGTGCAGTACCGCGCCATTGCCGTGGTCACCAACAAGACCACACAGGACGCCGTGCGTGGCTTCGGCGCGGGTCCGACAAATATGGCGCTGGAGCGCGCGATGGACGAGGTCGCCCATGCGGTTGGCCTCGACCCGCTGGAAGTGCGCCGGCGCAACATGATCCGGCATGAGGAATTTCCCTACACCATCCCGAGTGGCACCGAATACGACAGCGGCGACTACCACACCGTCATCGACAAGGTGCTCGCAGGCGACACCTTCGAGACCCTGAAGCGGCAGCGCGACGCCCTGCGCGCCGAGGGCAAGCTCGCCGGCATCGGGATCGCCGCCTGCCTCGAACCGAGTGGCGGCAACGCCATTTTCGAGGCGCTGCTCAATCCCAAGATCACCACTTCCACCTTTATGGACTCCTGCCGCATCACAGTGGACGGGCTGGGCTCCATCACCGCGACCATGCACACCACCTCGTCCGGGCAGGGCCATGAGACCTTGGTCGGCACGGTGGTCGGTGAAGCCCTGCAGATGGACCCCGACCGCATCCGCGTGACGCGGCCGGATTCGCTCAATTCGTTGCCGAGCGGCACGCCCGTCGCCAGCCGCATGGCCATCATGCTGGGCGGCGCCGCCTACCGCGCGGCGCAGAAGCTGAAAGACAAGCTCATTGCCATCGCCGCGCACGACCTCGGCATTCCGCCGACGCGTGCCGTATACGAAGCCGGCAACGTCTATGACCGTGACGACCCTTCAACCAAGCGCACCTGGAGCGAACTGGTCGAGATCGCGCACCGCAACTATCACCGCATGCCGCCGGGCTTCGAGCCGGGCCTGGCGGTGAGCGATATCTACCAGGTGCCAACCGGCGGCAAGCTGCCGACTCCCGACGGCCGCGTGCAGATGTATCCGTGCTTCTCCTTTGAATTTCACCTGATCCTGCTCACCATCGATCCCGTTCTCGGCACGCCGAAGATCGTGCGATACCGCCTCGGCCACGATTGCGGCACGCAGATCAACCCGAAGATCGTACGCGGTATGGCCATGGGCGGCATTGCCCACGGCATCGGCGCCGCACTCTACGAGGAATTCGCCTATAACGACGAGGGCCAGCTCATCGCCCAGAGCTTCATGGACTACCTGCTGCCGTCCTCGCACGAGGTGCCGCCGGTCGAGGTAATCGATCACGAGACCCCGTCGCCGCACACCGTGCTGGGCCAGAAGGGTTCCGGCGAGTCCGGCTATCTCGGGGCGCCGGCGGCGATCGCCAACGCGGTCAACGACGCGCTGCGGCCGCTCGGCCTCAACATCAACACCTTGCCCCTGAAAGCCTCGCACCTCGCCGACATGATTGCCGAGGCGCAGAAAAGTTAGGACAAGTTCAATGATCGTCGATTGCCACGCCCATCTGGTGCCGCCCGACCTGCTGGCCGCCATCCGCAAGGACGCAGCGCGTTTGCCCAATGTGCGACCGGTCGAGGACGCTGGCAGCCTCGCCTTCTCCTTTGCCGGTGGCAAGCAGACGCGGCCGGTGTCGAAGCCGCTCTCGGACATCCCTGCGCGCGTCGCCTGGATGCAGAAGCAGGGCATCGACAAGCAGGTGGTCGGCGGCTGGGTCGACATGTTCGGCTATGAGTTGCCCGGCGCCGACGCAGAGGCCTGGAGCAGGATGATCAACGACGCGCTGATGGCCGCCGCCAGGGCGGAGCCGCGGTTCGTGCCGCTCGCCAGCGTGCCGCTGGGCGACGGCAAGCGCGCGGCGGTCGTGCTGAAGGATGCCATCGCTGCCGGATTTCCAGGCTGCATGATCGGCACGCTGCCGCGCGGCGTCGGCTCAACCCTTGACGACGCCGATCTCGATGCATTCTGGCAGGCGGCGGACGAGACCGGCGCGGTTATCCATATCCATCCGAGCTTCGATGCCGGCGACGTGCGGGTGAACGCCTTCGGCCTGGCCAACGGGCTTGGCCGCATCACCGACGCGGCGGTGGCGGTGGCGCGACTGATCTCGGCCGGCCATCTGGCGCGATACAAGCAGGCCAAGTTCTTCGCGCCGATGGGCGGGGCCGCGCTGCCCTTCGTGCTCGGCCGGCTCAAGCGCAATCACCAGATCACCCCGGACGTCGGCGATCCGGCCGAAGGGCTCTCTCGCCTCTACACCGACACCATTCTGCACGATGCGCGCGTACTGAAATTCGTGATCGAGATGATGGGGACCGAGCGCCTCATGATGGGCTCCGACATGCCGTTCCCGATCGGCGATTCAGAGCCGCTGCGCATCGTGGCCGAAGCCGGGCTGTCGAAGGAGCAGGCAGCGTCGGTCAATGGCGCCCTCGCCGCGCGCCTGTTTCGCATTCGGTGAGCGCGCAATAGCGGCGCGCTGATCAGCCCGCCTGCTTCACGCCGGCGCCAAGGCGGCTCAAGCGCGCCTTCAGATCGAACGACAGATCGGCGGCCTCATCCGGCGTGATCGACTCGCCGGCGGCCAGCAGGCGGCGGCCGAACATGTGGTCGGCGGCGCGGTTGACCGACTCGATGCCGAGCAGCCGCTGACCGGCAAAGCAGAATACCGAGAAGGCACGGCTTGCCGGATCGCCACGCACGACGATGTGATCGCTGCCGCCGGTCAAGCCCACCATCTGCAATTTGAGATCGCGCTGGTCGCTCCAGAACCAGGGCACGGCCGCGTAGTCCTCCGCGTGGCCGGTGAGCCGTCTAGCAACGCAGCGCGCCTGGTCGACGGCGTTCTGCACCGACTCCAGACGTATGAGGCCACCGCCGGCCGGATCGGGAAAGGCGGCACAATCGCCGAGCGCAGAAATATTCGGATCCGCGGTTACCAGCTGCTTGTCGACGACGATGCCGTTGTCGGCTGGTAAACCCGCTTCGGTGGCGAATTCGGTATTTGGAACGATGCCGATGCCGACCAGAACCAGATCGGCCGTCAGCGTGCGTCCGTCAGCGAGCGCGATGCCGGTGACGCGACCGGCTTCACCGTCGACGCGGGTCAGCCGCGCATCCATGTGCAGCTGCGCGCCCCATTGCGCGTGCGCCTGCGCATAGAAGTCGGAGGTGGCGTGCGACACCGCCCGGCTCATCACCCGCGACAGCGCTTCTACTACATGCACCGTCTTGCCGAGCTTGCTGGCGACGGCCGCGATTTCGAGACCGATGAAGCCGGCGCCGACCACGACGATCGTGCGCGCCATCTCGAGCCGTTCCCTGATCACGTCCGACTCGGCTTTGGTGCGCAGATAGAAGACGCCATCGAGGTCCGCGCCCTCCACCGGCAGCAGCCGGTTGCGCGCCCCGATGGCGAGCACGAGATGGGCGTAACCAAGGCCTGAGCCCGAAGCGAGATGCACGCGGCGCGCGGCGCGATCGATGCCGACAACGCGGTCGCCCATGATCAGGTCGATGCTGTGCTTGTCATAAAAGGTTTCCGGCCGCAGCAGCAGCCGCTCAGCCGTCATCTCGCCGAGAAGATAGGCCTTGGACAGCGGCGGTCGCTGATAAGGCAGCACCGGCTCGTCGCCGACGATGGTGACCGGCTCCTGATAGCCCTGCTCGCGCAGCGAGGCGGCGGCCTGAAAGCCGCCCTGCCCGCCGCCGATGATAATTGTTCCCGCCGCCGCCATTAGCTTCGTCCTTCACATCGGCGCATCGCGCGTGTTTCCGCAGCCCTTGGCATAGACGCGACCTTTGCCCGGCGCAATGTCAGCGGCGATTTGTTCGTTGATCTCCCTTCTCGGTCGCTCACCAACCGCTCAGCGTGGCATTTTGCGCCGGAGCGTCTGTCTGCTAGGCATTCTGAGAAGCGTCAGCAGGAGGAAACCCGGCCATGGACGAGACTCCTCTTCTCGTCGACAGATGCGACGGCTATCGCCGCGTTACGCTCAACCGGCCGCAACGGCTCAATGCCTTCAACGATGCAATGCACCGCGCGCTGCAGACGGCGCTCGACGAAGCGGAACGGGATCCGTCCTGCCGCGCGCTGCTGCTGACCGGCGCCGGGCGTGGCTTCTGCGCAGGCCAGGACCTCAGTGATCGGGTGGCCAGCGGAGACAAGAAGCCCGATCTCGGCAAGAGTATCGACACCTTTTACAATCCGCTGATCCGCCGGTTGCGCGGCTTGTCCTTTCCGGTCATCGCCGCGGTCAACGGCGTTGCCGCGGGCGCCGGCGCCAACATCGCGTTCAACTGCGACATCGTGCTCGCCGCCCGCTCGGCAAGCTTCGTACAGGCCTTCGCCAGGATCGGGCTGGTGCCGGACTCCGGCGGCACCTGGGTTCTGCCGCGGCTGGCGGGTGCCGCCCGCGCACGCGGCCTCGCGCTGCTGGCCGAGCCCTTGCCGGCAGAAAAGGCGGAAGGCTGGGGCATGATCTGGAAGGTGGTCGACGACGACTCGTTGATGAGCGAAGCCGAAAAGCTCTGTGCGCATTTCGCCAGTGCGCCAACCGTCGGCCTGTCGCTGATCAAGCGCGCGCTTGATGCTTCGGAAACCAACACGCTCGATGAGCAGCTCGACCTCGAGCGCGACCTGCAGCGCGAGGCCGGCAATACATCCGATTACGCCGAAGGCGTGCGCGCCTTCATGGAAAAGCGCGCGCCGGCCTTCACCGGCCGCAAGCGATAATGCATGACCGCACAGCAACTGGCGCACGCCTACGCCGACGTCATGTGGGAGGAAGACGCAGCCACCCACGGGCTCGGCGGGAACTTGTCGTCTACGACATCACGGTGACGTGGCAGGACGGCACCGTGATCACCGAGTTCCAAGGCCAATTGCGCAGCAGCACCATTCGCGCGGCATCAAAGGAAAACTGGCTGGCCGGACCCGGACAGGCGCAATCGGCAACCAGAAACTGGCCGCCTTGAACATGGCCACGCCCTGGCGGCTGCCGCCGAGGCATAATTTGCTGGAAAATCGTCGCAGTGGCTTGAATAATCAGGGGGCCCACATGCAAATTGCCAACTGCCGGGTTTGCGGATAATGCCAATCTCCTGATGGGGGAGCCGGCTTGCCGGGAGGGCAAGCGGAATGGCCTTGCAGGCGCGGCCAGCCAAAATGGTAGTAATAATGACCAGTCGGGGGGACGGTGGCCAAGCTACTTGAAATTGCGAATCTGCAAACGCAGTTCTTTACGTCGGCCGGCGTGGTGCGGGCCGTTGACGGCATCTCCTATGACGTCAACGAAGGCGAAACGGTCGCCATCGTCGGCGAGTCCGGCTGCGGGAAATCCGTCGGCGCGCTGTCGATCCTGCGCCTCATCCCCGATCCGCCCGGCCGCATCGTCGGCGGCAGCATCCGGTTCGAGGGACGAGACCTCCTCCAACTGAGCGACGAGGAGATCCGTGACGTCCGTGGCAAGGACATCGCCATGGTGTTCCAGGAGCCGATGACCTCGCTCAACCCGGTGCTCACCATCGGCCGCCAGCTCACCGAGACCCTGCAACAGCATCTCAACATGAGCCACGAACAGGCGACCGCGCGCGCGGTCGAATTGCTGGGCATGGTCGGCATTTCCGATCCCGCCCGCCGGCTCAAGCAATATCCGCATCACCTCAGCGGCGGCATGCGCCAGCGCGTGATGATCGCCATGGCGCTGTGCTGCGAGCCCAAGCTCATCATCGCCGACGAGCCGACCACCGCGCTCGACGTCACCATCCAGGCGCAGATTCTCGAATTGATGAAGGATCTGACGCGGCGACTGGGCGTGGCCCTGATCGTCATCACCCATAACCTGGGCATCGTCGCCCGCTACGCTGACCGTGTGAACGTGATGTATGCCGGCCGGATCGTCGAAAGCGGGACCGCGAACGAAATCTACCATAACCCGCGCCATCCCTACACGCTCGCGCTGCTCAAGTCGGTGCCGCGCATGGACCAGCCGCGCCGTGGCAAGCTCGATCCCGTGCAAGGCCAACCGCCCGACCTCACGCGCCTGGACGACAGCTGCTCGTTCCGCCCGCGCTGCGGCTTTGCCATTGAGCGCTGCGCCACCGCGCCTGACCTCGAGCAGGTTGGCGCCGAAGGCCACATCGCAGCCTGCTGGCAGGCGCAACAGGTGGCCGATTCCTTGAGGAAGGCGTCATGAGTACGGCCCAGACGGCTGCTGACATAGAAAGCAGCGGCCACGAGCAGCGGCGCCAATCGGTAGAGCGCGTTGCCCAGGCAGCGGATCTGGTCACGGTGCGCAACCTGAAAATGCACTTCCCGGTCACCGAGGGCGCTCTGTTGTCGCGGGTGGTCGCCCATGTGAAAGCCATCGACGGCATCAGCTTCACCATTCGCAGGGGCGAAACCCTGGGCCTGGTCGGCGAATCCGGTTGCGGCAAGACCACCACCGGCCGCTGCATTCTGCAGCTGGAACATGCGACCTCGGGCGAAATCCTGTTCGACGGCACCAACCTGATCGGCCTCGACCGCAAGTCGATGATGGCGCTGCGGCACAAGATCCAGGTGATCTTCCAGGACCCCTACTCGTCGCTCAATCCGCGCATGAAGATCGGCGACATCATCGCCGAGCCGATGCTGGTGCATAAGACCGAGCCAGACAAGGCGGCGCGCGACGCCCGCGTCAAAGACCTGCTCAGGCTTTGCGGCCTCGATCCCCGCTTCGCCGACCGTTACCCGCATGAGATGAGCGGCGGCCAGCGCCAGCGGGTTGGCATTGCGCGCGCCCTGTCGGTCCGTCCCGAGTTCATCATCTGCGATGAGGCGATTTCGGCCCTGGACGTGTCGATTCAGGCGCAAATCATCAATCTTTTGGAGGATTTGCGCGACGAGTTCGGCCTCACGTACCTGTTTATCGCCCATGACCTCAGCGTCGTGCGCCATCTTTGCCACCGGGTAGCGGTCATGTATCTGGGCAAAATCGTCGAATTGGCGGAATGCGACGAGTTGTACAACAACCCGTTGCATCCTTATACTCAAGCTCTGCTTGCTGCGGTGCCAGTGCCGGACCCGGAGGTGGAACGCAAACGCGCCCACCAGATCGTCAGAGGCGAGGTGCCGAGCCCGATCAATCCGCCGAGCGGATGCGTGTTTCATCCGCGGTGCCGCCTCGCCGTAGACAACTGCTCGAAGGAGATACCGGAATTCAGGGAATTGCGACCGGGGCACTGGGTAGCCTGCTCCGTCGTTTAAACGCTCCGCAGAAGAGTGATGGTCTTGAGGACACACAAAGAAGGTCCTCGGGCCGGTCCAAAGGAAACGAAGCAAAACAAGATCAAGGGAGGAACGACAATGCAATTTGCTCGACTGATTAGATCGGCTTTGGTGCTGGCGGCCGCCGCCGCTGTGACCATTGCCTACACCGCGCCTTCTGTCGCGGCCGGACCAGCCAAAGGCGGCGTCCTGAAATACGTCGTGCCGGCCGAACCGCCGAGCTTCGACGGTCACCGCGAGACCACCTTCGCGCTCATTCACCCGATCGCCCCCTTCTACAGCCTGCTGATCCGGGTCGATCCGACGGTCCCGTACAAATCCGGCAACTTCGTCTGCGACCTTTGCACCGATATGCCGAAGGCGACCGACGACGGCAAGACCTACACCTTCAAGATCCGCGACGGCGTCAAGTTCAGCGACGGCTCGACACTGACCGCGCAGGACGTGGTGGCGACCTACAAGAAGATAATCTTCCCGCCGCAGGGCGTCGCCAGCGCGCGCAAGGCGTTTTACGTGATGGTCGACAGCGTGAGTGCACCCGACGACCACACCGTCGTGTTCAAGCTCAAGTATCCGTCCGGCGCATTCCTCCCGGCGCTCGCGAATCCCTACAACTTCATCTACTCCAAGGCGATCCTCGACAAGGATATGCATTGGTATGAGAAGAACGTCATGGGTTCCGGTCCGTTCATTTGGGACGGACGCGAAGCCGGCGCCTTCATCAAGGGCAAGCGCAATCCGAACTTCTATATCAAGGGCAGGCCCTATCTCGACGGCTTCGAGGCTATCTTCGCCAAGAAGCAGTCGCTGCGCGTGCAGGCCATTCAGGGCGACCGCGCGGCGATCGAGTTCCGCGGCTTCCCACCGAAGAGCCGCGACGACCTGGTCAAGGCCCTGGGCGACAAAATCACAGTCCAGGAGAGCAACTGGAACTGCGTGCTGATTACTACATTTAATCATAAGAACAAGCCGTTCGACGACGCACGCGTGCGGCGGGCCTTGACGCTGGCCGTCGACCGCTGGGGCGGCTCCAAATACCTGTCGAGCATCGCCATCGTGAAGGCGGTGGGCGGCGTGGCTTTCCCGGGTCATTCGCTGGCGGCGACCAAGGAGGAACTGCAGCAGATCGCCGGCTACTGGCCCGACATCGAGAAGTCGCGCGCGGAAGCCAAAAGACTGCTGAAGGAGGCCGGTCAGGAGAACCTCAAGTTCACGCTCAACAACCGCGGTGTCGACCAGCCGTACAAGATCGTCGGCACCTGGCTCATCGACCAGTGGAAGAAGATCGGTCTCCAGGTCGACCAGCGGGTGCAGCCGACCGGTCCGTTCTACGCGACGCTGCGCAAGAAAAAGGACTACGACGTCTCGCTCGACTTCAATTGTCAGGCCGTGGTGAACCCACTGCTCGACGTGGCGAAGTTCATCTCCGATGACGTTTCCGGAAACCAGTACGGCTCGTACCAGGACCGCGAGTTGGACAAGATGTTCAATGCCATGAACCAGTCTGGCGACCCGAAGGAACAGCGCGCCATCATGCGCAAGTTCGAAAAGCGGGCGCTCGACGAACAGGCGCACGCGTTCATCTCGCTGTGGTGGTACCGCATCATTCCGCATCGGTCCTATGTCAAGGGATGGCACATAACGCCAAGCCATTACTTGAATCAGCAACTCGATAGCGTCTGGATCGACAAGTCGCTGATGTGAGACCAGCCGGTCACCTGAACCAATCCGCCCGCGGCGTTCTCGCCGCGGGCGGAGCACCGGCAGATGAACTTGAATGTCGCAATACATCGTCAAACGTCTTTTGCTGACCATACCGACCCTTCTCGGGGCGGCGATCCTGGTCTTTTTCCTGATGCGCCTCATTCCCGGCGACATCTGCGAACTTCGCTTGGCCGGCACCGGCGGCTATTTCGACGAGGCCGCGCTGAAAATCTGTCGGAGCGAGATCGGCATCGACCAGCCAACCATCGTGCAATTGGGCGGCTACCTCTGGGGACTCGCCACCTTCAATTTCGGCAACTCGATGTGGACCGGCCGCCCTATCGTCGAGGAAATCGGATTACGCTTCGAGCTGTCGCTGATGATTGCCATCCTGGCGACTGTGACCGCCACCATCATCGCCATTCCCCTGGGAACGATCTCCGCCATCAAGCAGGACACCTGGATCGACTATGTCGTCCGCTCCTTCAGCATCGCGGGCATCGCCATTCCGTCCTTCTGGTTCGGCATCCTCATTATTTTCGGCATCCTGTTCACCACGCAATGGTGGACCGGAATTCCCTGGATGCCGCCGATCCAGTACAAGTCTGACTGGACCAGTTGGGCGAACATATCCAATAATTTCGGCTTGCTGATCTGGCCGGCGCTGGCGACGGGATACCGCTATTCAGCCGTTGCTACCCGCATGACGCGCTCGGCCATGCTCGAGGTGCTGCGCGAGGACTACATCCGCACCGCCCGCGCCAAGGGCCTGGTCGAACGGCTGATCATTCAGCGCCATTCGCTCAAGAATGCCATGCTGCCCGTGGTCACCGTCATCGGCCTCGAGTTCGCATTCCTCATGGGCGGTCTCGTTGTTACCGAGCAGGTGTTCAATCTCAATGGTCTCGGCAAACTGTTTGTCGAGTCGGTGACGAACTACGACTACACAATGACGCAGGCGCTGGTCATGGTCGTCGTGGCCGTCTTCGTGTTCACCAACTTCCTGGTGGACGTGTTCTACGCCTGGCTCGATCCTCGCATTCGCTACAAGTAAGAGACCTGCAACATGGTTGTGACCTCGGAAGTGGTCGTTGAATCGGAATTCGAGACCCTGACCGAAAAAAAGTCGGTCGGCCGCACCATTGTTCAGTTGATGCGACGCAAGCCTCTGGGTGCGGCGGGCGCCATGATCGTCATCGTGATGATCCTGATGGCCATGTTCGCGGATTTTCTAACGCCCTACGATCCGGTGGCCAATTCGTTCGCATCGATGACCGAGGCGCCAGGCTGGACCCACTGGCTCGGCACCGACCAGTTCGGCCGCGATCTGCTCTCGCGCATCATCTACGGCGCGCGCACCGCGCTCCTTGTCGGCTTTACCTCTTCCGTCATCGGGGCCACCGCCGGCCTCGTGCTCGGCGTCGGCAGCGCCTATTTCGGCGGCCGCATCGATCTGATCTTCCAGCGCGTCATGGACATCTTCATGGCGTTTCCGCTGATCATTATGGCGCTCGCGGTGGTGTCGATCTTCGGCACCGGCGCGCAGAACGTGATCATCGCCATCACCATCCCCTTCATTCCACGTTGCGCCCGCGTGGTGCGATCGAGCGCGCTGGCGATCCGTGAGGTCCCCTATATCGACGCTGCGCGCGCCAATGGTTTCAGCCACGCGCGCATTATTCTGCGCCACATGGTGCCGAACGTCATGGCGCCCTACCTGATCATGATCACCGCCTTCGTCGGCCAGGCGATCCTGCTGGAGGCATCGCTCTCCTATCTCGGCCTCGGCGTGCAGGAGCCGACCCCGGCGTGGGGCCTGATGCTGCAGGGCGGCGCGGAGGAATACGCATTGAGCGCGCCATGGATGGCGATCTTTCCGGGCGTCGCCATCAGCCTGGCCGTCTTCGGCTTCAACTTGTTCGGCGATGCCGTGCGCGACGTGCTCGACCCCAGGCTGCGGTCGCGGTAGGGCGAACTGCCCTATCCCGCCTTGGCGACCTTGATCTTGGCCGGCGACTGCGGCCCACGGTAGCGCTCGCGCAGATCGTCCCATTCGGCGGCTCCGAAACGCGCAAACGCCTCGTGCGGCGACAGGTCCTTGGGCGGCGCCGGAAAGTTGCCCTTCCTGACCTCCGCCAGAAGCTCCTCGCAGCAGCCGATGACGCCGCGAAACAGCAGCGTCGGCAGGATGGCGAGCTTGTAGCCCATGGCCTCGGCATCCTTCAGCTCGACCGCCGGAGTTTTGCCGCGACGCACGACGTTGAGCAGGCACGGTCCCTGAACGAGCCCGGGCACCGCCGCCACCTCGTCCATGGTCTGCGGCGCCTCCACGAAAGCGATATCGGCGCCGGCAGCGAGCGCGGCCTGGGCGCGCGCGATTGCCTCGTCAAAGCCGATTACGGCCCGCGAGTCGGTGCGGGCGATGATGATGAAATCGGAGCTCCCGCGCGCATCGACGGCGGCCCGGATTTTCGCGATGTAATCGTCGGCCGGAATAACTTCCTTGTTGTCGAGGTGGCCGCACTTCTTCGGAAACACCTGATCCTCGATGTGGATGGCGGCAACGCCGTGCCGCGCGTATTCGCGCACCGTGCGCACCACGTTCAACTCGTTGCCGTAACCGGTGTCGGCGTCGGCGATGACCGGCAGGTCGACGGTCGCCGCGATCTTGCCGGCGTTGCCGACCATCTCGCTCATGGTCAGCAGGCCATAATCCGGATAGCCATGCGCGGCCGCCGTACCGGCGCCGGTCATGTAGACCGCCTCGAAGCCGGCATGGGCGATCAGCTTGGCTGTAATGCAGTCATAGGCGCCCGGCGCGATGGTCATGCCGCCGCGCTTGATCATCGCCCGTAGCTCGCTCGCCTTGTTCATTCCGGCCTCCCTTTAGCGCGCGCCTGCGCCGCCACTCGATCGACTTAGGTTATCACCATCGCCGCAACAGCGGCCACTACCTTAAAGCACAGACGGCTCCGAAGGCGCGTCCTTGATGAAAAAGCCGAGCGGGATGGTGGCGGCGGTCAGCACCGCCACGATCACCACCGTGCTGGCGAGGCCGATCTGGTCGCTGATAAATCCTGCGACCGGCGGCGCCACCGCGGCGGATCCGATCGTAATCGTGTAGAAAACGCTCAGTGCATGGGTGCGCCGTTCAGGCGCCGAATAAACCGGCACCGAACCGTAGATCACCGTCGTCACGCCGTTGAGCACGATGCCGAGCAGCGGCAGCAAACTAATCGCGGGTCCCAGCGGAAGCAGAAGCACGGCAACCATCCCCGCCGCCGTGAGGGCCTGGGCGACAACGATGGTGGCGACCGTGCCGATCCAGTTGGCGACCCAGCCGCAGGCGAGCTTGCCGGCAGCGCCGCCGACAAAAACCAGCGTCAGCGCAAATCCCGCCGTGGTGACGGCGGCACCCTTGCCGATCAGCAGAAACGGCAGGCAGACGAAGAATGCGCCGCGCACCACGCTGTCGACAATGCCGAAGGCGACCAGCACGCGAAAGCCGAAGCGCAGGCGCGCGCTCTGCGCTTTGGCGGCGGTGTCATGCGCGGGCGCAGTGACCGCGGGCGGCTCCGGCGCAACGCGTGGAGCAAGCATGAAGATGGCGGCGGCGGCCGCCACGCCGATCAGACCAAGCAGGCCGTAGGCCGGCCGCCAGGGCATGATCAGGATCATGGTGGTGGCGCTGGCGGGGAGCAGAACCTTGCCGACGTCGCCGGCGAAATTGTAGGTGGCGAAGGCCTTGAGCGCGCGCGCGCCGGTAAAGGTGCGGGTGACCAGCGCCGAGCCGATTGGATGCTGCGTGGCCGCGCCGAGCCCGCCGAGGAACAACGCGAAGACGAGCCAGGGAAACCCGCCGCTGATACCGGCGATGCAATAGCAAAGACCGCTCAGCGCCGTGCCCACCGCCAACACGAGACCGCCACCAAGGCGCCGCGCCACCAGCGAGGCCGGGATCTGCAGGCTCGCCAGCGTGCCGCTGTAGATCATGCGCAGCAGCCCGACGGCGGCGTAGCTCAGCGCGAACTCGGCCTGCCAGATCGGCAAGGCGATCCAGACCAGATCGGTATAGCCGTCGTGCAGCACATGCGCACCGCAGGCGACGCCCAGCGCGCGGCGCTCCTGGCGCTTGCCGGTGGCTGCCTCGGGGCCCGTGGCGGGGGCTGCTGTGACGGTCAAAACGGCTCCGGTTGCGGACTTACGACGGCGCTACGGGCGCGCCGGGACGAACGACACTGTTGTGAGCGCTTTATTTATCACGGGGAATGCGCAACAGTCATCGTTCCTTTGAGTGGTTTCCGGGAACCCGAACGCCATGAATTTCGAGCTGTCCGAGGAGCAAAAGCTGTTTGCCGACTCGGTGCGGCGGTTTGCGCTCGCTCGTCTGGAGAAAGACGCGCTCAAGCGTGCCCACGATTCGCGCTACCCCTTCGAGGTGGCGCAATTGATGGCCGGACAGGGCCTCATGGGCATCACCATTCCGGAAGTGGACGGCGGCGTAGGCGGCACACTGATGGATGCCGTCATCGCCATTGAACAGGTGGCGGCCGTCTGCCCGCGCAGCGCCGACGTGGTGCAGTTCGGTAATTTCGGCCCCATTCGTGCTTTTGCCGAGCACGGTACGGAGCAGCAGAAACAACGCTGGCTGCCCGACCTGCTCGCCGGCCGCATGGTGATGAGCCTCGGCATGACCGAGCCGGGCGCCGGCTCAGCCGTCACCGACCTGGTCACCAGCGCCAGGCCAGAGGGTTCGCACTACATCATCAATGGCAGCAAGCTGTTCTCGACCTTCAGCCCGGACGCCGCGATCTTCCTCATTTACGTGCGATATGGACCGGGGCTCTCCGGCATCGGCTCGGTGATTGTCGAGCGCGACACGCCCGGCTTCACCATCGGCCAGCCGTCCGCCTTCATGAGTGGCGAACAGTGGTGCGAGTTGCACTTCGACAATTGCCGCATCCCGGCGGAAAATGTCCTGCTCGGCCCTGGCGGCTTCAAGAAACAGATGTCGAGCTTCAACGTCGAGCGCATCGGCAATGCCACACGTTCGCTCGCCTTCGGCCGCTACGCCTTCAACACCGCACGCGAGCACGCGATGACGCGTGAACAGTTCGGCCGGCCATTGTGTGAATTCCAGGGCCTGCAATGGAAATTCGCCGAGATGGCGATCAAGCTGGAAGCCGCGCAACTTCTGCTCTACCGCGCGGCAGCCAATGCCGATCGCGGCCTGCCGTCGGCCTACGAGACCGCGGTCGCCAAGGCCGCCTGCAACGTCACCGGTTTCGAAGTGGCAAGCGAGGCGCTGCAGACGATGGGCGCCACCGGTTACAGCCGCGAGACGCTGGTCGAATACTGCATGCGCCGCTGTCGCGGCTGGATGATCGCCGGCGGCTCGGTGGAAATTCTCAAGAACCGCATCGCCGAACACGTGTTCGACCGCCGCTTCGACCAGCGGCCGTCGCGCAAGGCGGAAGCAGCGGAATGACATGTGGCGCGCAGGGCGCGCGGTCAACAATGTCGCGCAGCCTCGCTCAATTCCTCTTCGCGCCCCGGTCCGTCGCCATCGTCGGGCAATCCGACGACGTTACGAAAACGGCCGGGCGGCCGCTGAAGTATCTGCGCCAATCCGGCTATGCGGGGCGCATCTATCCCATCAATCCGCGACGCAAGGAGGTGCTCGGGGAGCGCGCCTACCCTTCCCTCTCTGCGCTGCCGGACGTACCCGAGCACGTCTACATCGTCACTCCGACGGAGGCGGCGATGGAGGCGGTGGCGGAATGCGGAAAGCTGGGCGTCAAGGTTGCGACCGTGCTCGCCAACGGCTTTGCCGAAGCAGGTCCCGAAGGGGAAGCGCGCGAGGCGCGACTAAGGGACATCTGCGCGCGCACGGGACTTCGCATTATAGGCCCGTCGAGTCTCGGCATCGCGGACCTGCGCAGCAAGGCGATGCTGACGGCGAACGCCGCTTTCGACGAGCCGGACCTGCCGACCGGACGATTCCTCGTCGCGTCGCATTCGGGCAGCATGATCGGCGCGCTGCTTTCGCGCGGCAAGGCGCGCGGCATCGGCTACGCCGGGCTGGTTTCGGTCGGCAACGAGGTTGATCTGTCGCTCGGCGAGATCTGCGAGGCGACACTCGACGATCCTGGCATCGACGGTTACATGCTGTTCCTGGAAACCCTGCGCCATGGCGACGCCCTGCGCCGCTTCGCTCAGGCCGCAGCCGCGGCCAATAAGCCTGTGCTCGCCTACAAGCTCGGCCGCACCGAGGCTGCGCGCGAACTGGCCGTCTCTCATACCGGCGCGCTGGCGGGCGAAGACGATATCGCCGAGGCTTTTCTCGCCGACTGCGGCATTGCCCGGGTTGATACTCTCGATGGGCTGATCGAAGGGCTGCCGTTACTCAAGCGCGTGCCGCGCATGGCGTCCGGTGGGCGCAAACCGACGGTCGCGGTGGTAACGACCACAGCCGGCGGAGCCACCATGGTGGTCGATCCGTTGGCAAGCCGCGGCGTCGCCATCCAGGCGCCGAGCACCGAGACACTGGCGCGGCTCCGATCGGCCACCGGCATCGCCGTGGCGCCGGCGAGACTGATCGATCTTACCGTCGCCGGTGCGCAATACGCAGCGATGAGGGCGGCGCTCGATGTCCTCGTCAATGCACCCGAGTATGATTTGATCGTCGCCGTGGTAGGCTCCTCGGCGCGCTTCCTGCCCGAGCGCGCCGTGCAGCCCATTATCGATTGCGCCAGCGCGGATAAGCCGATCGCCGCCTTTCTGGTGCCGGAAGCGCCGCAGGCGCTGGCGGCATTGAGCGCCGCGGGCGTGCCGAATTTCCGCACGCCGGAAGCCTGCGCCGATGCGGTTGCCGCGGCGCTGCGCCGGCGCACACCGCGTGCCGTCACGTCGCCAATCAGGCGGCACGCAACGCATTTTACCAATGGACGCGTGCTCGACGAGCTCGAAGCCTACGCACTGCTTGACCGCATCGGCATCACGCGTACCCCCGCGTTTGCCGTCGATGCCGGCGTTACAAGTGCTCCCGCCCTGCCTTTTCCCTATCCCGTCGCGGCAAAGGCGCTGGCGGCCGACATCCCGCACAAGACCGAAGCCGGCGGCGTCGAACTCGGCGTGCGCGACGGCGATGCACTCCTGGCCGCGATCGCCCGCATCGCCGCCAATGTCGGCAAGCACGGCCGCCACCTCGAGCGCGTGCTGGTGCAGCCGATGATCGCGGCACTGGGTGAGATCCTGGTCGGCTATCGCGTCGACCGTGACGTCGGCCCCCTGGTCATGCTGGCGGCCGGCGGCGTGCTGGCCGAAATCTATCGCGACCGGTCTTTGCGGCTGGCGCCGGTAGATCTCGCCACCGCACGGGAGATGATCAATGAGGTGCGCGGGCTTGCGGCGCTCGCCGGCTACCGCAACAAGCCGTCTGGCGATCTCGACGCGCTGGCACGCACCATCGTCGCTCTGTCGCAGCTTCCTACCGCCGACGAATCCGTGGCGGAGGCCGAGATCAATCCGCTGATGGTGTTGGCGCCCGGCCGGGGCGTGATCGCGGTCGATGCGCTGGTGCGGTTGCGATGACCGGGCCTCTGGTGAAACCTTCCACGAGGCCCTAGGATTTGATCGTTACGCCGGGAGCCAACGATGTCGCACGCCGAAGCCGTTTACACGCTCCAGCCCGCCGCCGGCGCCACCGCGGCGCTGGTGGACTTCGTCGAGGCGCTGCGACACGCTTCGCTATCCGATGAGGTGCGCCACTATGCTCGCCGGCATCTGCTCGACACCGTCGGTGTGATGATCGCAGGTGCCGGCGGTACGGTCGCCAGCCGCGCCGAGGCGATGCTCGCCGCCGTCCGCCCGGCCGGCGATATACCGGTGCCGGGGCGCACACGCCGGGCCGATCTCGTCGACGCCGCCTTCCTGGGGGGCACGGCAGCGCACGGCATCGAGCTTGACGACGGCCATACCAGGGGCTCGGCGCACCCCGGTTGCGCCGTGGTGCCGGCCGCGCTCGCCCTTGGCTACACCCGGAAGACGAACGGCAAGGCGCTGATCGAGGCGATCGTCGCCGGCTACGAGACGGTGACGGCGATCGCGCGCGCCTGCCATCCCGAACTGCGGCAACGCGGCTTTCACCCGACCGGCGCCGTCTCCGTGTTCGGTGCCGCTGCCGCCAGCGCCAGGCTGCTTGGCCTGCCCGCCCAGACAATCGCCAACACGCTGGGCATTGCCGCCTCGAGTTCGGCCGGTCTGTTCGCCTTCGTCAACGGCGGTGCCGACATCAAGCGCCTGCACGCCGGACACGCCGCGCGCGAAGGCCTGCAGGCCGCGCTGCTGGCCCAGCAGGGAATCGAGGGTCCGCCCGGCGTGCTGGAGGCGCGCGACGGATTCTTGCAGGCGTTTGCCTTCGGGCCCGGTGGTACGCCGCGCGCCATTGAGCTGCCGCCGGCGGTGCCGTTCGGCATGACCGATTGCTACATCAAGCCCAATCCCTGCTGCCGCCACCTGCAACCCGCCGTCGAGGCCCTGATCGCGGTCCTCGATGCGGAGAAGATCAAACCCGAAGAGATCGAGCTTGTGGAGGCGGAAACCTATCGCATCGCCGCCGCGCATGCCGAGACCGGCTGGGGCGACTACGCCAGCGCACAACTGAGCTTCCCCTACCTGATGGCGCTGGCGATGCGTCATCGCGGCATCAAGATCGAGTATTTCGACGAAAAATTCCGCCGCGACCCGGCGCTGGCCGCGCTCGCCACCAGGCTGCGCGTGTCGGCGCCCGCGGAGATCGACCGGCTCTATCCGCGACTGCGCCCGGCGCGGGTTACGGTGACGACCGCGCGCGGCAAATTCACCCGCCAGGCGGATGACGCGCTCGGCTCGCGCCTGGTGCCGCTGAGCGATGATGGGTTGATCGACAAATTCCGCGGCCTTGTCGCGCCGGTGCTTGGCGACGCGCGGACAGTAGAACTGGCACAGCGGCTGTGGTCGATCGAAGAAGAAAGTGACGTTGCGCCGCTCGTCGAAGCGACAACAAAGGCCTGATTGCTATTTGACGCCAAGCCCGCGCATAAAACGCTCGCGGATTTGCACGGGATCGCGCTCGGTGGTGCCGACAGCCGGCTTGTCATCGATGCGGGCGGCGATCAGGCTGGGCCCGCCCTCTCTGAGGGCCGCCGCAAACAATCGCTCGAAGTCTGCCTCGTCCGCCGCCCATGCGCTTTTTTCGACGCCGGCGCCGCGGGCGATAGCGACAAGATCGGCGGTGGCTGCGCTCGCCGTCGGCTGCCCGCCGGTGATCTGATAGATGCCGTTGTCCCACACAACAATGGTGAGATTGCGCGGTGCCTGCGCGGCGACGGTGGCGAGGCAGCCAAGTTGCATCAGCAGTGAGCCGTCGCCTTCCAGCGCGATGACGTGGCGCTGCGGTTGCGCGATCGCCGTGCCGAGCGCGATCGGAATCGCCAGCCCCATGCTGCCCAGCATGTAGAAATTCTGCGGGCGCTGGCCACTCTCCCACAGATCGAAATTGGCGTTGCCGATGCCGCCGATGACCGCCTCATCGTGCCTGAGCTGACCGACCAGCCGTTTGGTCAGCTCGAAGCGGTTCATCACCTTGGCATTGTGGGCGCTGACGGCGCCGGTCCGGCTACTGGTCATGGCGCTCTCATCCCGCAAATACTTTACCGCCGGTGAGTAGCGGCGACAGGATGAAGGTGACCGGCGCCTGCGTCGCTACCGCCTGCTTGATCGAACGGTCGACAATGAAGGCGAGTTCGTCGTGGCGGGTGATGGTGTGATGCTCGACGCCAAGCGCATCGAGCACCGGCCGCATGGTGCGGCAAACCATGGCCTGGCCGAGATTGAACTCGCCGAGCGTGCCGCGCTCGGATACAAACATCAGCGCGGGAATCTGGCAGGGCAGCGCCAGCGAAGCCAGCGCGTTGGGAAGGGTGGCAAAGCCACTGGTCTGCATCAACAGCGCGCCGCGCATGCCGCCCATCCAGGCACCGGTGACGATGCCGAGCGCCTCTTCCTCGCGGGTGGCGGCAAAGGCGGTGAAGAAAGGATCGGCGTCAACAGCGGCGATCAGCGGCGTCAACACGCGGTCAGGCACATGGACAACGAGCCTGACGTCGTTGGCCTTCAAGGTATCAAGAATGACCGCGTGCCAAGCCGACGCCTGCGTCCTGTCGTCTGCCATGAATCGATCCGCCGGCCTTATTCACCATCGGGCTTATTAAACTAGCCCAGCCCCGCCAAGATTGGGAAGGAATGTTTCGTTCACCGCACGCACCGTGCTCGGCGCTTGTTCGGCCGACCGAAAATTTCTACGGTACTATGGACAAGCCTATGTCCGACGCCAACGGGAAGTGCCGTTATTGGTGCCGCGGCCGTTTAGCTGATTGACGCGCGCACCCGCCGAAAGTGCATAGGGCGCGATCAATCGACAACGACCTCCGCCCCCCACGCGCGCTCGAACGGCAGGCCGGCGTGGTGATTAACCGCGCGCACCGCCTCGACGTCCGGCGCTTCGTACACGCAGATCATGCGTTTCCTGCTGGACGAGAAATAACTGCGCAGAAACCGTACCTCGCGCTGATTGCTCGAATGGGTTCCCACCTCCTCCGCCGCCTTGACTTCGGCATAACTCACTGGCCCGGCAAAGGTGCGCTCCACGATGGCAAAGGTGTGCGCCGGATTGCACAGGACCGGCGCCTGGGTGACATCGTCATCGGCACCCGGATGGATCGTCGCCGCCCATATGCCTTTGGGCGCCGCCGCCTCCGCCGTTCGAAAGGCACTGCGGATGGCTTCGGCATCGGGTGCGTCGAAGACACACACGCAATGCAGGCCGCCGCGCGCGAGATAATGGCGCTGCGGTTGCACCCCATAGAGCTCCATGCACGAGCGCGTCCTCTCGGCCGGCCGGATAATGCCGTCCGCTGTCACCGGCGTAGAGAATTCCTGCTCGATGATGACCACGCCCATTGCACCGCCCCCCTTCAAGTCTGCCGTTAATGTCCGTCGGCGGAAACGCCTTCCACCCCCCTTTTCCTTTTGACCGCACCCGGCAACGACGCCGACACCGGGGTCTCCAGCAGCGCATCCGCGGCGGCGCGCGCCACCCGGGAGATCGAGCCGGAACGCCGCGGGCGAAGTTCCGCCAGTTGCCGTTGGCGTTCCGCTTCGTCACCGCGCGCGGCGGCAACGCGCGCCAGCGCTGCATGCGCCAGCACAACCTCCGACGACCGGTCGAGCAGTTCGGCCATCCGCAAGGCTTCCTCTCCCCTTTCCTGCGCCTGCACCAGTTCTTTGCGATCGATGTCGACCTCGAACGCCGCCAGCAACGTGAATGCGAGACGGTGCTTTGCATCCGCGACCCGCAATGCCTCAAGCCAGGTCTCCAGCTCGACACCAGCCGACGTCTCGCCCCGTGCCGACCGGCAGATGCAATGCAGCGAGCGGGCGAACGGAACTTCGCTGCCCTCACGCAGCTTCTCCGCCAGATCGATCAGCTCGGCGCAAAGACCTTCCGCCACGTCGTACCTGCGTCGCTGCATTTCCAGGCAGGCGTGGTGTTCCAGCGCCAGGAATTCGTCGGCGCGAGCGCCATCGCGACGCGCCACTGCGCGGGCGTGCGTGAACAGGTCCACCGCCTCTTCATAGGCGCCGGCGTGCGCACGCAGCAGACCGGACGCATCGGAAATCGCATTGGCATCGAGGCCGAGGCGGTCGCCGAGCGCACGCGCCTCCATCACCAGCGCGTCGGCCTGGCTCAGATCGCGCTCGAGCATGGCAAGACAGCGCGCCGCTTCGGCCATGGCCAACGTGCGCTGCTTTTCGTTGGCCCCGCGGCTGACGAATTCGGCCCGTAGCATGTCACGCCGGGCGTCGGACCAGTCTCCCCCCTCCCAGCGCAACCAACTCAGCAGATGAAATCCCAAGCGGGCATGGCTCAGGCAGCCGAAATCAAGCGCGCGGTTGGACAGCGTCTCCAAACGCTCCATCTCCCCGCGCGGATCGTCGGGTCGGCGAGCGACGAACTCGATCTGGATGAGTTCGATCATGCGCTCAACCTGCTCGCGGTCAGCCAGCGCCCCGGCGTAGCGCATGCCGCGGCGGGCGATTGCAGCAGCTTGCTCGTTGGCGAAGACGCGCAGACAGCGGCGTCCGGCCTTCACGCAGGCGAGCGCCGCAAGGCTGGCATCACCGCCGAGCCCGGCATGATGGGCAATCTCGGCAGCCACCGTTTCGTCTTCCGCCTCGCTCTCATAGAGTGTGCGGGCGATTTTCATGTGCATCAGCCGGCGTCGCGGCTCGGAAATGCCGGTGTAGATAGCGCGGTGGATGAGGTCATGACCGAAGCGATACCAGCCCGCCTGGCGCTCCGATTCGAGCGCGCGCAGCAAAGCATGACGTTCCAGTACCTGCAGACGGTCAATCAGCTCATCGAGATCAACTGACAGCAGCGGCATCAACCGTTGCAGCGAGAAGGTCGGCCCAACGACGCTGGCCCAGCGCAGCAGATCGGCAGGACCTTCCGGCAGCCGGTCGATACGGTCGCGTACCAGTTCCTTGAGCGAGCGCGGCAGTTCGTCGGAGCGGCCGGCAGTGTTGCGGGCAAGCTCCAACGCGAACAGCGGATTGCCTTCGCATTCGGCAACCACGCGTCCGGTATCAATGCGCGGCGCTACACGGACAAGAATTTCTTCGATAGCCGCCGGCGCAAGCGGCGCCAGGCTGATCTCCTGCAAGAGCCGTCCGTGCCGCAGGCTGCGCAACACTGCCAGCATCGCCGGGTTGTCGGCCAGTTCACCGTCACGCGCTGTCAGCAGCACGACGAACGGCTGCCGCCATTTCGAGCGAATTATGTAGTGCAGCAGATTGGCGGAGGCCTCGTCGCACCACTGAATATCGTCGAAGGCGAGCAACACCGGCTGGTTCTGGTCAGGCAATCCAAACACCGTTTGCGCGACTTGCGCGAACAGCCGATCTCGGCCGGTACGCGGCTCAGGCTCGGCGAAGACCTTGGCGTCGAGCTCATCGGTGGTCGCCGTCAGCGCAGTGATCGATGGCAAGCCGCCGAGCGCCTCGATCCACGGGCCGTAGGCGTAATTACGCTCGGTCTCGTAAGCGTGGCCGACAAATGCGCGCGCGCCGCGCTGTTGCGCGTTCGCGATGAAATCCTCCATCAAGCTCGTTTTGCCAAGCCCGGGCTCGCTGATGAGCAAGACGACTTTGGTATCTCGCTTGGCAGCAACATCTTCCAGCACGCCAAGCAGTTGTTCGCGCTCTTGCACGCGGCCAACCACCGTCGGACCATTGCCGTCCGCGTCAGGCGGCGGCGGAGGGGACGCCGGCAGTTCGACCGGCGCAGCGCTTGTCGGCGTTCCATCGACTGGCAGCGCTTTCGCGCGATTGCGTAATTCGCGCCATGACTTGATCAGATTTGCGTCGGCATTGTCGCCGAGTTCCTTGAACACACGAACGGCCGCTTCAAAATGCTGCTCGGCTTCATCGCGCCGACCGAGCGCAGTTAGTAGCTGCAGCAGGCTTACCCGGGCCGCGTCATTGAACGGATCGATCTGTACCAATTGCCGGGCATGGGGCAGCGCGTCCGTTGGTCTATCGCCCATCCGTCCGATCAGCGTGGACAGGATCAGTGCCTGCATGCGGCGGATGTCTTCGCGCTCGGCCAGACACCAGGCCTGGAAATCATGCAGGTCAGGCAGGTCGATGCCTTCGAGAAACTCGCCGCGAAACATCGCAACCAGACGCTCCAGCTCCTCGACCGAGAGCGAGAGCACACCGTTTGCCATTTTATCGCGCAGCGACACGAGGTCGATGTCGGCACGATCCGGCTGGAAGGAAACAGATTCGCGGTCGGCGACAATGCGCTTGGCCCCTGGCTCGTCAACGAGCCCGCGCAGCCGGCTCAGGCTCCAGCGCAATGCGCCGCGAGGGTCGTCGGGAATTTCCCAGAACAGCGTGCAGAGGCGTTCGCGCCGGTGCGGCCGTCCGGTCGCCACCAGATACGCCAACAACGCGCGCGTCTTCCTCGACGGCGGCAGATCAAGCTGCTTGCCATCGCGGAAAACCTGAACCTCGCCCAATAGTTGCAGGCCTAACACATTGTGTTCCAGATCGGTCGGATCGCCGGAATCCTAGCCTAGCCGCCGGCTTAGATGCCACAGCTGCGTCAATTGCGCAAAGCGCCGGCAGCGGCACACCGATGGAAAGCGACTCGCCGAATCATGTTCATGGCACTGACGGGTCCGGACATTTCAGCCCCCGGCCGCCGCCAGACGCCCTCCATCCATCTGCCTCCGCACGCTCATACGGCCAAGCGCGTCAGCGATGCGCCGGTGCCAGCGGAGATGCAGCGCGAGAGCCGAGAGTACGAGCAGGTTGGCAACACCGGCGAGCGCCGCGCTGGCAAAGGAAGCGTCGTAGTTGCCGGTGAGATCGTAGCAGAGGCCGCCCTGATAACCGCCGAGACCCATGCCGCCCCAGGCGAGCAGGCCCACGATTGCGGTCGACAGGCCGACCGAGCGCGCAGGCACCGCCTCACGCACGCTCAAGATGAGCGCGGTCATTACGCCACCGTAACCGAATCCGAAGGCCAGGCCCAAGGCATAAAGCGCGACCAGCGATTGCAACTCGACAAACCAGTAGACCGTGATGCTCTGCACAAAGACCGCCAACGCATAGCTGCGCAAGGCACCGATGCGGTCGGCGATCAAGCCGAAGCTCACGCGCCCAACGGAGGCCGACAGCATCACGGTCATAATCAGCGCGCCCGAAATCGCTACCGGACGGCCGCTGTCGGCGAGGAACGGAACCAGGTGCACGATCGGCACCGCCATACTGGCGCAACAGAACGTCGCCGCCAGCCCGAGCCAGCCAACGCTGACAACGGGCGGCAAGCTCCAAGCCGCTGACTTTTGCGGTGTCGCCCCGGCAGCGGGTGCATCGCTGAGGCGCGGCTTGGTAACGAGCCACATCGCCGGCACCAGCAGCACCAGATAGACGATGCCAAGCGTGAGATAGGCCTGCCGCCAACCAAAGGCTTCGATCAACGGCTGCACCAGGATCGGCGTCAGCCCCTGCCCGAGCGTGCCGCCCGCGGTCACGATGCCGATAGCCAACCCACGCCGGCGCTCGAACCAGAGCCCGACCGTCGCAGCGAGCGGCGCATAGAGACAGGCGAAGCCAAAAATGCCGGCGGCGAGATAGATGTACTGGATCATGACGAGGTCGTCCTGATGCGCAAGCACCACGAAGCTCGCGCCCATCACCAGCGCGCCGACCACGACAATGGGCCGCGTGTCGATCCAATCGGTGGCACGGCCATAGATAAGGCCGCCGAGCGCCGCGCCGGCGCTGAACAGCGCAAAGGCGAAGGCAACATCGGCGCGCAGCCATCCGAATTCGGCTTCCAACGGCTTCATGAACACGGCGATGCTGGTGGACAGGCCGAATGCGGCCATCATGCCGAAGGTGGCCGCGGCAACAACAATCCACTTGCGCAGTTCCAGGCGGCCGAAAATGCCTCCGCCTGGCAAGACGTCGACCGAAGGTGACAAAGCCGGCTGCCTTCGCACCAGCGCATTCCGTAGGCGCGGCCAGAATTGGCTGCCCTTGCGCGCGATGACCAGCCCGACCAGCAAGGTCGCGAGGAATGCAACTGTTTCGCTGTGGCCGTAGAGGAGCCCGGCAATCGCCGGGCCCGGACAAATGCCGGCGATACCCCATCCCAGGCCGAACAGTGCCGCGCCAAGCGTCAGCCGCCCATCGATTGCGCCGCCGGATGGTACGTCAAACCGATCCGCGAGGAGCGGTGCGGCGCGTGATCGCACCAGTCGATAGCCGGCCATCGTCACCGCGGCGGCTACGACAAACACGATCGCCGCATCGGCACGCCATCCCCCACCGATGCTCAGCAGAGCGTAGATCGTCCGCGGATCGAGCAGGCCGGAGATGGCCAGTCCACCTCCAAACAACAGTCCCGCGGCAAGAGAAATCAGGGCAAACATGGCGCGCTCCGTCAAAGAAGAGGCTTGATGAGAGTGACGACAAGGACGCCGACGCCGAGATAGATCGCGTTCGCGGCCAGCGATCGCGGCGACAGGCGGGCGGTGCCGCAAATGCCGTGGCCGCTGGTGCAGCCATTGGCGAGACCCGCTCCCACCCCGGCCAACAGCCCGGCCCCGGCATAGACCGGAAGCGACCAGCGAAATTCGAGCGGGGGCAGTGACTCGCCCATGAAAGCGATTCCCGCCCAGCCGCCCAGGATCAGCCCGATCACAAACAGCGTGCGCCAGAGCCGCTCCGCGGTGTTCGGCGCCAGCACGATGCCCTTGGCGATGCCGCTGATGCCGGCGATGCGGCCGTTGCAAAGCATGAGGATTGTGCATGCGGAGCCGATGAGAACGCCGCCTGCGATCTGCGCCGAATAGAGGGTCGCCAGCACGGTCTTTCTCCATTCCCGACGGCGGCACCGGCGCCCCCGCCTTGTCGGAGCGGGCTTGTGCGCCCCCGCCGTGGCAGGCGCCGTTGGAACGGGCGTGGAAATTGGGGGTTTTCGCGATTTTTGCGTGCCGGGCCGATTTTCGACGGCCGCTCAAACGCTGGCATCCACGCGTGCCCGCGATGCTCCGGACAACGGCGAACAGGCGCCGATGAACAAGGAGCAATGCCATGACCATCATCGCAGGGGCGCTTGCAGACGCCTCAATTGGGCGGTCCGGCCTGGCGGCCGGGCTGCTGCAGCGGACCATCCAGGCTGCCGGCGGGGCCATCCGACGTCAGCGGACCCGGAGGGCGCTCGCCCGGCTGTCCGACCACACCCTCAAGGATATCGGGCTGCGGCGCAGCGAGATCGATTCCATCGCGGAATCGGCGGCGGCAGGACGCCGGGACGTCACCCGCAACCCAAACCGGCACTTCGATTTTTGGATCTGAACGTCGCAAGAGGAAACCGACCATGTCGACCATCACACGGATCACGCCGCCGGCCACTGATCGCGCCAAGCCGGTGGTCATAGCGCTGCATTGCTCGGGGGCGTCCGGCCGCCAGTGGCGGCAGCTTGCCGAGACCCTCGACGAAGGTTTTGAGTTGATCGCACCCGACTTCTTCGGCTGCGGATCGCGCGGCCACTGGCATGGTGAGCATCCCTTCGCGCTCGCCGACGAGGCGGCGCTGGTCGTCGGGATCATCGACGCCTGCGTTGGCCCCGTTCACCTCGTCGGCCACTCCTACGGCGGCGGCGTCGCGCTGCGCGCCGCCGTCGAGCGCTCGACCCGGATCGCCAGCCTGTCGCTCTACGAGCCGACTGCCTTCAACGTGCTGAAGGTCATGGGGCCGGACGGACACGCCCATCTGGCGGAAATCCGCGGCGTCGCCTCCGACGTCCAGCAGGCAGTACTCAACGGCAACTACCAGGCGGCGGCGCGCCGTTTTGTCGACTACTGGAACGGCAATGGCAGCTGGGCTGCGTTGCGCCCGGAAAATCAGGCGGAGCTGGTGCGCTACATCCCCAAGGCGTGCCTGGATTTCCGCGCCCTGATCGAGGAGCCGACGCCGTTGCCGGCCTACAGCCGCATCCACGGCCGGTTGTTGTTGTTGCGCGGCGAACATGCGCCGGGACCGACTGAGGCAATCGTGCGCAAGCTGACGTCTTTCATGAAGCCGGCCGGTGTGATCACCGTCGCGGGCGCCGGCCATATGGGGCCGTTCAGCCACGCCGAGATCGTGGCCACTGCGATCGCCGCCCACATTGCTGCGAAAGAGCCGCACCTCGCCACCCAGCCTGCCCCGGCGCCGCTACGGGCCGCGGCCTAACAGGACCCTCTATGCAAGCGAGCGGGCGCACCGGAAACGGTGCGCCCGATTTTTGTGCAGGGGTCGGAGCCAAAAACGCTACGCCGCCAAACGCCGGAGTCTTAGCTGTGCGGCGATGTGAACGGCCAGTTCCTCCGCGTCACGGCCGACGCCGTCGATGAAATTCGACTTGCGGCGACGCAGGAAACGGAGGCCCAGCACGTAGAGCCCCGGCGATGGCGTGACCCCGCCGTCGTGGACGATCTCGCCACGCTCGTCGAGCACCGGTGCCTCGAGCCACGGGTATTCGCGACGATAGCCGGTCGCCCAGACCACTGTCCGGATGCCCGACCCGTCGGTATCGATTTGCAACGGCGGTTCGTCGAGCAGCGCCGGGGACAGCGGCTCAGGTGCCTGCGCACGGCCGGCGAGATCATTTCCGGCAATGAAGGCGTCGATGCGCGCCAAAAGTCGCGACAATTTCTGTTCGGCATGCGCCGTCGTCGCGGCGAGATCGCCCGCAAAGCGGATGCTGCGGCCTTCAATTGCCGCCAACCGCCCAGTCAAACGAACGCCCCTGCCGCGCAGCGCAGGCAGGTCGACGGCGCGGCCCTCGGCGCTGCCCACGAGTTGCAGCGAGGGTTGGCAACGCGCCCGCTCGATATCGGCCACCGCCCCGGCACGGTCGTCAAAGATCCCGGCCAAGTCCATCCAGGTCATGATGTCGTGGCCGCGATAGCGCCGCGGCATTCGCGTGTGTCGCCCCACCGCGAGCGTGACCGGACGGCCGGATGCCTGAATCTCGTCGGCCAGCTGCGCGCCGGACGCCGACGCGCCCACGACCAGCACGCCCCCGGGCGGCAGCGCATCGGGACAGCGGTAGTCGGGCAGCGTCACTTGCAACACGTCCGGCGCCAGACGGCGCGCCATCGCCGGTATCTGCGGGTGTTGGCATTCGCCGGTGGCGATGATGACGGCGCGGGCTTGCCAGTCGCCGCGGCTGGTGTCGACACGATAGGCGCCGCCGGCAAGGCGGACCGAATGCACGGCCGTACCGCATTCGACGGGCGCGGCGAATGAGCCGGCATAGGCGCCGAGATGGCCGACCAAGTCGTCCCTGCCCATAAATCCGTCCGGATCGCGGCCGGCATAGATCCAGCCTGGCAAGCGGCTCATCCAGTTCGGCGTCAGCAGGCGGAGCGAGTCCCAGGTGGCACTGCGCCAGCGTTCGGCAATGCGCCCGCGCTCGAGCACAACGTGGTCGATGCCGAGCCGGGTCAGGCAATGGCTCATTGCCAGGCCGGCCTGGCCCGCGCCAATCACGACGGCGTCCGTGCGCTGCATGTCATGCGCCCCTGAAAATCCGGTGAAGGCAGACGCGCGCCGCCGGTCGCGTGCGACACACGGCCGGCGGCGGTCCGCGTGTGCGCTTATTGGCCGGCCTTGGCCTCGACCGAGACCGGCACGCCGTTGGTGATGACGTCAAACACGGCCGAGCGGGCACGCGATTGCTCGACGATCTCGCGCAGCTTTTCCGGAGGGGCGTCGCCCTCGATCTCGAAGCTGATGCCGATGTGCTGGTAGCCGTTGCGCACCGTGTCGGAGAGACCGAGGATGCCGCGCAGGTCAACGTCGCCGGTTACCTTCGATTCGACCCGCGTGAGGGTGACCCCGCGCGCGGCTGCGATATTGGCGATGCCTGCGGTGATGCAGGTGGCGAGCGCATGCAGCACCCATTCGGCCGGGGTCGGCGCCTGGTCGGCGCCGCACAGGACGGCGGGATGGTCGCCATCGGCCGAGGTCTCGGCAACGTGGCCGTGCTCACCACCCGCGCCCGAGAAGTCGGCCATAATGGTGCGGCTGTGGGTCCCCTTGATCCACTTGTTCCTGGCGCGGAACTGGAATTTGGCCAGTTCAGGTTGCGCGCCGACGGCATTGATGGTGGCGAGAAGGGTCGGCGTATCGACGCCATTGCGAGGCACTGGAGGCGCCTTTTTGGCCGGAGCCTCGATGGTTGCTGTCGTCATGGTCAGTTTCCTTTCCGGTTGGCAGCCGGCTTTCGGTCCGGCCCGGAAAGGAAACTGACCCGCCTCCGTTTGAGCGACAGTGTGAGCCGGGGTGGAAAAGGAAAACTGACCGTTTAAACAGCGTCCTGCCGGTCGTTGGCGGAACCTGTAAGAGCCCCGAGCATCCGAATCTGGAACCAGGATTGCCCGATTGGAAACACGTTTTATTTATTTGGAACGCGGCGCCACCAGACACGGGCCGCACACGGCCCA
>Ga0210062_1000045_pt1 | contig 32138 bp, 28 predicted proteins | sample Muzzi_CordA_D2_FD_185528 | JGI IMG/M metagenome (GOLD analysis project Ga0210062, IMG submission 185528) | Wetland microbial communities from San Francisco Bay, California, USA, that impact long-term carbon sequestration - Muzzi_CordA_D2 (SPAdes) | ecosystem: Environmental > Aquatic > Marine >...
GGCTTTGAAACTTAAGGTCATTGCCTTCAGGGTCTTTCGGCGTAAGCAATTTTTGAAACTGGGCCTCCTGCTTTTCATCCGTCGACAGCGACTCCCATGACTTTTCCATTGTCTTACCCTCCTATCCAGCCTTGGGCCAGTTTTACGGCCTCCATCGCGTTATTGCCATAGGCGTCAGCTCCGACATAGCCTTTGACCTGATCGTCAATCTGGCCGCCACCGACCATAATTTTGACTTGATCGCGCAGTCCGGCAGCATTGATTGCCTCGACGGTGTCTTTCATGGCATCAAATGCCAGGGTCAAAAATCCGCTGAGTCCGACCACCGTGCTGCCGCTTTCTTTGATCGTATCCACGAATTTTTGCACCGGCACGTCAACACCCAGGTCCAGGACTTCAAACCCATGGACATCGAGCATAAAGACCACCAGATCCTTGCCGATGTCATGGATATCCCCGGCAACTGTCCCAATTATTACCTTTCCGAGACGTTTTGCCTCTTCATCCTGCTTGAGGTGGGGTTCGAGCACTTTGACGATGCCCTTCAGGATTTCACCGGAAAAGATAAGATCCGGGATGAAGTAGTCTCCCCTGGCAAACCGTTGGCCGACGATATTCATGCCTTCCTTGGCCTGACCGAGTAGATCCATAGGATTGACCTTTCCTGCCAGAGCCTTTTCGACATATCCCAAAGCCTCCGGTTCCTTCAAATCCGACAGCAATTTTGCCAATTCGCCTGACATAGCGGTAACCTCCCTTGCAAAATATTAATGATAAACTGGGTGTGGACACGCAATAATTTATAGTTGCTCGATGCTGAACTCTCCTGGCTTTTTATAAACAACCCCGGCCTTAATTTCCATTTTTCAGCTCCCGGGTTTGAATGATTGGCCTTTTTTGAAGTTTCGAAAATGAGCAGAATCAGGTGGTGCTGCTTTTGTACATTCCATTTTTCAGGACGCTTCTGACTTTGTCCACAAGATCCAGTTTTTGGTTTTCGGATAAAGTATTCAACATCAACTCCAGCCGCTTATCTTTCTCCCTTTTAATATTCTTCAGGGTCCTTTTTCCCTTGGGGGTAATTTCAAGGATGGTTACCCGTTCATCTCTATCATCGGATTTCTTGATGATAAACCCGTCCTTTACCAGCCCCTTGGCCAGACCGGTAATATTTGCTCCCGGGACCAGCATAATTCGGCTCACATCGCTCATCTTGTTTTGTCCGTTGCTGGAGGCTTCCAGAACCCTGAGCACATTGTACTGTGGAAACGAGAGCCCGTAATTTCTAAAAACGGCGGAATGGTTTCTCTTGAAAACCTCTGCTGCCCTGACGATGGCCATCAGGACCCTTTCGTCGGTGCTCAGATCACTCTTGTAAATGCGTTCGACCATAATACCGTTTGCCCTTTTTATTCTATCGTAGATTAAGCCAATATGTATTATATCAACACATTGACTATATTGTTTACCGTAAACCCTTCCCGTATAATATGCCTTAAATGGGAATTGCAAGAATTTTTTCATTGGACAGACGCACCCGGCTTGATGAACAGCCTGGACGCCAATCACTAATGTTGATTTATCCAATTATCTTAAATTGTTAAAAAAAGTATTGACACCTAAATTAAGTTTGAATATTGATAGTCAATAAATTGAGTTTTTAATAGCGGGAGGCAGGGCGTATGACAGGCAAACTTGTACTGCAGGAATTAAGCCGCTATCAGATAGGGACCTTTGCAGACATCATTTATCGCAATGCATTGCTTCACCCGGAGGGTGAGGCTTTTATATGCGGTTGCCAACGAATAACATTTGCACAGTATAATGACCGGGTAAACAGTCTGGTTCATGCACTGCGCTCATCAGGAGTCAAAGAGGGAGATGTCATCGGCATTCTGTCATGGAATTGTCTTGAATTTGCCGATGTTTATGGCGCTGCAATGAAAGGGGGATTTATCGCATCTCCCTTTAATCCCAGGCTGCATCGCGAGGAGCTTGAATACCTCATTAATTATTCAGAGGCCAATACCCTCTTTATCGGCTCGGATCTGCTTGCGACTGCCGACAGCCTGCGCGCTCGCCTTCCTGAAGTAAAAAACTATATCTCCTTCGGGGATTCGGTGCCGGATATGCTTTCTCATCATGAGATGCTCGCCGCCCACCCATCGCATGAGCCGGATCTGAGTGTGGACCGGGACGATCCCTATCTGATTTTTTACACCAGCGGTACCACGGGGGTTCCGCGCGGAGCCCTCTATACTCATTTTCGCAAGCTGGACAACACCCGCATTAAAGCCCTGGAAATCGGTGCCAAGCCCGAAGACCGGCATGTCCTTGTGCTGCCGTTTTTCCACATTGGTGGCGATTGCCATGTGTGGCCCTTTTTCCTGGTCGGGGCCTGTAATGTGATCATGCCGCAAAAATCTTTTGATGCGGCTGCCGTTCTGCAGGTGATTCAAAATGAAAAAGCGACCGATATGCAAATTGTTCCCACCCAGCTTAGTGCCATATTATCCCGCCAGGACCTTAATGACTACGACCTGGGAAGTCTGAACCGGATTTATTATGCGGCATCCCCCATGCCGCTGGAGTTATTGAGAAAGGGCCTGGAAATATTCGGCCCGATTTTTTCACAGGGATATGGACAGACCGAATCGGGACCCCAAATTTGTGCCCTTCCCAGGAAGGCGCACCAGGTCCTGGACCGGTCCCCGGAAGAACAAAAAGTGCTAACCTCCTGTGGGCAACCCAGTCTGGGTGTTCACGTCAGAGTAGTTGATGAAATGGGCCTTGATGTGGCGCCGGGCACCGTCGGTGAGATTATCGCCCAAAGTGATTCCCTGATGGTAGAATACTGGAACCGACCGGACGAAACCCGTGAGGTTCTGATTGATGGGTGGCTGCACACCGGCGACCTGGGATACTATGATGAAAATGGATTTATATATATCGTCGACCGCAAAAAGGACATGATTGTGAGCGGCGGCGAAAATGTATATTCTCGCGAAACCGAAGATGTCCTGTATCGACATCCCGCGATTGGCGAAGTTGCGGTGGTGGGTGTCCCCGATCCGGTATGGGTGGAACGCGTTCATGCGGTGGTCGTTTTGAAAGCAGGCGCCGTTGCGGCGGAAGATGACGTCATCGCCTTTTGCAAAGCGCACCTGGCTTCCTACAAGGCGCCCAAATCCATTGAGTTTGTTGAATTTCTTCCCAAAAGCCCCCAGGGGAAAATTCTTAAAAAAGACATTCGTAAACAATATCGGGAGCAGAAATAATATTGCAGACCAGGTATTTTCAGGAGGATTAAATGGCTGAAATCAAGCGCGTACGAACGGTTTGCCGGAGCTGTCACGGCGGATGCGGCGTCATGGCCCATGTAAAAGAGGGGAAAGTTATCAAGGTGGAAGGGGATCCCGCGTCTCCCATCAGCCACGGCAGTATGTGTTCCAAAGGGCTGGCAATCACCCAGTTGGCTTATCACCCGGATCGGGTCCTTTATCCCATGAAAAAAAACGGTGGAAACTGGGAACGGATTACCTGGGACGAGGCCCTGGATACGGTTTCCGGAAAGTTTAAGGAGGTTATCGCAAAATTCGGTCCCGAGTCCATCATCGTCGGCCAGGGTACGGGGCGGGATTTCGAAAGCCACTTCTCCCGCTTCGGTAATTTATTAGGCACGCCCAACATGTTGACGGCCGGCCACATGTGTTATCTCTCCCGCATCGGTGCGACCCTGACCACATGCGGCCGACATCCGGCTATTGACTACGCCAATAACCCCAAATGTATTGTTATGTGGGGCTGTAATCCGTTGTGGACCAACCCGGATGAATATAAAGGGGTCAGTTTCTGGCGCGCTTATCAAAAGGGTGCCAAACTGATCGTCATCGATCCGCGGCAGGGTTTTCTGGCTAAAAAAGCCGACCTCTGGCTGCAGTTGCGGCCGGGCACGGATGCGGCCCTGGCCCTGGGGTTTTTTAGTGTGATCATCGCAGAAGGACTGTATGATGCGGATTTTGTGGCCAATCATATTCACGGCTGGGAGGCCTTTGCGGACCGGATTAAAACCGATTACCCCCTCGAGCGTGTGGCAGAGATCACCTGGGTGAAACCGGACCTTATCCGTCAGGCCGCCCGCCTGTATGCAAATACAAAGCCGGCCGGGATCCACTGGGGAGTGCCGACGGAGCAAACCATCAATTGCACCGATTTCACCCGCACCGCAGTCGGCCTCATGGCGGCTACCGGAAACCTGGATGCACCCGGCGGCAATGTTTTTCACGAGCCGCCCGGCACCCGGAAGATTTCCGAATTTTCCGCGCACATGGCTTTGTCCGACGAGCAGAGGAAAAAACGTTTGGGCGGGGATCAATACAAGCTGGCCTCGCGCATGACCATTGTCACCCCCAAGTGCGCCTGGGATGCAATTTTGACCGGCAAACCCTATCCCGTCAAAGCCGGGTATCTGGTGGCCACCAACCCGGTGGTGTCCAGAGCGAATGCCAATGAAGTCCAGGCGGCCCTGAAAAAACTTGATTTCCTGGCGGTGTCGGATTTCTTCATGACCCCGACAGCGGAACTGGCCGATATCTTTTTGCCCGCCGGCACCTGGCTCGAGCAGGATCACGTGTCGGAAAACTGGAAATATCACGGCTACGTGCTGGCCAGGCAAAAGGTGGTCGAGATCGGCGAATGTTGGCAGGACCACAAAATTTTTATGGAACTGGGCAAGCGTATGGGCCAGCAATGGTGGGACACCATCGAGGATTCTCTCAACTGGCTGCTGGAGCCGACCGGCCTCAGTTGGGAGGAATTCAAACACAAAGGCTACTTGCATGGCGAACAGAAATATTACAAATACAAGGAAAAAGGGTTTTCCACCCCCACGCGCAAAGTAGAGCTGTATTCCACCGTTCTTGAGAAATGGGGCCGTGATCCACTGCCCAAGTACACCGAGATTCCCGAAAGTCCGGTTTCCCGTCCTGATCTGATTGAGAAATACCCGTATATTCTAAATGCCGGCTTGCGCACCCCCACATTTTTTCACTCTGCCAACCGGCAGATCCCCTGGCTCAGGGAGATCCGGCCCGACCCCATCGTGGAAATCCATCCCGCGACAGCTGAAAAACACGGTATCCGGCAAGGAGACTGGGTCTGGATCGAATCACCACGGGGCCGTGCCAAAGAAAAGGCCAAACTGAACGACGGTATCGATCCCGCCGTGATCGTGGCCGAGCACGGTTGGTGGTACCCGGAGATCAAGGACTCCGGTCACGGCTGGGACCTCTCCAACATTAATTTGTTGACAGACAATTCGCACGAATCTATGGATCCGGTGATGGGAGCCACCAACTTGAGGGTTTTGTTGTGCAATATTTCCTGTTGTGAAGATGTATAGGAGAAAATGTGATGGAGAAGATCTCGTTGCTTTTCAGCAGGAAGAACTGTATGGGTTGTCATGCCTGTGAAGTTGCCTGCAAGCAGGAACACGGCCTGGGCGTGGGGCCGAGATTGGTGCGGGTGCTTGAAAAAAGCCCTGACTACATCCCCATTTATTGTCACCATTGTGCCAAAGCCCCTTGCAGAGAGGCTTGTCCGGTGGACGCAATTTCACGCAATGAACAGGGCATCGTCTTAATCGACAACGAGCTTTGCATCGGCTGCCGGGAATGTATCGAAGCCTGCCCATTCGGCGCCATGCAATTCGAAGACAACCGGGAAATAGCCGTAAAATGTGACCTCTGTATTCAGCGATTGGCGGAAAACAAAAAACCGGCCTGTATGAGTGTCTGCCCGACCGCATGTATTTATTTGGACGGCCAGAAAAGCATTGCGACTGTGTTTGAGAAGGCGACCTCGCCGGAGGTTAGATGATGCCATGATCTCTCTTGTCAGATTTGAGGGTCTTCTGTTATGAGTCCAAATTGAAGCTGAATACCGTCGGAGAGCTGATAAATGGAAAATGATCGGCAGGTTAAAATACATGTTGACAACCTCTTGCTCAGTTTTGGCGGTGTCTTTGCCCTTAATGAAGTCAGCCTGGATGTCAGGGATAATGAGATCCTGGCCATCATTGGCCCAAATGGGGCCGGTAAGACCGCCCTGCTCAACTGCATCAATGGCTTCTACAAACCCCAGGGGGGCGAGATCTACTTCGATGGGAAAAAAATTACCCGCATGCGTCCCGATAAGCTGACCAAACTCGGCATTGCTCGAACTTTCCAGAACATCGAGCTATACACGGGGCTCAACACCCAGGATAACATCATGGCTGCCCGGCACGTGCTGATGAAGCAGAGTTTCGTCACCGGAGCACTATACTATGGCCGGGCACTTCAGGAAGAAATCAGGCACCGTCAGGCGGTTGAGGAGATTATTGACTTTTTGGAAATGGCGCCGATGAGAAAACGAGTCGTCGGCGTATTACCTTACGGAATGCAAAAAAGAGTTGAGTTGGGAAGAGCCTTGGCACTGGAACCGAAAGTGTTGCTGCTGGATGAACCCATGGCCGGGATGAATCTGGAGGAAAAGGAGGACATTGCCCGCTTTATTCTAGATATATTTGAAGGCCAGGGAGCCACCTATCCTGACACCCCTGTTCTCAGAGATGGGATTCGCAGCATCATCATGGTCGAACATGATATGGGGGTGGTGATGGACATCGCCGACAGGGTTGTCGTCCTTGATTTCGGACGCAAAATTGCCGAGGGCACACCGGCTGAAATCAAGATGAATCCGGAGGTTATCAGCGCTTACCTGGGGAAGGAATAATTCGGTAATGCTGCAAGTCAACAATATTGAAGTTGTCTACATGAATGTTATCCGGGTGCTGCGAGGCGTATCGCTGACGGTAGCCGACGGTCAGATCGTAGCGCTGCTCGGAGCCAATGGCGGTGGCAAAACCACGACGCTCAAAGCCATCTCAGGCATGCTCAAAACCGAAGAGGGCGAAGTCACCGACGGCAGCATTGAGTTTAATGACAAGCGCATCGAGCGGTTGGGTCCCGAACATATTGCGGTTTTGGGCATCAGCCAGGCCATGGAAGGACGCCGGGTGCTCGAGCACCTCAGCGTCGAGGAGAATCTGCTCGTGGGAGCTTACTGCCGCAAAGACCGCCAGGGAGTCAGGCATGATCTTGCAATGGTCTTTGACTATTTCCCGCCCCTTAAACGCCTCTGCCGCCGGATGAGCGGTTATCTGTCCGGCGGTGAACAGCAGATGCTGGTGATCGGGCGGGCACTCATGGCGCGTCCTAAACTGATGCTCCTTGATGAACCATCGCTGGGCCTCGCCCCGTTGATGGTGCAGGAAATATTTGAAATCATAAAGAAAATCAATGCCGATCAAAAGATGGCCATCCTGCTGGTGGAGCAAAATGTCAGAGCTGCCCTGGGTATCGCCGAGTACGGCCATGTTTTGGAAAATGGCCGCGTCGTTCTGAGCGGTCCGGCCGAGAATTTAAGAGATAATGAGGACGTGCGCGAGTTCTATATGGGACTGTCGGCAATCGGCTGCCAGAAGAGTTATCGTGAAGTCAAACACTACCGGCGCAAAAAACGCTGGTTGGGTTAACCGAATTACACGGGGAAATGACGATCAGGATGGAGCAACTCTACCGGGAAAAGGGTGATACCTGGCCCAAGATACTCAAATACAATTACGAAAAATATGGTGATCAACGCCGCGCCATGCGTCACAAGCACTATGGTGTCTGGCAGCCTTATACCTGGAAAGACTATTATCTCAATGTGAAGCACCTGGCACTGGGGTTGCTGGTATTCGGCTTTGAGGCCGGAGACAAGGTGCTGATTATCGGTGACAATGCCCCCCAGTGGTACTACGCCGAACTGGCGGCTCAGGCAAACCACGGCCTGTCCGTCGGAGTGTTTTCGGAGTTGCTGCCATCGGAGATAAAATACATTGCTAAAAACTGTGAGGCCCGCTTTGCCGTCGTTGAAGGCCAGGAGCAGGTTGATAAGCTGCTCGAAATAAACGATGCGCTTCCCCTTCTTAAAAAAGTCATTTACTGGAACTACAAGGGGCTTGCTCACTATGATAATGAGATTCTGGTCGGATACAGGGAGGCGCTAATACAGGGGAAAACTTATGAAGCAGACCATTCCGGGCTCTTTGAACAGAATGTGGCAACCGGTAAAGCGGATGATGAATGCGCCCTTATTTACACTGCGGGAACCACCGGGGCTGAGCCCAAAGGAGCCATTCACACTTTTCGCACATTGAGAGCGGGTGCCGACTATCATCTGCAGCTCGACCCGTGGACTGAGAATGATAATTTTGTGCCCTATCTGCCACCCGTCTGGATCAATGAGCAATGGATCGGGATTGGTTGTCACCTGTTATCGGCCGGCATCATCAACTTCGCCGAGGCGCCGGAAACCCAGCAAAGGGACAGCCGGGAAACAGGACCGAGTATCGTATTCTGCGGGGCACGGCTATGGGAAAGCCAGGCTGCTATGGTGCAGGCCCGGATTCTGAGAGCGGATGTCATTAAGCGTTTTGCCTACCGGCGGTTGATGCCGATAGGCTATCAGACCGCCGAATTGAGATATCGCCGGCAAAACCGAGGCGCAATCTTGAAAATGCTTTATTATTTCGCAGATATCTTCATGTTCAGGTCCATCAAACGCAGCCTGGGTTTGTCTAATGCCAGAATCTGTTATACGACCGGGGCGATACTCAGCCCGGATGCCTTCAGGTTCTACCACGCCCTCAATATTCCGCTTAAAAGCTTGTATGGAACAACCGAAGGCGGGGCGCTCACCGGCGCCGGAAATGATGAGATCCATTTTGAGACGGTCGGACCTGCTCATGCGGGGACGGAGGTAAACATCAGCGCAACTGGTGAAATCAAATATCGTCAGCCGGGTATTTTTATCGGGTATTACAAGGATCCTGTGGGGACGGCAGCGGTGCTTAAAGACGGGTGGTTTCACAGCGGCGACAGCGGATCGATTCGAGAAGATGGACACCTTGTTTTTACCGATCGACTCAAAGACCTTGTGGAACTGTCCGGTGGCCATAAAGTGGCTCCCCAATATATTGAAAGCCGGCTGAGATCCAGTCCCCATATAAAGGATGCCTGGATAACGGTCGGTCCGGAAGGGGCCTACCTTTCGGCGATTATCGTCATTAACTATGATAACGTCAGCAGGTGGGCGGGACAAAACAAAGTGGCGTTTACTTCCTTCGCCGAACTCTCCCAGACACCGGAAGTATATGAGCTGGTGAGGCAGGACATCGATAGAGTCAATCAAACGGTGCCTGCCGGTGCCAGGGTTAAAAAATACATCAATCTGCACAAGGAACTCGATCCCGACGAGGGGGAGCTGACCAGAACCAGAAACTTGAAAAGATCGTTTTTGGAAGTACGCTACCGAAATGTAATCGATGCTATGTACAGCGACAATGACGCGGTGTCGACAGAAGCTCGGGACGGATACCGTGACGGGCGGATGGGAACCAGCGAGACATCGCTTCGAATCCTGTCTGTCGAGGGAGCTGGCTGATGACCTTTTTTCTACAATTAATCGTAACCGGCCTTGCCCAGGGCATGGTTTATGCGTTGATCGCCATCGGCTTTGTGATCATTTTGAAATGCTCGGAGGTGTTTAACATTGCCCAGGGACACTTTGTTTTAATCGGCGGCTATCTCGGCTGGACCTTTCTGGTACCGTTGGGTTTACCTGTATGGGCGGCTCTGCTGGCGGCAATCGCAACAGCCGTCATTATGGGTTTGTTGATAGAACGGCTGATGCTGCGCCCGATGGTGGGGCAACCGGTATTGGCTGTCGTCATGATGACCATCGCCCTTTCCACGGTATTGGGCGGACTGGCGACCCTACTATGGGGTGCCGAATACAAGGCCTATCATGGACTACTGCCGACGATAAACATGAACATCGGCGCGATATCTATACCTTCGGAGTCATTGATCGGACTCATCGTCTCCGTCATATGTGTGGCGATACTCATGTTCGTTTTCCGCTATACCAAAATCGGACTGGCCATGCGGGCCACGGCCGAGGATTTGCAGGTGGTGCAGAGTGTGGGTATTAAGCCGACAACCGTCTATGCCGTTTCATGGATCATTGCCAGTGTCGTCGGGGTTATCGGTGGCATCCTGATAGGCGGCGTATCCGGAGCGAATATGGATCTCGCCAATATCGGCCTCAAGGCATTCGCGGTCGTACTACTGGGCGGGGTGAACTCCGTCGGAGGAGCCATTGTCGCCGGAATCATACTGGGAATGCTGGAAAACGTCGCTGCCGGGTACCTGGACCCGTTGCTGCCCGGCGGCGGGCTGGCCCAGGTATTTCCCTTTTTTGTAATGATCATCGTCCTGATCTTCAGGCCGCACGGGCTCTTCGGTCTTGCACATATAGAAAGGGTTTAAGCAATGGGTTTGCGCAGCGGAACCTTTCATGAAAATTATGCACAGGAAATGGCGATCTTGAGCTCCAGGCGACAGTGGGGGATGGTTGTTGTTTTTATCGTATTACTTTTCGCCTGCCCCCTTTTTCTCAGCGACCGGATGCTGACCATTCTGACGACAATGGGGATTGCCGTTATCAGCATCCACGGACTCAATATTCTTACCGGCTACTGCGGCCAGATTTCCATCGGCCATTCGGGATTTATGGCTGTCGGCGGTTATACCTCGGCTATTTTGTGCGCCAAGCTCGGTTGGCCGTATTGGGCCGCTCTGCCCAGTGCCGCGCTGGCCGCGGGAATGGCCGGTTTGCTCTTCGGGCTGCCATCTCTAAAAATCAAGGGCTTTTACCTGATTATGGCCACCATCGCGGCCCAATTTATTATTATCTGGTTCATTATCCAGCTGCGCGGTATCACCGGTGGGACGGATGGACTGCTGGTACCCAAACCGGCGATCGGCCCTATCGCGTTGAGTTCCAAAACCAACTATTACTACCTGGTGATGGTTTTTGCCATCCTGGCAACGATTACGGCTCACAACATCGTCAGAACCAGGGCCGGCAGGGCCTTTATCGCCATCCGGGACAACGAACTGGCGGCGGAGGTCATGGGAGTCAGTCTGTGGAGCTACAAACTGCAGGCATTTTTTATCGGCTGTATCTATGCCGGCGTGGCCGGATCGCTGCTGATTCACTATGTCCGATTCGCCAGCATAGAACAGTTTCCTTTTATGGATTCCGTCTGGTATCTCGGAATGTTGATCGTGGGGGGGATGGGCAGTACGGCAGGGGCTATCTTTGGTGTGGTTGCTCTCAAGGTGCTGGATGAGCTCGTTACTGTTGCCGGACCGATCCTGGCCGCCGCTGTTGCGCCTCAGGCAGCCGCCTCGCTGGCGCTTATTTCTCACGGGTTGATCATCATCATTTTTCTCATATTTGAGCCCCGGGGGCTTCATCACCGCTGGCAAATGGTCAAGGCCTATTTCAGGCTCTGGCCCTTCTCCCATGAAGTGTCGGAGTAAAAGGAGGATTTGTGTCGTTTTGTATAAACCCAATCAACATTGGATCAGAAAGGAGGCAACCCATGACTAAAAACAGATGGATGTTAGCAGCTTTCACGATTATTTTAATGGTGGCAACAACCTTATTGCCCGTCAGCGCTCGAGCTGAAAAAGTACTGTATGTCGGTGGAACCCAGTCGCTGACCGGGCCCTTTGCCGAGGATTCAGCGGCCGTGCTGGCTGCCATTGAGGACTATGTCAAATATGTCAATGAGACCAAAAATATGGCTCCGTGGCGCAAAGAGAAATTTCCCGCCGATATAACCCTGGAGGTTCTGTGGCGCGATGATGAGCTTAAACCACCCAAGGCGTTGTCGATCTATGAAGAGCTCAAAGCCAAAGGCATGCTGGTCGCCAGAATATCGGGCTCACCCATCGCGCTGGCACTCAAAGACAGATTATGGGAGGATCAGACGGGCGCCACGAGTATGGCCACCGGACCCTACTACCTGTCGCCGCCTCAAAGCTGCTTCACCTATTATCCCATTTATACCGATTCTATTGCGGCTATCGCCGACTGGTTTAAATCCAACTGGAAGGAGGCGCGAAAGCCGAAGGTAGCCTACCTGACTGCTGATAACGCCATGGGCCGGTCGATCGAGATACCGGAGATGAAGGCGTATCTCGAGAAGGCCGGCTATGAGTTTGTGGGCACCCAGTATGTGCCGCTGGTGCCGACCTCGCCGCCAACCACCCAACTGACCTGGCTCAAGCAAAAAGGAGTCGACCTTGCCTTGGGGGTTATGATCAATCCGGGGTCGCAGCCGACGGTCAAGGAGATGGTCCGGCTGGGCATGGGACCCAATCAGCCCTACAAGATGACCTTTGGCGTACCTGCACCGGGTCACGCAGCCGTGTTCGCAGCAGCCATGGGTGAACTGGGCGACGGCTATGTCTGCGCCGGCAGCTTCCGCCCCATGGATGATCTCGCCACCCCCGGAATCAAGTTCTGCAGCGACCTGCAGGATAAGTATCGCTCCGGTAAACGGATTACTCACATTATGTATGAGGCCGGAATTCTTGAAGCGATGATCCAGGTTGAGGCGTTGCGACTGGCCCTGCAAAAGGTGCCTTTTGAAAAGCTCACGCCGCGTGTCGTGCTGGAGGAAGGCTTCTACAAGATTAAAAACTTGCCCACCGGTGACATCAGCAGTACGCCGCTAACTTATGGCAAAGGTGATATCGAGGGGGTTGATCAGGTGCGTATTGACCAGGTGCAGAAGGGCAAGTCGGTAAAAGTGGGAATTTACCCGCTGCGCCACATTTATACCAAAAAATAGGGACGACGATTTATTATTATTCCGGGAGCTCTAACCCCAATAGTGCTAAAAACAATTGGCAGTTATTCGTTATTGGTTATTGGTGAAAAGTTTAAAGGGAATAAAATCCTTTAATGACTAATTGAGCGTTTTCCGCTCACTCAGGGTCTGAGCCCCCGGAGATCATCAGTATCGTTCAGTGTGACCTCCATAACGCTTCAACAGTAAGAGATAAGCGGCAAAGGAACCGTTTCAGATGATGCTTAACAAAAAAAATCAGGCGATCTTGCAAAAGTTTGACTTCGACGTACCGCCGGTTGGCGTTAAATTCCTGGCCAAACCGCCGGACATGGTCGCGAGGCTGGATGAGAACATGGCTTTCTGCGAAATGCTCAAGCGGGCCCAGGACGGGCAGGCATTTTTTGCCGACCTAAAAAACCATACCTGTGAAGCCGGTCTGTATGTGTTGGGGCAGGCGGAGGCTCCGGAGCCCTTTATCAGCGGAGAATTCGGAGCCGGCCTGCAAATCTATGATGAACCGCGGTCTGCAAGCCGGCTTTACCATCATATCCCCAGGATCGGCCGAGGCGTCGTTGACCATGTAGCCTTTTCCCCGCTGGACAAGCTCACTTTTGAACCGGATCTATTGATTCTCCTCGCCGAAACCAGTCAGACCGAAATCCTGCTGCGGGCAATGAGCTACCGGACCGGGCAAATGTGGGTCAGCAAGTTCACTCCCGCCATCGGATGCGCATGGACTTATATTTATCCTTATCTAACTGGAGAGCTGAATTATTTCATTACCGGTCTCGGCCACGGGATGAAGCGCCGACAACTGTTTCCAGAAGGCCGGCAGATTATTTCCATCCCTTTTGATCTGTTGCCGTCCCTGCTGCAATCATTGCAGGACATGCCATGGGTCCTGCCGGCCTATAAACCCGACGGGATGGAATTTGTCAGGCGACTGCTCGAAAAGTTGGGCATAAGTTAAGCGCTTCGCCCCAACTGGTCTCCGACCCCTAAGGCCTATGCCTCGAGGGAATGTTGGAATTCTGGAATATTGGAATCATTCCATGCGGCTTACGAAGTGAATGACTGCAAAAAATACTGTGATTCCAATAAATGGTAGAAATTCCGATACATTTAAGTATTTCCCCAAATCTCACGGGCGGTATTGACCACCAGCTCCAGTTTGGCCCATTGGTCATCTTCGCTGATTTCGTTGCCGTGAAGGGTGCTGGAAAAGCCACATTGAGGGCTCAGACACATGTTTTCCAGGGGCATATACTTTGCAGCTTCCTTGATACGCAGGATTAAATCCTGACTTAATTCCAAATCCGGCAACTTGGTGGTGACCAGACCCAGGACCACGGTTTTACCTTCCGGCACAAAGCGCAAGGGCGCAAAGTCTCCCGAGCGTTCGTCGTCATATTCCAGAAAATAGGCATCGACGTTTAATTCATTAAATAAAACTTCGGCAATCGGCTCATATCCGCCTGCGGCGAACCACGTGCTGCGAAAATTTCCGCGGCAAAGATGAACACCAATCGTCAGATCTTGCGGACGATCATCAATTACGGAATTGATCAGGGCCGCATAAGCGTGAGGCAGTTCATTGGGGTCGTCACCCCGCTCTAAGGCGCCGGCTCTCATCTTGGGGTCGCACAGATACGCCAGATTGGTGTCATCCATTTGAATGTAGCGGCAGCCGGCCTGGTAAAGGGCATCGATCTCATCGCGGTAGCATTGGGCCAGGTCGCTAAAAAAATCTTCCAGATCGGGGTAGGCTTCGATATCGATCGCCTTGCGGCCACCGCGAAAGTGAACCATCGTCGGCGACGGAATGGATACCTTGGGCGTCTGTTTAACCAGGGATTTGAGGTAGTTAAAATCATCGACCTGAATGGTTCTGATGTGACGCAGTTTGCCCGTCACGCTGAGTTTGGGCGGGGTGAATCCCACTCTTGCCTGGGCGTCGGAACTGGCTGCAATGCTGCCCGTGACCGTCACCCCAGCCAGCTGCTCTAAAAAATCAAGGTGAAAGAAGGCACGTCGAAATTCACCGTCCGTAACACTTTGCAGCCCGACGGCTTCCTGTTTTCTAATCACTTCACCAATGTGGAGATCTTCGATCCCACGCAACTCCTGTTTGGAAATCTCATTGTCCTGGTGGCGCCGGCGGGCCTGGAGCAGCGCCTTCGGTCTGAGCAGACTGCCGACATGGTCGGCACGAAACGGCGGATTTATTTTTGACATGGGAATAACCTCCTTGGCAGTTATTATCGAATCAAACTAACAACTCAGCAAGCGTTCGGTTTAAAAGCCGCAGATCATGCAAGGCGGCCATGGGTAGAAAATAATCCACATACGGCAGCGCCGTGCGCATTCCCTGGCAGATCGGCTGGTAGTCCCGGGTTCCCAGAAGCGGGTTTAACCAGATTATCTTGTGGGCTTTCCGTTTCAAGGTTGCCATCTGGGAGTCGAGTTCATCGATTTCTCCCCGATCCCAACCGTCGCTGAAAATGATCACAACATCTTTACCGCAAAGCATTCGTTGACCGTAACGCCTGTTAAAAATACGCAGACAATGACCGGTGCGAGTACCGCCGCCCCAATCCGCCATCAACTCGGGAATGCGGGAGATGGTTGACGTAAAGTCATCCAACTCGAATTGAGATGTTGCCCGGGCAAGATCGGTCGAAAAGAAAAAGATTTCAGTCCGGCGGTCGATTCGCTTCAGGGCATGTATGAACTGGAGAATCATCAGGGTATAAATGTCCATGGACCCGCTGACGTCGCACAAAAATACGATCCGTCGTCTTTTTAATTTTTTTTTCTTATAATCAAGGAAAATGAGTTCGCCGCCAAACTGCATGTTTTTGCGCAGTATTCTTTGCAGGGAAATCTGTCTGCCGCGACTCGTGTATTGAAGTCTGCGGGACAACCGGTTGTTCAACGGCTGCAGCAATTTGCAGATCGAATGATACAAAACGCCGGACTCCGCAAACCGGAATTCCTTTGTTTTGTCCATTTTGTGCAGCGAATCCGGGCTGTAACGAATGGACCCCTGCTGGGCGACGGTCGGCTTTTCTGTCGCAGGAAGCCGAAGATCACTGCTCGTATTCACCTTCTCGAACCAGGTATTGTCGCCCTCTTGGGGCGTTTCGCTTTGTTCAGCGGGAAGCATCCGCTCCAATCGATTTTTGCCAAACCAGAATGTATAAAAAAATTTATCGAATATGGCCAAATCTTCCTTCCGGCAAATGAGATTCGCCCGCAGCAGAGATTTAAATTCGTGAAAATTGAAAATATCAATCAAGGTCAATCCCTGGAGGGTATCTAAAACAGCCGGCAGTGAGACGGCGACGCCGTTGTCTCTTAGCAGATTGGAAAAGCGGGTGACGTTTTCGATTAACCCCTTGTCGGCAGGGTGGGAAATTGCGGTATGCTTAGCTGGCATTTTGGGCTGAATAGGCAGTTAACATCCGAGTTCTTTTGTCCGGGTTGGTCCAGATGCTGGATTTAAACGTTTGAATGTCTTCGCGGTATTTCAGGATGCAGCCAAGTGTTTGATTCACTGTGTCCTCATCCAGCGTAGGGCGCTGGAGTTTGATCAGGGCTTCCGCCCAATCCAGGGTTTCGGATATGCCCGGCTTTTTCATGAGATCCTCCTGACGAATATTTTGCATGAAAATCGCCACCTGATGGGCCAAAGAATCTTGCAGCTTGGGCACCCGGGTCTGGATGATTTTTAACTCTTTGTCCAGATCGGGATAGTCGATCCAATGATACAGGCATCGTCTTTTCAGTGCATCGTGGATGTCCCGCGTCCGGTTTGAGGTGATCACGACCACCGGTATCCGGGAGGCTTTGAGGGTGCCGATTTCAGGGATCGATACTTGAAAATCCGAAAGAATTTCCAGTAAAAAAGCTTCAAACTCTTCATCGGCCCGATCCAACTCATCGATTAAAAGAACCGGCGTGCTGCCCCGGGAGCTTAAGATGGCTTCCAATAACGGCCGTTTGATCAGGTAAGGTTCGCTGTATATGACATGCCCCATTTCTTCCGGGGAACGACGGCACTGCTCGTCCATTTTAATGCGCAGCAGTTGTTTGGGGTAATTCCATTCATACAGGGCCGAATTCGCGTCCAGGCCTTCATAGCATTGGAGTCTGATAAGCTTAGTGGACAGTATGTCCGCCAGAACGAGGGCGATCTCTGTCTTGCCAACCCCCGGTTCGCCTTCCAAAAATATGGGCTTGGCAAGATGGTAGGAAAGATAAATGACCGTTGCCAGCGACTGATCCGTAATGTAGCGATGATGCGCCAGTTGCTCGCGGATCACATCGATGGAGGAAAAGCTTGCATGTTCAGCCATCGCGGGATCCCCCTAAATTCTGCAGCTTAAATTTAGATAATTTCGAATACTGATGGGTATCATGATCTTCCAATGATTGAATATTGAAGATTGTAGATTTAATATTTGTGGAATCCTATCGTTTTTAGCTACTTTCAAAAAAATAGCAGCACTTCTTCCAGCGCATCGAGCACATCCGGCTCATCATCAACAATTAAGATGCGCTTTCCTTATAACTATTTGTATTTTTAGTTAATTTGTTCCCCGCTGTCATTGGGTGACGGGAATTTCTTTCATACAACGAAATCCGAGCCAGTGAGCTCCGTTGGCGGGGTCCTCTGGGGTCCAGCGGCAGGTCACCCTGACAAAAGTTGCCGAGCCCAGAAAGCAACCGCCCCGCATAGGCAATCTTTTCTCAAGCCACTCTCCCTCGCACATTTCCCAAACATTGCCGCACATGTCATAGCACCCATAGGGGCTGGTTCCCCAGTCGAACAGACCTATTTCGGAAGTTTGCTGTCTGCCGTATTCTTTTGAATTGCACATGTTCGGCAGAAACTCGTTTCCCCAGGCCCACCAGCGACTATCGGTTCCGCGAGCGGCCTTTTCCCAATGCGCTTCTGAGGGAAGGGTCTTCCCGGCCCAATCTGCGTAAGCCCTGGCATCGTCCCAGCCGACAAAAACCACCGGCTGCATCGGCTGCCCCCAGTCGGGATGATTAAAAAGCATGGGTTCACGGTGTCCGCTATTCTTAATAAATTTACGATACTGATAATTGGTAACCGGATAACGGTCGATGTAGTAATCATTCAGATGCACCTGGCGGGCAGGGGCCTCCGTGGCATACACCGGGTTTTCGCGACCATCCAGCATAAATAACTGGTAGATATCTTTCTCATCCATGCCCATGGTAAATTCACCGGCAGGCACTAAAACCATTTCAGCACCGTCATTAGGGGCGATTATGGTATTGGGGAACGGGCTGACATCCATCATACTTTTTATATCCCATCGGCCATCCAATTTTTAGTTTGCCACCTTTGCTTTGCAATCACAATACGGATTTCTTCCGAATGGGTGATTGTAAAAATCAGCGCTGCATGGCTTTGCGGCAGCGGGACAGGATGCTTAACACTTCAAATGGCTCTTCAATCAGCGGGAAGGTCGGCACTCCGCGAGGCTCCAGAAATGCTTTGGCCGCGTCCATGAGCTGCTTTTGGCCGGAGAAGGTGACGTAAAGGGGCTTCGCCGGATAACGTCCGGCCAGCTCGACGATAAAATCCATTGATGGTACGCCGGTTTCTTCGGTGATCATCAGAATCATGACCACGGCATCAATGTTTTCGTCTTTGAGCACGGCCTCGGCGCCGTCCCGATAAGCGTGCTCGACGCCGGTGACCGTGGCGGCCGGCCAGATGTCCACCGGGTTTCGCATCCGGATGTAGGGGGGGCTGATATCCTGAAGATAGCGGCGGGTTTTTTCTGCCAATTCCGGCACCTGCAACCCCCAACGCCGGTGACAAAGGTCCGTCATGCATACCAGCATGGCGCCTGAAGGCGCCAAAAAGCTGACCCGGTTTCCCATGGGCAGGGGCATGGCCGCAAGCGCCTTGGCCGCCAGAATCAAGTGGGAATAGTCATAGACCCTGACCACACCGGCCTGGCGCAGGGCCCCTTCGATAATGCGGTCATCCGAAGCCAGGGCGGCGGTGTGGGCCACGGCCGCCCGGGATCCTTCGGCGGTGCTTCCGCCTTTGAGAAGGATCACCGGTTTGGAGCGCGTCACTTCACGGGCAACTTCCAGAAAGCGCCGGGGCTTTTTAAAGCTTTCCAGGTAGACGAAAATGGCCTTGGTTTCCGGGTCCCTGCCGTAATATTCGAGAACCTCGCTTTCTTCCACATCCAGCTTGTTGCCCATACCCAACACGCGGGCGACGCCGTAATGCTCGCCGGATATGATGTAGCGCATGGTGTGGGTGGCAAAATTTCCGGTCTGGGCCAGGTAGGAAACATGGCCGCGCGGGACTTTGCCGAGCGGAAAAAAACTAGAAGTGAAGTTGTGGGGCGTCGACGTGTGCCCCGAGGTGTTGGGGCCGATGGCCCGGACTCCGGTTTCGCGGATGGCCTGAATCGTTTCTTCCTGCAGCTTTTCACCCGCTTCGTCCACCTCGGCAAACCCGCTGGCGGCCATGACGATGGCCTTGGCCCCTTTGGCGGCACAATCCCGGATGGTCTGGGGCGTTGCTGTGGCCGGCAGTATGATAATCGCCAGATCGATGCTGTCCGGCAGATCCTGGATTGAAGGGTAAACCCGGTGCCCCAGGATCTCGCCGCCCTTCGGGTTGACCAGATACAGTTTGCCGCCGAATTCATTGGCCAGAATATTTTTTATGACGTCGTTACCGGGTTTGTGGGGTGTTTGTGAGGCACCAATAACGGCTACACTTTGGGGTTCGAATAGAACTTCCAGATTGCCGGAAATCGGCTCCTCTTCGGCCGGCTGCGGCAGTGGCTGCTGCAACACTACCAGGGCGTCGACGGCCACCGGCTGTCCGTCGCGGATGATCAGGGGGTTGATGTCAATTTCGCGGATGGCGGGATGGTCGACTCCGATCCGGCCCAGCTGCCGGAGGCAGCGGCTGAGTTGGTCGGTCTGGACCGGCGCCATGCCGCGGATACCTTCTAAAATTTTGGCTCCCTGGATCTCGGCCGGCATCGACCGGGCATCCCCGTCGGTCAAAGGGGCCACCCGGAACGAAACGTCGCCCAGGGCTTCGGTGAAAATGCCGCCCAGGCCGAACATAACACAGGGGCCGAACTGGGCATCCCGGGTTAAGCCCATCACCAGCTCACGCGACCCCGCGACCATTTCCTGGACCAGGATCGCGCCGCCGATATCGCGGGCTTTGGGGGCCAGACGATCATAGGCGCGCTTTAATTCGACCGCATCCTTGATTCCCAGCTCAATCAGTCCCATTTCGGTCTTATGTTGGGCGGCGGCGGCGCAGGCTTTTAAAGCCACCGGATAGCCGATGCGACCAGCAGCCTGCTCGACGCCCGCCAAATCTTCAGCCAAAAATTCCCGGGTCGTTGGTATGCCGTATTCGGCTATGATCCTTTTGCTGTCATATTCGGACAAGGTGTTGTGGCCAGCTGCCAGGGCCTCCGCGATAATGGTCTCAACTGATTTCACACGACCTCCCTAAACCCCAATTGAGTGAAACCAATTGGGAGTTATTAGTAAATGGTTATTAGTTAATAGTTTGAGATGAATTTTATCTGTTTTGAATTTCGGTCATTTTGAGAACCGATTCCTGTCAGAAGCTGGTCTGACCCTTGCCTTTTAGTCCCAGCATTTGCCGGGTCTCAGTGGGGTCGGCGATATCGAAACTGAGTTCGCTGATAATCCGCCGCATCTTGGCGACCAGATCGGCATTGCTTTTGGCCAACTCGCCTTTGCTGACATAAAGGTTGTCCTCCAACCCCACCCGGACGCAGCCCCCCAACACCACCCCGACCGTTCCCAGATTAAGCTCATGGCGTCCCACGGCCAGTACCGAGAAGATGTAGTCATCACCGAAGAGCCTGTCAGCGGTATTTTTCATAAAAACCAGGTTTTCAACCGAAGGCTGAATGGCACCGTGAATACCCAGGATCAACTGGATCCAGAAAGGCGGCCGGATCACGCCCTGGTCGGCCCAATAGGCCGTATTGTATAAATGGCCGACGTCATAGCATTCCAGCTCCGGCTTGGTTCCGCACTCATCCATTATCTTAAAGATGCGCTGTTGATCGTAAAAAGTGTTTTTGAAGACCAGGTCTTTCGAGGACTCCAGGTAGGATTTTTCCCAGTCATATTTGTATTCCTCGATCCGGTCCATCATCGGAAAAAGGCCGAAATTGATGGACCCCATGTTGATGGATGCCAACTCGGGCTTGAGGGTGCGCACGGCCACCATGCGTTCTTCAGGCGTCATGGTCGGCGCGCCGCCCGTGGTGATGCAAATAACGGCATCGCTCTGCTCATGGACCCGGCGGCAGAAGGTTTGGAATAGTTCGAGGTCCATGGTCGGACGTCCGTTTTGCGGATCCCGGGCGTGCAGATGCACGGTGGCTGCCCCGGCTTCGGCGGCTGCCACCGCCTCAGCGGCGATCTGCTCCGGTGTGATGGGAAGATACGGTGAAAGCGAAGGGACGTGGATCGACCCGGTGACGGCACAGTTGATAATTACTTTGCGACTCATGTATACCTCCAGTGTGATGAAAAGTGTGCGGAACTATATTCAATAAGCGCCTAAACCTTCTTCAAGACCATGCTTGCAGGAATTGGCACCCTTGATGCAGCAAATTGACCTCAAAATCATAAATCACAAATTCCAAATAAATTACAATGACCAAAATTCAAAATTCCAAACGGGGCTCAATCAGTTTTGGTGATTGCTTCAGATAAATAAGCGATCTTTTATCACGAAAGCACGAAAGTTCTAAAACCCCAAAAAATAGATCAGCTGGATCTTCTCGGTTTGGCCTGTTTTGGTCATTGATTATTGTGATTTGGGATTTATTTGTTATTTGGTGCTTGGAATTTGTTATTTGATATTATCTGATCACTGATCCCTGAAACCATCTGTTCCGACAGTATATTGTCAGAATTAATAGTTTCGGGCCTAATTTCAAGGTAGTCAAAAGTTCAGAATTGGATCGTTTACTCCTCCTCCTGCTCCCACTCCTGTTTGACCAGTTTGAGACGGGCATAAAATTTTTTGTCCCGCTCCCGCCGCATAGCGTCCGCCGCACCGGGGCCGTAATCGTAGAAGCCGCCCGAGGTCTTCAAACCCAGCCGGCCGGCCCTCACCTGGTCGGCCAGCAGGCGCGGCGGTTTAAAGTAGGCTTTGCCGAGTTTATCGTACAGGTACTCGAAGACGCTCCAATAGGTATCTGCCCCGGCCTGGTCCATTATTTCAAAGGGACCGTAAGCCCCCAGACGGAAACCGAAGGAACTTTTGACGATACGGTCCACTTCCGCCGGGGTGGCCAGGCCCTCTTCGACCAGGGCAATGGCCTCGCTTGCCAGCGCAAATTGAATTCGGTTGGCCACAAAACCGGGTGCGCTTTTGCAAAGCGTCGGCATTTTACCCAGGCCGGTCAAAAATGTCATCATCAGATCGATGTTGGCCTGGCTGGCGTCCTTGCCGGGGAGTACCTCCACGCAGGGTGTGATTTGAGGCGGATGAAACCAGTGGGTTCCGATAATTCGCTCCGGGTTGGGCACGCCTGCCGACAGTTCATTGATGTCGTAGGAGGAGGTGTTGGAGGCCAGGATGGCCTGCGGCGAGGCTTTTTGGCCGACTATATTCCAGACGCTGCGCTTGAGCTCAAAATTTTCGCTGACGGCTTCCAGAACGTAATCGGCGGCGGCCAGATTTCCAGCTAAATCGGTTGTAAAATTGATCCTTGACAGGGTGGCGGCCTTTTCAGAGGCTGCCAGTTCACCCAGCTCGATCATGTAATCGAGGTTGTCCCGGATCCAGCCCCGGGCGCGATCGAGGAATTCCTCCGTTTGATCCACCAGATAAACCTGGAGCTTGTTTAAGGCCAGAAACTGGGCAAAGCCGTGGCCCATAATGCCGGCCCCCACGATCAGGACGGTGTCGATGGTTCCCTTGATTTTTTCTTGCATATTTCACTCTCAAAACAGTTAGGGGTTAGTATTTGCCGTCTATAGTTCCGATGTTTTTTGTTCATGTTTCCGGTTTTTTCCCCGAGGATAAATCTTTTGACGGTCTCCGGCTGCACTCCTGCCTCGCATTGAAGCCGCAGGTTTTGCGTATAACCAGGACGGGGTCGATCAGAAATTTTTTCACCACGTGTTCGGATTCGCCTTTAATTTTATCCAAAAGCTGCTCGACCGCCAAACGGCCCAGAGTGATTTTCTGGTGGGAGATGGTGGTCAATTCGACGCCGGGCAGACCGGCCATCTCAATATCGTCAAAACCCACCAGCGCGATGTCATCGGGCGACTTGAGGCCGTTTTCTGCCAGGGCCTGAAGAACCCCCATGGCCATGATGTCGTTGGCGGAGAATATGGCGGTTGGTCGCGGCTGGGTTCGAATGATTTCCAACCCCAATTTGTGGCCGGAAGTCCGGGAATAATCGCCCTTGAATATCAGCGACGGGTCGACAGTTAATCCTCTGGCTTCAAATGCGGCCTGGGCCCCTGAGAACCGGTGGTAGCCGGTGGAGGTCTCCTGGGGCCCGGTAATCAGGGCGATGCGGGTATGGCCCATGCTCAGCAGATGTTCGGTAATCGTGGCGGCCCCGCGCCGATCATCCACGCCCACGAAATCGGGCGGCTGGTCGCAGGGACCTTCGTCCACTCCCCTCAGCGCGAGGACAAACGGCACCCCTCGCATACCCAGGTCACAAATCACCGGGTCGTTGCGCAACGCCGAACAGACGATCAAGCCGTCCACCCCGCGGTCTAACAGTTCATTGGCATAATGCTGTTCAATCCTGGGACCGCCGTCTCCCACGGAAGTGGCAATGACGCCGTAACCGTCTTCCCTGGCCCGGTCGATAATGGCCTGGGTGACCTCGGCATAAAATGGATTCAGCATCGTGGTGATTACCAGACCGATGGTGGAGCTTTTTTGCCCGACCAGCGAACGGGCCAGAAGGTTGGGACGGTAGTTGATCCGTTTGGCGATCGCAATGATCTTTTTACGGGTCTCGCTGCTGACCCGGTTCGTTTCCGGATCGCGCAGAACCAGCGAAACGGTTGACGGCGAAAGTTGGGCTTCGCGGGCAATATCTTTCAGGGTCGGCCGGCTTTTTTTAAGGTGCGCTTTCATTACAAATACGGCAATAATTATTTAGACTTGCGTTGCTAAGATTTAAATAATGTATTTACCGCAGAGCTCGCTGAGGACGCAGAGAATTAACAGATCTTGATTATCCCCTTGCGGATTTTTCCTCTGCGTGCTCTGCGATCTCGAGCGCAGCCCCGCGGAGTGTGATGCAAGCTCGGGCGGTGAACTTGTGTCTAAACAATAATAAATTCATTCGTATTTACTCGTTGAACTTCTCGATTACAGAATTAGATTCCGAGCAGCTGCTGTCTGAGCCCGTCATCCGCCAGCAGATCCTGGGCCGAACCTTGGTAGACATTTTGACCGTCATCCAGAACATAGACCCGCGTGCAGACCCGCAGGGCCAGCATGGAATTTTGCTCGACCAGCACGGTCGTCAAATTCGTGGCGGTCAACTCCTTAATAATGTCCATCACTTCGCGTACAATCAGCGGCGCCAGTCCCTCGGACGGTTCGTCCAGCAGGATGAGGCTGGGATTGCCCATCAGGGTGCGGGCGATGGACAGCATTTGCTGCTCGCCGCCGGACAGGGTTTCACCCTTTTGGTTCGCCAACGATTGGAGGGCCGGAAAGTGCTGGTAGACCCGGTCGAGGTTCCAGCTAATTTTTCCATTGGTGCTCTTTTTAGCGGCAATCTCCAGGTTCTTTCTGACGGTCAGGGTGGGGAAAATTCGGCGGTTATCCGGCACCCAGCCTAATCCCAAATTGGCAATTTCATTGGTCGGCAGATGGGTGATGTCTTGGCCCTCGAAGCGGATCGTGCCGTTTTTGGCCGGGGTCAGACCCAGGATACTCCGCAGCAATGTGGTTTTGCCGGCCCCGTTGCGCCCTAAAATGGCAACCGCCTCTCCCTTTTTGATTTCGAGCTGAATTTGATGAAGAACATGGGCTTCCCCGTAGAACGAATCAATCTCGTCGACCTCCAGAATGGTTTGCATCTCAAGCATCAATCTATTCCTCCCAAGTACGCCTCCTGGACTTCATCGTTGGCTTTGATCTCTGCGGGTGCACCCTGTGCGATGACCCGGCCCTGATGCAGCACAATAATAACGTCGGAAATAGTCAGCACAATGTCCATGTCATGCTCGATCACCAGCACTGTCAGCCGGGTCGATATCTTTTTAATGAATTTTTTGATCCGTTCCGTTTCCGAAGTGGGCAGACCGGACGTCGGTTCGTCCATCAGCAGCAGCCTGGGTTTGGAGGCCATGGCGATGCCGATCTCCAAAACGCGCTTATCGCCGTACGAAAGGGTTTTGGTGGGCAAATCCTTAACGGCGGTTAAGCCGATTTCATCCAGGACCGCGTCGGTTTCCTGGTTGATGTCAGCAAACCCGGTGGTCGGACGAAAGAAATTTAAACTTCTTTTTTTGCGGGATTGGACGGCCAGGCGAATGTTTTCGGCCGGGGATATCTCGTTGAATATATTCAACACCTGAAATGAACGGACAATACCCAGGTTGACAATCTTGTGGATCGGCCAGCCCGAGATATCCTGACCGTCAAAAATAACCTGGCCCTTATCGGGCCGATACAGGCCGGTTAACAGGTTGAATAGGGTGGTTTTGCCGGCCCCGTTGGGACCGATGATGGAAGTGATTTTGCCTTCCTCAACCATGAAACTGACATTGTCATTTGCCATCAGCCCGCCGAAGTGCTTGCTGATACCGACAGCTTCCAGAATGCTCATTATTCGGCCCCCTTATACTCCAGCGACACTGGCTCCAGTTCCTTGGTGCTCTCCTGTGCCCCGGATTTGCCCACTTTGAGATATCCGAAAATGCCTTCGGGCATGAACAGAATGATTAATACGATGAGCAGTCCATAGAACAGATACCAATGCTCGGTTATGGTTGAGAAAATATCTCTGAGGGCGATAAAGATGATCGCTCCCAGAACCGGCCCGAAAAAGTTGGTCAGCCCCCCGCCGATAATGACCATCATGACGACATCGCCCGAGCGAGTCCAGTGAATCGAATCGGCAAAGGCACCGTGGGTGAGCAGAGCATGCAATGCACCGGCCAGTCCGCCGAAGACACCGGAGATAATCCAGGACAGCCATTTGAAAAATGGTGTGTTGTAGCCCAGGTATTTGGCCCTGAGTTCGTTTTGTTTGATGGCGTAAAAGACGCTGCCCAACGGCGAGTGGATCAGCTTCCACAGCACCACGATGCTGACGCCCATAATGGCGAACACGAAGTAATACAAGGCCAGCGAGCTTTCGATGCCCACGTCAAACAAGCCGAAGAAGGTCAGCGGATAGCGCTCGATGCCCATCAAGCCGTTTTCACCGCCGGTCACCGCGTCCCACTGAAACGCGATAAAAAAGAACATCTGGGTAAAGGCGATAGTCAGCAGCGCATGATAAATACCCCTTTTTTTCGCCATAAAAACGGCCAGCACTGCGGCGATGACCCCACACCCCAGAAAGCTTCCGGCCAGCGGTATCCAGATTCCTTTAATGACGTAATGTTGAATCAGGCCGAACAGATACGCGCCGCTGCCGAAAAACAGACCATGGCCGAAGGAGGGCAGACCCGTGTAGCCCAGCAGAATGTTGAATCCCATGGCAAAAATCACCCAGATCATCACTTCGATGGCCAGCGACATGCCGCCCAGCGGCATCACCACGACCGGAGCAATGAAAAAAACGGCCAGCGTCAAGAACAGCGGGTGTCGAAGGTAACGCAAAACAGCCATAAGTTATTCTCCTCCTCTACTCTTCCAGCAAAGATTTCTCACCCATGATACCGCGGGGCCGCAGGACAAGCACAATGGCCATGATAAAATACATGGACAGCTCCGACATACGCGGATAGATCAGAATGCTCAGGCTTTTGGAAAGCCCCACGATCAAGCCGCCGATGACCGCACCCCAGAAACTTCCGATGCCCCCGATCACTACCACCACGAAAGAAGGCATAATCACCTCGGTGCCCATGGTGGGCTTAAGGCTCCACATGGGGCCGGCAATTACCCCGGCGATGCCGGCTAAAAATGCGCCCAGGCCAAAGACCAGGGTGCGCAGTTTTCCCAGGTTCTTGCCCAGTGCCAGCACCATCTCACTGTCCGAGACGCCGGCTTTGATGATGGAACCATAGGGTGTTTTTTCCAGGAAAAGCCAGACCAGAAACAGCAGGACCATTGAAAGCACCGCTAAAAATACCAGATACTTTGAGTACCACAGGATGCCGAGATTTATGGGGCCGGATACGAAAGTCGGCGGCGCCAGCGAATAGCCGGCTTTGCCCCAGATTATGCGGATGATTTCCTCAAAAGCCATCGCCAGTCCCAAGGTCAGCAGTAAACCGAACAAGGGGTCTTTGCCGTAGACCCGCCGAATCCCGAATCTTTCAATGGCAAGGCCCAGCAGGCCGACAAAGATGGGGGCCAGAATCAATGCCGGCCAGTAGCCCACAAATTTTTGCAGCGAAAGCGCAAAATAAGCGCCCAGGGCAAACAGGGCGCCATGGCTGAAATTGATCACTTCCATGACACTGAGGATCAACATGAAGCCCAGGGCCATGACACCGAAAAGCAGGCCTAAAACCAAGCCGTTAAAAAGTTGTGGGAGTAGTTCTGTCATGATGTGATCACCTCGTGTGAATCAGAATTTAGCTGGACAACGTCGCCAGTGGTTTTTTGTTAAGCGCTTAACATGATTTTTCTGACAATATAGTATATTGTTAAAAACTGAAGGTTTTCCGCCGGAGGCGGATCAAGTGTTCAGGTGTCAGGATTTCGCGATTCGACTTCCTCATATGAAACTACATAAAATCCGCAGCTGTTTCATGAAGCATCTCACCGCAGAGCTCGAAGAGAACGCCGAGAACGTAATCATAGACAATCTCTGCGTGCTCAGCGATCTCTGCGGTGAACTAAAATGTTTCTTTTCCCATCAGACTGGGCGCTCGCGGCCTGCGGTCCGCCGGAGGCGGAACACCTGAAACCCTTACTTGCGTGCGACTATTCCTTGTAAGGCTCGAGCTGACAGGGGTTTTCCTCCCGGCTCAGGACCACGTCTTCGCCCTTCATAAATCCGATAACGGTGTAAAAGTCGGATTTCTCCCCGGCTGCCAGTTCTTCCGGGGTTTTCATGCGGGCGATGATCACATCCTGGACGAACTGGTGATCCCAGGGGCGGATGTAAGTCGGGTTGGGTTTCATATTGTCCTTGATGGTCCAGCCTTCGAGGGCTTTGATAACATCGTTGGTTTTGAGACTATTGGCCCGGATCACAGCCCTCAGCAGTTCCCGGGCACCGATGTATCCCTGGTAGGTATTGTTTTCAGGGACCGGGAAACCGGCATCGGGCCAGCGTTTTTGATATTTGGCGACAAACTCCTTGACGCCGGGCGCATCGATGGTGTGATACCATTCAACGGCGAAGGTGCCGATGGCTTTCTCCGGACCCACGGCCCAGGCATCGCCGTAATCCATCAGGCTGAAGCCCCACCGATAATCTTTGTCCATGCCGAACTGCCGGATTTGTTCGAACAGGGCCGAGCGGTCCACACCGCCAATGGTGCACATGATCATATCCGGTTTGGGGTTCAGGTTTCTGATCTTGATTAGATAGGAGCTGAAGTCCCGGGTCCCCATCGGAATGAGGGCCTCGCCCATGTCCTTGCCGCCTTCCTTTTTGAGAATTTCACGGAATGATGCGGTTCCGGAGCGTCCCCAGGTGTAGTCGTGGGTGATAAAATACCAGTTTTTGCCGAAGTTCCGGGCAATGTAAGGTGCCACTGCCCGCACCAGCATGGTGTTGTTGGGACCCACCCTGAAATTGGTCCGGTGGCAGTGTTTGCCGGTGCATTCGTCTGAGTTGGTATTGGTATTAAAGTAAATGGTATTGCCGCGTTGCGCGACCTCTGAAATTGCAATGGCCACTGATGAAGATACCGCGCCCAGCATAAAATGAACCTTGTCGCGTTCGATCAGTTTCTGAGCCTTGCGCGCACCGGCTGCCGGATTGGTCTCAGTGTCTTCCACAATCATCCGGACCTGTTTGCCCAGAACGCCGCCGGCTGCATTGAATTCTTCAACCGCCATGGTGATGCCGCGCCGTTCCGCAGCGCCCAAATCAGCGTAATTACCGCTGGCCGGGCTGATGACACCCAGCCGGATCTCGTCGTCGGCCGCCGTGGCAGCAACCACCGTCAACCCTAACGCCAGCACCATTACCAAAACAAACCCTATTGATCTCGTGACAGTTTTCATCTTGTCTTCCTCCCTTGAATGGCTTATTGGAAATTAGCAGTTTGTAACTGATCCTATGACATGCTCAAGAATTACCGGTTGGCCTGCACCCCCTTTCGATTCTGTTAGATTTTTGAATCTGAAATACGCCTTATGCGAACTGAGTTAAGTAGAAGGGTTGAATGCGTGAATTGTCAAATATCTCCGGAGGGTCGCCGAATACCCGCGCCTTATCCGCCCGGCTGCCGGTAGTCCGATTAGCCGGCCTTCGTTGGAGTCGGTTCAGTTTAACCTTCCACTGAATTTGACGCCAAGTCGAAGGCTATCAGCTTGATTTCCGGAATAACGTTTTACCGGCTGTAGCATCCCCATAGCGGGATTGTCAAGCCAAAATACGGTGTCAAAAAAATGATTGACTCCTCGACCCCCTGCGGTTTAATTTAGAGCAATCTATTCATATACAACGATCTTATAGAACGTAGAACGGATTTTTGATCCGGGTCGGCCTTGCCGGGCGGGTTTTAACCCGGGGTGCACCGTCCGCGCCGGAGCGCTAACGGGAGTTAAGGTCAAGGCGCTGAATATGAAAATGATCATTTTGCGATAGAAATTAGTCAAACGATATACTAGCTTTCAAGGAGGATGCTATGCCCGTGTATCTTAAAAAGGCCCAGGCAAGACCGGCGGAAGATCTTTCTCAGGTCAGGGAAACGGTTCGTCAAATCATCGAAAAGGTCAAACAGGAGGGTGCGGATGCCGTCCGCTATTATTCGGAATCCTTTGACCAGTGGGCTCCTAAAAGTTTCAAGATATCTGAAGATGACATGCGCTCGGCCCGGGATAAACTGCCGGTTTCGATGGCCGAAGATATCGATTACTGTCAGGCCCAGATACGCAAATTTGCCCGGGAGCAGATGAAGCGCCTGGTGGATTTCGAAGTGGAGTCGATGCCGGGGGTTTGGCTCGGGCAAAAAATAATTCCGGTGGCATCCTCGGGTTCCTATGTTCCCGGGGGCCGATACCCCATGCTGGCTTCGGCCCACATGACCGTCATCACGCCCAGGGTTGCCGGTGTCTCCCGGGTGGTGGCATGCACACCGCCGGTTAAAGGGGAGGGGATCTACCCGGCCACGCTGTATTCTATGGTGGCCGGCGGTGCGGACGAGATATTTTGCATGGGCGGCGTGCAGGCCCTGGCAGCCCTGGCCTACGGCATGCATGAACTCGAACCTGTGGATGTCGTCGTTGGTGCCGGCAACAAGTATGTGGCTGAAGCCAAACGGCAAATTTTCGGCGATGTCGGCATTGATCTTCTGGCCGGGCCGACGGAGATCTTGATCATTGCCGATGAAAGCGCCGATCCATTTATCCTGGCGGCGGATTTGCTGGGTCAGGCCGAACACGATCCCAACTCCAGGCAGAGCCTCATCAGCCTTTCGAAAGACATTGCCGAACAAACCCTGCACGAGCTGGAAAAACAGCTTAAAACCCTGCCGACCCGCGAGGTCGCCGGTCAATCCTGGGGCAATTACGGCGAAGTCGTGGTGGTGGACTCCCGCGAAGAGGCCGTCGAGTTGAGCGACCGCTGGGCACCCGAACATCTCGAGGTCCAGACTGCTGACTGGCGTTATTTTTTGGACAACTGCAAAAACTATGGCTCCATGTTCTGCGGGGAGGAAACCACCGTTGCCTATGGCGACAAAACCATCGGCACCAACCATGTACTGCCCACCATGCGGGCGGCCAGATACACCGGAGGCCTTTTCGTCGGCAAGTTTGTTAAAACCGTAACCTATCAGCACGCCACCCGGGAAGCCTCGCTGAAAGTGGCCGAAGTCTGCGAGCGTGCCTGCAACTATGAAAATATGCTGGCCCACGGCATCAGCTGTCGTGTCCGGATTGATAAGTATAAGAAATAAAGGAGGATATCTCATGGTGAAACCATTCCAAAAAGTTGCGGTCGTTGGCGCCGGCACGTTGGGGGCCCAGATAGCCCTGCTGGCTGCCAACGCGGGATACAGCGTCAACGTTTTTGACCAGCAGCCGGAGGCCTTTGATGCAATGATTCAAAAACTGCAGGCCGACCTCAAGGCCAAACAGGTCACCCCTTTTATTGAATTTGATCAATGGGACGTATGCCGCAGACAGGTCCAACAATTCGAAAAGTTCGATGCAGCCATCGAAGCGGCCGACCTGGTCATCGAAGCCGTACCCGAAAATTTGGAGCTCAAATGCGAAGTTTTCCGCCAGTTGGGAGAAATCGCCCCGCCGGAAGCGGTCCTGGCCACCAACAGTTCTTCGATACCGGTATCCCATCTGGAGCAGAGCAGCGGCCGGCCCGAGCGCTGCCTCAATTTGCATTTTTACATGGCGCTGCAGGGCATGAATATGGCCGATGTCATGGGCGGCACCCGCACGCTGCCCGAGGTGATGGAAAAAGGTATCAGTTGGGTGCGGTCGCTGGGATGCATTCCCCTGACAGTGAAAAAAGAACTGCTGGGGTTCTGTTTCAACCGGGTGTGGCGGGCCGTTAAACGTGAAGTGTTGTATATGTGGGCCAATGATTTTGTGGATTTCAGGGACGTGGATCGGGCCTGGATGAAATTTACCGGGCGCGAGGACCGCCCCGGTCCCTTCGGACTCATGGACAACGTGGGGCTGGATGTGATCTATGACATCGAGATGGTCTATTACCGGAATTCAAACGATCCCAAAGATCATCCGCCGGAGGCCCTAAAACAAAAAATTGACCGAGGCGAACTGGGGGTCAAGAGCGGCCGGGGGTTTTATACTTACCCGGATCCGGAATATCTTCAAAATGATTTTTTGAGCGCCGGCGATTAACTAACCCGTCAATACAACCAGGGCATCAACCACCACCGGTTTGCCATTGGCAATAATGACGGGATTGAGATCGATCTCCTTGATGCGGTCATT
>Ga0210062_1000046_pt1 | contig 31975 bp, 20 predicted proteins | sample Muzzi_CordA_D2_FD_185528 | JGI IMG/M metagenome (GOLD analysis project Ga0210062, IMG submission 185528) | Wetland microbial communities from San Francisco Bay, California, USA, that impact long-term carbon sequestration - Muzzi_CordA_D2 (SPAdes) | ecosystem: Environmental > Aquatic > Marine >...
GCCTGCCAGTGAACCGCCGATAAAAAGCAGGCAGATTGCCGTCGCATACACCCATGGCGTTAAAATGGCCTTGCGTTTGAAGGCTGAAATGTAAAGGGTGTCTTTTTCAGGGCAGACGGCCACGCATTTTAAACAGGCATGGCATTCATCGGAGATAACGCTTAAAGTCTTGTGAACCTTGATGTCGGCCGGACAGGTGCGGGTGCATTTTTGGCACTGGGTGCAGGTATCATCGTTGCGATGTATTTTTAAGATGCTGAAAAAACTCAGCACCCCCAGCAGTGCACCATAAGGGCACAGGTAGCGGCACCAGAAGTTGCGAACCAGAATCGACAGCACCAATAAAATGATCAGGACCCAGAGCGCAAAGTTGCTGATGTTGGTGAAAAAGTGCAGCATCTTGATGTCGGCCACCATGTTGTAGGGGCTGTAGATGAAATATTCGAGGGCAGCGGCATTCATTTGCAGGACAATGGCCCACAGAAAGAAAGCCAGCAGCAGGTATTTCAAGCTGCGCAGCGGATAGTCCAGCCAGCGGGGCAATTTAACATTTTCACGAAAAATAAATTTGTGGAGCCTGTTGAGATACTCCGTTAAAAGTCCAAAGGGACAGACCCAGCTGCAAAATCCTCTTTTAAAAAGAATAGCCGTAGCCAGAACCATCAGCAGGATAATTAAACCGGACGGGTGTACCTGGTTGAATCCGCCGCCGACCAGCCAGTATTTTAAACTGATCAGGGAACTGATGGGCAAAAAGGCTTCAATGCCCGGCGGCCGGGTAATGGTGGGGCTGAGGCCGTTTTCCAGCTGGCCGACAAAAAGGGTGAATTTGAGGCCGATCACAACGACCGTCGCCAGAAACAGATACTGGACGATTTTGCGATACAGCTGAATGTTGGACGGCGCTAATTTTGTTAGACTCGTGGGTTTGGCGGTGTTGTTCATATTTAGAAAAAGTTCAGGGTTCAAGGTAAAAGATGATAGGCTAAAGGATTCCCTGCAATTTAAAGGCAACATCCTGCAACTGCCGGATAGGGGCGGTAAGGCGAGGCTGCCCGTGTTTTTGATTATCGAATATAGATAGGAAGTTTCAAATATTCATTGATTTAGGTCAAATAAAAAAATATTGACAAATAATACGTGCCATTACATGAATGATGTCTTGGATATTCCCCGCCGTCAAAGCCTCAACATCGAAAGGAGAAACAATGGCCCGCAAACGTTTTGTCGATTTAAGCATCAGTATCGAACCGGAACTGCCCAGCGACCCGCCCATGATGATTCCTAAAGTTGATTATATCAATCATGAAATGGGGGCGGCGCAGATGCAGGAATTTTATCCGGGAGTTAAAAAAGAACAATTGCCCGGGGGGGTGGGTTGGGCCGTCGAATTCCTGACACTGACAACCCATTCCGGCACCCACCTCGATGCACCTTACCATTATCACCCCACCATGGACAAAGGCCAGCGCTCGTTGACGATCGATGAGATACCCTTAGAATGGTGTTTTAACGACGGGGTACTGCTGGATTTTCGACACAAAGGCGACGGTGAACGCATCACTGTTGAAGATGTGCAAAAAGAGCTGGATCGGATCCAATATGAAATTAAGCCCCTGGACATTATCTTAATTCAAACCGGAGCGGATGCCGCCTGGGGAACGGATAAATATCTGGTGACGGGCGCCGGTATGGATCGGGAGAGCACCCTGTTTCTGACTGGGAAAGGCGTCAAGGTTGGAGGAATCGATGCCTGGAGCTGGGATCGACCCCTGCCGTTTCAAGCCAAGGAGTTTAGCGAACACGGGGACCCCAAGGTCATCTGGGAGGCGCACTTTGCCGGGATTGAGATCGGCTACTGCCACATGGAAAAAATGGCTAATTTATCCGCTATCGGAAAGCCGCATGGGTTCCAGGTCTGCTGCTTCCCTATCAAGATAAAGGGCGCCAGTGCCGGCTGGACCCGGCCGGTGGCGATCGTTGAAGAAGATTAAAATTCGGTTTCGGAAACAAAGCCTTCCCGCATCGGTGAGGCGGTTGCTTGATATTTTGCATTCTAAATCCGAAATTCAAATCTCGAAATTCGAAACAAATCCAAATACTAAATCACAAAAATCCTAAACTAAAAAACAGAATCATTCAAATAAGATCCGACAAAGGAGGTCTGACATGAAACTGTGGGAAAAAGCGATTTTGGTAGTTGTGACGGCTTCACTGATATTCAGTTTACCGGTGGGTTCGACCCAGGCCAAGACATACAAGCTGACCGTCGTTGCCGGTCACCCGCCGATCTTTTTGTGGGTGACGCTGTGTCGTGATTTTTTCATTCCGGAAGTCGACAAACGGTTGCTGGAAGCCGGCGGGAAGTACAAAATTGAGTGGAACCAGGCCTATGGCGGTACGGTTGCTAAAATCGGCGGGGCTCTTGAAGCCATAGAGGAAGGGATTGCCGATATGGGCTTTGTCGGAACCATATTTGAAGCCCCCAAAATGCCGCTGCACAATGTGACCTACATGACGCCTTTTGGCTCCGATAATATTTTCTACGTCGTTGATATTATGACCGAACTTCATTCCAAGATTCCGGCCCTGGCCCAGGAGTGGACCCGACACAACCAGATCTACCTGGGGGGAGCCGCCCTGGACACCTACGGCATCCTGACAGATTTTCCGGTTAATACCGTTGATGATGTCGACGGCCACAAAATTGCGGCTCCCGGTCCATCCGCCAACTGGTTGAAGGGAACCGGCGGCGTTCCGGTGGCTTCCAACCTGAATGAATATTATAATGGGATTAAGACCGGGGTCTTCCAGGGTACGTTAACCTTTATGACCGCCGCCATGGCCATCAAGGTCTACGAAGTCGCCCCGTATATCTGCATGGTGAATTTCGGCGCCCAATTTGCCGGCGGCCTCAGCATCAACAAGGATGTTTTCGATTCTTTTCCGCCCGAAGTACAGAAGATCTTTATCGATGTCGGCAGGGAATATGACAGAAAACTGGCCGAGGCCCAGGCGGCCCGGGCGGGCAAGGCCATCGAGATCATGAAACAGAGCGGGGCCACAGTGATTTATTTGTCTGACCCCGAGCGTAAGCGCTGGGCTGACAAACTGCCCAACGTTCCGATGGAATGGGCGCAAACCATGGAAGAAAAAGGCCTGCCCGGCAAGGCCATGCTCGAAGGCTACCTGGATGGATTGCGAGCGCGCGGCGTGATACTGGTCAGAGACTGGGATAGATAAAGATATTGAAAATTGATGATTGAAGATTGAATATTTATGGATGTCGCTTCGCTCCGTCGTTTTTATTTTTTAGATCGAGGCGCGTTGAGCAATAAATCCGAAATTCGGATTTTGTTTTTTTACACTAATGAAGAAAGGTACAAATTGTCTGAGTCAGATACCAAGGCATCAGTGCAGCATGGAAGCAGCCATGGTCGCTGGTATTCATTTGAAACGGTTATTTCCGTGATGAACAGTATCGGCACGGCCTGGGTTTTCGTGCTGCTGGTAATCATAAATCTGGATATCGCCGGACGTGCCCTGTTTAACCACCCGATTCGCGGGGTGCCGGAAATCGTGTCCCTGTCCATCGTAGCCTGCGTTTTTCTGCAGCTTGCCCACACACTTAAGATGGACCGGTTGACACGGTCCGATATTTTATTGAACTGGCTGCAAGCCCGGCACGCCGGCCTGAAACATTTTCTGGAAGGGGTGTACTACCTGATCGGCGGGTGCCTGATGGCCATTTTGTTCAAAGCCAGCGTACCCCTGTTTACCAATGCCTGGCAGATTGACGAATATGTCGGGGCGCAGGGCGATTTCATGGCGCCGGTGTGGCCCGTCAAACTGATAATCCTGATCGGGTGTGTTGCGGGTGCCATCCAGTTTCTACTGATGGCCGTCGACAGTTTCAGACACATGACGGCATCCGGCCGCAACGCTGATGATGCCGCTGGAGAAAACCGATGACGGACATTCAGGTCGGGCTTTTATCTATCGTCGGAATCCTGTTTTTGATATACGCCGGCATGCACGTTGCTATTGCCCTGACGCTGCTGTCGCTGCTGGGCGTCTGGCTGATCAAAGACAATTGGATCATTGCCGGCAAGCTGCTGGCATTGGCAGCCTCCGACAGTATCTCAGGATACATATTCGGCGTGGTACCGCTGTTTGTGTTGATGGGGCTGCTGATTTCGGTCTCGGGCATCGGCAAGGACACCTTCGAGGTGGCCAACCGTCTGTTTCACGGCATCCGTGGCGGTTTAGGCATATCCACCGTGGCAGCCAATGCTGTTTTTGCGGCCGTGACTGGGATTTCGATTGCTTCGGCGGCGGTTTTTACCAAAGTGGCTGTGCCGGAGATGATCCGTCTGGGTCACAAGCCGCGGTTTGCCGTCGGTGTCGTTACGGGATCTTCGGTTTTAGGGATGCTGATACCCCCCAGCCTGCTGTTGATCTTATTCGGTGTGTTGACCGAAACCTCCATCGGGGATCTTTTCAAGGCCGGCATCATGCCGGGCATCCTTTTGTCGGCTGCTTACAGCACATTAATTCTTTTTATGGCCTATCGTTTTCCCGATTATGTGGGGGAAGTTACGACCGGGTCGGAAGACAACCCTGCCGAGCAGATGTCTTTCGGCCAGGCGGTCTGGAAATTGACTCCAATTGTGCTTCTGATCGCACTGGTGCTGGGGGGGATTTATGCCGGCTGGTTTACACCCACCGAATCCGGGGCTGTGGGCGCGCTGGGAGCCTTACTGCTGACCCTGGGCAAACGGCAGCTGAACTGGACCAAATTATGGCAGGTGCTCACGGAAACCGGCCACGTCACGGTGTCTATTTTATTTTTGCTCATAGCAGCCAATATTTACGGCCGTATGCTGGCCCTGTCGGGCATTACCGGGTTTATCGCAACCTGGATCGGTGAATCCGGTCTGGGATTGTACGCCATCCTGTCGATCTACCTGGTGATTGTACTTTTGATGGGGACGATCCTGGATTCCACATCCATTATGATGATTATCGTGCCGTTAATCTATCCCATCATGCACGGTATGGAGGTTAATTTTGTCTGGTTTGGACTCGTGACTGTGATCGCAATCGAGGTCGGCCTGATCACACCGCCACTGGGGATTGCAGCATTTGTGGTCAAATCAACCCTTGATGACCAGAGTATCACCCTCAACGACGTCTTTGCCGGAGCGTTTCCATATGTGCTGATTATGATCCTGGTACTGGCACTGATCGTCATTTTTCCGGGGATCAGTCTATTTTTGGTAAGATGAACAGGACTGAGCTGCGAGGACCGAGGACTGAGTAAAACCAATCAAGGTCAGCAGCGATGTGCTCAGTCCTTAGTCTTCAGCACTAATTCTATTAGACAGAGTGCAGCAATAGCAGTCATCTATATTTAGTGGCTCCTTATTTGAAGGGAGGAAAGTGGTGTCTGAAAACCCTATTATCGGGTTCCAGATGGATCCGGCGGATGTTCATTTAATGTGGCCTCCGACGACGCCAGCCGGTTCATCGAAGGAACCCTGCCCAACGGATTTGCATTTGCCGAAAACGGCGATATCTTATTTCAACCAATTAACTAAAGAATGAGGAGCTGATTATGTCAGAAAAGTTTATTGTTACGGCCGCCCTTACCGGGGCCATTCACACCCCGACCATGTCGCCGGATCTTCCAATAACCCCCGATGAGCTTGCCGAGGAGGCTCGCCGGGCAAGGGAAGCGGGTGCGGCGGTGGTCCACGTTCATGCCCGTAATCCGGAAACCGGACAGCCTTCCGCCGACAGTCAATTATTCGGCGATATTTTAGCGAAGATCAAAAACAAATCCGACGCGGTCATCTGCACCACTACCGGCGGTGGATTCGGTATGACCGTCGAGCAGCGTGTATCGGTGGTTAGAGCTTACAGCCCGGAATTGGCTTCACTGAATGCCGGTTCACTAAATTTTGCCCTGCATCCGGTTTTAGAAAGAATCAAAGAATTCAAATATGACTGGGAAGCCCAATACTTGGGCATGAGCGAGGATTTTATCTTTCCGAACACCTTTAAAACCCTGCGCGAGTTTGCCGAATTTTTTACAGCGGAGAACACCAAACCGGAGCTGGAAATTTATGATGCCGGTATGCTGAACAATGTGGCGTTTCTGCTGAGCCAGGGCTACATCAAGAAACCGGTCTATCTGCAATTTGTGCTGGGAATTCTGGGCGGCATGCAGGCCACGATCAACAACCTGGTGTTTCTGGTCAATTCGGCCAAAGAAATCATCGGTGACGGCTTTCAATGGTCGGTGTGTGCGGCCGGCAAAGATCAATTCAAAATGTGCAACGCGGCGCTGCTGATGGGCGGCTTTGCCAGGGTAGGACTGGAGGATAATCTCTATCTGGAAAAAGGTCGAATGGCCAAAAGCAGCGGCGAGCAGGTGGGAAAAATCGTGCGCATCGGCAAGGAGCACGGCCTGGAACCGGCGTCGCCGGGCGAGGCGAGGGAGATACTTAAATTAAAGGGGTTGGAGAAGGTGCGGTATTAGCGAAATGCGGGTTGCGAAGTTCGGGGCTGCATAATATCCGATTACGGATATTGAGTTTCAGATTGAAAATGTTATAAGGAGTTAAGGTTTATGTGAGTGACATCGATAAATAAGCCGCAGCGCGAAACCCGTACCACGCAACTCGCAGGGGGTTGCGCGCAGCGCGTCACATTTCTTCCTCTTTCATAAACGTTTTAATCAGCTCAATCTGATCCTGGGCGAGATCGTTGAATTGAACACCGATGCCCAGCATGCCTTTCCACAAAATTTCGCCGCTGATTTTCAACTGCCCCGGGCGGTTCGGCAGGGAGAAGGTTAGATTGATCTGCTGTCCGGCGACAAAGGGCTCGTCGGTTTCGATAAATGCCCCGGCCGGGCTGATATCGAGCATGAAGCCTTCAAAATTTTGCGCCTCAACCCGGTAGTCTATTCTGAGCAGGCAAGATTTGCGGGTATGGCCCCGCAGGGATATCTCGGTTTCCTCCAGATTGAGGTAATCGAGGGGATGCTCCTGTAAATGTTCTAAAAGAGCAGATTGCTGATTGTCGGTCATTTTTCCGATTAACCGATACAATGTCGGGGCAAGATTGCCTTTAAGCAGCTGCTTGAGAAGAATCAACTGCTGTTCTTCCGGCAAATTTTTAATCATTTCCGCTAGTTTAAGGTTTATGGTATTATGCTCGGTCGGTGTATTGGCACTGGCCATCGAGAGGCTCCTTCTTCTTCGATTACGCGCAAACCAGCAGAGTCTGTCTGTGGTCAAATTACGAATAATGTATCAATCAATCAAAAATTTATTCTTTTCCTAAAAGGCTAACAGAATTTTGGGTTCAATGTCAAGAAACGCGGAAATGGCCGCTGGTGTTCAAAATTTTGTATAACATGGTTCTTCGGCTTTATCCATAAATTTCACGTAACAATCAACGCGCCAAGTCAATTGCGGTAACTTGACCCTGAACTTCACCAATGGGTCTTTGCGTGCAAAATTCAAGTAATAATTGTCAGGTGTAAGTTTATGCGGGAAAAAATATTCAGTCGTCCTGAAAAGGTCTTACTTCATGCAGGCCTGAAAGGCCGAACCATCGTCAGGTTTGAAAACATTACCCTGCGGGTCCGGGAGACCTTCCTGTTGCCTGACACAAGCTGGCGCATCGATAAAGGTCAGCACTGGGCTATCATAGGACCCAACGGTGCCGGCAAGACTTCGCTTGTCAGGGCTCTGACCGGTGAGGTTCCGGTGATCAAAGGGACCGTATTTCCCTCCCATGATCAGGCTGACGCGGTCCATGCCGAATATGTGTCCTTTGAACAGCATCAACGACTGATTGCACGGGAGGAGCAACGCGATGAATTTCGTTCATTCAGCGGAAATCTGAATCGTACCACTACGGTTCATGAAATATTGCGTGAAGTTATCGGGCGTCCGGGCGCCAAAGCCGGAGATGTTGAGCCTGTTGTTGCAAGGCTCAAGATAAATCATTTGCTCGGGAGGGGAATCCGGGCATTGTCAACCGGTGAAATGAGAAAAGTCCAGATTGCGCGGGTGCTGTTGAAATCTCCGGAAATCATGATTCTGGATGAACCATTCGACGGCCTGGATGAATCATCCCGTCAGGGTTTAAATCAAATCATCGATGACCTGATGGATGATACCCGCACCGTCATTCTGGTAACCCATCGTCAGCGGGAAATTCTGCCCAATATCTCTCATGTGCTGGCAATTCGGGACGGCCGGGTGATATTTCAGGGGCGGCGGGACGACGTCCTGACACCATCGCAAATGAAATATCTGTACGCAGGTAAACTTGCCACCGCATTATCCATACCGATCACCGCAGACAACCCAAAACCGACTGTCGATACTGCGCCCGAAATCCTAATTGACATGAAAAATGTCACGGTTAAATATGACAGCACGACCGCGCTCAGCAATTTGAACTGGACGATGAGAGCCGGCCAAAACTGGGTTGTTTTGGGACCAAATGGTTCCGGTAAAACTACACTGCTGAATCTTATCACGGGGGATAATCTCCAGGCCTATGCCAACCAGATTCACCTGTTCGGCAAGCGTCGCGGTTCAGGCGAGAGCATCTGGGACATCAAAGAACGCATTGGAATGATGTCCTCTGAATTTCAGATTCGCTATCGCAAACCAATATCGGCATTTGAAGTTGTCTTATCCGGGTTTTTCGACAGTGTCGGACTTTTTCGGAACGCTTCGGCTGAACAAAAAAAAGCTGCTGAAAATTGGATGGCGGTTCTGGGCATCTGCGATAAATTGGATAGAACCTTTAATCAGCTTTCATACGGTGAACAGCGCATGGTGCTGCTGGCGCGATCCATGGTGAAGTTGCCCCAAATTCTGATCCTGGATGAACCCTATCAAGGGCTTGATCGCACCAATCGGCAAAGGATTCTGGATGCGATCGATATTATCGGGCATCACAGCGGCACCAATATCATCTATGTCACCCATTATCCCGAGGAAATTCCCGCCTGCATGACCCATATGCTGCGGTTTGAAAAAAAATCCAACGAAAGATACATGGTCAGCCAGCGGCCGATGTAATTTAATAAATCATTCAGTGGAAAAAATAGAAATCGTGCCTAACGTAGTTATATCTGATCAAAGTTGAAGGCTTCAACGGACACGGTTTCCGGTTAAAGTGCCCGAGCAAAACGCTAACAAGCGTATGTGGAAATCAGCATTAAATATCCTTATAAACCCGGAACCCTCCGGAGGCGGACAAGCGTTGAACCCTCCTGAGGCGGGCAAGCCTCTGAACCCTAAACCTCCATGTAGGATCTGAAATTATGAAGCGAGTCCATGCGATCAGCTTTTTTATTGCAGTGGTCTTCACCGCGTTTATGGCTGATGCGGCAACCGAAATGCCGGACGATGCAACCCTGCGCGGCTGGGTGCAGGAAATGAAAAAAGCTCCCCGGGGGCCTTTCACCCGCCTGCGCTGGTTTTGCAATGACGGCACAATTTTGCCTCCCAAAGAATATGCCTGCAAGGATCACGGCGGCGGCGTGCAGCATGGAGAATGGACGGAACGGGTCCAATTGATGCGTGCAAACGGCTATTACATTGCCAATGTTTATGCCGATATTAATCCGGAAACCTTTCTGGCAGACCCCAGACATCCGGAAATCTTAAGACAAATGATCCTGGAGCGGTTTCTGATGGATGCCGATGACGGCTGGATTTTCCGCAAAGCCCGCTATTACCGCGGGGCTCTGCAAACCGAAGATGAAATCCGGGGTGGACGCGGTCTCTTGTTTGCACTGGCCAAAGATCCGGAATGGAATCAGCGGCGGTTTATGGTGCTGCGCGAAGCGGTTCGCTTTGTGCCCCACGGCAACCGGGATGCCCCCGTCACCGAAATGCGGCAGCTTTCCCTATCCCTTGCAGAACAGGACCCGGATTTCGAAAAGCTGCGGATCAAAATCCATGTCCACCCGGAACAAAGCGATGCCGGCGAAGTGCGCACGTATGCTAAAACCCGCGGGCTTGCCGGACTCTCCCAAGAATATGAGAGCCTGGCCAAAATTATCGAAGCAGTTTTCGAGCCCCAGGATATCGGGCAAGCCGTTTTCTCGCTGGCTCAGCAGATCAACAACACCAAATTAAAACGGCGACTGATCAAGGGTGCCGGGCAGCTGCGGGATCAAAAAGATCCCACGGCCCGCTTTGCAGTTGCCGCACAATTGGCGGCCGCGTTGCGCGACAGCCTGCCTCAAGCCGGCCGGGCGAGCCGGCAGCTGGCGATGTTGGACACCGGTTTGGCGCTGGAAGGTGCCTTGTATCGCAGCGGCAATGCGCTGCTGGAAAAACTTCCCGGGGTCTCCCGCCGCCAACGGTTGTTGTGGCTGGATTATTGTTACGACGGTCTTTACGGCAGCGGTTTAATTTCTGCGCGTCAACACCGGGCTTTGCAGGACAGTTTTCAGGCGCTGCTCAAAATAAACCCCCAGCTGATCGACTACCAGTCCGGGCTGGAATATGCCGCTCGAGTCCCTGAATGGGCCGATCGGCTGCTGCGGTTTCAATTTTCTGAAACCATGGACCATCTGGCAAGGATCGAGCCGCTCAGCCTGCGCTACCTTCATGACCGACTGCGCGGCAGTCTGCTGCTTTTATATTCGGCCGTACTCGAAAGCCTGATGGCCGACGCCGGTCGGCAGCTGGGTATTCAAAACGATGTATTTAACCAAAATTTGGATGCCGGCCTGCACGGTTTGAATGCCGGCCTGGCACGCGGCATACTCAGGGTGCAAAAATCCGGTGCGGATGTGCATAGTTTTGACCGCAACGGTATCTATGTCCTGCCCGCGACCACCGAGGATCTACCCCCGGTGGCCGGTATTATTACCGCCGGCAAAGGCAATATCCTGTCCCATGTGCAACTGCTGGCCCGCAATCTGGGTATTCCCAACGTGGCGGTGGATAAACAACTGCTGCCGCGCATCACCGCCAGGGAAGGCCAAAGGGTGGTGCTGGCCGTCAGCGCCCGCGGGATTGTCCAACTGGTTGAAGACGGCCCCGAATGGGACGCGATCTTTGCCGAAGAATCCAAGGTGCAGGATATCGTCATCCGACCGGATCTCAACAAGCTGGATCTTTACAATCTCAGCTTTATCCCACTGCAACAGATGCGGGCGGCAGATTCGGGCCGGATTGCCGGGCCCAAAGCCGCCAACCTGGGCGAACTCAAGCATCACTTTCCGGAGGCCGTCACCGATGGTCTGGTCATACCCTTTGGCCATTTCCGGACCCTGCTGGACCAGCAACTCGAACCCGGTGGGTCGAGTGTATTCGGCTGGATGCAGCAACAGTATGCCTTGATCCAGGGTTTGGAGGACGACCCCGTCCAACAGGAACGGGTCACCCACCGGTTTTTGCAGCGAATGCGGGACTGGATCGAAAATGCCGATCCCGGCGAAGATTTTCGCCGGCGTCTGCTGGAGGCCATGGAGACCACGTTTGGTCCGGACGGCAGTTATGGCGTGTTCGTGCGCAGCGACACCAATGTTGAGGATCTGGCGGGTTTCACCGGTGCCGGTCTCAATCTCACGGTGGCTAATGTCGTGGGGGCCGAAAATGTGCTTGAAGCCATCCGTCGGGTCTGGGCCTCGCCTTTCACCGAGCGGGCCTATAGCTGGCGTCAGGCTTACATGCAGAACCCGGAACATGTCTACGTTTCCGTGTTGCTGCTCAAAAGCATCCCGGCTGACAAATCCGGTGTCATGGTAACTGCCGACGTGGACACCGGCCAACCCGATCATCTGACCATAGCGGTCAACGAAGGGGTCGGCGGCGCCGTATCCGGGCAGACTTCCGAAGAGCTGCGAATTAACCTGGCCGACGGCAAAGTGCGTCTGATGGCCCAGGCCACCGATCCGTTTAAGCGGGTGATCTTAAAAGAGGGCGGCATGGCCAAGACCGCCGCCAGCGGCACCGAGGCGGTGTTGAGTGCCAAAGATATTCAGCGCCTGATCGAATTTGCCAGATCCGTTCCCGAGCGTTTTCCCAGGCTGCAAAGTGCCGATGGCGGCGCCGTTCCCGCTGACATCGAATTTGGTTTTTACAAAGACAGTTTGGTACTCTTCCAAATTCGTCCCTTTCTGGAAAGCCAGCGTGCACGGCAAAACCTTTTTCTGAACCGTCTGGATCAAGGGTTAAAAGAAAAATATGCTGTGGTGATTGATTTAGACGAGATTCCAGCAGAGGAAATTCAATGAAAACTATTATTAAATCCTGTATTAAATCCGGCTTATTGGTTCTAATCCTTCTCGGCGCCTCAAATGGATGGTCCTATCCGCTGGACGGATATCCCGCTACCGGGATTTTGCGCCTCGAAGGTTTCCGGCTGGCGCAGCAGGGAAAAGTGCAGGGGATCCGGGTGCCGCCCGGTGCGCTGCTCGGTCTGGACCAGGTCGACCTGCGGCTGAGCGGGCAATCCAACTTTCAGATTCCCGCCAGCGACCCTGATCTTTCAGAAAGGGTCATCGATCTTCTGGGAGAAGATGCCAACAATTACGGTATCGCCGTACTGGATTTAACGAACAGTGGAGCGCCGCACTATATGGAACATCGCGGCGACTATCGCGCCAATCCCGGCAGCGTTGGCAAACTGGTGGTGGCGCTGGGGATATTTCAGGCACTGGCCGATCTATACCCGGACGACGTCGACCAGCGTCTGAAAATATTGCGCGACACCATGGTAACCGCCGATCAATTCATCCAATCCGATCACCATAAAGTGCCGTTGTGGACCCTGGAGAGCAAAAAAATCAGCTATCGCCCCATCCAGGTCGGCGATCAGGCAAATTTGTGGACCTATCTTGACTGGATGCTGTCGGCCAGCTCGAATGCGGCAGCCAGTATGGTAATCAGGGAACTGATGCTGCTGGTGCAATACGGGCGGGTTTATCCGGTCACCACCGCGGTTGCGGATGCCTTTTTCAAGGAAACGCCCCGCCGGCAGCTTTCGCAGCTGCTGTTCAAAAGCCTGCAGGAACCGGTAACCCGCAATGGTCTGGATCTTGAGCAACTGCGCCAGGGATCATTTTTTACCTGGAAGGGCAAGCAACTGGTAGCCGGCACGACCAGCTATGCCAGCCCCAAAGAATTGATGCGATTTCTGGTGAAAATGGAGCAGGGGCAGCTGGTCGACCCGTTTTCCAGCCGCGAAATCAAACGCCTGATCTACATGACCCAGGGCCGAATCCGGTATGCGTCGGCACCGGCCCTTTTCCCGGCAGCGGTCTATTTTAAATCCGGCTCTTTATACAAGTGCAAACCGGAGCCCAATTTCAAGTGTGGCAAATATCAGGGCAACGAGGTCAATATGCTCAATTCGGTGGCAATTGTCGAATACCCGGCCGACGCTCGGAAATACTATTATATGGTGGTGGTGATGTCGAATGTGCTGCGGAAAAATTCGGCGGTGGCCCATCAGACGCTGGCAACCCGGATCCACCGCTTGATCGAGGCCCAACATCAGGGTCGGAAAAATTGACAATTGGCGTTTGAGCCTGTTGGTCGTCGACTAACGGCAAACATCCATCATCAATCTACAGCTAACTGAGAGCTTGATTAGCCTGGAGAAGACAAAAATCGTCAGTGAACGGCATTTTCGAAGACAAGGTTGTCCAAGGCGACGATTAATTTGCTGAGCCACTGGCCGCCCCGGGGGTTTTTGGCCAGGGCCACGGCAATGTAGCGGCGGCCGTCGTGCTCGATGATGGCGCTGTCGGCGTGATACTCACCCCAGGTTCCTGATTTGCGATAGATGCGGGAATTCGGGTAAATCGACTTGATGCCTTTGACAAATTTGTGATTGATGGCGGGGTTTCCGAGGATGGTTTTCATCTGGCGGCTGATCTCAGGCGACACCAGTCGGCCGGTCTGCAGCAGGTAATAAAAGCGGGCGACCTGCAGGGCAGTGGCACCATGGGAGAGGTTGTGAAGCGGATCCCGTTTCCAGGCGCCGGCCTTGCTGTATTCTTTGCCGACCCATAGCCCGCCGTTTTTTTCGGGATCATAGAGACGATAACGGGGCGATTGCAGCAAATTTGCCAGCCAGGCTTTGCCCACCCTGTTTAGCATTTCGGTGGCCGCCTCATTCGAAGAGTTACGGATCATCAGGGCCAGCTTTTCCCGGGTTTCTTCATCCAGGGTCATTTGGCCCTTGGCAGCGCGTTCAAAAGCTCCCAGAAGAATGGCTATTTTAGGCAAACTGGCCGCATACATCATTTCATTGGGGTTTATGTAGGCCATGCGGGGGAAAGCGGGGTCGGTAATGTCAACCAGGACAATACTCAAGGATTTGTGACTGGCGGCCTTGTCGAGCTTGAGCTCGGCCAGACACCGTTGCAACCCTTTCTGCAGCTTGGGGTCGCAACTTTGCGTCAAATCGGGGGGAAGCTGATGAGTGTAAACCACGCCCCCGACGATCAGACTGATGACGATCAAAAGTATCGTAAAGCCGCATCTCTTAATCATAAAATTAATTATGACTGGTTTGCTATGATAAGGCAAGTGAAAATTTTAAAAAAGGATCCGGAGTGCCGTGAAGCCTTCTAAGCTTGAAAGATTCATGCACATTTTTACTGATGTCAAGGCCGGGGAGGGTACCACCGCCCTGATGATGTTTGCCAACGTTTTCCTGATCCTTTGCGCTTATTATTTTATCAAACCTCTGCGGGAGGGATGGATCGCCGTTTCCGATATCAGCGGGCTTTCCAAAATGGAGGTCAAGGCGTATTCAAGTTTTGGACAGAGTCTTTTGTTTATCCCGGTGGTCTGGTTATTCGGGCGGCTTTCCAGCCGGCACCGGCGCGGCGATCTCATCACCCGCTCTACTATTTTCTGTATGACGAACATGGCGATTTTTTGGGCTATCCAGCCTGGTCTTTTTATTGAAAACCTGCCCTATTCGGGCGTTGTTTTTTATCTGTGGGTCGGCATGTTCGGAGTTTTTCTGGTGGCCCAGTTTTGGGCATTTGCCGCCGACGTCTATATTGAGGAGTCCGGCAACCGCCTTTTCCCGCTGATAGCCGTCGGGGCTACGTCCGGGGCCGCATGTGGTTCATGGATCACCGGAATCCTTTTAAAATCAGAGATTTTCAAAGGATTCAATGGCTCCTTATTCTGGCCATGATTCCATTGACGGCATCCATTGTCCTCAGTCGCATGGTTGACCGGCGCATGCCTGCACCTACCGCCGGAGCCAGGGTGACCCCCGCACCCGACTTCGCAGACTCGGACCGCAACGCCATTTCGATCGTATTCACCAGCCGCTTCCTGATGGCAACGGCCCTGATCACCCTGCTGTTGAGCTGGGTCAACACCAATGGCGAAAACCTGCTCTTCCGGGTGGTTCAGGAGTTTTTAAAAGGGCAGGCGGTCAGCGAGAGCATCACTGACGCCAATGCGCTGTTCGCGTTTACCCGTGACGGGACCACGGCTTTTTACGGCAACTTCTTTTTCTGGGTAAACATCATGGCGCTGATTCTTCAGGCTTTTGTAGCCTCGCGAGTGCTCAAATACGGGGGGTTTAGCCTGATTTTACTGACGATGCCGGTGGTCGCTTTGGTTTCCTACACCGCCATGGCATTTGTGCCGGTTTTGGCCATCGTCAAGATTATGAAGATCGCCGAAAATGCAACCGATTACTCGATTAACAATACGGCCCGCAACGTGCTGTGGCTGCCCGTTCCCGCGGAAATGACCTACAAAGCCAAGCCGACGATCGACTCACTTTTCGTCCGTATCGGCGACGGGATTGCAGCCCTGACCGTCCTTGTCGGAGTTCAGTTTATGACCCTTTCGACCCAGGCATTCTTTATCCTGAACGTGGTGCTGGTTGTCATCTGGATTGCCTTCGCGTTTGTGGTGATCCGTGAGCACCGTCAAATATCGGAGCTAAACCAGTCTTATGTCCGTAAACCTGCTTGATTGGATTATCATCGTCATCTACCTGGCGGGTATGATAACGCTGAGGTTTTTTTGGCACGAGGGCAGAAAAATGTCCGGGATTATTATCTGTAAAACGGAAAATGAATTGAGTGGATATGATGTCAATAAATGAACGCATCAAGACGGAGATTTGACAACCCGGTCTCAAATAAAAAACTCGACCGAAGAAGAACGTATCACCGGTTGATAGGCGCTGGCCGGAGGTTTTTCAACCCGCAACATCGAATCCGACTCGAATCAGTTCGTCGCAGGCTGAACAGCACTGCCTGAGCTATAACAATGTGATCTGTATCAAATAGCTTATGCCGCCCAGGAGTCCAACGTATACGGCTATCGAAAAAATTGCCTGAAAAATTCCAATTACACTTTTTTTACTCACCTTGCTGCTCCTTAGCGTCATTATATTTGTGGTGCTAAATTTCATATTCATATTTCATGCCAACTTTGGTCGCCAGTTTGACTCTCCCAAAAAAACGTATCGAGGCCACATTGCCGATCCGATTGCCGGGTTGAATGAATAACGCAAGATGCCGGCATTACCGGAATAGAAGAGGTTTTTTGCCACTCTGATAATTCCTGAATTGGCGGCGTGGACCGGGGTTCCTTTCGGCGAACGAAAATCCAGACCATTATGATAGTTTTTAAATTTTCCGTTGAATTCCCGCCGATTGCCGAAGGGGCTGGATATCCGGTTTTCAACCGGCAACTGAAAGGGGCCTTCCCACAGCCTTTTGGGGTAGCCGCCAGCATAAATATGCTTCACTTCCTGGTGTTCGCGGTCGGCTCGTTTGCGGTCCTTTTTGTTGGGATCCACGCGCTCTGGGTCCACTTGCAAGATGTCCGTTGTGACCTGACTTCCAACCACCTCAAAAGGAATCTGGCTGGTTTGATAACCCGCCGGATCGGAATACTTCAGACTCAGCTTTTTAGCACCCGGTTTGGTGCGATACGGTATCCCGACCAAAGCGAAATAGGCGCCGTCGCCTTTGACCGGATGTTTGTATACCCTGTAGGTGCGCGTGTTAAAATCGATGCGCATATCGCCGGCGAGTAGTTTCAGGGCGCCGGTGTCAATCTGCAGTAAAATGACATTGCCGCTGGCGACTTCGCTGGAGGATACCGCGACAGCCGGATATTGGTATTGATTTTGGGCGAATACCATCCATGGCAGGAACGGGGCGGCGGGCAGGGCAACGATGGTCCATGCAACGAGCAGCGCAAAGTGAGCGGTAAATTTCATAGTCGAGTTTGGATCAGTGGCACCAGCGTCAAAATAAATCCATCAGGGAACCGGATGGCTGTCCAGCGGGGAATTGACGGGTCTTCTGAAAAACGGTGCCGCCGCGCCGGCGGCACCGCACAGGTTGCATTGGATACTATCCCTTGATGATGCGTGGCAGCATCATCTGATGCTGGGGGCAGATGGATTTGGGGTTCTGATAGACAGCTCCGGCAAAGGCGACCAGATACTTTCGAATTTCGGTCATTTTTGCAACCTGATCCACCAGACCGTGTTGCGCGCAATAAACCGGCCGGGAGTAATCGTTATATTCCTGGACCAGTTTGTTCATTTCTTCGATGACCGGCTCCAGGGGTCTTCCGGCGTCTTTTTCTTTTACCAGGCGGCGGGAGAAACTGGCTGCCGCCGCCGTCTCCCCGTGCATGACGTAAATTTCCGTTGTGGCTGTGCCCAGGGTAAAAGCGTTATGCCGGTTGGCGGTGGGACCACCCATGATATAATGGGCGGCTGCGGTCCCCTTTCGCAACACCACCAGCATCATGGGAACATCTGTCTGCTGAATGGAATAAATCAAAGATTGCCCCAGGCCCAACAATTCGGCTTTTTCGGCAATGTCACCGACATCGATGCCGCTGGTGTCCTGAAACCAGATAACCGGCACCCGGTCGCGACCGCAGTGGGTCACGAATTCATTCATTTTGATCAATCCCTGGCGGTACAGTTTACCCCCGATGCCGGCATAGGGTGCATATTCGGGATAATCTTCACCGAAGAATCCCTGTCGGTTGCCGATTACACCCACCAGAAAACCGTCAATTTTTACCAGGCCGGTATAAACCTCGGGACCGTAATCCGGACGATATTCCATGTGTTCACTGCCGTCTACCAGACGTGCCAGGATCTCGTCGAAGTTGTACATTTGTTTCTGGTTAAACGGCAGCAGGCGATAAAGATCTTCGGCTGACAGACGGGGCTCTTTGGGTTCGGCCACGCGGAAAAATTTCGGCTTATAGGCCGGCATATCCTGCATGTACTCTTTCAGGCCATCGAGGACCTCCTCTTCGGTCTCATATATGTATCTGAAAAATCCGGTCTCATCGTAATGGATTTTCGTACTGCCGGGCGGTTCTGCTTTGTATTGTTTGGCGGCCGCAATCAATTGTTCGGCGCCATCCAGGTCAAAATGACCTTTGGGGGACATGCCGCTTAGAATCCCACCACCACCTACCGCGATGTTGCAGTTTTTATGGGCAAATAGAATGGTGGGGCTGATTCCCTGATAACCGCCGCCGGCCGGATTGGTACCGTAAATGCCGGCCAGAACCGGAATGCCCTCCTGGTTAAGCTCGGCATGTCTGAAAAAGGTGGTGCCCGATCCGCGGCGGTCGGCATAAAATTTTTCCTGTTCGGTCAATTTGACCCCACTGCAGTTGACCAACCAGACCAGAGGGATGTTAAGCCTTTTGGCCAGATCCGTACATCTGAAAATATTTTCGGCCTGTCCCGGAAGCCAGGCACCGGCAAATACCTTGTTATCAAAGCCGATAATGACTGCCCATTTTCCACCGATTTTTCCGAGCCCGTCGATGACGTTGTTGGTTCCTTCGACATTGTTGGTCGGATTGTACAGAATGTGCAACGGGCTCCAGGTCCCCTCATCCACCAGATAATCCAGACGCTGCCATATGGTAAGCTGACCACGGGCATTGATTTTTTCGGTCGGCAGGCCGGCGGTTTTTACCTTTTCGACAGCTTCTTCAACCTGGGCTTCCACTGCCTTGATTTTTCCCACGTTGGCTTCAGTACTCTTAAGCTGTCCGGGTTTGAGTTCCTGGCCAAATTCCTTCATTTTTTCAAAATACGGTCTCATGTTCATCCTCCACATCTGATTTATTTGGAAAACTTATCCTGGCGACGGAATCGCCAAATTGAACGATTATTGTTTTCTATCGAGAGGGTGTTTCAAAATTGCACCTTGCTGCCGGGTCAAACACACCCATCAGCGGTTTAAAAGTTTACTGTCTCTTATACGAACCCTACCATCACGTCAAGGGCATTAGGGGTATTGAAATAAATAAATTTTCCGTAAAGTTTTCACTTTATTTTCCGATTTATATATAAATGGCCATGTGACCGAATAAATGAGAGAGGAAATACCAACTGTTCAGAGCCCTGAGCGATAAGCTTCCCGGCTAAATCAAATAAATGTTTTTGCGGGCGGCGGATACAAATCCCGTTAAACTGAAAAAATCGGATAATCGATAAATGAAAAAATTTTGCAATGGTCACCCCACTCGAAAAGCGCATTGGCATTGTTCGAAATGCGACGCACTGTTATGTCCTGAATGTGTTTCCGCACGTGAAAGCGAGAATTACGGGAGCAAAGCAATCCATCGCTTTTGTCCCAAATGCAACCTGCCGGTTGATTGGGTTGGCTTGCAGAATCTGATTGACCCTTTCTGGAACCGTATGCCGCGAATTTTTGCCTATCCGCTCTCGCTGCAACCGTTGCTTTTCATCTCGGTTCTGGCGTTTGGCACCCTGTTTTTGTCAGGCCCCGGTATGATCAGTTCCATCCTGCGGGGGGGCCTGTGGCTCATGATCCTCAAATATTCTTTTGAGTCTCTTAAAGCCACGGCCAGCGGTAACCTGAAGCCGCCGCCCGTCAATGCCCAAACGATTACGGAAGATTTTGTGCAGGTCTTCAAGCAATTTGCAATTTATGTGCTTATTTTTATCGGTTTTGTCTATATCAGCGCCAAAACCGGACTTATTTTGGGATTTGTTTTTGCGATTGCGGCCCTTTTCTTTGTGCCGTCAATGATTATTCTGCTGGTGACCACCGGCAGCTTTTTCCATGCAGTCAATCCGGTTTTCTTTGTGGGCCTGACTTTCAGAATCGGCTGGGCTTATTTATTGATGTATTTTTTTCTGTTTCTGCTGGGAAGTGCGCCGGCCTATCTGGGCCAGTATGTAATCCGATTTCTTCCTGCAGAATTTCATCCGATGCTGTTTGGCTTTGCCGAGAGTTTTTATACCATAGTTTCCTATCATCTTATGGGATACGTGATTCTGCAATATCATGAAAGAATCGGCTATCAGGTTGACTATGAAGATTTTTCGGATCCGACCATTGAGCAATACGAGCCCCAGGAATCTGATCCGGATGCAGTTGTTTTAAGTAAAGTGGAGCCACTGATCAAAGAAGGCAAGTTGGATGAGGCCATTGGGATAATCAAAACAATGACCGCGCAACAGCCGATCAGCGGGGTCAAACTGTCCGAACGCTATTTTAATTTGCTTAAGATGAGAAAACGCAGTGCGCAGCTCCTGGAACATGCCGTTATGCATCTGGACATATTGACCGCTGAGAATCAAAAAAGTAAGGCCATTGCAGTTTTTACTGAATGCCGGACGGCTGATACCAGTTTTGTACCGACCGCCGCCGCCTTATTCAAGCTGGCAGGCTGGTTCAATGAAACCAACAAAACCAAAGCGGCGGTAGCAGTTTATAATATGCTGGCGAAATCATATCCGGATAATGCCCTGGTACCCCGGGCCTATTTTCGAATCGCCCAGATTTTTCATGATCGCCTGATGAACAAAGAACAGGCCAAAAAGGCGCTCGGCCTTTTGCTGCAGAAATATCCCAACCATGACATCATTCCGCAGGCGGAGAGTTTTTTGGCAAGACTTTAGTGTTTAATGAGTTTGTTGGGTTTGTTGGGTTGCACCGGTATTGAATAATTCCTTTTTCCGACTTCCGCATTCCCACTTCCGAATTCCTATCTCTGTCCTCTGACACTTGGAGCTCTTAGCTAATTTCAACCTTCCTGATCAGTTCGAGGGCATCTGTCAGGATTTTGTCTTTAAATCTGATTTCTAACGCAGCTTCCAGCATTTCAATGCTTATGATTCGGCCGAGTTTGGCCAGCACACCTAAAGACGCCAGGGACCAGTCGGGTTTTTTAATTTTCTGGGATTTTAGATCGACATGATGGACATGGCCTTTGCCGGGCGGCACTTGGACGCCGTTGGCCTGCAGGATCAGCGTCTTGCTGTCTAAAGAACCGAATATGTTCCGACGGCGGTCCACCCCCTCCTGATCCAGGGCCACGATGACACCGGGGTTCTGTATGCCGGTGTAGTCAATTTCTTCCGGCGACAGAATCAACTCGCTGATCGAAGGACCGCGCATCACGGTGATATTATACTCGTTTTTTTGGGTGGTATTCAGACCCGCAGTCAGTCCCGCGAGACATAAAATTTCACCGGCGGTAATGATTCGCTGCCCGGCACTTCCAAGCAAAATCACTTCCTGGCGCTGCGACTCGGGCGGGTGAAATCTGGCATCAATTCTTGCAGGTTCGGCGGCCGGCTTTAGCTTGGCGGTCAAATTACGATAATGGCGGCCGTATTCCTGCCGGGCGTTTTCGGTGACCGGGCCTTCAACCGGGGGTAATTCGGCCAGGGCCTCTTCAATGGCTCTAGGGGTCAGCCGGTTTTTTTTAGTGTATCGACCCGGGCAAACACCCCAAATGTCTATTACAGCAAACCCCTCGAATTGTATTGCCCGTTGAATTTCTGCTTCCAAATCCTTGCGGTAACCCGAACAGCGGGTCACATAGGCAGCGCCCGCTGAGCGCGCCACCTGGCAGATGTCCAACGGGCGTTCCAATTGATTTAAAAAAGCGGAGCCAACCCGGGCGTCCGGCGGGGTGGTGGCGGAATATTGGCCACCGGTCATGCCGAAGTTGAAATTATTTAATATCAGCAGGGTCAGATCCAGATTGCGCCGACAGGCGGCCAGCAGATGGGCACCGCCGATACCCTGGCCCCCGTCACCCATAGTTACCACAACCTTTAATTCCGGCCGGGCCAATTTCAACCCGGCCGCATATGTCAGGGCACGACCGTGCAGCCCATGCAGGGCATGGGTATTGAAAAACGTGTCAAATAGCCCCGAGCAGCCAATATCGCTTACCATGACTATCTGATCTCCGGATAAATCCAATTGTTGAAATGCTTTGTCCAGGGTCTGGGAGATGCGGTCGTGGGAACACCCGGGGCAAAATACCGGTGGTCTGGAATTATTTAGTAAGCTGGTCATTGATGACAGCCTCCTTAATTTTAAGCGGGGTGATCAGGTGTCCATCCATTTGACCATAAAAGTCGATATGTCGATCCGTCAGAATGCGCTGGACCTCCCAAACATACTGGCCCAGGTTCATTTCGACCACAACGACCCGTTTAAAGCCTTCTGCGGCACGTCGGATCACTTCAACCGGCACCGGCCAGAGGGTCTTGAGAATCAGCAGGGAGACCGGTCGTCCCGTATTTTTCAGCTCTTTATAAACCGCTTTTGCTGCCCGGGCGGTGACGCCGTAGCAAATGAGTAAAGTTTCCGATTTGTCGGCCGTCAGCAAATCATAAAACGAAAACTGGGCAACCGCTGACTCCAGTTTGGCCTGCAAGCGTTTGAGCATCCGGGAAATTTGAGTTTGATCGGTGGTGATATAGCCATTCGCACCATGGGTAGAGGAGGTTTGGCGTACCGGGATTCCGGCGCCGATGGGCAAAAAATCCGGTACATTTTGATCGGAGCCCACCTGAAACGGCAGAAACGGCACATTGTTAGGTGGCTGCCGGCGATTGATGATAGCGGGTTTTTCCAGTGCATCTTCATCAACGCTTTCCCGGGTCATGGCGATTTCCTTATTGGATGCAATGAAGACCGGACAGCGAAATCTTTCAGCCAGATTAAAGGCATGGATCGTCAACGTAAAGCAATCGGCCACGTCTACCGGTGCCAGAACGACGACCGGCAGGCCACCACTGTTGCCCCAGCGCAGGAAGTTGATATCACCGTCAGCCCCGCGGGTCGCTGATCCGGTGGATGGACCCAGACGCTGAACGTCAGCAATCACGATGGGAATTTCACTGCCGACGGCAAATGAAATATGCTCACTGTACAGGCTGATACCCGGTCCGGAAGTCGCCGTCATCACTTTTAAACCGGCCATCGAAGCGCCCAGACAGGCGCCGATGGATGCGATTTCATCCTCTGCCTGAAGGCAAACACCCCCCAGAGGCGGCAGCATTGCCAGCATCGTATTTAGAATCGTGGTTGCCGGAGTGATCGGATAACCGGCGAAAAATCGGCAGCCCGCTGCAATCGCACCACGTCCGATTGCTTCGTTGCCTTCAATTAGACTTAAAGCCATGCTGAGTAAATCCTATCCATGTCATTAAAGACGAAAGGCCCGATCCTCCTGATCATTTCCGGCATCCGAGCCGATCTTCCAATCTTTTTTCTGGGGTGGCGCCTTTTTTTCCTGCCAGGGGTATCGAATGCGGGAGTGAAATGTCGCTTCCAGAGCATCGACCAGTGTTTTGACGATTTTTGAAAGGTCCCGGGAGGTCAGGTCACATTCACTGAATTGCCCGTCAACGATCCGCTTGACCAGAATCAGGCGAACCATTTTTTCAAATTTCCTGCGGGTCGGCTCCTCCAGAGACCGGGAGGCCGCCTCGACCGCATCGGTAACCATTAGAATTGCGGCTTCAACGCTCTGGGGTTTTGGCCCCGGGTAGCGGAAATCTTCCTCCCGAATGGTGCTTTTGGGGTAGGATTTGGCGGCGATATTATAAAAATATTCCATTAACTGGGTCCCATGGTGTTGCAGAATCAGGTCTACGACCACCTTCGGCAATCCCGATTCCTGACCGATTCGCAAACCGTGCCGGACATGCTTGATAATAATTCGTGCACTCTCAAGCGGTTCCAGCACATCGTGGGGATTGTCGCCCTTGAATTGGTTTTCGATAAAAAATTTGGGGTTCATCATTTTACCGATATCGTGATAATACGCGCCGATTCTTAACAACCGGGTGTCGGCCCCGATGGCCTCCCCCACCGATTGTGCAAGATAAGCTACCGTCATGCAGTGCTGATAGGTGCCCGGGGCTTTGGACAAGAGCTCTTTCATCAGCAGTCGGTTAAGGTCCATGTAACGGTTAAGCTTAAAGGTGGAAGCGGTATCCCAGCTGATTTCCAGCAGGGGCAACAGCAAAAGCGCGAAGGGTCCGGCAATCAGACCACCGATGACGGCCCAGGCGATGTCCCATGTCAATGCCGCATCAACAATTTGTATGAGGTTGTCAAATGTTGCGGATTGCAAGGGGACAAATTGTAGCCAGACTGCTTGCCAATCCATCGTGAATATGATGACCGTGAGCGCATTGATAAATCCGACCAGCAATGAAGGCAGCAGAATTTGCAGGCGCTTTTGCAGACCCGAAGATACCAGTACCGCGGCAAACCCTCCGAATGTAAAAAAAAGCAGAATCTCATAAGTCGGTCCGGCAAATAAGCTTACCAGCATCGCGCCTGCCAGGGTGGTGGCGGTGGCGATTATTTTGCCGTGGTTTAAAAAGATGATCAGCATGGGAAGCAGACAAAAAGGCATCCCGTAAATTGGGAACGGGGTCGCTGTCAGGTAGCCCTTAAGTATGACGGTCGTGGTTATCAGCAAAATCAGCACAAAGCGATAAGGCGGTTGGTGGCGGGATCCGTTGGCCAGAATTCTCGATAAGAACAAATTATAGAACCCCACCATCAATAAAATGGTAAAAATAATCCAGGGGGCGTCGCGGTATATCCAGCCAAGGTTATCTTTCCGATAAGAGTCCAGCAGCAGCACGTCTTTTTCATTTAAGATCTTGCGAAACGGAACCAGAATATCACCAGGTTTGTAGGAAACCATCTGGGAGGGAAATTCCCGGTTGATTCTGTCCAATCGCCGCGCATTTTCAAGCTGGTCATAGTTAAGGTTAGGCTGAAGGGTAGCCAGGGAAATTTGCACTACCGGATTTAACACGCGTTTATCGACCTGCCAGAATAACTGCCGGATTTTATCTTCCAGCAGCAATCGGGCCTTTTCGAGTGAAATCAGGTCATCCACCGGTTGTGTCACGGTGCCGCTGGAATTCGGGTTCTTTATCTGAATATTCTCCTTACCCGTAAGACCCTGGGAATCCCGGATAATCTTATTTTGCAGGATTGATTCTTCAATGGTGAGGATCCCTTCGAGCAAGTTATTAAGGTCCCGATATTTAACGATATGAATTATGTCGGGCGGTGAAAGCTGCACCGCGAAGTCCTTTTGCAGCTGGTTGCGAAGGGACTCCACTCCTTTTTGTTTCTTTTCCTGGAAGGAGGAAACCGCCTGTACAAAGGCCTTAAATTCTTTTATGGAAGCTTCAACGCCCTGCGGGCTATAGCGATAGACAGGAATATACTGTGAAAACGCATTCTTGCGCTTAACATCCAGCGCTGTTTGCTGGTCAAAACTGAAGACCCGGCGTGACCTGATGGTCAGGTATATTGCTCGGTCCGATTGCGGCGGCCAAAAATGGAGATAGACGTCCTCAATATAGCAGGCTAAAATGGTTATAGAAATTAGAATGATATTCAGAAACAGTCGCATGTCGTATCCGGATGTTTGCCGTATCCCACCGCAGTCTGGCTTTGCGTCCTACCGGAAGGTCTGTTTTTATTTTTACCACTGATAAAACTAAACCCTAATCATATATACGTGCGGAACAGGAGTCAATGAAATCCCTGCAAAAGTTGCGGCGGGATCGGATTGCCGGCAACCTGACCTGCCCTGAGCCAGCAGCGGGAAATATTAAAAGGCCGGGTCTTATTTTTGTAGTATCTTTAAGCTTCTGAAATAATTCTATAAAATTTTGTCGCCTTGCTATTTAAAATAGTTTCTGGCATAATATATAAATATTCCGATAACAATTATTCTGGTGCCTTTCAGGGAGGTGCAAGATGTTCGGCCTGAAGAAAAAGCAAAAAAAAGATAATGATGAGATGGCCGCGGTCGACGAGGTCAAGGCGAGATCACCTCTGGGCGATATTTCCAAAATGCTGAATCCATCGGGTAGAATTGCGCTGCCAACCTTACAGAAGCTTGTAAAAGTATACCATAAGACAAAATTTAAGATCTTTATGGAACAACCGGTGTTCGTTGGTTCTTCCATCCAGTCCGGCTCCTTAAATTTGCAGAAGCGCGCCAGCAAAGAGGAGATGAACCGAACTGTGGTTTTTGAATTGGATGATGCCGAGGAAGCCTCATCGCCCTCAGAAACTCTCAAACACGCGATTTACCCGCTGGTCAAGGGCGAATATGCCAGCGGACCGGTAAACGCTTTTACCATCGGTCGGGTCGACGGCAACGATATGATTATGCCGGATTATGCCATTTCCAAACAGCATGCAATTCTTGAAATCAAAAGAGGAAATTACACCATCATGGATTGCGGGTCCACCAACGGCACCATGATCAACGGAAAACGCGTCGATAAAAAACCTGTAAGTTTGCGCAATGGAGATGTTGTTGGTTTTGCGCGCTATGAATTTACATTTCTTTTCCCTGAGGCACTGTACGACATGCTCAGCGGCTCCGACGATTGATTTATTTATCCAGTTCCGCTTTAATGGCGCGGCCTATTTTTTCCAGCAGATAAGGTTTTTTTACATAACTGCCGGCTCCCAGCTGCAGGGCTTCCTTGACCCGTACTGATTCAGAATAGCCGCTTGCGATAATAGATTTTTGGCCCGGGTGAATTTCGAGGATTTTGCGGAAGGTTTCAAGTCCGTCAATGCCGGGTTCCATAATCATGTCCAGTACCAGCAGGTCGACCATATGGGCGTGCATGTATTCGACGGCTTCTTCACCACTGGATACCGTCGATACCCGATAACCCAATCTTTCCAACATCTCGGTCGCGATCTGGCGCTGGGCTTCAATATCATCAACCACCAATATGGATTCACCCCTGCCCATTAATTCCTGGAGGGATGCTATCTCTACCTCCGGATGAAACATTTTGCGTGTGATCGGAAAATATAATGTGATTTCGGTTCCCTGACCTTCGGTACTGTTGAGGTCGATGTAACCCCGATGGTCTTTTACGGTGCCCCACACAACCGCCATCCCCAATCCGGTTCCGCTTCTTCCCATGGTCTTTTTGGTATAGAAGGGTTCAAATATTCTTTCGATATCCTCCGGCGAAATTCCGATACCAGTATCTGTCACGGTGAGGGTGGCGTAATCTCCTTTGTCGATATCGTCAAAACCGTACACGATTTTATCGATATGTCTGTTTTCGGTGGTGATGACGATGGTGCCCCCCTCGAGCATGGCCTCGGCGGCATTTGAAACTAAATTCATTATCGTTTTCGATAAATGCACGGGTGAGCCCAGAATGTTAAGCAGGTTTTCTTCCAGATGTTTTTCTACTTTCACATTGGAATGGTTCAGCTCTAATTTTGCATGTTCCGGGCTTAGCAAATATTCTGATAGGATCGAATTTAGATTAACCACCTCGGTGGCTTCCACCCCTCTGCGCGCGAGGGTTAACAGATCCTGGACGATAGCGGCTGCTTTTTCACCTGATTTTTGAATGGTTAGAATCGGCTTGCGCAAGGGGCTGTCGTCCTTAAGATCCATTAACAGTAATTCGGGATAACTGACAATGCCGGAGAGAATATTGTTGAGATCGTGAGCGACACCTCCGGCCAGGGTGCCAATGGCTTCCATTTTTTGTGCTCGCTGCAGCTGCGCCTGCAACTCCTCTTTTTCCTGGCTGGCCAATTTTAGTTCGGTGATGTCATTGCCGATGCATAGAATTTCGGTCAATTGTTCGGTCTCGTTGAAAATCGGTTTGTAGGTCCATGCAATCCAGACGACTTCCCGGGATCTGGTTTTGGTTTCGTTTTCGCTGATCATTTGTTGGGTGGGATCATTACGCAGTGAGGCGATCAATTTTCTAAAACTCAGCCGGTTCGGGCCGGATGCGGGTAATATGATTTGTCCGGCATTTTTACCGATGAGTTCTTTTTCCGTGTAACCGAAGAAGCGCTGGGCAAATTCGTTAAAATAAGTTATTTTCCCTTCCGTATCTACGCGCAGGATAATACTGTTGGCATTTTCCACTAGTTCGCGATATTTTTTCTCGCTGTTGTGGAGTTTTTCAAATGCCATGGCATTTGCGATGCTGATGGCCAGTTGCGAAGCCACGCCGATTAGCAGATTCATATCACTTTGTCTTAAAGGCCTGCTGGACTTGCTGTTGTCAACCGCTAATATCCCTAACGATTCTTTTTCGTATACTATAGGAACACAGATTAACGCCTTACTACCCAGCCGTTTAGCGATCTCAAGGCTTCTTTGAGACAGGGAATTTTGAATTTCACTGACGTTGTTAACCAGAAACGGGCGCTGTTCTTTTATGGCCAGCACAAATAATCCTTTAGATTCGGGATTATTCAGATGAAATTCCGTATCGTTTAAAATTTCCTCTTCTGACAGGTCTTGCCCGTAACCGGCGGCGTATCGCAGAACCTTTTTTTCTTTATCTACCAGCATGATCATCCCGCGATCGAAATCCAGTCTTTTTTCCACTACGCCGGCCACCGTATCCAATAGCATGTCGATGTCTAAAATGTTGGCGGTTGCCTGGCCGATTTCCTGAATCAGCAAGGCATTGTTATAGCGGATGTTGCTTTCGAAGATGTTGTCTTGAGCTGCTTCTTTTTGGGTCTCAATAGTTTGGGTTAATGCTTTTTTTTCAAGATTTTCAGTTATATATGACAGCAGCAGAACTATAGTCGCACAGCCCAGCGTGGTTACAGCCCAGATGGATATTGGAAGGAAAAATAGCAGCCCAATAAGGAAAAATAAGCTGAGCAAGAGGGCGTAATTTCGAATCAGCTTTAAGTGGATCTTGGGGGCTTTGCTCCAGGTGATAATGTAACGGCAACGATCATCGCCCCGGTGTACACAGGAAGGATGATCAAGCTGGGCATATTTATCCGTAAACATTCGTGCCAGTGATTCAAACGTGCCGGTTCTGTTCTGGCACTGGTATGGCTTTTCTTTGACTCCCGGCCTGGGAATTGCAGTAATTTCCACCTGGTTCGATCCGGTTTTTCTGGCACTGACATCCGCCCCGCGGCTCATCAGAGCATACATTTTTTCCATCAAGAGATAGATGGTCGTAGGGCTCATTAAACCCAGGGCATATTGTTTAGCTGCCCCCAGTCCCTCTGATGATGCTGTATATCGACCGGCCTCGCGGGCAATATTCGGATTGCCCGTGCGGGCAACAATAATGTCATGCAGGCAGTCCTGCTGTTCCTGGGTAAACCAGTGGGCCGGGTCCTCTATCTCGTAGTTGGCAATTCCCGCTTCTTCCAGAACTGAGTCAACATCAATATCCGGATAGTATTCTCTTAGATACTGGACGTAAACTTTGTTTAAACGACTGCTATATATAGGTGCCGACTCGTTCATTTCAAATAATGATGTTAAAAAAATAGTGGCAATTAGGCAACAGTAATCTTTATTTTATAACAGCAGGGCTAAAATTACATAGGCTATCCGAAAATCATTAAAAACTCAATATCTTATGTCAAGACAGGATGTATTTTCATACCTTCAAACCAGATTTTATCCAAGGAGATGCACAATTTGGCTGGCCGGCACTAATTGAACCGCTTTTTGCAAATCGGGCAGCATTTCGCGCAGAACCTTATAAGTGATTATATGCGGATGCGCAATACCGACGGCATAGCCGTTGCGTTGGGCAATTCGAATTAATTCGTTGATCTGCTTGCGGATAAACCGGGCCTTCTGCAGATGATCTAAAAATACATCCCGCTGGGCAAATGGAATCTGGAACAGGCGCGCTGATGGTTTGCAGAGCGTTTGGGGGGAGGTGCGACTGTCCACGAAATAAAGATTGCGTTGTTTTAAAATGGAAAAAATCTGATACATCTGACTGGACTGGGCTGTCATTTTAGAGCCCATATGGTTATTGACGCCTTTTACATCGGGCACGGCTTGCAGGTCTTCTTTAAGCTGGTGGATCAGCTGGTCGGCCGTCATGGAGGTCAACAGGGTTCCGGGGCCCGGATTCACGTTCGGGTATTCAATCGGCTCCATCGGCAAATGAAGCATGGTTTCAAGTCCGTTGGCCTTTGATAATTGAACGATGCTGTCCTGAAATGGGCTGAAAGGCAGGATAGAAAAGGTGATGTTGACATCCAGTCCGCTAAATTTTTCGGCGATTTTTTTATCATAGCCCAGGTCATCGATAATAAGGGCTACCAGCGGCAGCTGCTTCTTTTCCGGTGGCGGGGTCAGTTTGGGCGGCTTTTCCTCCGGGGGAATTTCTTTTTTAGGATAAATTTCAAACGGGGGAATTTTAGCGATCGGCTTTTGGGTGGCCGGAACCGATTTGTCGGATGTGACCTGTGGACGTAAAGATTTCGCGGGGGTTATCAGAAAGCGAGCCAAGACCCCCGCCAGCACGACCAATATTAATATACACCCGAGTCCGACAAAAGCTTTTAGCAGGGAACTATTGAATAAATTTTTTTTGCGGGATTTTCTGCGGTTTTTATTTCTGCGGGTGGTTTTTCGTTTTGCCATATACCAATAAGGATAAGAGCTGTTCCCGCCTTAAGGGCGGGAACAACTCACATCGCATCTTAGCCTTTTAGATTTTTAAAAATCTCAAAACCTCTCAGCATCTCGAGGGCACGCATCACCTGATTGTCGAATTGCAGCGCTTCAACTGTCAGCGGACCGATTCTGAGTTCGGCCTCCCGCATGTTGTCTTCCTGCTTGCTTTTATCCTTATCCTGCCCTTCGCGATCCGGCTGTTTTTCTTTGCCCGGTTCCGCTTCAAGATGGTTTGCCAGATCTTTTTCCTTGAGCAGACCCTCATCTTTTTTGGAGGTTTCATTGGGATCTAGGCGCCGGGCTTTCAGATAAATATCCGGTTCAATGCCTTTGGCCTGTATCGAGCGGTCATTGGGAGTATAATATCTGGCGATGGTCAGCTTTAAGCCTGATCCATCTCGCAGCGTTTCAACCGTCTGGACCGAGCCTTTGCCAAATGAGGTCGTTCCCAAAATGAGCGCCCGTTTTTGGTCCTGCAGCGCACCGGCAACAATTTCAGAGGCACTGGCGCTGCCGCCGTTGATTAAAACCACCAGGGGATAATTGCGTTTTATGCTGGAAACGGATGCATTGAATACCTTGGTGTTTTTATTGTTGCGGCCTTTGATAGATAGAATTTTACCCTCATCCAGGAAAAGGTCGGCGACCTTGATGGATTGATTCAGCAGCCCGCCGCCATTGTTGCGCAGATCCAGGATCAGCCCTTTGAGAGCGATCTCCGAGTTTTCCAATTTGCCCAGCGCCTCTTCCATTTCATTGGTGGTGGTTCCGGTGAAATTTGATAAACGGATATAACCATAGCCGGGCTCCAGGAGGATGGATTTTACACTCTGGATGGGAATGACATCTCGAACCAATTCGAAATCAAGCGGTTTTTTGACACCCTCCCGCAGGATGGTGACCACGACCTTGGTTCCTTTCGGTCCGCGCATCATGTTCACGGCTTCGCGCAGGTCCTTGGCCGATTGGCCATCGACTTTGATGATCCTGTCCCGGGCTAGAATTCCGGCATTATAGGCGGGGGTGTCTTCGATCGGCGATATTACCGTGACAAAGCCGTCCTGCATGGTGATATGGATACCGATGCCGGTGAATTTTCCTTTGGTATCAATCTGGAGATCTTCATAGGCTTCCAACGGCAGCAGCGATGAGTGCGGATCCAG
>Ga0210062_1000047_pt1 | contig 31888 bp, 26 predicted proteins | sample Muzzi_CordA_D2_FD_185528 | JGI IMG/M metagenome (GOLD analysis project Ga0210062, IMG submission 185528) | Wetland microbial communities from San Francisco Bay, California, USA, that impact long-term carbon sequestration - Muzzi_CordA_D2 (SPAdes) | ecosystem: Environmental > Aquatic > Marine >...
TCTCAAAATAATTGAATTTGAAAGCGCCCCCGATGGGCTATCATCTTTTGGGCTATCGAGTCGCAAAATATCAAACCGCACTGCGTGCAATCAATTACATGAATAACGTGTAATTAATTACACACAAATAGGACTTATAATATTGAAGATAATTGTCAATAAAAAAAAATAAATTTTGCACTTGACAATATTTGGAGGGTTAGATTATGACATTACCGTCAGTTTCTTTACGAAGTTTTACTGGCTTCACCCTGCCATCCACCCGAAGGATTAAATGAAGCTTTTTATATAACAGGCAATACTGTGGTTTTTATGTGCAAGCAATAAGTAGGGCAGTTAGCGTTGATTTTTTGCATCAGGGTTGATTAAACCTAAACCAAAAGGAGGGCTGTGTTATGAAAAACTTTAAGGCATTTTGGGTCTTTATCCTGGCGTTTGCTCTAATTGCAGCATTCAGTTTTCCAGCCATCGCCGCTGAAAAGACGATTAAAATCGGTGTCATCGGACCGATGCAATTCGTTCAGGGCAAAGGTCACTGGAACGGTGCCGTCATGGCAGCCGATGAGATCAATGCCAGAGGCGGCGTCAAAGTCGGCGACAAAAAAATGAAAATCGAACTGGTCAAAGCCGATTCGAATGAATTTTTAAATGTCACCGATGCCACCAATGCCATGGAACTGCTGATGACCCGGGATAAGGTGGATTTTGTCGTCGGCGGTTTCAGGAGCGAGGCGGTTCTGGCGATGCAGGATATCGCCATGGACTACAAAAAAATCTTTATCGGCTGCGGGGCCGCCCATCCCGAGCTCTGCACCCGGGTTGCCAAGGATTATGATACCTACAAATACTTTTTCCGCGGAACCCCCTTTAATTCAAAGTTTCTGGTCAAAACCGCCTTTATCCACATGGCTACCGTGGCCGGCATCATGAAGGCATCCTTGAACATTCCTAAAATAAGAGTCGCCGTGGTGGCTGAAAAGGCCATGTGGGCAGATCCCCTGATCCCCGCCGCCCAGGGATTCATCCCCAAACTGGGGCACGAAATTTCCGGGGTCTGGCGACCGTCACCCGTGGCCACGGATGTGACCGCCGAACTTTCGGCCATTCAGCGGGCCGACACCCAGGTCATATTAACCTTCTTTTCATCTTCGGTCGGAATTCCGTTTGCGCGTCAGGCCGGCGAGCTCAAGATACCCGCGGCGCAGGTCGGTATCAATGTCGAAGCCCAAAAGGACGGTTTCTGGCAGGCCACCCAGGGCAACGGCAACTACGTGATGACACTCAATACCTATAATCTGGATGTCGAGGTCAATGAACTGACCAAACCTTTCACGGACACGTATTTCAAAAAGTTTGGGGAAACACCGACGTACACAGCCGACACCTATGCGGCCATCATTTATGGTATTGTGCCGGCGATCGAGATGAGTGGCACACTCGATGCGGATCGACTCGTCAAAGTACTGGAAGTCCGCGAGTATAAGGTGCCTTCGGGTGTTGTCGCATACATTAAAGACGATCAGGGCCGGCCGTTGCACGATCTGAAGTGGGGTCCCGGTTATCTGACCAGCCTGGGGGTTCAATGGCAAAACGGTAAACAGGTCGGTGTTTGGCCTTACAAATGGAAACCCGCCGCGGGCGCCCCCGAAGTTACCTACAAGGGGACGGCACCATATATGATCGCGCCGTGGATCGTTGAAAAATATAAAAAATAATATATGGGTTGAAAGGTTCAGGGTTCTGCGCTTGTCCGCCTCAGGAGGGTTCAAGATTGAAAAACCCCAACCCAATGTCATTCGATGGATTTCGATTTCGTTTCACTCAGGGTTTATTCCGCGGATTCCGGATCATGATCCATATCGTCAACTGTGTCCGTCGGTTTTAACCCCTGAACCCTGAACCCTGAACATTGAACCCTGTTTGCTGTCCAAACAGCGAGGAAATATGATACTGGACATTATCATTACCAGCCTGATCAACGGCAGCACCTACGCCCTGCTGGCCATTGGATTTTCCCTGATATTCGGCGTGGCGCGTATTGTCAATATCGCGCACACCGCATTTTACATGGTTGCCGCCTACTGCATTTATTTTGTGACCTACCGACTGCAGCTGCATCCGGTGGTGGGTATGGTGGTGGGTGTCATCGTCGCCACCCTGTTGGGTTTGATTACCTATAAAATCTTCATCGAACCCATCCGCGAGCATGAGGGGGCGGTCCTGATTGCCACCATTGCCCTGGCAATCGCCCTGCAGGAGGTCATGCTGCTGATATTTAGCGGCGACTATCTGAGCGTTCCGCCCCTGGTCCCCGGATATTTCACGATTTTTGGCGTCAAAGCCTTTTATCAGCAGCTGATCACCGTTGCCGCAGCCCTGTTAATTCTTGCCTTTCTGAGGGCGTTATTGATGAAAACCAGACTGGGGTTGGCCATCCGGGCTACGGCCCAGGATCGGGAAGTTGCCAACCTGATGGGAATGAACGAGAGACGGGTGGCCATGTTGGCGGTGGGCATCTCGGTGGCGCTGGCCGGCTTTACCGGCGCCGTCATCGTACCGTTGACCATCGTGGAACCGTTTATGTGGCTGCATCCTCTAATTATGATGATGGCGGTGGTGGTTCTCGGCGGATTGGGCAGTATCAAAGGCAGCTTTGTGGCCGCTTATATTCTTGGCTTCGCTGAAGCCCTGGTGGTATATGTGCTGCCGATGGGCTCATTTCTGAAGGGCTCGGTGGCGCTTTCGATTATGATTTTGGTGTTGTTGATCAGGCCGGAAGGCTTATTCGGCATTGCATTTGAAGACGAGAGATAAATATGGATTTAATTCGTTTCTATATACGCAAGTTGAGTATGAGTTTAAAAAACGAGGTGCTGGTACTGCCGAGCAGAATTATTGTGGCCCTGTTTTTTTTATTATTGCTCGTAATTCCTCTGGTAACCGATGATCCTTATTTGCTGCGGATTCTGATTTTGACCAGTATCTTCGCTATTCTGGCGGCCAGTTGGGACCTTTTGTCGGGTTTTACCGGTCAGATGAATTTCGGTCATGCGCTTTTCTTCGGCGTTGGCGCCTATGGTGCGGCAATGCTGAACCAACACCTGCAGTTGCCGCCGTGGGGCAGTATTCCCCTGGGTGCCATGGCGGCGGTGCTGGCGGGTTTGATCATCGGCATCCCCTGTCTCAGGCTAAGGGGCACCTACCTTGCGTTGACCACCCTGGCGTTCCCCATTATTTTAATGGGCATCGTGTTCGCATTTCCGGCCATAACCGGCGGAGAACTGGGAATATCCGGTCTGGACCGCCTTGTCCGGTCCCGGGTGACCACTTACTACATCACCGTTATCGTCATGCTCGTTTTGGTGATCGTTATGTGGAAAATCACCGATTCCAATATCGGTATTATATTTCACGCCATTCGGGAAGATGAAATCGCGGTGCGGGCGGCCGGCATTAACACGACCCGTTACAAACTGATGGCGTTTTGTCTCAGTGGATTTTTCGCCGGCGTTTCCGGTGGCCTGTATGCACACTTCATGCGTATAGCCGGACCGTCAACCCTGGAGGTATCGATGTCGTTTCAGGTGGTGATCTGGTCCATATTCGGTGGGGTGGTCACGATTTGGGGACCGGTCGGCGCAGTATTTATCTTGTTTCCCTTGATGGAGTTTTTCCGTTTTTGGCCGGAATTTCGCACGCTCCTGTTCGCTCTGGTTATTTTGCTGATATTGCTCTATATGCCGCAAGGCCTGCTGCCGTGGATACGCGACAAAATCGAGAACGTATGTCCGCGGTGCAAAATTCGCAATGTCGCCACGCGTAAAACATGTCGGATCTGTGCCGCAGAGATGCACTAGCGTGTCGAATAAATAGTTATTTGTAGTTTTGCTTTGTCACATTGTCAGATCAACATATTATATATTCGAATTATAGAAGGTTGTAATTTTAATTGAGAAAATGATCTAAACCCGCTACCAGCGGGACTGTAAGTTTTATAAAAAGAGATAGAGCGCAGCGTTTCCTTAATTTTAGGCATTTTAGGCAATTTAGATCACTTTAGGCATTGGTTTACTACCCGATATCAGTTTGCAATAACAAGGGTCTGAAACATAGTAAAATTAGCTTATCGGAGAATCAACCCGTATGGATCCAAAAGAATATTACCTGAGCAAACCCTGGTTAAAATACTACCCGGAAGGCGTTCCGGCCGAGGTGGACGTGCCCGCGGTTTCCGTTCCCGAGCTTTTTGATCAGATGGCCGATAAGTACGGCAATAAAACCGCCTTGATTTTTTACGGCCGGAAAATCAGCTACCGGGAGCTCAAGGAGTTGTCGAATCGATTCGCCGCCGCGTTGGCGGACTTGGGCCTGAAAAAAGGCGACACGGTTGCGCTCTACCTGCTGAACTGCCCCCAGTATGTCATCGCCTACTTCGGGGCTTTGAAAGCCGGCGCTAAAATTACCCCCATCAGCCCGGTCTACACCAGCAAGGAAGTCAAACATCAACTAAGTGACAGTGAAGCCCGAACGGTTATCTGCGAAGACATTCTGTACGACAATGTCCAACGTTCCGGTATCGAATTGGACACGATTATTCTGTCAAGTATCGGTGATTTTCTGCCCAAGCTCAAAAAATTTTTCGGCAAGGCCGCCATGAGCAAGGCATACCAGGGGCACAGTGCGCCCACACCGGAAATGATTAAACAGGCCGGAATGCACAGCTTCAATGAGCTGTTAAAAAAGTACCCGCCCCATCCGCCGGATATAACCATAGACCCGAAAAAGGATTTGGCCGCCCTGCCGTACACCGGCGGAACCACGGGGCTGCCAAAAGCGGCCATGCTGACCCACTACAATATGGTTTCGCTGCAGCAGCAGTTGATGTCCTTCTGGCCCTTTATGGAAGAAGGCAACGAGACGGTCATCGCATTTTTGCCGTTTTTTCATATTTACGGACAGGTGGTTCTAATGCTGGGCGGTTTGACCCAGGGCCATACGCTTGTGCTCTTCACCACGCCGGATCTGGATGAAATTCTGACGGCTGTTGAACGGTATCGGGCATCAGCCTTTTACGGGGTCCCCACCCTGTACGAATATTTAAAAGAGCACGAAAAAACCGACCGGGTCAACTGGAAGCGTCTGAAGGCCATTGTTTGCGGTGCCGACACCCTGCATGAATCCACCATCGAAGGCTGGCAACGCCGCACGGGATCGAAAATACTGGAGGGATTCGGCATGACGGAGACCACCGGTGTCAGCCACTCCAGCCCCTATCAGCGTCCCAAATCCGGTTCATTTGGTGTCCCGATTTTAGGTATGAGTGCCGCCATCATAGGGGTTGAAGACAGCGATTTCGTTCCCGTTGGAGAAGAAGGTGAACTGATACTGTCCGGTCCAAATATCATGCAGGGCTACTGGAATCGCCCGGAAGCGGATGCAGAGACATTTGTGGAGATAGACGGTCAAAAGTGGCTGAGAACCGGCGATCTGGTGCGCATGGATGAAGAGGGGTACTTTTTCTTTTTTGATCGCAAGCGCGATTTAATCAAGCACAAAGGGTATTCCGTCTTCGCACGGCACGTGGAAGAGGTGCTTTACGGCCACCCGCAGGTCAAGGCGGCCGGGGTGGTGGGTGTACCGGATCCCAAGGTGGGCAACGTGATTAAGGCCTATGTGGTTTTGCAAAGCGAGGCCCGGGGCAAGATCTCCGAAGAGGAAATCATGGAGTTTTGCCGCCAGAACCTGGCCCATTACAAGGTTCCCGGAATTGTCGAGTTCAGAGGCGAACTGCCGAAAACAGATGTCGGCAAGGTTTCACGGCGCGAGTTGAGGGAAGAGGCGGAGGAAAGCTGATATGGGTTCAACTTTTCTGGAAGTTGACGGAGTTACCAAAAGTTTCGGAGGTCTGAAGGCCGTCGGCGATGTGACGTTCAGGATGCGCCGCGATGAGATCATCGGCCTGATCGGGCCCAATGGCGCCGGTAAAACCACGTTGCTGCGATTGATTACCGGTCTTTTAAAGCCGGACACCGGCACGATTGCGTTTAAAGGCAAAAAAATCAATAGGATGAAGATGTGGGACATCGTTAATCTGGGCATTGCCGGCACTTTCCAGAATATGCGGCCGTTTCGGCGCTTGCCGATTATCGCCAATGTCATGGTGCCGTGTCTGTCGCCGCGGGCGATGAAGCGCGGTGAATGGGTCAAGCGCATCGAATCCAAATCCATGGACGCTCTGGAATTTGCCGGTATTTCGGACATGGCGCTGGAAAAGGCCTCGACGCTGTCCCAGGGCGATCTGAAACGGCTCGAGGTGGCGCGTGCGATTGCCACCGAGCCCGAGCTTTTGCTGTTGGATGAGCCTTTCGGAGGACTCAGCCCGGCTGAGACCGATTTGATGGCCAAATCCATCCAACGGCTGCACAAGGGGGGGCGGTTCGGGCGGCTGCACAGCGAAGGACCGGCGATGGTGATCATCGAGCACAAATTGCAGCAATTGATGAAAATCGTCGATCGCGTAATTGTCCTGAACTTCGGAACCGTGGTTGCGGACGGTCAGCCCCAGGAGGTCTGCAATAATAAAGAAGTCATCGAGTGTTATCTGGGTGAGGGAGGCATATAATCGTGCTGCTGCAAGTATCGAACCTAACGGTGTGCTATGACAAGGCCATGATCATCAATGATATCAATTTGCACGTCAACAACGGTGAGTTGGTTAGCCTCGTCGGGCCTAATGGTGCCGGCAAGTCAACGCTTCTCAGGGCGATTACCGGCCTGGTGATCTGGGAAAAAAGTATCCATCGCGGCACGACCGAAGGCGACATCACCCTCGACGGTGAGGTGGTCTTCGAGGGCGAACCGATTGCCCGGGTACCGGCCCATGATATTACCAAACGCGGCCTGATCCATTGCCCCGAGAGAAGGCGCCCGTTTCGCGAAATGACCGTTCTGGACAACTTGTATGCCGGCGCTTACCTGGTAAAAGATAAAAATGGGGTGCAAAAAAACCTCCAGAATGTCTATCAACTGTTCCCCAGGCTCCTGGAACGTTCAAAACAAATATCCGGAACTTTGTCAGGCGGAGAGCAGCAGATGCTGGCCATCGGCCGGGCCCTGATGTCCAACCCCAAGCTTTTGTGCATCGATGAACCCTCCACCGGTCTGGCGCCGATCATGAAAGAAGAGGTGTTTAAAAAGATCGCCGCAATTAAAAATATGGGCATTACGGTTCTGCTCGTCGAGCAGGAAGTCAACGCCGTATTTGCACTGGCCAGCCGCAACTATGTGCTGTCCTCCGGCAAAATCATAGCCGAGGGCACCGGCGCGGAATTGCTGAAAGATGAAGTATTGCGTAAAACGTACCTTGGACTGTAAAGCCTTAATCGAATGTTGCTGCCGAATATCCATATCACAGGATTTTAGAAGATAATAAAATCCCAAATCTCAAGCACCAAATTACAAATAAATTACATACTCCAATATTCAATGACCAAAACCTCAATCATTCACTATAGTTGTATCGCATCGTTTCGCAAAACCTGATCCGCAAGTGACGATACCTTTGAACACAATTGTCGGATAATTGTCTGTTTGGAATTTTGGAATTGAGTCATTGTGGTTTATTTGTTATTTGGATTTTGGGTCCTTGGAATTTCAACACTCATTTTTCTGAAAATTAGTTCACAACAATTTAAAAAAGATATTGATTTCAAAGGAAGGAAGAATACCCATGGCACAGGTAATTGCAGACCGGCGTGATATTGATTTCGTTCTTTATGAACAGCTAAATACAGCTGAACTGACAAAAATCGATCGATACAAGGATTTTAACAAAAAAATCTTTGATATGATAATCACCGAGGCCAGAAACTTCGGGGTAAAGGAACTGCTGCCGACCTGCGCCGAAGGCGACCGCGAAGGGCTGATTTTTGAAAACGGACAGGTAAAGGTCCCCCAGAGTTTTCAGCGCGCCTTTAAGCTGCTTTTGGAAGGCGAATGGACATCTCTTATGGAAGACCCGCAATGGGGCGGTCAGGGATTGCCCGTCGTAATATCCCAGGCGGCCGGCGAATACCTGTTCGGCGGTAATTGGGCGGTTATGAACTATGCCGGCATGGGACACGGCACCGGTAAAATGGTTGAGATTTTTGGCAGCCGGCAACAGAAGGATCTGTTCCTTGAAAAGCTATACACGGGGCAATGGGGCGGCACCATGCTGCTGACCGAGCCCGAAGCCGGCTCTGACGTGGGGGCATTGACCACCACCGCCGTCAAAAATCAGGACGGCACGTATTCCATCACCGGCAATAAAATATTTATCACCAACGGGGAACATGATCTGGTGGATAACATCATCCACCCGGTGCTGGCGCGGATTGAAGGGGATTCCCCGGGGACCAAGGGCATTTCCATTTTTCTGGTGCCGAAAATCTGGGTCAATGAGGACGGCAGCCTTGGCGAGCCCAACGACGTGGTCTGCACGGGTATTGAGGAAAAAATGGGAATCCATGCCAGCTGCACCTGCAGCATGACCTTGGGTGGTAAGGGCCAATGCCGGGGATTGCTGCTGGGAGACGAGCGCCAGGGGATGAAGATTATGTTTTATATGATGAATGAGGCCCGGCTGGGGGTTGGGTTTCAGGCGTTTAATTATGCCTCCACCGCCTATCTGTATGCCCTCAACTATGCCAGAGAGCGTATTCAGGGCCGGGATCTCGAAGCAGGCAAAGATTTCAACGCGCCTTCGGTCACGATCATCCACCATCCGGATATTCGGCGCATGCTGCTGGGGATGAAGGCCTACGTGGACGGCATGCGCAGTTTTGTCTATTATGTGGGCCAGTGTCTGGAAATGGAGGCTTTGGCCGGAAGTGAAGCGGAAAAAGCTAAATACAAAGGCTTTGCCGATCTGCTCACCCCCCTGGTGAAGGCATATTGCGCCCAGCGCGGTTTTGATGTGTGCGTTCAGGCCGTCCAGGTTTACGGCGGATACGGTTACATCAAAGAATATCCCGTGGAGCAGCTCGTGCGGGACTGCAAGATTACCTCGATCTACGAGGGAACCGACGGGATTCAGGCCATGGATTTGCTGGGCCGCAAACTCGGCATGGAAAAGGGCCAGGTGTTTATTAACTTTCTCGGGGAAATTCAAAAGACTATCGCCATGGCCCGGGAGAGCAGTGAGTTGGAAGATATGGCCAATGAAGTTGAAATTGCCGTCAACAAGCTGGGTGAAGTCGCCTTGAGCATCGGCCAGAAGGCCATGTCACCACAGTTTAAGGCAGCGTTTGCTTTTGCGTTCCCCTTTCTGGAGGTGATGGGTGATGTCATTATGGCCTGGATGCTGTTATGGCGGGCATCATTGGCCCGACAGCAATTGGCAGCGGGCCCTAAAAAGAAGGATATCGACTTTTACGAAGGTCAAATTAAAAGTGCCGAATTTTTTATCCACACCCTTTTGCCGACCACTTTGGGAAAAATGAAGGGCATTGTTAAAGGCAACGGTTCGGCGGTGGAGATAACCGAAGCGGCCTTTGGGGGATAAGGGCGCACGGATCTGCACCACTTTGGAATAATCGATACTGCGGGGCGGCAAGCGTGCTGGTAATTTTATGATGCAATTTATAGGTTTCAGGTGTCGGGTTTCAGGTGGTCCGCCGGAGGCGGACCGCTGGCTGTGAAGCGGCCAGTCCGATCGAAAAAAAGAAACTTTGGCTTGGAAGGCATTCAAAAGAAAAAATGACGATACCTTTATTCCGATTCTATAATCCTGTCAAAATAATATCCGGCGCCAACGCACTGGATTCGCTTGGTTACGAATTGAAACAACTCGCGGCCAAACGCCCTTTGATCATCACGGATCAGGGCGTTTCAGGGGCCGGCCTGATCTCCCTCGTCAAAGAGACATTGGACAGCGCCGAAGTTCCCGGTGACGCATTATACGATCGGGTGCCGCCGGATTCCTCCCCGCAGATCGTTGATCATGTGGCCGGTGTTTATCGGGAACATGCCTGTGATTCCATAGTCTCCGTTGGCGGCGGTTCGGTTATCGATACCGGTAAAGCCGTCAATATGGTGGTGACCGAAGGGGTCGACAGCCTGACGGCTTTAAAAGGCGTCAAGTTGCGCAAACCCATGCGGCCGTTTATCGTCATTCCCACCACATCCGGTACCGGTTCGGAAGTAACCTACGCTGCGATGATCAGGGATGTCGAAAAGAATCAGAAGATGCTCTTTGCATCCTATCTGCTGTTTCCCAAAACAGCCATTCTTGATCCGCGCATGACGGTTTCATTGCCGCCCTTGACAACGGCCGCGACGGCTATGGATGCCATGACCCATGCCATCGAAGCCTGTATTTGCAAACCCCGCAACCCCTTCAGCCGTGCGCATTCGATTGAGGCCATCAAACTCATCAGTAAATATCTTCCGAAAGTTCTCCAAAAAGCTAATGACGCCGAGGCCAGGTTTTACCTGGCCAATGCAGCCTGTCTGGCCGGTGCCGCATTTTCCAATTCGGGGGTGGGGTTTATTCATGCGATGGGCCATGCCCTGGGGGGCGTTTGTCAGGTACCCCATGGCATCGCCATGAATATTTTTCTACCCCACGGCCTTGAATTTAACCTGCCTGCCGTGGGCGAAATTATCGGTGAACTCCTGCTGCCGTTAGCCGGGCCGGAAAAATATATCGCAACACCGGCCAACGAACGGCCGCAAAAAACCATCGCAACCCTGCGGGAAATAAAAAATGAACTTTATCAAACCACCAAACTTCCGCGCACCTTGACGGAAGCCGGTGTGCAAAAAGCGGCTTTCGATGAAATTGCTCAAAAAGCCGTTAAGGATCCGGCCCTTGGATTTAATCCACTTCCGGTTGCCTACGAAGATGCTCTGGAAATAATCAATAACGCCTAAAAAAACCGCTACCAACACCTGAATTTTACACCGCCAATCCGATGATTTTTTTCTTGACATCGTTCCGGGAACCTTTTATAACTACTTTATAGCTAAATTGTAGTTACTTTATAGCTTAAGCGGGTGGATATGGCCCGCCTGCAATAATATTTTTAGCTTCGACCGCTTTGCACAGGCATCCGCCCGTTATCACCAATTTGGCAGGTGTCGATCGGGAAAACCGGTGGATGAGGACCGAGAGGAATTCAAGATGGTGCGTCAGCTCGAAGAGAATAAGCCCACCCTGAAAAGAGAAATAAATTTGAAAGAAATCGGTGGAAAAGCGGCAGATTCCGGCCAATACCCCAAACCCAAGTTCGGGGTCTTCGGGGTGGAGATGATCGAAAAGGAAGTCAAACCGAGAGGAAACAGCGGCCGGGTCTACCTGCCTTCGGACTGGGTGGGCAAACTCGTCAAAATCGTACGCATCGACTGATAAAGAGCGGGATGGCTTTGAATTCCGGTAATATAGAAGGGGAAGAAAATGAGGTACGCAGAGACAGGATTTAACTTAGAAGTTGATCTAACCCGGGGCAACATCGAGCGGGTAGAAACCGATCCGAGAGACACCGAGCTTTATCTGGGGGGGCTGGGCACGAACGCCAAAATATTGTGGGACCGGGTTCCCCCGGAAGTTGAGCCGTTTTCGCCTGAGAATCTGTTAATATTCAGCGCCGGCCTTTTGTGCGGTACGCCTGCCACCGGTTGCAACCGTACCATTGTTTCAACCATCTCTCCCCAGACCAACTTAATGGCATTTTCGATGATGGGCGGATTTTGGGCGCCGGAACTTAAGTATGCCGGTTATGACAAAGTGATCCTGCGCGGCAAGTCCCCCGATCTGGTTTACCTGTGGATCAACAATGACAAGGTCGAAATACGAGATGCATCCCATTTGCAGGGCAAAGGCGCTACTGAAACGGCCGAACTGATTCGGCAGGAGTTGAATGAACCCAAAGCCCAGGTGGCGGCTATCGGCCTGGCCGGTGAAAACCGGGTCTATTTTGCTTCCATTGAGCAGGGCCGCTCCAGTGCCAGCCGACAGGGTTTAGGCGCCGTTATGGGCGACAAAGGTGTCAAGGCAATCGTTGTTCGCGGCACCAAGGACATCAATATTGCCAAACCTGTTGAATTCCTGGGGCTTTGCAACGACGTGCTGGAATATATAAAGTTTCGCAATCAAAATCCAATTCCGGGCGTAATGACCATTTTACAGGGACTTGGGTCTCCGCAGGAGATGGCAACCCATGATGAAAAGTGGCATACCGAGAATTTCATGTGGGGAAACTCCCGGGTGCGCAGACGAGATTTTTGGACCGATGAGGTCAAAAAGGCCTGGACCCAGACTATGGACAGTATGCGAACACGGCTGATCAGTTGCTTTAACTGTCCCATGAAATGCGCGGCAACAATTTCCCCCCCGGGACAACCAACCTACATGATGAAATGTTTCTCGAAACTCACTTATACCATGGCGGCCATGTCCGACCTGGATTTTGGTTTAAGAATCGCCCAGCAGGCTACGGAATATGGCGTGGACGGATTCTCGACCCCGCAGGTTATGGCCTTCGCCCTTGAGCTTTACGAAAACGGAATTTTAACCGATCAAGACTTTCCGGAAATGCCCGCCGACAGCGAGGGTAGATTTTACTGGTTGCTTGATAAAATTGTCCGGCGGGAGGGAATCGGAGATGTATTGGCCAATGGCACCTATTGGGCAGCCAAAGCGATCGGCAACGGCGCGGAAGCGTATGCGCATAACAATATTAAGAAACATGAGCAGCTGCCGCTCAAGCTGTCAATGCTGAACCCCGTTTATTTCCTGATGTATGCCACCGGCGAGAAGATCAACATTACCCAGATTGAAGGGCAGTTCCCCCAGGCGCCTTATCCCAAGAGAGAACATCGAGAAGCGTTTGTAAAAGACTGGTTCCAGGTTCCGGATGAAAAGTTCAAGCAATATTTTTTGGACTGGGAGCCCCGCGGAGAAAACTCAAACCCCTATTACCCGACCGTTCAGATGTCCTGTGACATTGTGGATTGGCAGGAAAAAATGCACTATATAGATGACGCCCTCGGAATGTGTGCCGGATTGTCGTCGTTTCCCCTGAAACCGCCGTATCATATCCACAATTACCCGAAATTTATCTCATCGGGAGCCGGGATCGATATGGATGAAGATAAACTGTCGCAGGCAGCCAAACGGTACCGAACTTTAGTCCGGGCCATTAATATCCGCAGAGGCATGCGCAGAAAAGATGACAAGCCGCCGGAGAACCATTGGAAAAAAAGATTCCCCGAACTTGAAAAGGAGCTCTTGGATACGTATTACAATTTCAAAGGGTGGAATAATGAGGGTATTCCGACCCAAGCATCCCTGCGTGATTTGGATTTGAATTACGTGGGTGAGGAGTTCATCCAAAGAGGGATCTTAACTAATGACGATGCTCCCTCAAAAGAGAACTCAGCGGAAAAAGTGCAGCAATAAACCGAAGGGAGTCTTACCGTGAAGAGTGAAAAAAAAAAGAAAATCATAAAATCAATTAAAATTGATGTTGATAAATGCAATGGTTGCCGGGCATGTGAGTTAGTCTGCTCGGCATTTCACGCGGCGCCGAAATACAGCAGCAATAATCCGGCAAGGGCCCGTATTCACGTGATTAGTGAGCCACTTAAAGACATATATCTTCCGGTATACGCGGGTGAGTATACGGCAGCCGAATGTTCCGGCCGGGACAAATACACCATTGACGGCAAGGAATACGATGAGTGTGCCTTCTGTCGGGCTTCCTGCCCATCCAGGGAAGATTTCAAAGAACCCGATTCCGGTCTGCCGCTTAAATGCGATATGTGTGAAGGCGAAGAAGAGCCCTTGTGTGTCAAGTGGTGTTTGTCTGATGCCCTGGTTTTAGAAGAAAGGGAAGAGGAAGTCGAAGAAGAGGAAGAGCCGGAGGAGCTGGAGATCGGATTGGAATCCCTGGCAAAAAAACATGGAATGGAGAAGATCATGGATGCCCTTGCCCGAATATCAGCGTCAAAAAAGAAGGGTTGAACCATGACAGCCGTTCAGGGTTTATATCCAAACAGAACATTAAGTCGGATAAAGAGGATTAAAAAAGACAGTGGAGACTGCAACCCCCTTAAATGAGATCATCGAAGTCATCAAAGAGTCCGGTGGCGATGGCTTCAAATATTGCTATCAGTGCGGATTATGCGATACGGTTTGTCCGTGGAACCGGGTCAGAGCCTTTAGCATGCGCAAGATAATTCGAGAGGCCACCTTCGGCCTGACTGAGGTTGAAAGTGAAGAGATGTGGCGTTGCACGACCTGCGGCAACTGCCCCCGACAGTGCCCCCGGGGAGTGGAAATTATTGAAGGCGGGGTGTCTTTGCGCCGGATTGCCACAGAATACGGGGTCTTTCATTCTTCGGTCCGTGCGGTGCGCGGGGTCAGTGCCAGCCTTCTCGGTAAAGGCAATCCCTTGAGTGAAGATCGCGAAAAGCGGGCGGATTGGGCCGAAGGCCTGTCGGTAAAACCCTTCAGCGAGGGGATGGAGATTTTATATTTCCCCGGCTGCTACCTCTGTTATGACCCGCGCTTGAAAAAAGTCGCCAAAGCGACAGCCAATATTCTTCACCGGGCCGGGGTAGACTTCGGGATACTGGGTTCCAAGGAGAATTGCTGCGGCGAAAGCATCCGCAAGACGGGTGATGAGGAATTGTTCAAACGCCTGGCCCGGGAAAACATCAAAACGTTTATCGATAACGGGGTCAAGAAAATCCTGGTTTCTTCCCCGCATTGCTACCATACCTTCAAAAACGAGTACCCCGAATTTAAGGTCAACTTCGAAGTGGTTCATATCTCCCAATATTTATTCGAACTGATTAACGAGGGCCGGCTTAAGCTGACCGGGGAATACGGCAAGAAGGTGACCTATCATGACCCCTGCTACCTGGGCCGGCATAATGGCATTTATGACGAGCCCCGCAATGTCTTAAACAAGATACCCGGTCTAGAACTGGTTGAAATGCCGGATTCGCTGGAAAACAGTCTGTGTTGCGGCGGCGGCGGCGGCCGGATTTGGATGGAAACGCCCAAGGGTGAAAGATTCTCCGATCTCAGACTGGCACAGGCTGTCGGGGTCGGGGCTGAGGTGCTGGCGACTTCCTGCCCATATTGCATCACCCATTTTGAGGAAAGCAAGCTGGCCCTGGATGATAATGAAGCCGCAGAAATCAAGGATATTACGGAGATACTCCAGGAAGTGATTTCCTGAATCTTGCATCCGAAAGCCTCCGACTCGCGCAAAATCCAGGGCTATAGAGAACGATCAAATCTGATAAAGGCGGATAGAAATGGAAATAGAACAAACTGAACAGCTCAGTAAAAGTCTCGCAGACGGCAATCTGGGGGATGTTATGGTGGTCGGCGGCGGAATCAGCGGTATCCAGGCCTCGCTCGATCTGGCCGATTCGGGTTACAGGGTTTATCTGGTCGAGAATTCACCTGCCATTGGCGGCAAGATGGCCCAGCTTGACAAAACCTACCCCACGAATGACTGCTCTATGTGAATTCTTTCGCCCAAACTGGTCGAGGTCGGCCGGCATCCCAACATAGAGGTCCTGACATATACTGAAGTTGAAGGTGTAACCGGGGAGGCGGGAAGCTTCAAGGTTACCTTGAATAAAAAGCCCAGATACGTTATCGAGGACAATTGCACGGGTTGTGCAACCTGTGTGCAGTATTGCCCGGTCAATGTTCCTGACCCGTACAATCAAGACTTGTCGGCGAGCAAAGCCATCCATATTTACTTTTCACAAGCCGTTCCTCTTGTCACATATATCCATGAAAGCTGCCTTTACCTTGAAGAGAAAAAATGTGCCATTTGCGAAGGCGTATGTAAGAATGAGGCCATCGATTTACATCAGACAGCGGAGGAGATCAAAGTAAAAGTCGGGGCGATCATTCTGTCCACGGGCTATGAGACATTTAACCCCGGGTTGAGGGGCGACTATGGCTACGGCAAGATGGAGAACGTGGTAACCAGTCTTGACTTTGAACGGCTGCTATGTGCCACCGGTCCTCACGAAGGTGAGATACTGCGCCCTTCCGACAAAAAGCATCCCCATAAGATAGCCTGGATTCAATGCGTCGGTTCGCGACAGGTTATCCCGGGCGGCAACAGTTATTGTTCGGCCGTGTGCTGCACCTATACTCAGAAGCAGGTTATTTTGGCCAAAGATCATGACCCGGAGGCCGAATGTACGGTATTCCATAACGATATTCGCTCCTACAGCAAGGATTTCGAACGATTCTACCAGAGAGCAGAAAACCTTCCCGGGGTTCGATTTTTAAGAAGCTACGTATCCATCGGGAAAGAGATCCCGCAAAGCAAAAATGTTACCATCCGATACGCGACTACCGGGGATGGCGTAAAGGAAGAGGAATTCGACCTGGTGGTATTGTGCATTGGATTGAATCCTCCGGCTGATGCGCAAAAAATGGCGGATATGTACGGTATCGAGCTCAATTCATACGGATTCTGCAAAATCAATCCGTTTAATCCAATTGAGACATCGCGTCCGGGAATATATGTCAGCGGGGCCTTTCAGGGTCCCATGGATATCCCCGAAGCGGTTTTTTCTGCCAGCGGAGCCGGCTCCCAATGTGGTGAATTCCTTGACCACAGGCGCGGCAAGCTTTCCAGAGCGAGAGTATATCCATCGGAAAAAGATGTCTCGGAAGAGGAGCCAAGGATCGGCGTCTTTGTATGTCATTGTGGGACAAACATCGGCCGAGTGGTCGATGTTCCTGCCACGGTTGAGTATGTCAAAACTTTACCCAATGTTGTATACGCAACGGAACAGCTGTTTTCATGTGCAACGGATTCGGCTCATTCAATCACGGAAACGATCCGGGAAAAAGGGCTCAACCGCGTGGTTGTCGCCGCCTGCTCCCCCAGAACCCTTGAACCGCTATTCCGGGACACGCTGCGGGAGGCCGGAATTAATCAATATTTCTTCGACATGGCCAATATCAGGGAGCATTGCTCCTGGGTCCACTCGCGCGAAAAGGAAGAGGCCACGGTTAAGGCCAAGGATATCACCCGGATGTCGGTGGCACGCGCCTGCCATTTGGAGCCGTTGCAGGAAATTGATCTGCCGGTCAACCGGGCGGCTTTAGTGGTTGGCGGCGGTATGGCCGGCATGACCTGTGCGCTCTCCATAGCCAACCAGGGACATGAGGTTTACCTGCTGGAAAAGGCCGCAGATTTGGGGGGAACGGCAAGAAGAATCCATTACACCATCGATGGAATGGATGTTCAGGCCTATTTGGGTGATCTGGTGAGCAAAGTATATCAGCACCCTGCCATCCACGTATATATGAAGGCCGTCATCACGGAAGCTACCGGTTATGTGGGAAATTTCACCACCAAAGTGAAGTCTGAAAGAGGAATAGCAGAGATACAGCACGGCGCAACCGTCATCGCGACCGGTGCTGAAGAATATAAACCCACCGAATACCTTTATGGGGAAGATAATCGGGTATTGACCCAATTGGAATTGGGGGAGCAAATCGCTCGGGGAGAAAAAAGCCTGATCAACTGCCGGAGTCTGGTGATGATCCAATGTGTCGGCTGCAGACAGCCAGATCGAGACTACTGCGCCCGGGTATGTTGCAGCAATGCGATCAAAAACGCCCTGAAGCTTAAAGAAATAAACCCTAAGATGGATATCTACATTCTCTTTCGGGATATCAGAACTTACGGGTTTAGCGAGGACTATTACCGGGAAGCCTCAGATAAAGATGTCAAGTTCATCCGTTACGAGCCGGATGACAAACCCCGGGTGGAAGCTGTAGTAGAGGAGGGCCGGCCTGTTTTAAGGGTTACCCTGCCGGATTATATTTTAGGTCAGAAGCTTGCCATAGATGCCGATTACCTGGCTTTGGCGGCTGCAGTTATTTCCCCGGCGGACAACCGGGAAATATCTCAACTTTTCAAGGTCTCTTTGGGGCCGGATGATTTTTTCAAAGAAGCCCATGTCAAATTAAAACCGGTTGAGTTTGGTACCGAAGGTGTTTTTCTGTGCGGATTGGCTCACTATCCCAAGCACATACCGGAAGCGATTAACCAGGCCTACGGTGCTGCCAGCCGGGCTTTAACCCTTCTCTCATATGATACCGTCACCGTTTCCGGTTCGATTTGCGAGGTGGAAGAGAAAAAGTGCATCGGGTGTGGGGCCTGCATTGATGCCTGTACATATCATGCCATCGAGTTTCAGGGGACCCGGCAGGGCCAAAAGGCTGTGGTGAATCCCGTGCTCTGCAAAGGAGACGGCCTTTGCAACGCCAAGTGTCCAACAGGGGCGATATTTCTAAAGCACTTTACCGATGAAGACATCTTGAGCCAGATCGATGCGGCGGTGGGAGACGGGTAGAAGCCTAATTGAGCGGAAAAGCTCAATTAGGCGTTAATAGTTATTTGTTAATCGTTATTAGAATACAATGACAACCTCAATTTATATATCTATGGGGTAAGAAGGGCAAAGGAGTTGAGAACGAATGAGCACAGGATTAAAATTTAAACCGAGAATATTGGGTTTTGTATGCCACTGGTGAGCGTACGGCGCTGCTGACATGGCTGGAGTTTCCAGACTGCAATATTCAACTGAAATCAGGCTTGTTCGCGTCATGTGTTCCGGCAGAGTCGACCTGGAATTCGTACTCCGAGCCTTCGCAAATGGAATGGACGGGGTGTTCATTGGCGGTTGCCGTCTTAATGAATGTAATTATATTACCCACGGAAATTACGATGCCCTGAACATGGTGCTGCTATGCAGAAAAATAATGGCGCACATCGGGCTGAACCCCGAAAGATTAAGCGTCGAATTCATGTCTTCCGGTGATGGGATCCGTTTTACCGAAATTATCGATGATTTTAGTCGGAAGGTTAAGGAGTTAGGCCCGCTTGGCAAGGCCGATGAAATCGACCCGGATGAATTAAAGTCCAAACTTGAAGACGTCAGAAAGCTGGTTCCCTACATTAAGATAGCGAAACGGGAGAAGTTGGCGTCACGTCTTGCAAACAAAGAAGAATATGACGGCTTGTTTACCAGCGAGGAGATCGACACGCTGTTCAGTGAAGCCGTCTCGTACCACATTAATCCGGAAAAATGCCAGGCCTGTATGATTTGCTACAGAAGATGCCCGGTTGACGCGATCGCCGGCGGCAAAAACCTGATTCATGTCATTGACCAGGACCAATGCATAAAATGTGGGACGTGCTTTGAAGTCTGTCCTCCCCGCTTTGGTGCCGTCGATAAGATTCCCGGTAGGCCGGTTCCGCCTCCGATTCCGGAAGCAGAAAGAACGATAGTCAGATGAATCGCCCGATGCGCATCGGATTGAGCCTGACGGTTTGGGCGATCCTGTGGATCTGCATCTCAGTTTGGTTTAACCTCGATACGGTGGGGGCCGGCATAACCATCGAACTGGAACCTGTCGCAACCAACCTTGACCAACCCGTGGCGATCACTCATGCGGATGACGGTTCGGCTCGGCTCTTTATCACCCTAAAAGGCGGACGGATTGTCATCTATGACGGCATCGCGATTTTACCAACGCCATTTCTGGATATTTCAGCCCTCGTCTCCACGGTGAGTGAGCAGGGTTTGCTGGGTGTGGCGTTTCATCCGGACTATGCCGCCAACGGCTTTTTCTACGTTAACTACACCGATACGACCGGCGCCACCGTTGTCGCGCGCTACTCGGTTTCAAACGATCCCAATCTGGCCGACCAGAGCTCCGCTCAAATTCTGCTGACAATTACCCAACCGTATCAAAACCATAACGGCGGACAACTGCAATTCGGACCGGATGGCTACCTTTATATCGGTATGGGCGACGGCGGATCAGGAGGCGATCCCGGCAATAACGCGCAAGATCCGACTACCTTGTTGGGGAAAATGATTCGCGTTGATGTGGACGGCTCCGCGCCTTATACCGTGCCGGCGGACAATCCCTTTCTGGGGGATCCAGCGGCAAAACCTGAAATCTGGGCCATGGGTCTAAGAAATCCCTGGCGGTTCAGCTTCGACCGGGTCACGGGCGATATGTTCATCGCAGATGTCGGGCAGAACGACCGGGAAGAGGTAAACTTCCAGCCCTCCAACAGCCCGGGCGGTGAGAACTACGGCTGGCGCCGGATGGAAGGTACCCAATGTTACAATCCTTCAACCGGCTGCTACGACGGTACACTGACGTTGCCGGTACTGGAATACAGCCATTCTGCCGGCTGCTCGATTACCGGGGGCTACCGTTACCGTGGTTTTCGGAATCCGGGCCTTGAGGGGGTTTACTTTTATGGTGATTTTTGCAGCGGCCGAGTCTGGGGGGCCCAGGACGATGAGCGCGGCACATGGACCGGCAGCGAACTTCTGGATACCAACTTACAGATAACTACTTTTGGCGAGGACGAGGACGGCGAGATCTATCTCGCTCATTTTTCTTCTTCGGATGGTGCTGTTTACAGACTCGCAACCCAAGTACCGGGAACGCCGAGAGATCTCATGGCAGTAGCAGTTTCCGGGAATCAGATCGATCTGAGTTGGATCGATAACGCCAGCGACGAGGACGGATTTAGGATTGAACGCAAGACAGGCAACCAGGGCGCTTACCGCCAAATCAACACGGCTGGACCCGACACTGTCATGTACAGTGATGTCGGGCTTTCCGAAGGAACGCATTATCACTACCGGGTTTTGGCCTTTAATTCAAATGGAGATTCATCCTATTCCAGCCCGGCAAGTGCCACACCGTCATCGCAAGCCTCCGGATCCGACGGTGGTGGCGGCGGCGGTGGTTTCTGTTTCATCGATAGTGCAGAAAAAGCTTTTTTTCTGAAGTAGCTCAGCCTGGCTTGTGAAGACGAGACCTGAGCGAGAATAGTAAATTGCAGTTGTTTGGCTATGAATACAGAGAACTGCATGCAGCCGAATTTAAAAAATTTGATACATCTAAATATGCTGTGATATTTGTTTGTATGAAAAACAAGATATCGGTTGGTAAATTTCTTCAGGCTACCAGATTATATGCGAACTCAATTGGGTGAATCCGTATTGGATTTGCCCATTTTTTTGATTTCGATTTGACACCCGTTTCCCTGATACGATATTGTGAATGTATTCACATCGTATTTTTATTATTCGAATAATAACTGATAGTTGGACTTCTGGCAAGAAATCACAGGTTTTGAATCTACCAGATTTAAGGATTATTTCATCGGATATTACAAGTTTTGTCACCTTTGAGTACTCTCATCACAAATTCAGTGATATTTGGTTTTCTGACAAAATACTGTTAAGCTTTATGGTAAGGTTTCGACCGAAACTCCCCCATAATACCTTAGATGCAAATCATCACCCCCCTCCCTTAAATTAATCAATATCACACTACCTTCTCAAATATGGGTAAAATATTAATCAAAAATATGAACCTAAATGCATAAAAAATTTTAATAGCAACCTGTTACTATGTTATAATGCCCTGTTATTTCGTGTAATATTAATTTGCCATTTTGAGAAAGCAATGGCACAAAACTTGCTCATAATATATTAACTTTACTTTACTGTATCGAAAAGGAGAACGCCAAATTGAAACAAATTGCCATTGCGATAAGCCTATTATCTTTTGGACTCTTCCTGGGGGCAGGACCTGCAGCCGCAATTCCCACAGTGATATTGCCGGGGCCTGAAGTTGGTTTGGTCACAGTTGGCGGCATACTGGATCAACTCTATGGTTTGAGCAACCTCACACGAATTGACGATACTATTGATCAAATTTGGAATCCGGCCAACGGAAATGCGACGGCTCAAGCAAAGTATGCAGGCTTTACGCAGGAATTTGGATACATTCCGGATTTAAACGGAGACAATACTTTTGACGAATCTTTTGTGTCTCTTTTCACCGTCGCAGGTAACGGGATTAATTTAGGTGCACCTACCGCTACTTTGAGTTCGGGAGAGGTTAATTTTCTGTGGGCGCTGAGGCCAAGCGGAGCGCCCCAGTGGACATCTCTATCAGACCCAAACAGCGATTCATTAGACCATATGGTAACCTGGTTGATTACGGGCGGTGCAGGAGAAGGAAATTATGTCATTGCCTGGGAAGACTTGGCAGGAGGTGGTGACCGTGATTTTAACGACCTGGTAGTTGAAGTTTCCTCACATCCAGATCCGGTTCCCGAACCCGCAACAATGCTTTTACTTGGATCCGGCTTGCTGGGTCTTGCAGGATTTAGGAAGAAAATATTCAAAAAGTAATTGAATAGAGATTAGCACATGAAAAAGGCAGAGTTATCATTGGCTCTGCCTTTTTTTATTTATCACACCGATAAATTTTTAGTAAAAATGACAGCCATAAAATTAGGAGTATTGCTACCTTTAAACTATGAATTAGCCCTCCGAAAATTTTGGACTTCTCAAACATATACGCCGAAAATAGACCCCGCCAGGGCTTGTGATACCATTATTTCCAGTTCTTAGGGCTACGGTGGTGATTTACTGCTATATATCTTTAATGTTGACAGCTATCCAACCTATGAAATACTCGAAATATATCTTCATCCGATTAAGATAATTTCCACCTTTCTTGGCCCATGCATGCCCTTAAAAGGGGTGGCCTGGATGTCGGCGGTCATGCTGGGCCCGGTGATATACGTGAAATGACGGGGGGTGTTTTTCCCTTTACCGAACAGCGTCTCTGTAACATTTTCATAAACCGGCACGAGCCTCTCTATCGGTACAATTGCGATATGCAGGATCGGCGCAAGTGAAATCAGGCGGGGTTGGTCCTGGCTGTGAATCAATCCAATTGTGCCGGATTCGGCCACGGCAAAATCGACCCCGGTAATACCGGCCTGGACCTCACCGAAGACGGCGTTTTTAAAGCAGCTGCGGTCCTTGAAATCACCGGGGTTAAAGACGTTGGTTCTGTTTTTCCTTCCCCAGGCCGGCAAATCCAGGGATCTTACCACGTCATCGGTTGAGGCCATGACGCCTGTAATTTTTTCAGATTGAACAATTTCCGTCAGCCTGGCAATGGCTCCGCGGTTATCCTGCACCCGATGGACCACGCCGGTTTGAGCGGTAACCTCCCGGGTAAATTTCGCAATCAATTCTTCTTCGTTCAGAGAGAGCTCGGTTAAAGCCGGCATGTCCAGCCGGGGGGACACTGCCGTTTTCTCCGCGGCTTTAAGTTTCCTCAATATTTCTTCTCTGGCTGATTTCATTTTTATTTAGACACATTTGACTTATATGCGAAAATTTATATATCTTAGCCTGCTTGTTATCTATAAAGATTCACCGCCCGCTGCGCTCGAGTCGCAGAGGACGCAGAGTTGAATTGCCTTTTCACTTTCTGCTGAGAGGCCAGAAAGTGAAAAACAACAACCCTTCGGGCAGAGCAAAGGCTGGTGTTGAAGTTTAGGACTCCACAACCATAGATGAAAATTAAATGCCCTGGCCGTCTATCCTGCCGGAGGCTGATTGTTTGGTCTGATTTTTCCTTCTCAAAAAATCAGACCAGAAAAACCAATCTCTGCGACTCTGCGGTGAATACAACATTCAAATCTAAGCAAACCAGGTCGAAATAGTTATTGCCGTATCAGTAAATGCCGCTCCCACCTTCTCACATTCGCAACCTCCCACCTGCTTACCTTCTCAACCTCTCACCTTCTTTTTGCTTTTGCTTCATCTTCTTCCATCTTTCACTGAAGGCTTTTTTCGGCATAGGCGGAAAATCCCTGGTTTTAAGCCATTCAGCTAACGGGCCGCTCATTTTGGGCAACGCGCTGTTTTGGGTATAGGGGTTGATGAAGGGACGACTTATTTTAATGAAAAAATTCCACCGTGAAAACCGGTTGATTATCCAGGCCCAGAGGGTAAAAAAAGCAGATTCCTTCCAGGGGCGCGTCCCGGCCTTGAATGCCGGGTCTTTTGCAACATCGATTGACCGGAAATACAAAAACAGGCTCGGGTGATCGATCCCCACCGGACAGACACGCTTACAGTTGCCGCAAAGCGTTGAAGCCCGGTAGAGCTGCCCGGTTTTATCCAGTCCCAGCAGCAACGGATTCAGAACCTGCCCGATGGGTCCCGAATAGGCCCAGCCATATGGATAGCCGCCGATTTCGGTGTAGACCGGACAGGATCCCAGGCAAGCCCCGCAGCGGATACATCGCAGCACCTCGCGGGCCGTCAGGTCGGCATAAAAATCGGAGCGCCCGTTGTCGACAATGACAATGTAAAGTTGCTCCGGGCCGTCGATTTCATCGGCCGCTTTGGGACCGCTGTCCATGGTTACGTAAGCGGTCAACTTTTGTCCGGTGCAGTTGCGGCACAAAAGCCGCAGCAGATGAACGGCATCCTTCATGGTCGGCACTACTTTTTCCAAACTCATGATGGACACCTGGATTCTGGGTGAGGATTTGTTAAAGCGGATATTGCCCTCGTTTTCAACGTTGATGATCGTGCCGGTTTCTGCTACGGCGATATTGATACCGGTAATTCCCATCTCGAGCCGTTGAAATTTATCCCGTAAAAATCGTCTGGCCGCATAACCCAGTTCGACTGGATCCAGGGTCGGGTTGGTGATGATTTTATTTTTCAGGAAGATATCGCGGATTTCTTCAATCGGTATGTTAATTGCCGGGCCGACGATATGAAACGGCGGCCGGTCAAGCTGCTGGATAATAAATTCACCCAGATCAGTTTCAAACACGTCGATTCCGTTTTCGACAAGGGCATCATTGAGACCGATTTCTTCGCTCACCATGGATTTGCCCTTGGTGACGTATGGTACGCCGTTATTCCTGGCGAGATCAATGATGAACTGGTTGGCTTCTTCCGCATCACGGGCCCATATGACCTTCGCCCCCCGCGCAGCGGCATTTTTTTCGAATTCCTCCAGAAGCACGGGCAGTCTGGCGACCGCCTCGGCTCTAATGGCCGCTCCCAATTCCAGGGCAGCCGAAGGGTCGGGGAAAGTCATCATGGACTTGAGTCTTTCCTTGACCTTCTGGTGCATGCCATCCAGAAAGATGCGGGTGTATGTATCGTTCAGCGCCTCCCTGGCGGCTTCGGTAAATTGTTCTGTTTTAATCTGCATGAATCGTTGGGTTTCGCCCCTTGAGATGATAACGTCGTGAAATCCTGAATTGCGCAGGTTGGATTGATCCGCCTGGGAAACCCAATCCCGCAGGCGGGACGCAACCCAACCTACTGAACCCAGAACCTTGAAACTTCCAAGCTAAAAAAGCTGATTCGGCAGCCAGACGGCAATTTGAGGGAAAATCATGACCAGCACCAGACCGGTGGACTCGACCAGGGTATACGGGATAACCGAGCGGTAGATGTCTCCCATCGTGATGCCAGGCGGCACGATGCCCTTGAGATAAAACAGATTAAAGCCAAATGGTGGTGTCATGTAGCCGATCTCCATATTGATGACAAACAGGATCCCGAACCACAGCGGATCAAATCCGTGCGCTTTGATGATGGGCAAAAACACCGGGACGCAGATCATCATGATCCCGGCCGGATCCAGCACCATGGCCAGCAGAAAGATGATAAGCTGGATAAAAATAATGCTGCCCCAAGCGCCGCCGGGAATATACTGCATCAAATTTTCGATCATCTGGTGGGCCCCCATGCCGTGATAGGCGGAACTGAAGCAGTAGGCTCCAAACAAAATCCACATAATCATGCCGGTCAGGCGCAGGGTGCGAAGGGCGGCTTCCTTCATCAGACTCCAGCTGAATTGCCGATAGACCAGGGCCGATATGATGGCGCCCAGAACTCCGGCGGCGGCGGCTTCCGTCGGGGTGGTGATACCGCCGATAATCGAGCCCAGGACCATAACTACAATGATAAGGGGCAAAATAACCGCTTTCATGGCGGCCAGTTTCCTGGGCCAGTTGCCGCGCTCCGCTTTCGGGAGGGCCGGCCCTAAGTGCGGCTGGAAATAGCATCGAATGGCAATGTAGCAAGATACTAGAACCAGCAGCATCAATCCCGGAAATACGCCGCCGGCAAACAGTGCGCCGACGGATTCGCCGGATATGAGGGCATATAAAATCATAATGACGCTGGGCGGAATCAAAATGCCCCAGCCGCCGCCGGAATTGATGCATCCTAAAGCGAGTTCTTTGTCGTAGTTGCGCTGCAGCATGGAGGGCAGGGCGATGGTTCCCATGCTGACCACGGCTGCGCCGCTGATGCCGCACATCGCCGAAAAAATGGCACAAATCACAACCGTGCCGATGGCCAGGCCGCCTGCCAGCGGCCCGAACCATAGATACATCATTTCATACAGGTCTTTGGCCACTCCGGATCTTTCCAGAATCATGGCCATGAAAATAAAAAGCGGAATGGCCACCAGAGTGAATTTATTCATGGCGCCCCAGGTTTGAGCGGCCACCATGTAAAAAGACTCCGGCCCCCAGGTAAAGTAAAGAAAAATCATTGACACACCGCCCAGGACAAATGACAGCGGCAGCCCCAGCAGCAGAAAAATTAGCAGCGCGCCGAAAAAGAGAAGGCTTAAAAGTTCAATGCTCATAGGGATTCTCCTTTTTCAGGTTCCGGTCGAGCCGAGTCGTCTTGGCCAAGCAGAATCAAGAAGTCCCGAATGAGCTTTGTAATTCCCTGCAGCATAAGCAGGGCGGCCGCCAAGGGAATCATCAGTTTGGCGGGGTACAGTGGAGGATTCCAGGCGGATTGGGAATGCTCGAATCGTGACAGGGAGTCCCAGGCCAGAGATCCGCCGTAAATCAGCAGCATACCGCAAAACAGAAAGAAAAGTATCGAGGTGAAAATATCGATGGCAGCTCTGGTTTTTACGGAAAAGCGCGAGTAGAGGATATCCACATTCACGTGGCCGCCGGTGAGCAGGATGTAACCGCCGCCGAGAATGGCATAGGCGCCGAAAAGCATCTGGGCCAGTTCGTTGGCCCAGACCGTAGGGGAGTTGAAGAAATACCTGAGGATGACCTCGATAAACAGCAAGACAAAAAACGCGAAAAGAAAATACGAAAGGATTTTTCCAACCCGGTCGTTGATCACGTCAATCGTCCTGCCAAACCGTTTTAGGATGGGCATACGTCACCTTTGATAGGTTATTGGGTTTTGAATGCTGGTTATTAAAAATTAAGAAAATTCAAAGCACCAAATTTCAAATAAATTCCAATGATCTAAATTCAAAATTCGACACGGCTGAGCTCGCCGCAGGTCAACTATGCGATCTGCCTACAGCCCGGCATAAATCTTTTTGTCATTGGAAATTGAGATTTATTTGTATTTTGATGCTTGAGATTTGGAATTTTATTGTCTTTTGAAACCATCCGAACCGGGTTTCGTTGCGGGATGCAGGGTTTTTGAAAAACCTTTAAACCGCACCTTGCATCCCGCACCTCGTTCTACAGATGTCCCAGGGACTTTAAATAGTCCTTCAGCATCTGTAGTGCCTTGGCGGCTTCCGGACCTTTTTCAGCTTCTTTATCCCACATTTGCATGGCAATTTCCGTTATTTTTTTCTGCTCTTCAGGCGGCAGTGAGATGACTTCCACGTTTTTTTCCTTGACGGCCTTGGCCAGGGTGATGGCTTCCAGGTAAATGTATTGATTGGTGCGTTTCCAGAACTGTTCTTCCAGGGCATTGTAGAAAGTTGCCTGAATGTCTGCGGGCAGTTTGTCGATGGCCTTCTGATTGACGACCCAGGCGTCGGTACCCGCAATGTTCAAGCCCGGCAGCAGGTGATATTTGCAGACGTCATACAGTTTCATACTGTAAGCGCCCTGGGCCGCTCCCCAGTGAGCGCCGTCAATCACACCGGAAGCCAGGGACGGATAAACCTCGCCGCCCGGCAAATACGAGGCCGCCGCACCGATGTTGGTCAAAAAGATCTGAAGCACCCCTGATGAACGAATTTTGATACCCTTGAAGTCAGCCAGGCTCCTGACGGGCTTTTTCAGTACCAACTCGGTGGGATATACCTTGTCGGTGGAGTAAAACACCCCGTATTTGGCGGCTTCAGCCTGAATCATTTTCTCAAAGCCGTACCATTTGTGAAAATAGGCAGCTTCCCAGACATTTTTAAAAGCAAACGGCAACCCGGCTGCAATTCCCGCCACCTCAATTTGATCGCGCACATAAGCGGGAGAAATCGTTCCCATCTGGATCATACCTCGTTTGACCGCATTGAAGATCTCTTTGGCCGGAACCAGGGAGCCGGCCGCATATGGTTCCAGAATCAGGCGACCGTTGGTGCGTTCCTTCAATCGGTCGGCCAGCACCTGCAGACTGTCTTTATAGGAGCTGCTCGAAGCCGGCCAGTGGGATTGAACGCGCCATTTGATAACCTCGTCCGCGGCATATGAGCTGTTCGTCATAGACGATCCAAAGCCCACAACCAAGGCCAGAAAGGCCACCATAAAAATCAACATTCCTTTTTGTCTCATTTTGAAACCTCCTTATTTAAGGTTAGAGGGGAAGGTTACTAAGCGTTAAAAGAACGGTAAGAAAATTTAAAACCTCCTTTCTTTTTATTACCAGAATTTTGCACTTAAAGTAATTTTTGTTTTTTAACAGTCGAATTTGAAAATAACTGATACATGAATTTTTATCAGCAGTCTTCGTTTCGGATAAATTACGGGTATACACGCATATTCATAGTCCGTTAGAATACGTGCGAAATTCAGGTATCATGCAGGACCTAGTTTTTTTCCGTTTTCATCATATCGATACCAGCCGATACCGGTTTTGCGGCCCAGCTGGCCGAGCTTCACTTTTCGTTGCAACAGCATGGGTGGGTGAAATTTCGGATCCCGGGTTTCCCGGTAGACTGCCAGCATGGCATTATAGCCGATATCCAGTCCCGCCATATCTGCGGTTTCAAAAGGGCCCATGGGCCTGCCGAATCCCAGCCGCATACCCTTGTCGATGTCATCGACCGTCGTCACGCCCGACTCGACCAATTTGATGGCTTCAATGGTGCTGGGAAAATTGAGGCGATTGAGCACAATTCCGGCCACATCGAGATTGACCCGGATGGTTTCCTTGCCGATGGACTTGCACAGGCTATCGGCCGTTTCAACCGTTTCATTCGAGGTGCCCAGGCCTTTAACGATTTCCACGGCTCTCATCATGGGGACCGGGCTGAAGAAATGAGTGCCGGCGACTTTCGGCACCCTTTGGGTGGCCTCTGCTATTTCGGTGACCGGAATTGCTGAGGTGTTGGTTGCTAATATGGTGTGGGCGGGGCACAATTTATCGAGTTCTGCAAAAAGGGACCGCTTGGCCTCAAGATTTTCAATAATCGCCTCGAACACAAAATCCGCATCCGCAGCCGCTGCCAGGTTTGTGGTGACCTTCAACCGGCCCATTATGTCATCCAACGTACCTTCGACTTTGCCTTTTTCCACAAATTTACCCACCGACCAGCGGATAGCCTTTAAACCTTTTTCGAGGATTTCATCGCTAATATCCCTCATGGTGACATCATAGCCGGCCTGGGCACAAACCTGGGCAATTCCACCCCCCATCAGACCGGCACCGGCGACAAAAATTTTTTTGATTTCCATTTATTTTGCTCCCTTATAAAACTAAAAAGTTTCTTTTTCGATCAGACTGGACGCTCGCGGCCAGTGGCTGGGTTGACGCCTGAAACCTCAAATCGTCACTTAGCTCTCGGCCGATCTTTTGGCTAACAAAATAGTAGTCGTCCCAGACTGCACCACCTCATTTTTTTGATTTTTGACTTCTTTTTCGAAGATCAGAATGCCCCGGTCTCCGGTGGAACTTTCACGCAGGTCTTTGACCGTCTGTTCGACGTGAATCGTATCGCCGATGTATATCGGCAGGTGAAATTTCCAACCAATTTCCAGCAACGCCAGGATGCTGTCCTCGGTCAGCTGATACGTCAGACCGGCATGGGCGATGACCCCCAGCAGGCCGTGCGCGATGCGTTTGCCATACTGCGTCTGCCCGGCATATTCGGCGTCGGTGTGCAATTGGTTGTGATCCCAGGATAGTCCTGCAAAGTTGATTATATCCGCTTCCGTCATCGTGCGCGATTTGGAAATAAATTTCTGCCCTATCTGAAAATCTTCAAAATACAATGATCGAACTATTTCATCCATTGATATCGCCTGATATTGTGTTAAAGCTTCGGTGGTATAGTTGAACCAGTTTGATTAAACCTGTTCGATGTAACATTCTACTCACCATCATCCAAATTTTTTACGGATCTCTTTTTTAAGGATTTTGCCCGTGCCGCTTTTGGGAAGCGAATCCTCTACGATTTGGATGATGCGGGGATACTTATAAGGGGTCACCCGTTGTTTGACAAATTCGCGGATGTCATCAGATCCCATTTGGGCCCCTTCCTTCAGAACCACTACAGCTGCCACCTCTTCTCCGAGGTCCTGATGGGCTTTTCCGAAAACGGCGACTTCCAGGATTTCCGGAATCTGGTACATGACTTCTTCAATTTCCCGTGGGTAAACGTTATATCCTCCCCGTATGACCAGGTCCTTTTTACGATCTACGATATAGATATAGTTGTCTTCATCCATTCGGGCAATATCGCCGGTGTAAAGCCAACCGTCCCTGATGGTCTTGCTGGTTTCTTGCGGTCGATTCCAATACCCTTTCATGACGCCGGGGCCTTTTATCAGCAATTCGCCGTTGCCGCCGGTGGGGACCTCATCTCCTTTGGAATCGATAACTTTGGCGCTGAACTCGGGTATCGGGAGACCGATGGAGCCGGGTTTAGTCAGCCCCCCGTATGGATTCTCCACACACACCGGCGCTTCAGTGAGCCCATAGCCTTCATATATTTTGGTGCTCAGAAGTTTTTCGAAGCGATTCAGAAATTCGACCGGCAGAGAGGAGCCGCCGGATATACAAAATTTTAAGGAGGAATTTTTGGGAGGATTTTGGGATGCAACCTGAATTAAGCGATTATACATGGTTGGAACCCCAAAGAAAATGGTTTGGTTTTCAGACTGGGCCGTTTCGATCACCTTCTCGGGATCAAAATGGGTAAATAATTCAATCGTAAACCCCGAGTAAATGGACACATTGATGACACTGGTAATTCCGTAAATGTGATACAGCGGAAGCATGCCGATGACCACCACCTGCGGGTCGAGTCTGCCGCGCATTTTGGCCAGAATTCGCGCTTCACTGGCATGATTGCCATGGGTCAGCATAACGCCCTTGGGAACTCCGGTGGTGCCGGAAGTATATAGAATGGTCAGTGAATCATCGTCCTGCACCGGATGCACATCAAAATCAACGTTGTTGCTGAACACGCTGTCCAGTTCCCGAAAATCGTCGGTATCCGGCGCTCCGACGGCGATTTTCAGGGCCGGTTCATATGCACTTTGCATTGCCGGCTGGATCTCGGCCAGGTAAGGTCCGGTCCCGATGAAGACTTTGGGCTTCGCATCCGAAAGGATGTATTCGAGCTCGTGTTTTTTGAATAAAAAATTAACCGGAACAATGACGGCCCCGAGCTTGGCCAGGGTATAGTAAATTATGATAACTTCTATGCTGTTTGGCATCATCACCATACAGTGGTCTCCGGCCGACAAACCCAACTCACTGAGACCGTTGGCCAGTTGCTTGCACCTGGTGTTCAGTTCGTGAAAGGTAATTGATCGTCCTTCGTATCGAACGGCCGGTTTGGCGGGATGATTGCGGGCCGTATCTTCCAGGTATTGGGCGAGATTCATCCTTAACAACCTTTATTCTTAAATATAATCTAAATGTGTCGTTTGGCGCAGCGCCTGTGCCTTTAAGTTATTGAAATCTCGATTCTCTTAGATCACGTAGCCGGAGAAAGTTCCCATGCGCTAATTTAAGATATTATTCT
>Ga0210062_1000050_pt1 | contig 30938 bp, 25 predicted proteins | sample Muzzi_CordA_D2_FD_185528 | JGI IMG/M metagenome (GOLD analysis project Ga0210062, IMG submission 185528) | Wetland microbial communities from San Francisco Bay, California, USA, that impact long-term carbon sequestration - Muzzi_CordA_D2 (SPAdes) | ecosystem: Environmental > Aquatic > Marine >...
CTGATCGCCGACGGTATGCACCGGCGACAGCGACGTCATCGGCTCCTGGAAGATAATCGAGATGTGGCCGCCGCGGATCATCCGCATTTGGTGGCCTTCGCGGTCCAGCTTGGCAATGTCGACCGCGTGCTCCGGCGTCTTGGGATCGCGATACAGGATCTCGCCGCTCTCGATCTCACCGACCTTGGGCAGGATGCCCATGATCGCTTGGGCGACGGTCGACTTGCCGGAGCCGGATTCGCCGACCAGCGCCACGGTAGCGCCGCGGGTGACGGAGAACGAGGCGCCGCGCACGGCGGGAACGACGGTCCCCTGGAGACGGAATCCGACGTAGAGATCGCGGATCGAAAGAACCTCGGTCATGCCGGGCGCGCCCAACAGGCGTCAGCCGGAACGGCGTGCCATGCGTGTCTCGATAGGTCGTACAGCACCAGTCCCCGACGGCTCCCCTGTTTGGCCCAGCAATCGCGAAAAGTCGCCTGCCGGCCTCCGACCCTGCGCGACAGTGCCCCCAGAGGCCACCGGCTCAGGTCTGGATCGACGCCAGAAACGGTTTCGCCGCCGAAGCGTTCCCCAATTGGCTGCCGGTCTGCCGCCGACTCCCCTCCCGGTCCGCCGCCTCTTTGTCGGCTGGTCGAAAACGGCAGCATTGCAGCTCTAGCGCTCATGGTGTTTTTGTTCCTCGGGCAGGTCAAGTGCCGTTAGGTTAACGATATGCAACGGGGACGCCGGAATCAGGGCCCATGCGGCAGGTGAGCGGCACGCTGACGGTGCAGGCGGCACGGCACGGTCTGCATGAAATCACCCGGGAGGTCGCCGATTGGGTGGCGGAGAACGGCCTGCAGGAGGGTTTGCTGACCCTGTTCCTGCGCCACACCTCGGCCGCGCTGCTGGTCCAGGAAAACGCCGATCCCGATCTCCAGCGAGATCTCGAGGATTTTTTCGCCGCTCTGGCGCCGGAAGATCCCGGACGCTACCGGCACCGCAGCGAGGGGCCGGACGATATGCCGGCACACCTCAAGGCGGCGCTGACCCAGGTCCATCTCGCCGTGCCGGTGGCGGCCGGACGGCTCCGCCTCGGCACCTGGCAGGGCATCTACCTTTTCGAGTTGCGCAACCGGCCGCGGCCGCGGGAGATCGCACTGCATTGGCTGGGGGAGTGAACCCAAGGGGACCCTAAAGGGTCCCTGCGGGCACCGCGCCGCAACGAATACGGGCCGGCTTCGGGGCCGGCGACAATGGCGGCACCGGTTCTGGCAACAGTCGAGGCGTGGCCGCCAAGAAACGCGTTCACGATCGAGTTGATCCCGGTCAGGACCGTGACGCGGGTAACCGGCACCGCGTAATTCTGCGCGATCAAGAAACCCAGGCCCTGAACGTTCCCGAGCCCCATGGCCAAAATGACCATGGGAAAGCTCACGGCGACAAAGGCCGCGAGCGAGAAGCGCATCCCCGGGTAGGCCAATTGCGGAAGCGTGAAGGAAATCGCGCCCGGCGCCGTATCGCCAAAGAGAAAGACCGCCAAGCCGCCTACGACGACCGCCAAAGCCATCGGCGGCAGGCGCGGGCTGGCGATGAACCGCCCGCCCAGGTAGGCGGCGAGCGTAACGCCGGCCACCAGTACGTCATTCACCGTCGCGGCGACCATCCGCGTCACGTATACAAGAATGCTGCCGCCGAACATTCCCATGACGATCGGCAATGGCAGCCATGCCATGATCCGCTCGCCGATTCCAAAGAGTCCAAGGATGACGATGGCAATGCCCGCCATCAGGTTGGCGCCGACGATTTCCTGAAACGAGAACTGGCCGGCGAGTGTGCCGAGATAGATCAATCCCGGAATTGTCCAGGTGATGGGGATCGGCAGCCGGTAGTAAAGCGAAAGGCAGACCGTGACCGCCGCGCTCGCAAACCAGACGATGAAAATCCAGCTCGACGACTCGGCGCGATTAAGGCCGAGCGCCGCGGCAACCTCGAGGTGAAGCGGAAGAGCGCCGAAGGCGTACCATACAAATGCGGTCACGCCCGCCCAAAAGGCCACCATATTGAAGTCTTTGAAATGACTTCCCGCCATCGCGCCATAGTAAGCGGCTCGGTCGGCACTGGCCAGTCCGCACGCACAGCACATCAGTTAGCTGCTGCGCTTTACTTGGGTCGTGCGCGTTCCGACAGATTCTTGATCGTCGGCTGGTTGCCACTGAGCGGATTGTCCGGGTCCCAGGCGTAGCTCAGCGTCTCGAACCGCATTGCGTGCGCGTCGACCATCAACAGCCGGCCGACCAGGCCTTCGCCGAAGCCGACGATCTCGCGGATGACCTCAAGCGCCATGAGCGAACCGAGCACGCCCGGCAGCGCGCCCAGGATACCGGCCTCCGCGCAGGCCGGAATCGCGCCGGCCGGCGGCGACTCGGGAAACAGACAGCGGTAGGTCGGGTTCGGCGTGCCGTCTGCAGCTTTCTCGTGCGGCCGCAGCGTCGTGAGCGAACCGTCAAAGGTGCCGACCGCGGCGGTGACGAGCGGTTTCCTCGCCAGATAGCAGGCGTCGGAGACGAGATAGCGGGTGGCGAAATTGTCGGAACCGTCGGCGACCAGGTCGTAGTGCGAGATCAGATCGAGTGCGTTGCCGGCGTCGATGCGCGTCATGTGAGTCTCGACCGCGACATGCGGATTGAGGCGTGCGATCACCGCCTCGGCGCCGTCGACTTTGCGCTTGCCGATATCGTCGGTGCCGAAGATCACCTGCCGCTGCAGGTTCGACAGCGATACCGCGTCGTCGTCGACCACGCCGAGCGTACCGACGCCGGCGGCGGCGAGGTAAAGCAACACCGGCGCGCCGAGGCCACCGGCGCCGATCACCAGCACCCGCGCGGCTTTGAGCCTGGCCTGGCCGGGACCGCCGACCTCGCGCAGCACGATGTGGCGGGCGTAGCGTTCGAGTTCTTGAGCGTCCAGCATCATGGTTAACCTTAGCATTGGGAACCGGCGCCAGGTGAAGCCGAGGCCCCATTCCTCGCCGTTTTCGAGGCTCCTGGCGCCGCTAACCGTCCGAACGAGGAGTTCCTGTGCCCGCCTTGCGCCTGACCAATGATTGGCTAAGGTGGCCAAGATTACCCTTACTGCGGCGTTAAGCGATGCGTTGGAGCCTGATAGTACCGATGCTGGTGCTGATCGTCGGCGTCGGATCGGCGCCGGCGCAGGAGAGCATGCGGCCGGGCAATCCCAACCCGGTCACGTCGGTCGAAAAGCACCCAGCTGCAAAGCGGCACGCTCCCCGGCGCAAGGTCCGGCATCGCGTGCGGCATCCGGCGCCGACCCGCCACACCACCGCGACCGCATCGCCAAAGATCAAGGTGCCCCTGCCGCCGCCAGCGCCGTCCCCGGTCACCGAAACGGCGATCGCGTCTTCCACCGCGTCCGAGGGCGTTGCCGGCATCCCGCCCACCGAACGGCGCAAGATCCAGTCCGCGCTGCTGTGGGCCGGCGACTTTCCCGATGCCAAGAGCGGCGAGGACCCACTGATCGCCGCGGTGAGAAATTTTCAAAAGCGGCACAAGGACAAGGTCACCGGCGTCCTCACCGACGAGCAGCGGGCCGACCTCCTCGCCGCCGCCAACCGCTATCGCACCGAATTCGGCTGGAGCGTGGTGGTCGATCCGGCCACGGGCATCCGCATCGGCCTGCCCACCAAGCTGATGCCTAATGCGCACGACGCGGCGCGCGGCACGCGCTGGTCGTCGGCGCACAACGAAGTCAGCGTCGAGACCTTTCGCATCAAGGATTCCGACCTCAAGCTCGCCGATCTCTACGCGCAGGAAAAGAAGCATCCGCCGAAACGCGAATTGTCGCGCGCCGTCCTGCGCGACAATGATTTCTTCATCAGCGGCATGCAGGGATTGAAATATTTTTCGGTGCGCGCACAGCAGCGCGACGGCGAGGTGCGCGGCTTCACCATGCTGTATGATCAGGCTTGGGAAGGTATCGTCGCACCGGTCATGGTGGCGATGGCAAGCGCCTTCTCGCCGTTCCCCGAGCGCACCGCGCCGTTCGCCGCGCTGGCCAGATCGGTCGAGTACGGCACCGGCCTGATCGTGAGCCCGCAAGGCCACATCGTTACCACCAGCAAGGCGGCGGACGGCTGCCAGGTGATCGTCGCGGCCGGCATCGGCAATGTCGAGCGGCTGGCCGAGGACCGAGACAACGGACTGACGCTGTTGCGCGTCTATGGCCAGCGCAATCTCGCCGCGCTCGCGCTCAAGCACGACACGGCGACAGCCGGCAAAATTGCGGACGACACGACCGGCGCCACGCCCGTCGATCTGACCCTCATCGGCATTCCCGATCCGAAGGGGCAGCACGGGGCCGACGAGCCACGCGAGATCAAGGCGCGACTCTTCGGCCAATCCGAGATCAGGCTGCGCCAGCCTGTGCCGGTGGCCGGCTTTTCAGGTGCTGCCGCGCTCGACGCGCAGGGCCGGTTCGTCGGCATGATGGAGACGCGCAATTTCGTTGTCGCCAGCGCCGAGCCGACGGCGCCACCGGTGCGCCTGGTCGACGTCGCCACCATCCGCCGCTTTCTCACCACCCATCACGTCCAGCCGGCGGAACGCAGCGGCGATGCGCGCAAGGCGGTGGTGCGGGTGATTTGCGTAAGAAAGTAGTCCACGAACACTTTCTGCCTGCCTGTCATGATCCGCGAGGGCGGAGCAACCCGCGATCACGGATGTTCCGGGCATGCCGGACTGTCAGCTTCCTCGGGCGAGGATGCCGACGATTTTGCAGGGTTGAACGCTTACCTGTTCTTCCAAGCCGGCTTGCGCTTGTCGACGAAGGCCTTCATGCCTTCCTTCTGGTCGTCGGTGGCGAACAGCGAATGGAAGATGCGGCGCTCGAACAGCACGCCTTCGGCGAGCGAGCTTTCGAAGGCGCGGTTGACCGCCTCCTTGGCCGCCAGCACCGACGGCAGCGACATGCCGGCGATGGTTGCCGCCGCCTTCATCGCCTCGTCCATCAACTGATCGGCGGGCACCACCCGCGCCACCAGCCCGGACCTTTCGGCCTCCGCGGCGTCCATCATGCGCCCGGTCAGGATGAGATCCATCGCCTTGGCCTTGCCGACGGCGCGGGTGAGTCGCTGGGTACCGCCGATGCCGGGAATAACGCCGAGCTTGATCTCCGGCTGGCCGAATTTCGCATTGTCCGCAGCGATGATCAGATCGCACTGCATCGCGATCTCGCAGCCGCCGCCGAGCGCGAAGCCGGCCACCGCCGCCACAATCGGCTTCCTGGCATGGGCGGCCGGATCCCACGCGCCGGCAAAATTGCCCATGAAAGCCTCGTAGAACGTTTTGTCTGCCATCTCCTTGATGTCGGCGCCGGCGGCGAAGGCCTTCTCGTTGCCGGTGATCAGCATTGCACCAATCCCATCGTCGGCATCGAAAGCGTCGATGGCCCGAGCCAGTTCGACCATCAGTTGCTTGTTGAGCGCGTTGAGCTGCTGCGGGCGGTTGAGCCGGATCACGCCAACGCGGCCTTTGGTTTCGGTAATGATGTGCTGGTCGCTCATGCTGGTTCTCCCCGGCTTCATGTCCGCGCGCGGCTATTCTGAGTCTGTCATGGCCGGGCATGTCCCGGCCATCCCGCCTCGGATGACAGCCCGTCCCTTATCGGGGCCACCGGGACAAGCCCGGTGACGACGGTTTCAATCATTTCTGGCACGCCGGACAATAGAACGTCGAGCGCCCGGTCTGCACGATGCGCCTGATCGGGCCACGGCAGTTCGGGCAGGGCGTGCCCTCGCGGTCGTAGACGCGGAAATTGTGCTGGAAATTGCCGAGCGAGCCGTCGGTCTGCCGATGGTCGCGCAGCGAGGAGCCACCGGCCTGGATGGCATCGCGCAGCGTCGCCTTGATGGCGTCAACCAGCGCCTCGGCGCGCGCGTTCGGCCGGCCCATGCGGTCGGCGATGGTGGAGGCGCGCCGCCTGGGCGACAGACGGGCGCGGAAAAGAGCCTCGCAGACATAGATGTTGCCGAGGCCGGCGACGATGCGCTGGTCGCTGAGCGCGGCCTTGAGCGAGGTCTTCTTGCCGGCGCAGGCTTTCGCCAGCGTAGCCGCGTCGAACGCATTGCCCAGCGGCTCCGGCCCAAGATTGCGCAGCAGCGGCTCGTTATCGAGCTGTGTCCGCGGCACGATCTTCATCGAGCCGAAGCGGCGCGGATCGTTGAAGGTGACGGTGGCGCCGTTCGACATGTGAAACACGACGTGGTCGTGCGCGCGGTTTTCGGCGCGCTGGCGGTAATAGTTGCCGGGCGTGACTGACACGGGACCGGCCAGCCGCATCGAGCCCGACATGCCGAGATGCATGAGCAGCACATCGCCCGACGACAGATCCGCCAGCAGGTATTTGGCGCGGCGGCCGAGCCCCTCGACCGTTTGTCCCTTGAGCCGCTTTTCGAAGTCCCTGGCGATCGGCCAGCGCAGGCCGCGATGGCGCACCTCGACCCGGGCGAAGCGCGCGCCCTCCATGGCGGGCTGCAGTCCCCGCCGCACGGTCTCGACCTCGGGAAGCTCGGGCATGGTTAACCGCTCCGGGGATCAGACATAGCGCCCCCTCGCCCGGCGCGCTATGGTCCTGCCCGGCAAGGATAATTGGCCATGAACCCCGCAATGAGCCGGCAATGACGCGCAGCCGCGACGAGACCCATTTCGGCGACCAGACTGTCCCGCTCGATGACAAGCAGGGGCTGGTCGACGGCGTGTTCCATTCCGTCGCCCGTCGCTACGACCTGATGAACGACCTGATGTCGGGCGGCCTGCACCGGGCCTGGAAGGACGCGCTGGTCACCGCCATCAACCCGCCGCGCACGGATCGCGCCTTCGCCCTGCTCGATCTTGCCGGCGGCACCGGCGACATCGCCTTGCGCGTGGCGGCGGCCGGCGGCACCGGCACCCGCGTCACCGTCTGTGACATCAACGCCGACATGCTCAGCGTCGGCGCCGAGCGCGCCATCGACCGCGGCTACGATGACCGCGTCAGCTTCGAGCAGGGCAATGCCGAGGCGCTGCCTTACCCCGACGGCGGCTTCGATTGCGTCTCCATTGCCTTCGGCATCCGCAACGTGCCGCGCATCGACAAGGCGCTGAGCGAAGCCTATCGCGTGCTCAGGCGCGGCGGCCGCTTCCTCTGCCTCGAATTTTCCTCGGTCGACGTGCCGGGGCTGGATGCGCTTTACGAGCTCTACTCGTTCCGGGTCATCCCGCGTATCGGGGATGTCGTGGCCGGCGACCGTGACGCCTACCAGTATTTGGTCGAATCGATCCGCAAGTTTCCCAAGCCGAAGGCCTTCGCGCAGATGATCAAGGATGCCAGCTTCCGCCGCGTCTCCTTCACACCAATGACCGGCGGCGTGGTCGCGCTACATTCCGGCTGGAAGCTGTAGATGGTCACCGCGTGATTTCCGCCCTCTCCCACCTCATGCGGCTTGCCCGCGCCGGCTTCGTGTTCGCGCGCGAGGGCGTGCTCGCGCTGGTCGACACCCGGACGCTGCCGCTGCCGGCCAAATGGGCGATCACCCTCGGCCGGCTGATCGAGCGGCGCACCGCCGCCGACGGCTCGCGCCGGCTGGCCGCGGCATTAACCCGGCTCGGCCCCACTTACGTCAAGCTCGGCCAGTTCCTCGCCACCCGCCCCGACGTGGTCGGCACGGCGATCGCGCGCGATCTGGAAAGTCTGCAGGACAAGATGGCGCCGTTTCCGCAGAATGACGCGGAAGCCGCCGTCGTCGACGCGCTCGGCAAGCCGCTGACCTCCATCTATGCCAGCTTCGGCGCTGCGGTCGCCGCCGCCTCCATAGCGCAGGTACACCGCGCCGAAATCGAAGAGGATGGCGCGCGCAAAGCCGTGGCGGTGAAGGTGTTGCGCCCCGGCATCGAGCGCCGCTTCCGCGCCGATCTGGCCGCCTTCTTCTTCGTCGCCCGCAAGGCGGAAAGCTTCTCGCTGGAGGCACAACGGCTGCGCCTGGTCGAGGTAGTGGCAACGCTTGCCCGCACGGTGGCGCTGGAAATGGATTTCCGCCTGGAAGCGGCCGCCGCCTCCGAGATGGCGGAAAACACCCGCGACGACGCCGGCTTCCGCGTGCCGACGGTGGACTGGGACCGCACCGCGCGCGAGGTGCTGACGCTGGAATGGATCGACGGCACGCGGCTGAGCGATCACGCGACGCTCGCCGCCAAGGGCTTCGATTTGCCATCGCTCGGCCACATCGTCATACAGAGTTTCCTGCGCCACGCCCTGCGCGACGGCTTCTTCCACGCCGACATGCATCCCGGCAATCTGTTCATCGACGACGACGGCCGCCTGGTGGCGGTCGACTTCGGCATCATGGGACGGCTGGGGCCGAAGGAGCGTCATTTCCTCGCCGAGATTCTGTTTGGTTTCATCACCCGCAACTACATGCGCACCGCGCAGGTGCATTTCGACGCCGGCTATGTGCCGCGCCACCATTCGGTGGAAAGCTTTGCCCAGGCGATCCGCGCCATCGGCGAGCCGATCCACAACCGCACCGCCGAAGACATCTCCATGGCCAAGCTGCTGACGCTGCTGTTCGAGGTCACCGGCCTGTTCGACATGCGCACGCGGCCGGAACTGATCCTGCTGCAGAAGACCATGGTGGTGGTGGAGGGCGTGGCGCGTTCGCTCGATCCGCGCCTCGACATGTGGAAGACCGCCGACCCGGTGGTGCGCGAATGGATCGAGCGCAATCTTGGCCCGGTCGGCAAGCTGGAGGACGCGGTGCAAGGCGCCGGCGAGGTCGGCCGTTTCCTCGGCCAGGTGCCGGGGCTGCTCACCCGCGCAGCCATCCTGCTCGACCAGCTCGACGACATCACCCGCGACGGCTTCGTGCTGTCGCCGGACACGGTGGAAGCGATCGGCCGCGCCGAAGCCCGCCGCAACCGCTGGACCGCGGCGGCGCTGTGGATCATCGCGCTGCTGCTGTTGTGGATCGGGTGGATGGTGATCTGAGGCTGACGCACTCGCCTACCCAACGGCCGCCCGCTCCAGCGTTTCGATGTTGAACTTCTTCATCTTCAAGAATGCGTTCATGACCCGCGCCGAGGCCGCAGGGTCGGCGGCGGTCATCAATCGCGGCAGCGCGCTCGGCACGACCTGCCAGGACAGGCCGAACTTGTCCTTAAGCCAGCCGCAGGGACCTTCCTGACCGCCGTCCTGGGTCAGCGCATTCCAGTAATAGTCGACCTCGTCCTGCGTGTCGCACGTGATCTGGAACGACACCGCCTCGTCGAACTTGAAGTCCGGCCCGCCGTTGAGCGCGGTGAATGATTGCCCGTTGAGCGTAAACGAAACGACCATCACGGAGCCGGCGGGCTTGCCGTGAATCTCCTGCCCCGCGTCGGGGAAGCGGCTGACCGCCGTGACCTTGGAATTCGGAAATACCGAGCAGTAGAGATTGGCGGCGTCCTCCGCCTCGGTGTCGAACCAGAGGCAGGGCGTGAGCGGGTGCTTGAGTTGCACGACCACCCTCCCTATTTCGCTTTCGCCAGATAGGCCTCGAGCTGCTCCAAGGTACCGGTCCAGCCGTTGGTCATGCTGACGCGCGACTGGTCGCTGTCGAAAGTCGCCTGCTCTTCCGGCGTGGCGTCGAGTGGCCGCCAACGCACGGTGAATTTGGTCTTGCCTGCACCCGCGTCCTCGAATGTAAAGGTCGAGAGCATATAGAGCGGCCAGATCGGCGCCATGGGATGGTGGGTTACACCGCGGTTCTCGTCGGAGAAGCAATCGACGAGCACCAGGCGCTCGCCGGGTACGATCTCGCGATAGGTGAACAGCCCCCACATGGTGGAACCGTCCGGCGCCGTCATGCCGTAGTGGCAGGTGCTGCCAACACGCAGATCCATGGTTAAGACAATGACCTTGAAGCCTTTCGGGCCCCACCATTGCTTCATGCGCTCCGGATCTGTGAAGCATCGCCACATCAAATCGCGCGGCACGTCGAACACGCGCGAGATGATGAAATCTTCGCCTTGGATGGCGTTAGTCATGTCCAAGTCCTCTACAAATGCGTCTCGGTCCCACCCGCGGCTTAACTGGCGACGATTACCATCCAGCCGACACCGAACTTGTCGGCCACCATGCCGAAGCGCGGCGAAAAGAAGGTCTTGGCCATCGGCATCTGCACCTGGCCGCCATCGGCCAGCGCATTGAACAGGCGGTCGGCTTCGGTTTCGTCCTTGGCGTTGATGGTGAGCGCAAAACCCTTGAAGTCCGGGTTGCCGGTGTTGCGGCCATCGGACGCCATGATCGTGGTGTCGCCGACCTTGAATTGCATGTGCATCACCTTCTCTTCGTTGCCGGGCGAACACATGGATTTATCGGGGCTGTCCTTCCAGCGCATGAGCATCTCGACATCGGCGCCGATCGCCTTCTTGTAGAATTCGGACGCTTCCTCGCAGCGGCCGTCGAACATCAGATAAGGCTGAACGTGCATGGTGGGCTCCCTTTCACATGTTTGGCGGCGGGACATACGCCCGCTCTCTCGGCCCATGTCGGCGGGGGAAACCACCTCCCGCCGACCGTTCCGGGCCTTGACATATTAGGTTGATATCAACATAATTGACCGATGTCAAACTCGCAAGCGTTACCGTTCGAACGGACGCTGGAGGTCCGCGACGCCTGCCTGTGCCTGCATACCCAGCGGGCGGCGCGCGCCCTGGCACGGCGCTTTGACGAGGCGCTACGCCCCCTCGATCTGACCAACGGGCAATTCTCTTTGCTGATGTCGCTCAACCGGGCGGAGTCGCCGACGCTCGGCAGCGTCGCCGCGCTGCTCGTCATGGACCGCACCACGCTCACCGCCGCGCTCAAGCCCCTGGAGCGGCGCAAGCTGCTGCGGGTGAAGGTGGACAAGGAAGATCGCCGCGGCCGTCGCTTGGTGATCACCACGGCGGGCCGCGCCTTGCTGAGCAAGGCGTATCCGATTTGGAGAGAGACGCATGCGGCGACGGAAAAATTGCTCGTCGGCGCGACGGCCGACGTCTTGCGCGGGGCGCTGCGGGCATTGTCGTAGCCGCCCGGAATAGCTATTGATTGCAATGATTGCATCGCAATCATATCTATGCTAGCGTATTGTTGATTAAGGGTTTTTCAGATGGCCTCCCTGACTGTCCGCCAGCTCGACGACAAGCTCAAGCAGCAGCTTCGCCTGCGCGCGGCCCGGCACGGCCGCTCGGTGGAGGACGAGGTGCGCAGCATTCTGCGCGCCGCGGCCGACGAGGAGCCGGCCGCGCCGGTGCCGGCCGCCCCCGCCGCGGCTGAGACTGCGACCGCCCCGCAAGCCAAGCGCGTGCTGCTCATCATCGGCGGCGGCATCGCCGCCTACAAGTCGCTCGACCTGATCCGCCGGCTGAAGGAGCGGGGGCTTGCGGTGCGTTGCATCCTCACCAAGGCCGCGCAGGAATTCATCACTCCGCTATCAGCCGGCGCCATCGTGGGCGCGCGCGTCTTCACCGACCTGTTCGATCCGGCGCACGAATTCGACGTCGGCCACATCCGGCTGGCGCGCGAAGCCGACCTCGTCGTGGTGGCGCCGGCCACCGCCGACCTGATGGCGAAATTCGCCGGCGGCCACGCGGACGATCTCGCCACCGCGGTGCTGCTGGCGACCGGTGCCAATGTCCTGCTGGCGCCGGCGATGAATCCGCTGATGTGGGCGAACAAGGCGACCCAACGCAATCTCGCCCAGCTTGCCGCCGACGGCGTCGCCCTCGTCGGCCCCAACGAAGGCGAGATGGCGGAAGCGGGCGAACGCGGGCCGGGACGCATGGCCGAACCGCTGGAGATCGTTGCCGCCGCCGCCGCCTTGCTCGCGCGCGCACAGCCGCTCAAGGGCAAGCGGATGCTGGTCACCTCCGGACCGACGCACGAGCCGATCGATCCGGTGCGCTATATTGCCAACCGTTCCTCCGGCAAGCAGGGCCACGCCATCGCCGCCGCCGCCGCCGCCGCCGGCGCCGACGTCACGCTGGTCAGCGGCCCGGTCGGCTTGCCCGATCCGCCCGGTGTTACCACCGTGCACGTGGAAAGCGCGCGCGACATGCTGGCCGCCGCCGAGCGCGCGCTGCCGGTCGACGTCGCCGTCTTCGCCGCCGCGGTCGCCGACTGGCGGGCGGCAAGCGCCGGCGCGCAGAAGCTGAAGAAGGTGCCGGGCCAGGCGGTGCCGGCGCTGGCGCTCACCGAAAATCCGGACATTCTCGCCAGCATCGCCCAGCGCAAGACGCAGCGGCCCCGACTGGTGATCGGCTTTGCCGCCGAAACCGAGAACGTCACCGCCAACGCCAAGGCCAAGCGGACGCGCAAGGGCTGCGACTGGATCCTGGCCAACGACGTGTCACCGCAGACCGGCATCATGGGCGGCGACCGCAACACGATTGAGCTTGTCACCGCGCGCGGCAGCGAAGCCTGGCCGCCGCAAAGCAAGGACGACGTGGCGGCCACACTGATCGACCGCATCGCCGACGCATTGAAGGACCACCCGTGAGTGACATCGACCTCCAGATCACGCGGCTGCCGCATGGCAAGGACCTCCCTCTGCCGGCCTACCAGAGCGCGCTCGCCGCCGGCCTCGATCTCGTCGCCGCGCTGCCGGCCGACCAGCCGCTCACGCTTGAACCCGGCGCGCGCGCCCTGGTGCCCACCGGCATCGCCATTGCTCTGCCGCCGGGCTTCGAGGCGCAGCTGCGCCCGCGCTCCGGGCTCGCCGTCCGTCATGGGCTTACGGTGCTCAACACTCCGGGCACCGTCGATGCCGATTACCGCGGCGAACTACAGGTGTTGCTCGTAAATCTTGGCAATGAACCGGTGACCGTCGCGCGTGGCATGCGGGTGGCGCAGCTGGTCGTCGCCGCCGTGGCGCGCGCAAACCTGCAGGAAGTTTCAGCACTTGAAAAAACGGCGCGCGGTTCTGGTGGATTTGGCTCAACCGGGGCGCATTAGATGCCCCAATGAGTCGACTTGAACGACCGTTAAGTTGTAGCGTAATACAATTGATTTTGTTGCAGTTGTTACTGGTACCGACTATGCCGCTGGTGTCTCGCAAGGGCATTCTTGCCATTGCCGCCGTAATCGACATCGCGATCAACGCCCGCGCCCGTCCGGTGTCGGCCAAGGCGCTCGCCGCCCGTCACCACCTTCCCTCGCGTCATCTCGAGCCGGTGCTGCAGGCGCTCGTGCATTTCGGCATCCTCAGAGGGATTCGCGGGCCACATGGCGGCTACCAACTCGCGCGCGCGGATAGCGCGATCAGTGCCGAAGACATCCTGCGCGCCGCGGAATCCGCCGAAGACGCGGACGATCTGTCGATGCCGGGTTCCGCGTTGGTCAACGACGTGGTGCAGCCGGTGCTGGCCGAGGCCGAGCGCGTGCTCTCCGCCGCACTGGCGCGCATCAAAGTCGAGGACATGATGCGGCGCGCCGAAGTATTGAAATAACCGGCAGCAGCCCGCCGCCGGCGCTCCGTTCACCTTCTGGACTCTTTCGGCCCGATTCCGCTTGGGAGTAAAGTCCAGCGATTCGTGGCCGGTTACGGTGGACGCCGGCCACATCGTTTGGGGCAGGCCATTAATGCCGGAGACGATCCGGGCGGCGAACGGGAGGCTGCGTTCACGTCCGATCCGGGGCGGATTCCTCGTCGCCTTCATCGCGATTCTTTTCTTCACGCGGGTCGTGCCGGCCGTAGCCGAGGTCATCTCTCCGCTCGCCTGGCTCGACGCCGCGCCGAACGCGCTGGCTGCCGGCGGCCGCGACGCCATCGGCGCGCTGACCCTCACCCTCAGCCTGGTCTGCTTCGCCGTACTCGCCGTCATCGTTCTGCTGCGCACGCGTCGCAACGCCGACCGCGCCGAGGCCGACGCCCGCGAGGAGGCCACGGGGCTTCACGCGGAGATCGATCGCCTCACCACACTGCTGTTCTCCGAGCCGCGCGTGCTGGTGCAATGGCCGGCCGCCTCCGACGATGCCGACATCGTCGGAGACACAACGCTCATCGTCGACGGCGACAATCCAGGGCGCGTGCTGGCTTTCGGCACCTGGCTGGAGCCGGCGGCGGCGCAGCGCATAGAGCACGCGGTCGACCGCCTGCGCGGCGAGGGCCACGGCTTCGCCATGACGCTGACCACCAGCGCCGGCCGGCCGGTCGAAGCGGAAGGCCGCGTCATCGCCGGGCGCGCGGTGCTGCGGCTGCGCGATGTCAGCGGCATGGAGCAGGAGCTGGTCAACCTCGCCGCCCGCCATGACCGGATGATGAGCGACGTCAACACCATGACCGCGCTGCTCAACGCGCTGCCCGCGCCGGTCTGGGCGCGCAATGCCGAAGGAAAGCTGGTGTTTGTTAACACCGCTTACGCGCAAGCGGTGGAGACGGCCGATCCCGTCGAGGCGGTCAAGCGCGAACTGGAACTGCTCGACCGCAGCGCCCTTGAGACGCTTGCCCGCGCCCGCGCGAATGGGGAGACCTACGCCGCGCGGCTGCCGGCGATCGCCGCCGGCGCGCGCCGCATCTTCGACGTGGTCGACGCGCCGAGCGGACCGGGCAGCGCCGGAATGGCCATCGACCGCACCGAGGCAGAGGCGATGCGCGCCGAGCTCGCCCGCATGATCGAAGCGCACCGGCGCGTGCTCGATCAGCTCGCCACCGGCGTCGCCATCTTCAACGTCGATCGCAAGCTGATCTTTTACAACACCGCCTTCCGCTCGCTGTTCGAGCTTGATTCCGGCTTCCTCGACCAGACGCCGACCGACGCCGCCGTGCTCGACGCGCTGCGCGCCGGCCGCAAGCTGCCGGAGGAGCAGGACTTCCGCCAGTGGAAGCAGCAGCTCTACGAGGCCTATCGCGCGGTCGAGCCGCAAGAGCACATGTGGCATCTGCCCGACGGCCGCACGTTGCGCGTGGTCACCACGCCCAACCCGGAAGGCGGGGTCACCTATCTCTACGACGATGTGACCGAGCGGCTCGACATGCATCGCCGATACGATGCGCTGATCAAGGTGCAGACCGAGACGCTCGACCATCTCGCCGAAGCGGTGGCGGTATTCGGCTCGGACGGCCGCGTGCGGCTGCACAACCCGGCCTTCCAGCACATGTGGAAGCTCACACCTGATGCGCTCGACCAGCACCCGCACGTCGAAGCCGTCACCGCCTGGTGCCAGGCGCTGCACGACGACACCGTGGTGTGGCGTCATCTGCGCAGCGCGGTCACTGCGATCGATGGGCGCGAGCCGATTTCCGCGCGCATCGAGCGCCGTGACGGGATGGTCATCGATCTCACCACCATGCCGCTGCCGGACGGCGCAACCCTGGTCACCTTCCAGGACGTCAGCGACACGGTCAACGTCGAGCGTGCGCTGCGCGAACGCAACGAGGCGCTGGAAACCGCCGACAGCATCAAGATCGAATTCGTGCACCACGTGTCCTACGAGCTGCGCTCGCCACTCACCAACATCATCGGATTCGCCAACCTGCTCGGCGATCCCGCCTTCGGCCCCCTCACCGACAAGCAGCGCGAATATCTCAACTACATCACCACATCGACCAATGCGCTGCTCGCCATCATCAACAATATCCTTGACCTCGCCACCATCGACGCCGGCGCCATGACGCTCAATCTCTCGGACGTCGATATCCGCGCCAGCATGGAAGCGGCGGCGGAAGGCGTGCAGGATCGTCTCATCAAGGACGATCTCAGGCTCGACATCCGCGCCGCTCCTTCCATCGGCAGCTTCACCGCCGACGAGCGCCGCTTGCGCCAGATCCTGTTCGATCTTCTGTCGAACGCGGTAGGCTTCTCGCCGAAAGGCGAAACCATCACACTGACCGCCGAACGCGAAGCGAATGCCGTGGTGTTCTCGGTCACCGACCGAGGCCCCGGCATTCCACCGGAAGCGAAGGACAAGGTGTTCGAATGGTTCGAAACCGACCCGCGCGGCTCGGAGCATCGTGGACCCGGTCTCGGCCTCTCGCTGGTGCGCTCCTTCGTCGAACTGCACGGCGGCAGCGTGGCAATCGACACCGCCCTTGGGCGCGGCACCACCGTGACCTGCACCTTCCCGCTTCAGCACGCGGCAAGGCAAACGGCGGCATAGCGCCGCCGTTTGTCAGCGTTGTCGCGATATTGATCATCGCCCCTGCAGGCGGGCGATGACCGCAGCTAGCGCCGAATCACGCGCGGCTGATAGCCGACATACTGGCCGTTCACGCAGGCACCCTTGTTCATGCCGAACAAGGCGGAGAAGCCGCGGCACGGCTGCACGACAGCGTCGATCAACGCCATGGTGCCGACGCCGGCCACGCCGCCGACGGCCACCGCACCCGCTACCGTGGTCGGCAGCGCCGCGCCGGCTGCCGTCGCACCCCACCAGCCCTCGGACACGCCGAGGCCGATCACGGTGCCGGTCACCGCACCGGTGGTCACGGCCGCCGCCGCTGTGCGATCGGTGCCGTAGGTCGCCGCCTGCGTCGATGCCGGCACGGCAATCGCCGCCGTTGCAGCGACGGTCAGAATGCTGAGAGCTTTGCGCATAGTCTTGCCTCCTCGTCTTTCTTCAAAACCTTACTCGCCCGTTTCTGGCCAACGCCAAGTGCCGCGCAACGTTCCTGTCACCGCGTGCGAAACGATCGCGACAGGCTCAATGGTGGCAATGATGTGGTGCAAGACGCCGGCGTACGTCAGTAGCGCGGAGGAATCGTGTCATCGCCGCGGCGGGGGAAACTTTTCGGGGCGGAACGACCGACGCGAACCCCTTTGTTGGCGGGCAGGGTTTGCGCCGATACCAGGCGTCGAACCAGCCTAGACGACTGCAATGGCAGTCACCGGAGCACAAGGAAGTTGCCCGCTGAGGCACATATTATTTATCGCTCTCCTACACCGTTCTTGTTGAAGCCCGGATTGTCCGCAGGCCGGCGAAGGGACGCCAGGCCGGCAAATTGCAGTTATCTACGCCGACCGGAATTGGCGCTGATCCGGAAATCCCGCGCACCCACGAATGGCACCGCACCGGCAAAATTGTGCGCGCATCTGGCCCATGGCCGTCCCTGCCGCTAATAAGGTCGAAGACCCGCGCGGATGATTCGATGTTTCCAGTCACTCCCGACGGCTTCGGCTTCACGGTGGCGCTCACCGACGAGCGGGCGACCGAGCGGCTGATGATGGACGTCGCCGGCCTGATTGAACCCGGCGACCTGATCACGTTGTCCGGCGACCTCGGCGCCGGCAAGACCACCTTCGCCCGCGCCCTCATCCGCCATCTCGCCGGCGACGCGAGCATCGAGGTACCGAGCCCGACCTTCACCCTGATGCAGACCTATGAGCTGCCGCGCTTTCCGCTGCTGCACGCCGACCTCTACCGGCTGTCGGGGCCGGCGGAGCTGGCCGAACTCGGCTTTGACGATATCAGCCCCGCCACGGTGACGCTGCTGGAATGGCCGGACCGCGCCGGCAGCGCGCTGCCGCCCGACCGGCTCGACATCGCCCTCACGCTCTCGCCGCAGCAGGGCGCGGGCTTTCGCAATGCACGGGTCACCGGCTACGGCGCACTCGCCGCCCGCGCCGAGCGCATCGCGCTGATCCGCCGTTTCCTCGGCGAGGCGGGCATCGCCGAGGCCGAACGGCGGCGCATCGAGGGCGACGCTTCCACGCGCATCTACGAGCGGCTCAACCGCGACGGCGTCAGTTACATACTGATGAATTGTCCGCGCCGGCCGGACGGCCCGCCGGTGCGCGACGGCAAGCCCTACAGCGCCATTGCGCATATCGCGGAAGACGTGACGCCGTTCATGGCGCTGGCGCAGGGCTTGCGCGCGCACGGCTTCTCGGCGCCGGCGATCCACGCCGCCGACCGCGCCGCCGGGCTGCTGCTCCTCGAAGACCTCGGCAACGAACTGGTGGTGACCGGTACGCCGCCGGCGCCGATCGAGGCGCGCTACGAGATTGCCACCGATCTTCTGGTCGAACTGCACCGGCAGGCGCTGCCGGCCACGCTGCCGGCGGATGCCGGCACGGACTATGCAGTGCCGCCCTATGACCTCGATGCTTTTCTGATCGAGGCCGAGCTGCTGCTCGACTGGTATCTGCCCAAGCTCAACGCGCCCGCTTCCGACAGCGCTCGCGCGGCGTACCATGCACGCTGGCGCGAGGCGCTGGCACCCGCGACCGCGGAACCGCCCACCCTGGTACTGCGCGATTTCCACTCGCCCAATCTGCTCTGGCTGCCGCAGCGCGAGGGTGTCGCCCGCGTCGGTCTGCTTGATTTCCAGGACGCGGTGATGGGCCCGGCGGCCTACGATCTTGCTTCACTGCTGCAGGATGCCCGCGTCGACGTGCCGGAGATGATGGAGATCGCGCTGTTATCGCGCTACACCCGCGCGCGCCTTGCGGCCGACCCCGCTTTCGACGCCCCCGCCTTTGCGCAAAGCTATTCGACGCTCGCCGCCCAGCGCGCCTCCAAGATCATCGGCATCTTCGCACGCCTTGAGCGCCGCGACGGCAAGCCCCGCTATTTGCGGCACATCCCCCGCGTATGGACCTATCTGCAACGCGCGCTGGCACATCCCGCGCTGGCGCCCCTGCAGGCGTGGTACCGCGCGCATGTCCCGGCGCTGAAGAGCTGAAATGAAAGAAACTCCGCGACGCGCCATGGTGCTGGCTGCCGGTTTCGGCACCCGCATGCGCCCGCTCACCGATACGCGGCCAAAGCCGCTGGTCGAGGTTGCCGGCCGCGCTCTGATCGACCACGTGCTCGACCGCCTCGCTGTGGCCGGCGTCGAACGCGCGGTGGTCAACATCCATCACTTCGCCGAGCAGATGCAGGCGCACCTGAAAACGTGCACACGGCCGCAGATCCTGCTCTCCGACGAGCGCGGCCTGCTGCTCGGAACCGGCGGCGGCGTGGTAAAGGCCTTGCCGCAGCTTGGCAGCGCGCCGTTCTTCCACATCAATTCCGATACCATCTGGATCGACGGTGCCAGACCAAACCTCAGCCGGCTGGCCGAGGCCTTCGATCCCGATCGCATGGATGCTCTGCTGCTGCTGGCGCCCGCCGCCGGCAGCATCGGCTATGCCGGACACGGCGATTTCGCCATGGCGCCGGACGGCCGTTTGCGCGCGCGGGGAGAAGGCGAGATGGCGCCATTCGTCTATGCCGGCGCGGCGATCCTCGCGCCGGCGCTGTTTGCCGATGCGCCGCAGGGCGAGTTCCCGCTCACCGTACTGTTTGCCCGCGCCGCGCAGGCCGGCCGCCTGCACGGCCTGCGGCTGGACGGCCTGTGGATGCATGTCGGCACGCCGGAGGCGATCCCGCCGGCGGAAGCGGCGATCAGGGCAAGCGTCGAGTAGTTTCACCGCTTTTTCTGCTGTCATGCCCCGCAAAGGCGGGGCGTCCGATATCCGCCTCGGCTAGACTGGCCTGAGGAATCACATCGAGCCCCGCGACTACTGGATCGCCCGGTCAAGTCGGGCGATGACACCTGCACAAGAATGCCGTCCGTCAAACCTAATCTTTTCACCATTCCCGCCTCGGTGCCGTTTCTGCCGGTGCTGATCGAGGCCTTGCGTGCTGGCAGGCTGGTGCCGGACTTTCCCGCCTCCGGCGACCCGCTCGAACTCGCGCGCGCCACGCTCTATCTGCCGACCCGGCGTGCCTGCCGGCTGGCGCGCGACGTCTTCCTCGATACGCTCGACGACGACGCCGCCATCCTGCCGCGTATCGTCGCGCTCGGCGATCTCGACGAGGACGAGATCGCCTTCGCGGAGGCGGCGACGGGCGCGCTGGCCGCGGCCGCGCTGCAATTGCCGGAGGCCTTGCCGCCGCTCGAACGCCGCCTGCTGCTGGCCGAGCTGATCCTGCAATGGGCGAATTCGCCGGAGATGCGCGGCACCGAAGGCTCGCCGCTGATCGCCAACACGCCCTCCGCCGCGCTCGGGCTTGCCGACGATCTGGCACGCCTCATGGACGACATGACCACGCGCCAGGTGTCATGGGACAAGCTCGACGGCCTGGTACCGGACGATCTCGATCCCTACTGGCAGCTCTCGCTGCGTTTCCTGAAGATCGCGCGCGATACCTGGCCGGCGCTGCGCGCGGAGCGCGGCGCCATCGAAGCTGCCGAGCGCCGCGATTTGCTGATCGAAGCCGAAGCCAAACGCCTCGCCGGCTCCGACGCGCCGGTAATCGCCGCCGGCTCAACCGGTTCGATGCCGGCCACCGCCAAGCTGCTCGCCACCATCGCACAGCTTCCGCATGGCGCCGTGGTGCTGCCCGGCCTCGACACCCATCTCGATGACGCTTCCTGGCAGCTCATCGCCGGCAATGACGACGACGACAGCCACGACGGCCTGCCCGCCGCCGGCCACGCCCAGTTCGCCATGCATGCGCTGCTCGACCGCATCGGGATAACGCGTGCCGAGGTGCATGAGCTGGCGCCGCCCGCCGCACACGGCCGCGAGGCGCTGGTGTCGGAAGCCCTGCGCCCCGCCGCCACCACCGAGCGCTGGCAGCCGCAGCGCATGCGAGCGGGCTTCGACGCCGCGACCGACAAGGCGCTGGCCACGCTTTCGCTGATCGAAGCCGCCAACGCGGAGGAAGAAGCCCTCGCCGTTGCCGTCGCCCTGCGCGAGGCGGTCCATACGCAAGGCAAGACGGCGGCCCTGGTCACCCCCGACCGCGCACTCGCCCGCCGCGTCGTCGCCGCGCTGGCGCGCTGGCAGGTAGCGGTGGACGATTCCGGCGGCGACGCGCTGCCCGACACCGGCGCCGGCGTGTTCGCGCGGCTCGCTGCCGAGGCGGCGCTCGGCGGACTGGCGCCGGTGCCGCTGCTGGCGCTGCTCAAGCACCCCTTGCTGCGGCTGGGCGCACCGCCAAATGCCCACAACGAGGCCATCGCCACGCTCGAACGCGCTGTGCTGCGCGGGCCGCGCCCGCGGCCAGGCAGCGAAGCGCTGGCGCATGCGTTGAAAACGTTTGGCGAGACGCAATCGACATTGCACGGCAGCGATCCGCGCCGCACCATTCACAAGGACGAGATCGGCACCGCTGTGGCACTCATCGACCGCCTCGCCGCAGCGCTCGCGCCCCTGGAATCGTTGAAAGCCGGCAACCATCCGCTCGCCACGCTGGCGCAACGCCACCGCGAGGTGGTCGCCGCGCTCGCCAAGGACGGCAAAGACGAGATATCCGCCTTCACGCGCCAGGACGGCAGCGCGCTCGCCGAGGCATTTGACAAACTGATCGACAGCCCCTCCGCCAAAGGGCTCGCGGTGTCACGCAATGATTATGCCGAACTGTTCCATGTGGCCATCGGCGACCGCGTGGTGCGCCGGCCGGAAACGCGCGATCTGCGCGTGCACATTTACGGGCCGCTGGAAGCGCGCCTGCAATCCGTCGATCGCGTCGTGCTCGGCGGCCTCAACGAGGCCACCTGGCCGCCGGAGACGCGCAGCGATCCCTGGCTCAGCCGGCCGATGCGCCGCGACCTCGGACTCGATCCACCCGAGCGCCGCATCGGCCTGTCCGCGCATGACTTTGCGCAAGGCCTGGGCGCGCCGGAGGTCATCCTTGCGCGCGCCACCAAGCTGGCCGGCGCGCCGACCGTCACCTCGCGTTTCGTGCAACGGCTGGCAGCGCTTGCCGGCGACAAGCGCTGGAAGCATGTCACCGAACGCGGCCGACGCTATCCCGATCTTGCCCGCGCGCTCGATGCGTCTGCGGACGTGAAACACGCCGACCGGCCGGCACCGACGCCGCCGCGCGCCGCGCGCCCGCAGCAGCTCTCGGTGACGGCCATCGAAGACTGGCTGCGCGATCCCTACACCATCTACGCCAAATACATCCTGCGCCTGCAGCCGCTCGATGCTGTCGACACCCCGCCCGGGGCGCGCGACCGCGGTACCGTCATCCACGGCGCCATCGGCGATTACACGGCGCATTTCGCGAAAGCGCCACCCGCCGATCCGCTCGGCGAATTGGAAAAGCTCGGCAAGGCGCGCTTCGCCCCGCTGGCTGATTACCCGGAAGCACGCGCTTTCTGGTGGCCGCGCTTCCTGCGCATCACGCGCTGGTTTGCGCAGTGGGACAACGAGCGGCGGGGCAACGTCGCCGCCCTGCATGCCGAGATCCGCGGCGAACTGGAGTTTCCCGTCCGCGACGGCACCTTCAGGCTCACCGGCATCGCCGACCGCATCGAGCAACTGAACGACGGCAGCTACGCCATCATCGACTACAAGACCGGCCAGGCGCGCACCGAGAAGCAGGTGCGCACCGGTTTGGCGCCGCAGCTCACCTTGGAAGCCGCCATCCTGCGTGCCGGCAAGTTCGGCGAGCTGCCGCCCGGTTCGGTGAGCGAAATCGCCTACGTCACGCTGAAGGGCGGCGAGCCCGCCGGCGTCCCCTGCCCGATCGGTTTCAGGGAAGGCACGCCCGACAGCCAGGCCGACCGCGCGCTGGCCAAGCTGAAGGAACTGGCCGCTACCTTCGCCGATGAAAACAAGCCCTATTACTCGCTGGTCCACCCGATGTGGCGCACCCACTACGGCGACTACGACCACCTCGCCCGCGTCAAGGAATGGTCGCTCACCGGCGGCGCCGATGAGGGAGGCGGGGAATGACCGCCGCCCGTATCATCCCGCCCGATGTGCGCCAGGCGCAGACCGCGGCCGCTGATCCCGGCGTCTCCGCCTTCGTCGCCGCCAATGCCGGCTCCGGCAAGACCCACGTGCTCGCCCAGCGCGTGATCAACCTGCTGCTGCGCGGCGTCGATCCGGCCAAGATCCTCTGCATCACCTTCACCAAGGCGGCCGCCGCCAACATGGCCAACCGCGTGTTCGCGACGCTGGCCGAGTGGACCGCGCTCGACGACAAGGCGCTCGACGGGAAGATCAGGCTCAGCACCGGCAAAAACGCCGATGCCGCGCAGCGCGCGCGGGCACGCCGTCTGTTCGCCTCCGCGCTGGAGACGCCGGGCGGACTGAAGGTGCAGACCATCCACGCCTTCTGTACGCGACTGCTGCACCAGTTCCCCTTCGAGGCCAATGTCGGCGCACGTTTCAGCGTGCTCGACGAGACCGCAACCGCCCAGCTGCTCGACCAGATCACCCTCGACGTGCTGCTGGAAGCCAGCGCCGACGAGAAGAGTGCGCTCGGCAAGGCGCTCGCTGCCGCCATCGTGGTCGCCGCCGACCAGACGTTCAAGGACGTGATCGGCGACGCCATCCGCAAGCGTGATGCCATCGCCGCCTGGACGCAGCAGGCTGGCGGGGTCGAGGCCGCCATAGCCGCGCTGTCGCGACATCTCGATCTCGATCCCGGCGACACATTGGAGAGCGTCGAAGCGCAGTACTTCTCAGCCTCGCTCATCGCCGCAGCCGAATGGCCCGCGCTGATCGAGGCGCTCGCGCAGGGCGCCAAATCCGACAAGAATCACATCGATGCGCTCACGGCCGCGCACCGTGCCGCCGGCCGCGAGCGCATCGATCAATACCTGCGCGTGTTCTGCACAGCCGAATTGTCGCCGCGCAAGAACTTGCTCACCAAGGCCGTGGCGGAGCGCCACCCCGGCTGGCTCGCCCGCCTGCAGGCCGAGCAGGCCCGCATCTGTGCGCTCATCGACCGCGAGCGTGCCATCGGCGCCCGCGAGCGCACCCGCGCGCTGGTCACCATCGCGGCGGAGGTAATCGCCCGCTACGCCCGCGAGAAGGAGCGCCGCGCGCTGCTCGACTATGACGACCTCATCGACAGAACGCTCGACCTGTTCACCCGCTCGTCGGCCGCCTGGGTGCTCTACAAGCTCGACCTCGGCATCGATCATGTGCTGATCGACGAGGCGCAGGACACCAGCCCCAAGCAGTGGAAGATCATCCGCGCCATCGCTTCCGAATTCATTCCCGGGGGCGCCCGCCCCAACGTCAAGCGCACGCTGTTCGCCGTCGGCGACGAAAAGCAGTCGATCTTCTCCTTCCAGGGCGCGGCACCCAGAGCCTTCGACGAGATGCGCCATGTGTTCGCGCGCCAGTTCGACACCGCGGAGCTGGGCTGGCGCTTCCTGCGCTTCCACCATTCATTCCGCTCCGGCGAGAACGTGCTCGGCTCGGTCGACCGCGTGTTCGCCGAACGCAATATCTTCACCAGCATCACCACCGATGCGGCTGGCGTGCCCGAGCACCAGCCGCTGCCGGAAACCGCACCCGGCCTGGTCGAGTTGTGGCCGCTGGTCGCGCCGGCGGAAAAGAGGGAGATCGAAGGGTGGGACGCGCCCTTCGACACCGAGAGCGAGGACAGCCCGCGCGTGCAGCTCGCCCGCCGCATCGCCGCGCATGTGAAGCTGTGGACCGCGCGCGGCCTCGAGGCCGGCGATGTGCTGGTGCTGGTGCGCCAGCGCGGGCCGCTGTTCGAGGCCATCATCCGCGCGCTCAAGGACGCCGGCGTTCCGGTCGCCGGCGCCGACCGGCTCAAGCTCACCGAGCATATCGCGGTGATGGACCTGATGGCGCTGGCTGACTGCCTGCTGCTGCCCGACGACGATCTCGCCTTGGCAAGCGTGCTCAAAAGCCCGCTGTTTGGACTCACCGAAGAACAGCTGTTCGAGCTGGCCTGGCAGCGCAAGGGATCGCTGCGCGCCAACCTGCACGCACGGGCAAGCAGCGACGAATTTTTCGCGCATATCGACCGCGCGCTCGACGAACTGGCGCAGGCCGCGCGCAGCCACACGCCGTTCGGCTTCTTCGCCGATGTGCTCGGACCAGGGCGCGGACGCAGGAAATTCCTTGCCCGCCTCGGGCCGGAGGCCAACGACGCGCTCGATGAATTCCTCAATCTCGCCCTCGACCATGAGGCGCGCGAGACAGCCTCGCTGCAGGGCTTCATCAACTGGCTGCGCGCGGCGCAAAGCGAGGTCCGCCGCGACATGGAGATGGCGCGCGACGAGGTGCGGGTGATGACCGTGCACGGCGCCAAGGGACTGGAGGCCGATACCGTGATCCTCGCCGACACCACCACGCCGCCGGCCGGCCCGCGCGATCCGCGCCTGCTGCCGCTCGAAACCGGCGCACTGGTGTGGGCCACCGCGCGGTCGCACGACGTCGCCGCCATGGCGCAGGCGCGCGAGGCCGCGCGTCATGCGGCGCGCGACGAATACCGCCGCCTGCTCTATGTGGCGATGACCCGCGCCGCCCAGCGGCTCGTCGTCTGCGGCGCGCAGGGCGACCGGAAAATTCCCGACGGCTGCTGGTATCAGCTGGTCGAGGATGCGCTGACCGGCGAATGCGTGACCGAGCAGGCGGACGACGGCAACGGCGAGGTGCTGCGGTATCGCAAGTGCGAGGCGTCCGCCGCACCGGCGCAAGCGCGGGCGCCATCGCCACCCGCCGCGTCACCGGCGCTGCCCGATTGGCTTACGCACAACGCGCCCATCGAAACGCCCGCCGTGCGCACGGTGACGCCGTCGAGCGCCGCCGGGGAGGACGCCGTGCGGCCCGTCACCTCTGCGGGCGCGAGCATGGCGTTGCTGCGCGGCTCGCTCATCCACCGGCTGCTGCAATCGCTGCCCGACGTTCCGCCACCGCACCGTCGGCAGGCGATGCGGGACTATCTCGATCGTGCCGGCGCCGCGCTTGACGATCCGGCACGAGGAACAATTGCCGAGCAGGCGATGCGCGTCCTTGAGGATGCGCGTTTCTCCGAGCTTTACGGTCCCGCCAGCCGGGCCGAGGTTCCGATCGTCGGCCGCGTGCAAGTCAACGGCGAAACCGTGCGCGTGTCCGGCCAGGTCGACCGCCTCGCCGTCACGCCAGGCTCGATCTTGATTGGTGATTTCAAGACCAACCGGCCGCCGCCGCGCCGAATCGCCGAGGTGCCGCCGGCCTACATTCGCCAGCTCGCGCTCTACCGGGCCGTGCTCGTCAAACTCTATCCGGACCGGCCCGTGCGCGCCGCCCTGATCTGGACAGAAGTACCTGATCTCATGGAACTTTCTGCCGAGGATCTGGACACAGCGCTGATGCAAATCACCCCCGCGTGAGCGCGCCTTGACGCTCCCGGAGGGCATTCATAGGTTCAGCCCCTCCCATTCCCGCGCGGCTTGCGCGCTCAAGCACAATACGAGGTATCTCCCATGGCCGTCGGCAAGGTTTCGGACGCAAACTTCGACTCGGATGTGCTGCAATCGGCCGAGCCGGTGGTCGTCGATTTTTGGGCGGAATGGTGCGGCCCCTGCCGCATGATTGCGCCGGCACTCGAGGAGATCGCCGCGCAGCTCGGCGACAAGGTGAAGATCGTCAAGCTCAACGTCGACGAGAACCCGAACGTCGCCGCCAAATACGGCATCATGTCGATCCCCACGCTGATGATGTTCAAGAACGGCGAAATCGCCTCGCGCCAGGTCGGCGCCGCGCCCAAGCAGAAGCTGCATCAGTGGATCTCAAGCGCGGTGTGACCCGCGCGTCAGATGGTTCGCGTGACGGCCGGCTCCACCGCCGGCCGTTTGCTTTTTCAGGCGGGTAACGTGCCGTTTTCGCGCAGCACCTCGCCGGCGAGATAGAGCGAGCCGGTGATGAGGATGCGCGGCGGCGGATCGAGGTCGAGTTTGCGCGCCGCCTCCAGCGCCTCGGCAAGATTGTCACGGCTGGTCGCCGGCAGGCCGATGGCGCGGGCGGCATCGGCCACGGCTTCCGCCGGCAACCCCTTCTCGGCACTGGCCACCGGCACCGCGATCATGCGTCGCGCCAGCCCGGTAAAATTGCGCAGGAATCCTTCAGGGTCCTTGCTTGCCAGCATGCCGACGATCAGCACCAGCGGCCGCGAGACGCGTTCCTCCAGATCGGCGAGCGTGGCGGCCATCGCGCGGCCGCCGTCCGGGTTATGGCTGCCGTCCACCCACAATTCGCTGCCGGCGGGCGTCAGTTCGACCAGCGGCCCGGCGGAAAGGCGTTGCAGCCGTGCCGGCCAGTCGGCCTTGACGACGCCAGCCTCGAACGCCGCCGGCGGGATACGCAATTGCTTCAGCGTGCGCAGCGTGGCGATGGCGAGCCCGGCGTTCTCGAACTGGTGGCGGCCATAGAGCCGCGGCGCCGGCAGATCGAGCAAGCCGGCGTCGTCCTGATAGACCAGCCGGCCACGCTCCTCGGTGGCGGTCCAGTCCTCGCCGGCGAGCTTCACCGGCACGCCCAGACGCGCGGCCTGCCGCTCGATCACGGCGAGCGCTTCGCGGTGCTGCGCGGCAACAAGAGCCGGCACACCGCGCTTGAGGATGCCGGCCTTCTCGGCGGCAATCTTGGCGAGCGTGTCGCCGAGGAAATCGGTGTGATCGACGGCGACCGGCGTAATCACGCTGGCGAGCGGATGATCAATCACATTGGTGGCGTCGAGCCGTCCGCCCAGGCCCACCTCGAGCAGCAGAACGTCGGCGGGATGGCGTGAAAACAGCAGCAGCCCGGCGGCGGTGGTAATCTCGAACACGGTAATCGGCGCGTCGGCGTTGGCCCGCTCGCATTCCTCCAGCGCGGCGGCGAGCGCATCATCGGATACCGGCTTGCTTTCTCCGGCCGCGGCAAGCCGGAAACGCTCATTGAAGCGTACCAAATGCGGCGAGGTATAGACGTGCACGGCCTTGCCGGCAGCCTCCAGCATGGCGCGCAGGAAGGCGATGGTGGAACCTTTGCCGTTGGTGCCGGCGACGTGGATCACCGGTGGCAGTTTGTGTTGCGGATGGTCGAGCGCGGCCAGCAGCCGCTCAATGCGGCCGAGCGACAGGTCGATGCGCCTGGGGTGCAGCGCGGTAAGCCGGGCAACGATGGAGTCGATAGGGGTCATATCTCTATCCGTCATACCCCGCGAACGCGGGGCATCCAGCAAACGGCGGTCTTTCGCCACTCACTGTGATTACCGGATCATCCGAGCGGGCAGTGACAGCCTGAGCGAAGGTCACGCATTCGCCGGAACCGGAACTTGCGGCTGCGCGCCCGACGCCGGCGTGTTGGTCAGCAACCGGCACAGGTCGGACAATGTCGCGCGTAACTTGTGCCGGTGCACGACCATGTCGACCATGCCGTGCTCGGCGAGATACTCGGCGCGCTGGAAGCCTTCCGGCAATTTCTCGCGGATGGTCTGCTCGATGACGCGCGGTCCGGCGAAGCCGATCAGCGCGCCGGGCTCCGCGATGTGGACGTCGCCAAGCATGGCATAGGAGGCAGTAACGCCGCCGGTGGTCGGATTGGTCAATACGACGATATAGGGCTTCTTGGCCTCGCGCAGCATTTGCACCGCAACCGTGGTGCGGGGCAATTGCATCAGCGCGAGAATGCCTTCCTGCATGCGCGCACCGCCGGAAGCGGCGAACATGATGAAGGGGGTCTGCCTCCGCACCGCCATCTCCAGCCCGGTGATCACCGCTTCGCCGGCGGCCATGCCGAGCGAGCCGCCCATGAAATCGAAATCCTGCACACCGATGGTCACCATCAAGCCGTCGAGCTTGCCGATGCCGAGCTTGACCGCGTCCTGCAGACCGGTCTTGGTGCGCGCATCGCGCAACCGATCCGCATAGCGGCGCTCGTCGCGGAAGCGCAACGGGTCGACCGCCACCTCCGGCACCGTGATTTCCTCGTACTCGCCGCTGTCGAACATTGCCTTCAGCCGCAGCGACGCGCTGATGCGCATGTGATAATTGGAATTGGGAATGACGAACTGGTTGGCCTCCACGTCCTTGTAGAAGACGAGCTGGCCGGTCTCCGGACATTTGATCCAGAGATTTTCCGGCGTCTCGCGGCGCAGGAAGCTGCGAATCTTCGGCCGGACGACGTTGGAGATCCAGTTCATCGAATTGTGCTCGTTCGGCTGCCATCGTCCGCGCCAGCGGACGATCCAGTAATAACGGGACAGGAAACTCTCAACTACCGTGCCACAATGAGCAAATTGTGGCTACAGGATCGCAATCTTCCGCGGATGATGACGCCGTTATGGTGATCTACTCGGCCGCCACCCGCCTGGCGCGGCGCACGCCCTGTGCCAGTTCCGCCACCAGAGCGCTCACCGCCTGGACCGTCGCGGCGCCGCCGCTGCTGCCGCCTTTACCGAGGCTCTTGCGCAAGACATCGACCAGCGCAGAACCGACCACGACAGCGTCGGCGCCCTCGGCGATGGCCCGCGCGTCTTCGGCGGTCTTCACTCCAAAACCGACCGCAACCGGCAGATCAGTGTGGCGCTTGATGCGCTTGACAGCGGCGGTGACCTTGCCGGGATCGGGAGCGGCCGCGCCGGTAATGCCGGTGATGGAAACGTAATAGACGAAGCCCGAGGTGTTGGTGAGCACGGCCGGCAGGCGCTCGTCGTCAGTGGTCGGCGTGGCGAGCCGGATGAAATTGAGTCCCGCCTTGAGCGCGGGGACGCAAAGCTCGTCGTCTTCCTCGGGCGGCAGGTCGACCACGATGAGCCCGTCGACGCCGGCGGTCCCGGCGTCGGCGAGAAACCTGTCGACGCCATAGACGTAGATCGGATTGTAGTAGCCCATCATGACGACAGGCGTATCCCTGTCTTCCTGCCGGAAGGCCCGCAAGAGACCGAGGGTTTTCTTCAGCGTCTGCCCGCCTCTGAGCGCCCGTAGACCGGCGGCCTGGATCGCCGGACCGTCGGCCATCGGATCCGAAAACGGCATTCCGAGTTCGATAATGTCGGCGCCGGCCGCCGGCATCGCCCGCATGACGGCGAGCGACGTGTCGTAATCGGGGTCGCCGCCCATGAAATAGGTAACCAGTGCCGGACGATTTTCCTCGGCCAGTGCAGCAAAGCGTCTGTCCATGCGTTCTGTCATATCAGGCGTCCGTCATCCTTCGAATGTCTCCAGTCCATGCCGCTGCCTTCAAAGTTCCACGCCGAGATGCCGGGCGGCGGTGAAAACATCCTTGTCTCCGCGGCCGCACAGGTTCATGACAATGATGCGGTCCGGGTCCATGTGCGGCGCGCGCTTGATCACTTCCGCCAGAGCATGGGCCGGCTCGAGCGCCGGAATGATGCCTTCCACCCGGGTCAGGCGCTGGAAGGCGCTCAGTGCCTCGTGGTCCATGATAGGCACGTATTCGACGCGCCCGGCCTCCTTGAGCCAGGAGTGTTCGGGCCCGATGCCGGGATAGTCGAGACCGGCGGAAATCGAATGGCCTTCCTCGATCTGACCGTCGTCATCCTGCAGGAGATAGGTACGGTTGCCGTGAAGAACTCCCGGACGCCCGGCCGTCAGCGAGGCGCAGTGCTCGTGCGTATCGAGCCCCTTGCCGCCCGCTTCGACGCCGACGATGGCGACATCCTCATCGTCGAGGAAGGGATGGAACAGGCCGATCGCGTTCGAACCGCCGCCCACGGCAGCAACCAGCATGTCCGGCAGCCTGCCCTCGGCCGCCATGATCTGTTCGCGGACTTCCCGCCCGATCACTGACTGCAGATCGCGGACCATTTCGGGATAGGGATGCGGCCCGGCGGCCGTCCCGATCAGATAGTAGGTCGATTCGACATTGGTGACCCAGTCGCGCAGCGCCTCGTTCATGGCATCCTTGAGCGTGCCGTTTCCGGCTGTCACCGGAATCACCTCCGCACCCAGAAGCTTCATCCTGAAGACATTCGGTGCCTGACGCTCGACGTCGGTGGCGCCCATATAGACAACGCAAGGCAACCCGAAGCGGGCCGCGACGGTCGCGGTCGCCACGCCATGCTGACCGGCGCCCGTCTCTGCAATGACACGGGGTTTCCCCATGTGACGGGCGAGCAGCGCCTGGCCCACCGTATTGTTGATCTTGTGCGCGCCGGTGTGATTGAGGTCTTCGCGCTTCAGATAGATGGCCGCGCCGCCGGCATGCGCAGTCAGCCGCTCGGCTTTGTACAGTGGCGAAGGGCGACCGACG
>Ga0210062_1000052_pt1 | contig 30738 bp, 30 predicted proteins | sample Muzzi_CordA_D2_FD_185528 | JGI IMG/M metagenome (GOLD analysis project Ga0210062, IMG submission 185528) | Wetland microbial communities from San Francisco Bay, California, USA, that impact long-term carbon sequestration - Muzzi_CordA_D2 (SPAdes) | ecosystem: Environmental > Aquatic > Marine >...
CTGGAATCGTGTTGCATCCCAGTCCGCAGTGTACGCAAACCGACGGTGCGGTCTGCAGGTCCCATTTGCGCGTGAAATGGGATTTGAGTGTTTTATCGGTAAAAACACCGGTGGGGCAGATTTCCACCAGGTTACCACTGAACTCGCTTTCCAGGGGACCGCTTTGAAAACGGCCGAAATAGACATGATCATGGCTCGCCATGACATTTAGATCGCTCCCGCCTGCGTATTCGTGGTAAAAACGAACGCACCGGTAGCACTGGATGCAGCGGTTCATTTCATGATTAATAAAGGGCCCCAAATCCTGGTTGCGATGGGTCCGCTTGGGGAAGCGGAAGTGCCGGTAATTGTGGCCGGTCATGACTGTCATGTCCTGCAGGTGACATTCTCCGCCCTCGTCGCAGACCGGGCAGTCATGGGGATGGTTGATCATCAGCCATTCGATCACGCTGGCCCTGAATTGCACGGCTTCTGGATCGTTGATGGAAATGCGGGTTCCGCTATCGGCCGGTGTCATGCAGGCCATGACGAGCTCGCCCCGCGAGTCTTTTTCGTCTTTGAAACGTTTGACGGCGCACTGCCGGCAGGCCCCCACCGATCCGAGGGCCGGATGCCAGCAAAAATACGGCAAATCGAATCCCAGGCCTAAACAGGCCTGCAGCAGATTCTGCCCTTTTTCAACTTTGTATGCTCTGTCTTCGATATAGATCGTTACCATGCGCTATCTCCAGGGGCAGCGTTTGTCATGTATATGTCGCCTGAAATCGTCTTCAAAATAGGTCAGTGCACTCTGTAAGGGCTCCATGGCGCCGGGCGCCAGGGCGCAAAAAGTATGTCCCGGTCCCAGCAGGCGGGTGTGCTTCTGCAGCCGCGCCAAATCCTCCGGCCGTCCCTGTCCGCTTTCAATCGCTCCCAGAATGCGGGCCGTCCAGGGCAGTCCTTCCCGGCAGGGCGTGCACCAGCCGCAGGACTCCCGGGCAAAAAATCGCATCAGGTTGTGCACCAGGCCGACCGGACAGGTCCGGTCATCGAGCACCACGATGGTGCCGGTGCCCAGCCGGCTGCCGGCCTGTTTGGGGCCGTCGAAATCCATTTTGACATCCAGATGTTCTGCCACCAGAAAATCCGTCGATCCGCCGCCGGGAATCACCCCCCGCAATTTAAAGCCTTCGCGCATGCCGCCGGCCCGCTCTTGCAGTATTTCCCCCAGGGTGGTTCCCATCGGCAGTTCCCAGGCACCCGGGCGCTTGACCTGGCCGCTGACCCCATAGATCTTGGTGCCGCCGTCCGGGCTGTGGCTCAGACCTTTGAACCAGGCGGCGCCGTGGTTGATAATGTGGGGCACGTTGGAGATGGTCTCTACATTGTTAGGGGTGGTGGGTTTGCCCCACAGCCCGACGACTGGAGGAAACGGCGGTTTGGCCCGGGGGGCGGCCCGCCGGCCCTCCAAGGAGTTCAGCAGGGCGGTTTCCTCGCCGCAGATATAGCGGCCGGCGCTCTCGTGCAGGTAAAGCTGCAGACTGAAATCCGTCCCCAGGATGTTGCGGCCGAGGTAATGGGCGGCATAGGCCTCGGCAATCGCCGTTTTCAGCCGTTTGGCCGGCAGGGTGTATTCGCGGCGCAAAAAAATGTAGGCAATATCGGCCTGAATGGCATACCCGGCAGCGAGGATCCCTTCGATCAGCTGATGCGGGTTGCCTTCAAGCAGCATGCGGTCCTTAAACGCGGCAGGCTCCATCTCATCGGCATTGACCACCAGATACTTGGGCCGGATCGCATCGGCGCCCATGGGTACAAAGCTCCATTTCTGGCCGGTCGGAAAACCGGCGCCCCCCCGACCCCGCAAATTCGATGCTTTGACCATGGCGGTTACCTCGCCGGGAGTCAAGCTGTGCAGCGCTTTGCGCACGGCCTGATAGCCGCCGGCCTGTTCATATTCCTTCAGGCTGAGCGGCGGCTTGCCGGGTCGAATATTGGCGGTCAGCGGCTTTTCCAAGTTATTCATATGATAGGCGCTAAACAATGCGATATCGACAATTGCCTGTCGATGTTGATTAAGTTGCTATATTTCATTGTTATAAATGACCTAAAATTGAAAATGACTAAAATGAGCTAAAATTGTGGAATGCTATCGTTTTAAATGGACAGGATGCCTTAACTCTATTCATTTTATGCATTTTAGGCATTCGCATCATGGAATCTATTTTAAGTAATTGTTAACTGTACTTCGCCAGGATCTCGTCTATTTTTGCCGGGTCCAGATTTCCGTATAGTTCATCGTCGATCATCATGGCCGGCGCCTGATCGCAGGCGCCCAGGCAAACAATCGGCAGCAATGTAAATAAACCGTCGCCGGTCGTTTCTCCCAAGTCGATGCCCAGACGCGCTTTCAGGTGTTCGAGGACGCGCTCGTAGCCCATGATCCAGCAGCTCACGCTGTCGCATACCAGGATGACATGCTTGCCCACGGGCTTGCGAAAAATGAGATTGTAAAATGTGGCGACCGCGTCCAATTCAGCCGGCGTCATTTCCAGCAATTCAGCGACCGCGAAGAGGGCCTCGTCGGATACCCAGCCGCGATGCCGCTGAACGATTTTCAGTGCTTCCACACAGACCGCGCGCTTTTGTTCGTAGCGGGGAAATTCGGCTTCGATCTCTTTTTTCTCTTCGGCAGTGATCATTTTTGTGGTCAGGGTTCAAGATTCATGGTTCAAGGTTTCAAATTTCAGGTTTCGGACCCGCAGGCGGGTGTCAGGCAAAGGTAAAGGATAAAGGCCAAAGGAAAAAGGTTAAAGGATGGAAATGAATCATTCCGAAGTGACCGAAATTTTCCGGGTAATTTAGCTTCCCAGCTTCCAAGCCTCTCACCCTCTCACCTTCTCACCCTCTCACCCTCTCGCCTTCTCATCTTCTCACCCTATTAACTTCCCAACTGCAGCCGTTTAGCGATCCACATCGGCCATCACGTAGTCAATGTTGCCCAGGATCGCCAGCAAATCAGGCACCATCAGGCCCCGGCAGATCAACGGAATCATCTGCAGGTGGGCAAAAGACGGCGTCCGGATTCGAACGCGGTAGGCATGAATTCCCCCGTCGCTGATCAGATAATAACTGTTGTTGCCCTTGATGGCTTCGACAATGACACAGGCCTCACCGGCCGGTATGACCGGACCCCAGCTGACCCCCAGAAAATGATGGATGAGGGTTTCGATATCCTGCAGGGTCCGCTCCCGCAGCGGGGGAGTGGTCAGGGGGTGACGGGCTTTGTATGGGCCGGCGGGCATGCTCTCTAAACACTGCTGGATGATGCGCAGGCTCTGGCGCATTTCCTCGACGCGCACCAGGGCCCGGTCATAGCAGTCACCGTGAACGGCCGTGGGAATGTCGAATTCGAATTGCTCATAGCCGCAATACGGCATTTGTTTGCGAAAATCCCACGCCAGACCGCAAGCCCGCAAACCGGGTCCGGTCACGCCCCAGTCGACGGCCTCAGCCAGCGTGTAACTACCGATACCCCGGGTGCGTTCCTTGAAAATGCGGTTTTGCATCACCATTTTGTCGTACTCTTTTAGGCGACGCGACAGGTAGGGCAAAAAATCCTGCAGCATTTTATCCCAGCCCTTGGGCAGATCCTGGGCCACTCCGCCGATGCGAAACCAGCTTGGATGCATGCGGCCGCCGGTAACGGCGCTGACGATGTCAAAGGCCCGCTCGCGGTCGTTGAACATGAAAAACACCGGGGAGAGCATGCCGACATCCTGGGCAAACGTGCCGTACCAGACCAGATGGCTGATGATGCGGAACAGTTCGACCATCATGATCCGGATCACTTTAACCCGGTCGGGGATTTCAATTCCGGCCAGCTTTTCTGCGGCCAGAACATAGGGCAGATTGTTCATCACCCCACCCAGATAGTCGATCCGGTCGGTATAGGGAATAAACGTGTGCCAGGTCTGGCGTTCGCCCATTTTTTCGGCGCCCCGGTGGTGAAAACCGATTTCCGGCACCGCGTCGACGATCTCCTCTCCGTCAAGCTGCAAGACGATGCGGAATACCCCGTGGGTACCGGGATGCTGGGGTCCCAGGTTGAGAAACATCAAATCCGTTTCCTCACCCCGGTCCTGCAGCCCCCAGTGTTCCGGGCGAAACCGCATGGCCTCCTCCTCCCGGATCTGTTTGTCCTCGGGCATGCTGAAAGGACCCATTTCCGTCGCCCGGGCCGGATGTTCTTTGCGCAGGGGATGGCCTTGCCAGGTGGGCGGCAGCAGGATCCGCCGCAAATGCGGATGACCCTCGAAGGTGATGCCGAACATGTCCCAGACCTCGCGCTCGTACCAGTTGGCCGAGGACCAGATGTCCGTCACCGTGGCCAGGGAGGGGTATTCACTTTCAAGCGGAACCTTGATCCGAACCATGCGGTTGCGGTCGAATGAAAGCAGCTGGTAGACCAGGCTGAAGTCGCTTTTGGGCTGGTCTGGACGATGGACACGGGTTCGCTCGTCGACGGCGGTAAGGTCATAGAGCATTCGGAAGGGCCTGGGGGCGTCGCGCTTGAGATACTGCAGCACGGCATGGACTTGGTCCTGCGAAACCCAGACCGTCGGGATTTCGTCGCGGCAAGGCTGCGCCATGAGGATGCCGCTGTCAAACTGCTGCTGCAATTCCTGCAGGAGATCGGTCTCAAGGATGTTGGATGAACTGATCATAGCGATTCCGGTTGCGCCCAAATGCTGCCGCGCTCAGACTTCGTCCGGGGAGCGCAGGGTAGTTGTCTTGCGCCTTTCGTCTCTTTTCAAATCCCGCATGGACGGCAGGGGTAAATGGCGGGTCTCTTGAGGTCCGACCACCCAGCTCAACGGACGCCGCTGCTGCCCGACTGCTTCCTGTAACATATCCAGACCGTGCATGAAGGCCCCGGGACTCGGCGGGCATCCCGGAACGTAAACATCCACCCCCAAAATCTTGTCCACGCCCTGGACCACGCTGTAGATATCATACATGCCGCCGGAGTTGGCACAAGATCCCATGGAGATGACCCAGCGCGGTTCCATCATTTGTTCATACAGCCGCAGGATGATCGGGGCGCACTTGATAAACGGGGTGCCGGCAATGATCATCAGGTCGGCTTCCCGCGGCGTGCCGCGGATGACTTCGGCACCGAACCGCGCAATGTCATAACGGCTGGTTAAACTCGTGGCCATCTCCACGTAGCAGCACGACAGGCCGAAATTAAACGGCCAGAGGGAATACTTGCGTCCCCAGGCTATGATATCCTGCAGGCCTGTAAATATCAGGCTGCGACTGACGGCCTCCTCAAGAGATTCAGCCCTGCGGCCCGGCAATAGCCTGTGTTTGCGGCTCGACCACCATCCCATTTTCCAACCATCTCCTTTCTAACGCTTGCCCTTGATATAGTTTTCCAGCTCTGAGATGATGAGTTCTTTGGAGTCGATGATACTCTTGACGATATCGCCGATCGAAACAATGCCGACCACCTTGCCTTTTTCGATGACCGGCAAATGGCGGACATGCTTGTCGGTGAAAAGTTCCATGCACGCTTCAATGTCGTCATCCGGGTGAACGGTAACCGCCTCGGTGGTCATTATTTCTCTGACGGCGGTGTCTTTGGAGAACCTGCCCTGCAAAATGGTTTTGCGGGAATAATCGCGCTCTGAAATCAGACCAACCAGATCGTTTCCTTCGAAAACCAACATGGCGCCCACATTCTTGTCGGCCATCCGATTCAAGGCTTCATAAACGGTGGCATCCGGAGAAATAGAGTAGACATTCGATCCCTTGGCCCGTAAAATATCTTTGACGGTTCTCATACCTCAATGCCTTTCCTCAAGTCTTAACTTCCAGCGGCAAAGGTTCGGGCTCAAACGAGCTGTCTTTCCCGGATCTTTTGCGCCTCTTTTTTGTGCTTAAAGGTCCCCCATTCAAGGGCGCCCACGCGCCAGAGATAGAAGAGTGCTGCCAGGAGAATGCCGATAAATACCGAAACCTCCACGTATCCGATCCAGCCCAGCTCCCGGACGCTCACCGACCAGACCAGGATGAATACGGACTCCAGGTCGAAGATAACGAAAAACATGGCCATCAGGTAAAACTTGGCGGCAAAGCGCACCCGGGCGGAGCCGGTTGAAATCATGCCGCATTCATAAATCTCCTCCGACGCCCGGCTGCGATGGCGCTGGCCGAGGACAAAAGAGACGGCCAGAATAAACATGACCAGCATCAGGGTTAAAATGAAAAAAACGACCAGCGGCCACATCACGGGATTGGAAATATCCGACGGATTCAAAGCGCATTGCCTCCTGTCACAAATGTGACTTTAACAGTCCTTCGGTAAAGAAAAATCAATCTGCCGGCGGCCGGTCAGTTGTTGCAGCCCATTTAAAAAAAATCGGTTTACTATGCGAAAATGTCTGAAAATTAGCAATGGGGTATATCCTGTATTTAGCGAATGAAAACAAGGTATGTGCAGCTTTATAACCCAAAAGAAGGTAATCCATCGTGAAGCTTTAAGTATTTATTAATTTCGGAGTATTGGAGCACTATAGTTTCGGCGTAATGGCTGAAGGTTTGAGGTCTTCTTTTAATACCCCAATCCTCTCTCCGATCCGTAGGCTCTGCGAGCTGGAGGCCAGCACTCCAATACTCCAAGATCGATACATTCAAAAACTTCTTGCAACCTTAACATTACCTTTTTATTGGTGATAGTACCGTTAATTTTAATGCCAAATACCGCTTGGACCCCATTGCAACAAAACCTGATGCGACCTAACTTGATTTGTCATTTATTTATTGCCCGGTCTGCAGCAATCGTTACCCGATCAATAACAAATTAGGAAAAGAAAGGATCATGTCATGAGACTTCATAAAACAATACCAGCGGTGATCTTGATGAGCGCTGTTTTGATGGTGCTGTCCGTCTGCGCCGTACTGGCGGGTAAAACCGACGGGACTGAAATTAACAAGGCCGTTGCCGTTCTTCATTCGACCCGGAGCAACAATGTCACCGGCACCGTCTACTTCGGCCGGACACCGCAGGGCATTAAAGTTACGGCGGATGTCATGGGCCTGAGTCCCGGCCAACACGGATTTCACATCCATGAATACGGCGACTGCACGGCGCCGGAAGGCACATCAGCCGGCGGCCATTTCAACCCCGCAAACCAGCCCCATGCCGGTCCGGACCAGGCCCAACGGCATGTAGGCGATCTGGGAAATATCGAGGCCGACAACAGCGGAAATGCCCATTACGAAAGAACGGATACCCATTTGAAGTTTGACGGCCGCGATTCCATTATCGGCCGTGGCGTTATTGTACACGCCGGAGAAGACGATCTGGTTTCGCAGCCTTCCGGCAATGCCGGACCGCGGGTCGCCTGCGGCGTAATCGGGGTCGCCAAAGACTGAAGTTTTCAGCCTAATCCGGACAATTCGGTTGGAGGGGAGCGGATATGGATCGGTGGCGAAGATGCTGGACCCCAGGCATGCCGATTTGACCAAGCCCCTGTTATAGGACCCCAATTGAGCGAAAATCGCTCAATTGGGGTATGATTAGGCCTGTAAGATAAACCACTACAAAAGATAACACCATAATCCTACCTAACTTTCAGACCAATACCGATACCCTTCGCGCGCTTTAATGTTATATCTTATCTCAAGCAAAAATTGACCGCCTGTAATTATCCTTTTACGGCTGTCGGAATTAGGAAAGGAGCGAACCATGAGTGAACTAATTGCCGTTGCTTTTGATAGTGAATTAAAAGCGGAACAAGTCCGTCTTGACCTGCTGCAAATGCAACATAAACATCTTGTAGATTTAGAGGAGGCGGCAGTGGCGGTCCATAAAAAGGACGGTAAAGTTAAGCTCCATCATGTCAGCCATTTTACCGTTCCCTTGGCCTTAGGCGGAGGATTCGTCGGCAGCCTGGTGGGATTGATCATCATAAATCCCGTTTTGGCACTTTTCGGCCTTGTGGCCGGAACGGGTCTGGGTGCGGCTATAGGTGCACTAAAGGAGGTCGGCATCGAGGAGAAGTTTATCAAGGACCTTGGGTCCCACCTCAAACCAGGAACCTCCGCCCTGTTCATTGTGGCCAAAAAGGCCAAACCTGAAGCCATCCTGAAAGAACTCGAAAAGTTCAGGGGCAAAGTGCTTCAGACGTCACTAAAACATGATGATGAAGATAAGCTGCGGGCGGCCCTTGCTGCTGTAGAATCTGAAACCAAGACCGAATAGGGCCGGGCTAACGTGTCTCAGTCTGCTTAAAAGATACCGGTATGGGGTGTCGAAAATACATGATTGTCAGATCCCGGGGAGAAAGCCGCCATGAACATCGATTCGAACGACCGGGAGCCGGTGTGGGATTACAATCTCGGGTCTGAAAAGAAAGCCAGGCTCTATGAGCTTTCCGTCTTTTTGTTTCTCATTGTGCCCTCCATGGCGCTTTCCTTTTTTGCGGTCAAACAGGGTGATCTGAACTTCATGCTGGTGGCCTGGGCGACCATTTTGCGGGATGCTGCGCTGGTCTGTCTGATACTTTTCTTTCTCTGGCGAAACGGCGAGCCTGCAGAGCGCATGGGCTGGAATTTCAAAAATTTCTGGCGAGAGGTTGCCGTCGGCCTGAGTCTTTTCATCCCCTTATTCTTTGGCGCCAGTTTGCTGGAAAACCTCCTGCAAAAGGCCGGGTTTTCCCTGCCTTTGACGCCCGTGCCGTCTTATATGACTCCCTGCGACATGCCCAAGATCGTATTGGCGGTCTGCCTGGTAACGGTCGTGGCTGTGGCGGAGGAGACCATATTCCGCGGGTATCTCATCATGCGTTTTCAAGATCTGAATACGGGTGCGCCAACGGCGATTGTGCTTTCGGCCTTTATCTTCGCAATCGGTCATGGCTACGAAGGGACCGCCGGCGTAATTACGGTCGGTGTAATGGGCCTGGCATTCGCGCTTGTTTACCTGTGGCGCCGGAGCCTGGTTGCCCCGATGATTATGCATTGCCTCGTTGATTTCATCAGTATTGTCCTGGTGCCCGTGCTTGGGATGAAGTGATTCGAATGTCGTCATTATTCGTCAGAAAAAGATGAGATGGCTCAGCAAAAAATCCCTTACCCCAAAAAACACCGTGCTGAATATATTCCACAACCCGGGGATATTGATGACTAAAATCAGAATGATAAAACCGGCACCGGTGCGGCCGAGCATCTCATATCGGCTGCGCAGCTCCCGGGGCAGCAGATATTTGAAAAGATGACTGCCGTCCAGCGGCGGAATGGGAATCAGGTTGAACATCCCCAGCACGATGTTCAGCAGGGCAACGTGCAACATCACGTAGACAGCCAAAGAATCGGCAAAATTGCCGGAAACGATATGAACAATGTTGAGCAGCAGGATCATGATGACGGCGACCAGGAAATTAACGGCGACGCCGGCCACCGAGACACAGATGTCTCCCAGCACCGGTCGCCGGTAATTGCGCGGATCAACGGGTACCGGTTTGGCACCGCCGATGATAAACGTCCCATTGGAAAGAAAATAAGCGACGAGGGGTATGGCGATGGTCCACAGCGGGTCGATATGGGGAATTGGGTTGAGCGTGATGCGACCCTGACGTTGGGCCGTGCGGTCTCCGAAAAGCAACGCGACATACCCGTGTGCGATCTCATGCAGCACGATACTTTCCACTAAAAGCGCGATGATATAAATTTTTGCGATCATTTCGTCCCCTTTGTATTTCCGACGCCTTCCAGCGGCGTCAATCTGACCAAAATGATGGCCGCAATCGGCAGCACCAATCCGATTACGGTCGTCGTTATCAGCAATTTCCCAAGCTCGCTGTAGTTGGCCGCGATGACCACCGCACCGGCGGCATTCTTTACCTGCCGGGTGACGGTGTAGATCTCATTGAGATATTTGGTGCCCAGCTGCGAAAGAGATAATGCGAGATTGGTGAATGATGCCATGACGGCAAAAAAAGTGGCCTTCAATTCGCGCGGGGCCGAGTCGGCGATCCAGGCGAGCATCGGTATCATGGCAATCTGTCCCAGGGGGGATTCGAGCGCCGTGTCCACCAGCGCGATAAAGCGCGCATCCACCACACCCCCGGTATGGGCAGCCGTCCACCGGCTCAATCCGTAGTAGAGTCCGAGGTTGGGCAAATACAAAAGCGTGCCGACGATCGTGAGAAAGCCGATAATATAAGCCATTGATTTTTCGGCCATGAACCGGCGGAAAATGAACATCCCGGCCAGGGCCAGACTGCTGCCGATCAGGGACAGAACGGACAGAAACTGCTGATCGAAGCCCAGCACGTCGATCATCCACCAGCTGGAGCCGGCGCCCGGCCCCGGCAGGGCCCGGTACACGAAAATCATGATTGCGGTACCGAGCAGCACTTTGCGGGCGTCGGGTTCCAGTGACCGGGTGAGCCGAACAATCAAAAAAACCACGATTGCCATCGAACCGGCAAAGATGATCTCCTCGTTGTAGGGCAGCCGGCCCAAACCCATCGTCACGGTAAACAGCACGAAGACAAGGCTGCCGCCGAGAATCCACCAGTTGGGTTTGGGACGCTCGCTTTGCGGATTGAGCATGGCACGGATATCATCGGGTTCAAAGCCCCTGCGTTTCAGGCGCCGGGTCGCACGTGCCTTCAATACCGTCGCCAGAACAATGCCCGCAACGGAAATGATTGGAATGCAAAGCGCCATGAGATAGATTCGCAGGTAAACCGAAACCTTGACCGCCGGCGGCATCGATTCCACGCCCTGAAACATCAGAATGTTGACAACCGCCACCAATGCCGCGCCGCCGATGATGGCAACCCGTCCCAGGGTTTGCATCGTGGTGTGCATCAGCCGGCGCCTGCCGGAATCGATGGGTCGACCCGCTTCATCGACCTGGGGTACCGCCTCAACTGTCATGGCATCGGCCACCACGTCCTGGATGACATAACCCACGGGAGCCAGCAGGACACTCATGACATACCAGATTTCAGCCGGCCAGATTCGAAGCATCGCTTCGGTGTAGGCCAACAGTCCGGCCACGATTAGCAGGCTTACGGCAATCAGTCCGGCACCCAAGAACACCAGGGCTGACTTCCAGCGCCAAAACAAATCAACAAGATGGCCGAGCGGCATTTTCAGAACCCATGGAATACCGGCCCAGAAACCGAGCGCCGCCAGAAAAGCGGCTGAGAGGCCAAGATAATCCTTAACAAAAAAGGTGCCGACAATACCGGTCAAGCCCGACACTCCGGCGGCCAGATAGACCATCAGCGGCGGCAGGTAGGAAAGCCGCATCTCACGGCCCAAACCCAGAATGTTGCGGTCGATCCAGCCGTAGATATGTTTTAGAACCTCGTACACCACGTTCCGCCTCCATGGCATCGCACACGCTTGCAACCTATTCATAAACCGAAATAACTTGAAATTAAAAAGCAGCCGCTCCCTGGTTCTCTTTCGCTAGACGATAAATCCTGCAATCCGATGTGGCTATCGGTGTTGGTCTGATAATCGGATAAGATTTCAGCCCTTTTTTCTGTAGTTGTTTGTCTGACAAAGTGTTGAAGCGAACTTGCGAAAAAGGCGATAGCATCGCAGTAACTGTTAAAAGAAAATTCTAATGGGATGGATTTAGCTGGGATAAGGCAAAAATTTGTGCAAGACAGATGCCTGCCGGAATATCAATTGGATGCGTTAATCCACCAGTTGGTTCTGGATGGCATAATGGATCAATTCCGCATTGTTTTTCATATCCATTTTTTCAAGAATGCGGGCGCGGTAGGTGCTGATGGTTTTGACACTCAATGCGAGTTCCTCGGCCATTTCCGTGACGGTTTTACCGGATGCCAGCATGCACAAAACCTGATATTCCCTGTCCGACAAAACTTCATGGGGCATTTCTTCAAAGTTGGCATCCAATTGAAAGGCCAGCTTCTCGGCAATCGCGGGGCTGATATATTTACCGCCCCGGTAAACCTTGCGGATCGCATTGATTAATTCATCCGGGGCGCTGGCTTTGGTGACATATCCGGAAGCGCCCGCCTTTAATACGCGCAGGGCATATTGATCCTCGGGATGTATCGATAAAACAATCACCGGCAATTTCGGCTTTTCAATTTTCAACTGCTTGAGCACATCCAGACCGTCGATATGGGGCATTGAAATATCCAAAATAACGACATCAAAATCTGCCGCTCTTGTTTTACTTAAAAGCTTATGGCCGTCGCCGGCTTCATCTGCGACCACCAGATCGGAAGCCTCGGAGATAATCTGTTTCATCCCGGCCCGCACAATGGGATGATCATCGGCAATAATTATTTTTATCATGACAATTCTACCTTTTTTAAATGGGCAATTTTACGATAACACGGGTCCCCGCATCCTGGCTGCCGCTGATATCCACCTCACCGCCCAGTAAATGCACCCGCTCTCTGATTCCGATGAGCCCGAATGACCTCGGATCGGTGATGGCCGCATCGCTGATTCCCTGGCCGTTATCCTGAATTTCCAAAACCAATATGGCCTTCTTTTCACTGAGCTTTATTGCAACTTCGGTGGCATTTGCATGACGGATGATATTGGTCAGGGACTCCTGTACGATGCGAAATAGATTCGTGGATGTTTCTTTGCTTAATTCGAATTCATCAGGTGTAAGGCCGGTTGTGCATGCCACACCCGTTCGCTTCTGAAATTCTTCAGCCTGCCACTCGATGGCGGCTGCCAATCCGAAATCGTCCAGAATTCCGGGACGCAGATCTGCTGAAACGTTATGCACCGTTTCAATGGTTTCGTTGATTAAAGTGACCATTGACTGTAATTTTTCGTGGATGCTGTCCTGATCGTTTGCCAGCCTTCTGTTTAGCCAGGAAAGATCAATTTTCAAAGCCGTCAAGGCTTGGCCCATATCATCGTGAATTTGGCGTGCAATCCGGGTTCTTTCTTCTTCTCTGACGTCCTGTAAATGTGCCGAAAGGTTGCGAAACAACTCCTGGGAGCGTTTGAGTTCCATCTCCGCCTGCCGGCGTTCTGCCTGGCGCTGTTCAAGCGCGGTTGCCATCTCGTCAAAGGTTTTTGCCAGCTGACCGAGCTCACCGCTGCCATAGTCCAATCCGGTGCGCGCGCCCATCTCGCCGGACGCGAGTCGTCGGCTCGCTTGCGCCATGGCTTTCACCTGGCGCATGATAAACAGATTACCGCCAAACCATGTCGCCAGCAGGGCCACCGCAGCAACGATGCTAAGCAAAATCAGGTTACGTCCGAGAACCCGGTTGGACTCCGCAAAGGCCAATTGACGGGGAATTCCGAGAATCATATAGCCCGGCCGTTTTCTGAAAAAACTTTGCAACGGAGCAAATGCATAAATGTAAGGCTTATCCTCGTCACCGGGCGCTTCAATCACACCTTTCTTTTGCGAAAGGATTTCGCTGATAAAATCATATTCGATCATCGATCGCCCGAGCCATTGCTCGGCCTTCGGCTGACGTGCCAGTACAACGGCGTTTTCGTCAATCTGTATAATCGTGAATCCATCCGGCAGCCGGGATTCGATTTCAAATATATAACGATTGAGCCATTTCAGATCCAGGGCGGCAAAAACCACCGCGGCCGGTCCACCCTCAACGACCCGATAGGGATATGATAATACCAGGACGGGTTTGCCGGTGATCCGGCCGACATGGTAATCACCGACAGTAAAATCACCGCTTTCCACGGCACGCCGGAACCACGATTGATCAGCGGCGTTCGTCAGCCTGTCTAAGGCAACCGCGCTGCAAAAAACATCCCCGTTGGATTTTACGGCGCCGATGTTGGCATAACGTCTGAACTGCTTGAGAAGGTCGGTGCAAAATACGCTGCATTCGAATGGATTTTCATCTGTTTTTCGAACGAAATTTGCCAGAGCAATCAGGATTTGACGGCTGCCTTGAAGCACTTGCTCTTCTTCGCGGGCGCTGAATTTTGCCAGTCGCAAGACCTGTCTCTGAATCTCGACAACCGCCATTCGTCTTTGCTCCGAGGCTGTATACGCGATCACCCCCCACGCCGGGATGACAGCGACAAGAACAAGCATCAGCAGGCGAAAGCGCAGAGATTTGAGAAGAAAAAGTTCCATCGCTTTTATATCATCAATGCGTCTCAGTCAATAAATTCGGCTATTGTGCTGTGTTTGCGCTTGATCTCGGCTATATGCTTGTCGTGACGAAGTAGACGTATGATCGATCGTATAATCAAATAGGATCCCAATAAAACAAGCGCCGCACAGAGGCTCAGAAGCGGTACAAGCAGATGCATCACGTGAACGATATCGTAATATTTTGAGGTGGCGATCAAAACACTCACAACGGTGAGCGGCAGTGCAATTACCGCGATTCCCGTGCGCATGGCGGCCAGCGAGGTTCTCTTTTCGGCGAGAAGAAGTTGAACCTCATTAATAATTATCGTTTCCGGACAGACGGGGTCAGGGTATTCCACGCTATTCTCCTAGCCAATAGTCAATCGTGCGCTCTTATTCACAAATAACGGGTTTTTCAATTTACCGCTAAAACAAATCCTGACCTTAAACTTAGATTTTGTTTTGCTAAAACAGGCGGTTAGCGCAATTTAGGTTTCACTGACTTAAGCCGCATCCCATCTTAAATTTAAACCCTTAAATTTGCAATTGTTTTTTTGTAAGATAAGAAACCACAGCTGAAAAAGCTCTTGTCCTACATCAATATCGGAAGAATACTGATGTACAATTATTGGCGCACGATTTATTATCTATCATCGAAAGGAATTAACGGTTTAAAAAAAGGAGATGTATCATGGATGATATCAAACGGATTCTGGTCGTGAGCCGATCCACCAAAAATTGCAAAAAAGCCTTGCATCACGGCATATCGCTTGCCAGACAGAACAAGTCCAAACTTTATGTTCTGCACGTGATTCATGACCCCTTCAGCCTTGAGGGATGGAACTTGCCGGTTCCTTCCTTAAAGCAAGAATACGAAAATCTGGTTAAAAAAACCAGAGAAGATATAGACCGTATCATAAAATCCGAGCAAGCCGATGGTCTCCAAATTACGGAATGGATTCGCGAAGGAAAACCGGTCGAAGAGGTCATTGCGGCTGTCAAAGAAGAGAAGATTGACCTGATCATTATGTCGGCCCATGAAGAGGGACGGTTTGAACATTATTTGTTCGGTCGCACCGTCGAAGAACTGACCCGAAAAATGCCCTGTTCAATTTTCCTGGTAAAATACAATCCGTGGCACAAGGGCTGATCGATAATTCCACCAGATAAAAATATCCGGTTGACAATTCTGGTCAGTTGGCCCAGGTATAAAAAAGGAGGATTTTATTTTCAGAGATCCATAAAGCTTGGGATCGAGTTGCCACAATAGACTCTTGCCGCTTCTTTTTTTTCGTTGTTTTACCGGCGCGGCAATTTTCGGCCTACCGCCGGCACCGATTATTAATGATCGGTCAAGTCATTCTTTCCCGGGCAGCGCCGCACCCCGATTTTATCAAGAACCGTGCCAATGAAATACAAATAAATTCCATTCCCAATTTCACCTGTATTTCCCCGCTTCTGATCGCTCCATACTTTCCCGTTTGACAAGCAAAAACAATTTCCAGCGATCTTCTCACAGCGGCCTGACCTTGGAAAGTTCGGTAAATGTGAGATGCTTTAAGGATTGAAATTAACATTTTTATCATTTTGCGGTCATCCTGGCGTTAACTTGTGGAATTACAATCTAGCCGGAAAGACGTGAAAAAGGTTTTATCCAAATTAAAAACGGGTAACCTTATAAAGTGAAAACAGATTTCTTTTTGGCTGCCTGGTTCTTACACCCGCCATGTCCCTGAAAGAAGGAGCAGTGGCGATATAAGAAGCAGAAGGGGAAAATTCCAGCGTGGAAAAAGAAGCCCATAAATTACACCCGGCCAATTGTAGCCCGGGAAAAACAGAATGTCTGAATTACTGTATTTCCGGACTGATGTCCCGATGCGGTGCTGGGCCAACATGGCAGAAACAAAGGAAATGCAGGTATTATAAAAAATCGAGCATCCGGGATCGATGTATGCACTATATCGAAGCATTAAACGGGCATTGCGACTGTGTCGATGCACAAAGAGAGGTCAGGAGACAGCAAAATCCTGAAGACAAGTAGCTCAAACCCTTTTTTTTACTCTGCTGGATTCATTGCCGCCTTATTGGAAACTGGGGTGCCGGATGACATATGAAAATTTTTCTGGGTAAACAGCTCATAAGTAAGGTTTAAAATCGGGCAGTCTGATTATTTCAGATAGCCCGGAAGCTCGCGATATGCAGCCAAACCAGGGAAGGGGGTAGAAGTTGCTGAATCCAACCCAAAACTCGTTTATGGAGACTGACGGGATGTTCGCCGTCGATACCGGTCAGCCGCTCAACCATAATCTTAATAGCTCTGCACCCTGGCTTAAAGGCCTTAAGCGAAGTGCTGCTGAGGACTCAATTGACCCGGAAGCGGTAAGCGATCCGGTTACCCAGTATTTCAAAAGAATTGGCCGTTTTAAGCTTTTAACACGTGAGGATGAGGTTGAACTTGCCAAGCGGATTGAAGCCGGTGAACAGGAAATATTACGGTCAATGCTGCAGTCGGCTATCGCGGTGGACTACATTATCAACCTTGGTTGCCGCGTTAATAGCGGCGCACAGGCAGCCGGCAGAATCCTCATGCACATTCATCGGCGGGGTGAACCGCTCTCTTCCCAGAATAAAATTGAGTCGTTTCTAACAACCGGCCGCAAACTCGGAAAATTGCAGGCAGCTGCAAAAACCGGTCGTCAGAAACTGGCTGCCGGAGGTTTGAAGCCGGATGATGAGCAACGCCTGGAAGAAAAGCTGAATCGGCTGAGCGATCGAATGTTCGACCTGCTAAAAATCTGGCGCTTTGAACCCTGCGTGATAGTTGACATTGAAACAGCGATTCGTGAACTGGAAACCAACTCCGGATCCAATGATCAAAGGCTGCGGCGCATGCTCACCCGGATTGAAGTCAACCGCACCCGGGCCAATGCGCTCCGAAGCGAATTCATAAAAGCCAACCTGCGCCTGGTGGTCAGGATGGCCAAACGATATTCAGGGTGCGGATTGTCTTTACTCGATCTGATTCAGGAAGGCAATCTCGGGCTGCTCAGAGCGGTCGACCTTTATGAATACCGTCGCGGTACCCGTTTCAGCACCTGTGCCACGTGGTGGATCCGGCAGGCGATATCACGCGCTGTCGGCAACAAATCGCGAACCATCCGCCTTCCGATTCATATCAGGGAAAAGTATCGCAAACTCAAAAAAAACTCTCCCACCGTGGGGGCCGATCAAAACGGAAACAGGGATATAGAAGAACTCGTTGCTCGAACCGGGATTTCCTTCGATGAAGTTGAGCGGATTTTGGCAATCGACGGGGAGCCGCTTTCACTGGATGCAGCATTGCACTCCGAAACGAAATGTTTCCCGGGTGATGTTATGGAGCATGGTGATTTGATGGATCCTTTCAATGCTGCCGTCAACCGCAGCCTGGCGAATAAAACGCGCAAAGTACTTGCCGTGTTGACACCCCGTGAAGAGAAGGTTTTGCGAATGCGGTTTGGAATCGGTGAGAAGACGGATCACACCCTGGATGAAATCAGCCGTATGTTTAATTTAACACGCGAGCGCATTCGACAGATCGAGGCCCAGGCCCTTCGCAAACTTCAACGTTCAAAGTACAGTCGTGATCTGAGAACTTTTATTGACCGTTGACCCGATTCAGGGCTGTGAAGCTAACGGTCTTGGGCCGGGCCACAGTAACATATTGAAAAATAGATATCTGATCGACTGTTATGAGATATGAGGTAACCTGGGATACTATAATCCGTTACCGGTCTCCGCCGGCCTGGATCTGAAACTTGACAAGTACTTCGTTCGGCGGCCCCTTGAGATACAGCCTGTTTATCAACCAGAGGAAAACCTTTAGATCCGTTTTCGGAGACTGCCAGGACGTGAATAATTGTTGGGGTTGCAGTTTACCATATTGGTCTTTAACCGCAGTTTCATCCCAATGTCTCTGGCATATCTCAAACGAGGATTTCCAGCCAATTCCATTAAAGTAGGCGTCATAAAATTCGATCACTTCAGCAGCCGGATGGTCCGTCCGAACATAATAGGTTAAAACTTCGGATTGTGTGGCTTGATCGACGTGTTTTTCGACATTGTAGCCTTTATGAAATATTGGAATTTCGTTGGCTGATAAATGATCGATGTCTGAGCTGCCTGATGCGTTGTGCGTTAAATGAAGGCCCCAGAGCAGAAACAAAAAAAAGATTAGTTTGGATGATATTTTCATAGCTTTCTCGCAGAATCCGATTTGCTTTAATAAAGACCGAATACCTGAACTTTGCACATATTTTTTTTAATATCAATGCAAAAGTTTTTGCATCGGAAGGTTGTCCCAAGCGAAGTTTGCTGAAAAAATGCAGGTAACGTTATAAGTGTTTGCCGGAACAGCTACCAGCGAATGGTTACTTCGCGCTTTCCCCACCGCCGGGCTGATTTCACATCGAGGCCCATATAGATATCAATTCTCCGTTTCCACCGTCTATGCAACTTGTCCATAACCGTGTATGTGCCGGAAAGCCCGTCGATTCTGACTTTGACACCATGGCGCAGCCCTTTGGCTATCAGATCACGCGAAACGGCTATGGCTTTCATGCCCGGGACCAGTTTCTTGCCCCATGCCGTCAGTGAAGGGTCGTTTTGAGTCTGTCCGGGAAGAGAGTTGTGTGCCGTCGCAGTAACCTGCAGCACCCGTTCATCTTTTCCCGACACAAATCCTACAGCAGTTATGCCGACAGCTGCTAAAACAAACAGCAAGATGAATTGTTGGCGATTGTAATATTTATTATTAGCAGCTTTTTTCATTCTTCGATAACCTATTTGCAGCTGCAGTTCGGTTGGCTATGTCCTCTAAAATAATGCCCGTATGAAAAAATGCAAATCAGCACCCGCCCGGTTGTGCCTGTTTAAGTGCATAACCGCAGACTGTCTTAATCCTTAAGCGGACTTAGTCATCGGCTGTCATTAAGGGTGGAGGATGATCAAGGCCCGATGGAAATTGGTGATCGTCCACAATCATTTCTTGACATCGGCCTGCCTGTAACTCTACATAGGGGAAGCCTATAGCTGTAAAGTTTGGAGACTTTTTCCAAGCTTGTCGGCAACCTTCTAAAAATCATGAACGAAAATGATATCGTCGTGAAACAGCCGCTCGAAAAATGACCCGGTGCCAGTCGGACAAAAGATGATCCAACCCGTTTACCCGGATAAAAAGGAATTCCTTGCGCTTGCAGCCACAAAGATGCCATTCGGCAAATATAAGGGCGTCCGTTTAGTTGATCTCCCGGAGCCTTATCTGGTGTGGTTTTCTCAGAAAGGATTTCCAGAGGGAATACTCGGAAGGCGGCTGCAGGCCGTTTATGAAATAAAATTGAACGGTCTTGAGTATCTATTCAAAGACGCTTACATAAAAGAGAAGCTGAAAAATTTACCGTGAATCTGCCGGCCGATTATTTCTCCAAACTGGGCGCTGAATATCTGGGTGAGAGGGAGCTGTCCGATCAAAGAATAAAAACTGGCGCCAGGGGCGAGACCCAAATTTAAAAAACATCTCCATAATTCCTTTAGAAAGCGCAGCCATAACATGGGTAAAAATACGGATCTGGTACACCTGGGTCGGGACCCGATGTCACAGCACGGTGTTGTCAACACACCGGTTTATCATGCATCCACCATTCTTTATCCGACCATTGAAGCGTTTAAAAACCGCGCTGCCGACGGTCGCAAATATCGCGGGGTGCGCTACGGCGCTTACGGCACCCCCACAACCTTTGCCCTGGCCGACACGGTGGCACAACTGGAGGGCGGCGTCGGCGGGGTGGTCACCTCGTCCGGTCTGGCGGCGGCAACCATGGCGCTGACCGCATTTTTAAACAGCGGTGATCATCTGCTGATGGTTGACTCGGTCTACACGCCGACCCGGGAATTCTGCAACTCGGTTCTGGCGCGTTTAGGTGTGGAAACAACTTACTACGACCCGCTCATCGGCATGGGCATTACCGGTTTGATCCGTTCCAACACACGGGTGGTGTTTACCGAGTCTCCGGGCTCGCTTACTTTCGAAGTTCAGGATATTCCGGCCATTGCCGCCGCCGCCCATCATAGGGATGCGTTGATAATGCTGGACAACTAGCGCTACTTTAAAATCGGAGCCAGCTGGGGCGGTTTTGAAAGCCTGGTGATTCCTGCCGATCCTGCGGCCTATAGAACGGCTCCTCCATGGGATGAATCCGGCTATCTCCTGCGCTATCATATCGGGCTGGAGGACCCACAGGATTTGATTTCAGATCTGGCGGATGGTTTCCAGAGACTTCATTAATTTAGGAGCTAGCCCCAATTCCATTTGAAAATATATAGCTACAATTTACTCGGAAGAAATTCGATAGTGTGCGGTTCCAAGCCATTGTGATACTTTTTAGAGAACGTCACCAACAGGGCCGCCAGATTACTGAATTCAGATCCTAGTATGGTGTGAGGAACAATGGCGAGTCCTTTATGCGGTTTCAAGTCTTCAAAAAATTGTACCGTTAAGGTGATAAAATCATCCCTGTTTCTGGTCACCATCGCGCGTCCTTCAGCGGCAGCAAAGGATAGCTGATCCTCATCGGATGCTTGAAGCATATCGGCCTCATGGGCGCTGACCGCATCCACTCCCTTTTTTCTTAAAATTGCGGATACCTTGGGGCTGATATCTTCATCAAGGTATAGCTTCACGTTTTGCCTGCCGTTTTTGATAAAAACGGAAACCGTTTCATTACCTGCGCCTCGGTTAGAGACTCATTACGGGTGATTTTTTCTTCAATTTCATCTGGATAAAGTGCATAATAAGAGAGTGCAGATCGGACCTGCTGGTCGCTTAGCCAGTGATAGGTATCTTTCAATTTATCGTAGTTTTCGTCTAAGCTCTTGAAAGTGGCGATAAATTCCCAGATATCAATTCCTGATCCGGCAATTTTGGCGCGTCTTCCGGCCGGACCATCAGCGAACGTAATCCCGGGACATCTTCTCATCTTAACCGCCTCAATGAGGAGGTCTCTGGCGATTCCGGAAAAATCTTTGCCAGTCCCCGAAGCCAATGCTTCAATTTCTTTGACCGCCTCTTCCGGCAAACGAATGCTTTTTTGTACGGTTGCCATAATGAAACTCCTTTCGGATTGAATGATAATATATTATGTTGTAATGGATTGCATGTCAATGCCTTGCAATAGATGTTAATGTATGTTTAGGATTCATTTAATTACTAAATCAAAAAGGGGCTAACCGTTGTTAGGCTAAGCCCTCCGCAATTGTTGATCCCAGAGGGATTTTTATTAGCCTCTGGCTAACTGACCCGCGTTACCGGCGTGAGAGGCCGAGTGGGAGCGTATTGCGCCTGATTTCATTTCCTTTTTCGACCGTTAAAAACCGTTCACGGGAATTAAGCGGTGTCCAAAAAACCGCCTGTTCCAATGTTTGATCCTGAGTGTTCAATTTTTATACGACATATCAACCTCTTACAGGTATATTCACCCTACGGTTTGTTAAAAAATGTTGCCAATAATTTATTTCTTGACTATGTATACATTTATTATTATATGCATATTAAACAAAGCCTTTAATGCCATCACAAGCCCTAAAATTAGGCATCGGCAAACTTAAAAGTAATTAAATTCGCAATTAATGTATACTTTTTAATTTAAAAGTATACATTTGATTGATCCGAAACCTCCCTGTGATCACCCGGTTTGTAAACCGTAATTTTATCGATGCCGAACTGAACGGCATGGAGAAGCTATTTCAGGAGCCGTTCATTAAGAAAAAATCGGTCTGATCAGTTTTGGCGTTATTGGAAAATACCATTATGACAGAATCGCGGCGGTATGTTCAATTTCCGAAATAATTGCCGATCGCCGAGTGAAGACCATGGGACATGTTGTCGAAGGTACCGGCAAAGGCCTAAGTTGGAAAATTCAGGCTCTATTCAAAGAAGAGCAGGTGTACAAGACATATGCCTAAAAAAGCTGACATAGAGTCCATGCCGCAACAAGCAGAGAGACTTAAATGCGGCACCCGAATTGAGCGCATTTATGATGAGTTGCGGGATCGTATATGCTTGTTGGTGTATAAGCCCGGGACCATTTTGAAGGAATCTGATTTGGCAAAAGAATTTAATGTTAGTCGGACTCCAATGCGGCAGGCTTTGCAACGACTTCAGTTTGAGCAGCTTGTTGAAACAAAAAAAGCGGTTGGAACCGTTGTTACCGGCTATAAATTTGAAGCGCTAAAGAATGCCTATCAAGTCAGAATTGAGATCCTGGATATGGTCGCTAATTTAGCCAAGAGGACCTACAGCCAGGTTGATATTGATGGTATGGAAAAATTGCTTGTCCGGACCGCAACGCTCAATAGGGCCAAGGACGTTCACGAATATTGGAGTATCTGCAATAAAATCCATGAAGTTTTAAGTCGGATTATTGATAACCAAACTCTTTACGATATCTGCAACTCCCTTTATTACAAAACTTCAAGGAACTGGTTCCATTTTGTTGATGAACTTTGGGATCAAAATATAAAAACCCTATACTCGGAGATAGAGGAAGAAATTAAGCCAATGAAGATTGGTGATACAAAAGGGACTTTGATGGTAAGGCGCAACTATATTCTTATTTTTTTATCCCATATGGAATATTACCGGATTAGTAATGGGACGGATTTTGAATAATAAGATATTTATTGCCGATAGATCCTTAAAAAATAGCTGTAAGTGCCCATTATAGGCCCCGTCTTCCAAAGATGAGTCGAATAAGCGATGGAAGGGTGCGCATATGCCTGATAGAACGCTATTGTATATTTCAATGATGGGAGAATCATCACTCTATCACGTGGATGATTATAAACAAATTTGCCCTTCGGGTCTTGAAAAAGACTGGATCATTTCCTGGCATGGTGCTCTGGCAAAAAAATACGGTTTTGACATGGTAAGTGCTGATATCATCCGAGGAGATATTCTTCCATCTCCTGATCAGATCAGTGCGGCAATTTTGGGGGGAACCATACATCTGATTCTTGAAGACAGGTTGTGGCTGAAACAGTGTTTGAAATGGCTTCAAGAATATCGAAAATTGCAGCGACCCCTATTGGGAATCTGCGGCGGGCATCAAATGATAGCGGTAAACTTCTTCAACGGCAATAAGCTAATAGAAAGAAGCAATGGTTTACTAGCAGGAACGTATAAAATTCATTTGTCGGAGGCCGGTAAAGACTCTGCGCTGTTTCAGGGCCTTACTGAACAACCGCAATTTAATTTTGCCAATGGCTATCACATCATACCGGCAACAGAGGCAGATATGAATATCCTCGCAACTACAGAAGACAGTCCTGCCGTTGCTGTGGATTATGGGGGGCACTGGTATGGTTGCCAATTCCACCCTGAAACCCGCAAAGAAACCTGGAAATGCTTTTTTAAGCGGGATAGTGCCATCGATTTAAGCAAGTACAAATCTGATCACGGCGGTGTGCAGATTCTTGATAATTTTTTCAAACTTTCTCAAAGTTTCGCCTGAATGGACTACTTTTCAGGGCGATTAATTAGTTTCCATCCGGTCCGCCGCAGGCGGACCAAATTGGAAACTAATTTGTGCCCGTTGTAATTTCCGGATGGGCACTAATTAGGAGATAGCTAGTGAGTATTTTTACAAAAAATGAGATCGAGCAAAGAATCGAGAAGCTGCGTTTCAATTTGGGAGACAATGACGCTGGGATTTTTTTTTCATTTACCAATTCCTACTACATAAGTGGTGTTCCAATTTTGCCCTGGGGACGGCCCTCAATTACAATTATACCCAAAAATGATGATCCGGTTGTTATTGCCGGCAAGGCCGATGAACAAAACATCTCGTCCAACTCTCCCATTAATAATGTCATAACCTATGGTGATATTGAAGGCCCCAATGTCAACGAGGCCATAGCTCTTCTGGCTGATGTTATGCAAAAGCTTGCCTTAAGGAGAATCGGAATTGACGGGTTATATACACCGATTGCATATATTGAGATGCTAAAAGCAAGGCAACCGCTCTGCCAGGTTGAAGATATTACAGATATAATTGAGGATATGCGACTCATCAATAGCGCTGAAGAGATAGACATCATAAGAGCAGCCACAGCCATAGCAGTCTTTGGAATGGAAACCTATTTAGCAGAAGCGAAATTGGGAATGTCTGAAATTGAACTGGCCGGTCGCGTAACGCTCGCAATGGCTCGATTTGCGGCTTCCAACCATCCGGATAAAGGGATAAGCTTTAACTGTTACAGCCAACAGGGCATCCATACCTTAGAGCCCCATGCAGCCGCATCGGGCAACCCGTTAAGACCCGGACAGCTGATGTGTGTTGTCGTGGAGGCCACGGTAGCCCATTATATGGCGGCCGTGGAAAGGGCTATCGGATTGGGTGACCTTCTACCTGAGCAGCAGCATTACTATGATGCCGTCGTATCTGCATTGCAGAAAACAATAGAAAAATGTGCCCCCGGTACCTTATGCTCAGAAATAGACAGGGTGGGGCAACAGGTATTCAAAGATGCTGGATATAATAATTTCCTATGTGGAACCGGTCTTTCCAGGGGACTTTTGAATGCATTTGAAGGGCGCATCGACAGAAGCAATCTTAGGGTCTATAATGACAATCCTTTGCGCCCCAATATGGTGCTGAGTATAGAGCCATATGCAATAGCCCCGGGAGTAGGTGCCCAAAGGCATTGTGAAATGGTACTTATTACAGAAACTGGAAAGGAAGTATTGTCCAATGCACCCAATGGGTTTTTAAGAATCGGTTGAGATCTGAACTCTAAAGCGACAAGCACCGCTCCAAGTCCATTATGGTATTACCCTATGGGAAAGCCGATGGCACCCCTCTTTCCCGCCCGGGCGGGATTGCCAAGGGTTTGCGGTAGGCAACTACAGCTTCACCCTTGGACGCCTTGTTGGAGCGAAGCGGAAATCCCGCCGCCGGGGAAGCTGGGGCACCCTCGACTTTCGCTCATTTAGGGTGTTATGTTCACAAAATTGGCTGAGGCTTATTTTCATACAAAATTCAGGTAACCCTTTTACATGTCATCCATACTGATTTAGAGGAAAAGAATGGAGCTCACATCACGAGAAAGAATCTTAAAGGCAGTTCGGCACGAAGAATCCGATCGTATCCCTATTGATCTCGGCGGTACTGATTGCAGTTGCATAGCGATAGGACCCTATCGAAGGCTGTGTGAAACTTTGGGAATAGATGCAGCGCCATGTCGCATAGTTGATATTTGTCAGCAGATTGTTATCGTTGATGACCAGGTTGCCGATGAATTAGGTGTCGACGCCAAGGTTATTTGGCATCTCCCAAATGAATGGAGAGATGGTCATGCCTACGATGCAACGCCTGTGAAGTATCCCGCTGAGTTTAAGCCTGAACGCCTCCCCAATGGAGATAAAGTGATATTGGATAAACGCGGCCAGGCCTGTTTGCGCATGCCTGACGACGGCTTTTATTATGATACCTGCCATCATCCGTTAAAGCACTTGCAAGATTTGAAGGAAATAGATGAATATACGGATGCATTTGAAAGTATGGATCGTCCCGAATGGTATGATATGCCGCTGGAAAAGCTTGAACGGAAGGTGAAAAAAGTCAGGGATCATAACGACAGAGCGCTGGTCGGTTGTTTTGGGGGGCATGTTTTTCAGGCGGGTCAGCTTTTAAGAGGCTGGTCTGAGTTTTTGATGGATTTGGCCGGCAATCCGAGCATGGCGGAAGCCATTATGGATAAACTTGTCGAGGAGCACATAAAGGCGTTTGACGGTTATGCCGAGACTTTTTATAAACATGTCGATATCATTGAAGTATGCGATGATGTGGGAATGCAGTCTTCAACGTGGATCAGCCCGGATACATATCGCAAATTGATTAAGCCATACCACGCACGTCTCTACGATCACATTAAAAAAAGAACCGGAGCCCCTCTGTTATTACATGCCTGCGGTTCGGTCTCATCACTTATTCCTGACTTCATTGAAATCGGCGTGGATATTCTGAATCCGGTCCAATACACGGCCAATAATATGGATCTGGCGACCCTGAAACGGGATTTTGGCTCAGACCTATGTTTCTGGGGTGGTGGCATCGATACCCAGGATACCCTACCTTATGGAACTCCGGAGCAGGTATCTGAGGAGGTCAAGCGATGCATCGATACACTGGCCCCGGGCGGTGGCTTTGTATTTGCGACGGTACACAATATTATCGAGGGGGTGCCCACGGAAAATATCCTGGCGGCATTGCGTACAGCAAGATCGTATGGTACTTAACTAGTGCCCATTCGGAAATTAAAAAGGGCCATTTCGGGATGGAAACTAACTATTGGGGGAGCTTGTTCGGCGGGGCGGCTCGTGTAAATAGCGATCGCCTCGCAGGGACCTACGGACAATTGGCGGAAGTTAAGATTAACCCTATTCAACCAAAGGAGGCACAAACGATGATTAAAACGGTAAAAAAGTTAACTCAACCGTCTTTGGCACTGTTACTGGTATTGGCCTTTGTGGGATTGGCAACCGTGGCGCACGCCGACTCGATATCTGACCGCATCCATGATGGTAAAACCATCAGACTGGGGTTTGCCACCGAAATTCCGTGGGCCTACCCGGGTGACAACCAGGAGCCTCTTGGCTTTGCCAATGCGATCACGCTGGGGATCCTTAAATCAATGGGTTACACGAATATCGAGCCCGTGGTTACCGAGTGGGGCGGGCTGATCCCGGGATTAAAAGCGAATCGTTTTGATATTATTACCGGTGGCATGTATATCCTTAAAAGCCGCTGTGAAAATGTCAATTTTTCGGAGCCCATCGGGGTGTTCGGCGAATGTTTCATAGTTCCCAAAGGCAATCCCAAAGGCCTGGAGACTTATGAGGACATTAAGGAAAAAGACGCCACCATTGTAACCGGTGCCGGCTACAGTACGATTCAGAATGCTAAAAGAGTGGGTGTACCGGCGAGCAAAATTATGACCGTCCCCAGCAACACCGAAATTCTGGCGGCAGTGAGATCCGGCCGGGCCGATGCCGGCGGAGTTACCTACTTCAGCGCGCTGCACCTGTCCAAGGAGAGCGGGGGCGCTGTAGAGCCTACCGACCCGTCAAAAAATCCCGAATGGACCTTTAATTGGGTGGGTATTGCATTTCGTAAATCGGATACCGAGTTTCTGGCCGCCTTTAACAAGGCTTTGAAAACATACATGGGATCGGATGAAATGATGAAGGCTGTAGCGCAGTATGGGTATAATGAGTCTCAACTGCCAGGAGATGCAACGACAGCCTATGTCTGCGAAAATCGATAACCGCAGCATCGATGCACCAGTGCCACGCGGTTAACATTCCGGGCAACGCCTCAGGGCGTTGCCCGGAATTCCTCCACTCAAGATAGATGTTTTTCTTCTTACTCGAACACGCTTTCACATCTTGATAATAGTGTTAAAGGTATCATGTAGCTGTCAATTTGCATGAAAAAGGAATCAAGATGCAATCTTATGTCGAGTTTCTGCAAACATACGCTCCGCGATTTGTCGATGGTACCCTCGTCACGCTTCAGCAGGCAGGATTGGGAACCATTCTCGCTGTCGTTATTGCCTTGGTCATGGCATTTATGAAAATGTCTTCATTTTTTCCCGTGCGATGGGTGGGAATCGTTTATATTGAGATATTCAGGGGAACATCGCTGCTGGTGCAGATGTATTGGATATTTTTTGTACTGCCGCTTTTTGGACTCACGCTGAATAAATTTACGGCCGGTTTCCTTGCGGTTGGTCTGAACCTGGGAGCCTATGGCGCCGAACTGGTGCGAGGCGGCATACAGTCCGTGCCGCGCGGGCAATATGAAGCCGCTATCGCACTCAACCTTCCTCCGTTCAAGCGCATGCGCAGAATTATCTTTCCCCAGGCCCTGCTGAACATGCTGCCGCCCTGGGGGAATCTGCTGATCGAATTGCTCAAATCAACTGCGCTGGTGGCCTTGATATCTGTCACCGACTTGATGTTCGAATCCAAGATGATCAACTCGACGACCCTCCTGTCCGCCCAGACATTCGGAACCGCCCTGATTATTTATTATCTCATCGCGCGTTTTATCCTCACGCCGGGTATGCGCGGGCTTGAAAAACGGCTGTCACGAAAATTGAGCATAGGATAAATTCATGTTTGACTGGAAATGGAATTTTACTTTTGAAATCTTGCCGCGGCTGCTCGAAGCGACCCTCAAAACTCTGCTTGCCGCCGGTTTTGGTTATTTGATCGCGTTAATTCTCGGATTGGCCTTTGCTCTGGCTCAGCGGACACCCTTTCGACTACTGACCCACATCGTCCGAGAGTTTGTCGAATTTGTACGATCCACACCGTTGGTTCTGCAAATTTTTTTCGTTTTCTATGTCGGCCCTCAATTCGGTATACGCCTGTCTCCCTGGACCTCGGGGATGATCGCCATCGGTCTGCATTATGCATCCTATCTCTCTGAGGTCTACCGGGCGGGGTTGGACAGCGTCCCCAAGGGCCAGTGGGAAGCCTGCATCGCGCTGAATTTGAGTGTGAAAAGAACTTACTATAAAATCATCATTCCGCAGGCGATTCCCACCGTTATCCCCGGCTTCGGCAACTATCTGGTGGCCATTTTTAAAGATACCCCCATGCTTTCGGTCATCGGTGTCACGGAACTCTTTCACGCGGCAACCTCCATCGGCGCCGAAACGTATCGTTTTTTGGAACCCTATACCCTGGTCGGGTTGATATTTTTAGCGATCTCATTGCCAACGGCAATGTTTATTCGACGCTTCGAAGATTGGATGCGTGCTTCGCTCGGCATGAAAAAACTATATGCAAAGGATTGAATGTGATGAGCAGCGAAAAATTTCCCCTTGTATTGCGTGGCGACGACGTTCCCATGGTTCGTTTCGACCGGGTGACCAAACGCTACGGGGACCTGACAGTCCTCGATTCACTGGACCTGGATGTCAGAACCAATGAAATGGTCGCCATCATCGGGCCGTCCGGGTCGGGCAAAACGACGGTCCTGCGCATGCTGATGACATTGGAATTAATTGACGAAGGCGTCATTTACGTCGATGGGAAGCCACTGACACATATGGGAAAAGACGGACAACTGGTCAGGGCCAGAAAGTCATATCTGCGCAAGATGCGCTCCAACATCGGCATGGTATTTCAACAGTTCAATTTGTTCCCGCATATGACCGCGCTCGATAACTGCATGGAGGCGCCGGTACAGTCATTGGGCCTGAGCAAAGACGAGGCCAGGCAGCGATCGGTGGAATTGCTGCAGATGGTCGGCTTGGAAGACAAGATGAATCAGTATCCCGCGCGCTTGTCCGGTGGTCAGCAGCAACGGGTCGCCATTGCGAGGGCGCTGGCCATGAGGCCCAAAATTATGCTGTTCGACGAGGTCACATCGGCGCTCGATCCGGAAGTCATCGGCGAGGTGACAAATGTTATCCGCAAACTCAACAACGAGTATAATCTGACGATGTTGATGGTTACCCATCAAATGGGATTTGCGCGGGAAATTTCAGACCGGGTGTGCTTCTTTTACGAAGGCAAGATCGCCGAGCAAGGACCTCCCGATCAGTTGTTCGGAGCCCCCCAGAACGAACGCACCGAGGCATTCCTGAGTGCTGTATTGGCGGCTGACTAGCACTGCGCAAGCGGATGGTTCCGACTTGTCCAGCGCCTCTTCTAAGACTTCACCAATATTTCAAACAGACAGGGGTTGCAGTGCCTATCTTTCTTTCTACCGCATAAAGAGGAGAAATTAATGTTGCCCAATAACTATTTAACCGTGCTATCGGATGAAGATGTTGACCAAATTTATACGGCGACGCTACAGGTGCTCGAAGAAGTCGGTCTGTGGCTGCCCAATCAGGAAGTGCTCGATATCCTGGAAGGCGCCGGAGCCAGGGTCGATTTTAAGGACCAAGTCGTCCGATATCCGGCTGACATGGTAACGGCGGCCATCAATAAATTTCCCGGCAGCATTACCTGGTACGCCCGTAATCCCGACAACACTATCCGGATGGACGGCACCCAGACCCACTTTTCGATGCCCGATTCCGCCCTCCACATCATCGGCCCCAACGGCAAGCGCCGACCCGGGCGACCCCAAGACGGGGAAGATATCTGTCGGCTTTGCGATGCGTTGCCCAACATGGCGGTGGCGTCCACCGGGATCAACCCGCCTGACATGCCTGGTGGGCTGCTGGAGGCATGGCATACCCGAACGATGTTTTGCTGTTCCAGCAAGGCTGTCTTCGGTGTGAGCCGCAAAGTGGATGTGGTTCTGGAAATGGCTCGGATCGTCGCCGGCACCTGCGGCCACCTCCCACCGGGGGTGTTGCCGTTGGTGGCAATCATGAATCCGTTCAGCCCCTTGTACAATGAATCCGATCAGCTGGCGGGCATGCTAAAGTACGCGCGACAAGGGGTTCCGATATCCATATCCCCCGAGGTACAGGCCGGCGCCACCGGACCGGCGACCGTCGCGGGCACGCTCGTACAGCAAACTGCGGAATTTTTAGGACACGCGGTGTTG
>Ga0210062_1000053_pt1 | contig 30638 bp, 28 predicted proteins | sample Muzzi_CordA_D2_FD_185528 | JGI IMG/M metagenome (GOLD analysis project Ga0210062, IMG submission 185528) | Wetland microbial communities from San Francisco Bay, California, USA, that impact long-term carbon sequestration - Muzzi_CordA_D2 (SPAdes) | ecosystem: Environmental > Aquatic > Marine >...
AGTTCACCCATAAACGCAATGTTCACTTGGCTGTGGCCGCAAACTCTCAAAGATAGCAACATCAACACAATTTGTGACTGACTTTTGGGGGAACTTCTTAAAGCCGCTTATTGTCTTGACCTACCGCATTGATTCCACTATATTTTTTCTTCGCAAATCCAATATAATATTTATCAGTCACTGAGGGGTTCATCAGTAAAGCGGCGTTTGAGGAAAACGGCCTTGGAATGCTGCGGCACGTTGAAGAATATGCGGAGCTTGGTGTTATCGAGGGTCGCGTGCTGGATTTAACATCTTCCCTTGACCGATACCGAGAGGCTGCCCGTTACTGCCTCGGACCCGAGGATGCCAACATGGAGATCGTGAGCGAATTGCCTGCGCCACGAAGTTTGGTGTGGGCCTACCATGTAGATGCTAAACGCAGAATGCAATGGCAATCTGATACGACGAGCGTCGAGAATCGGGCGCCCGCCAACGGCCGTACGGGTGTTGGCTCGCCTGCTTCGTGACGACATGGCGCAGGCCGACGCTGTGAGTGAACCGGTTGCCCTTCGACCTGCCGAAATTCTCGAAAAAGCCCAGTAGGGTGTAACCTAACTGTTACTCGAGGGTCAGGGCCGTCGTCCTGGCCCGTCAGCGTTCGAATGGCGGGCCAGCGAGGGTTTCGGAGCGATCAGCCGCGGTTTTCGCTCCAGGCGATGCGGTCGCCGATTTGCTTGTCGAAGTTGTGCCAGTATTCGAACGCACGCTGCAGCACCGGCTTGGACACGCCGTCCTTTGTGAACGATTGAAATAGGAGTTGACTGAAAAGAATATTAATGTTAATTGATAACAATTATTATTTAAGATAAAGAGGCTTCAGTTGGCAGACCATAAAAATAGATTTGAAATCGTCATCCAAAAATTAAGAGATAATGGCCACAAGATAACGCCTCAGCGGCTGGCTATCGTTAAAATTCTTGCCAAAAGTGAAGGCCATCCCAGTGTTGAAAATATCCATGTCCAGTTAAAAAAAGATTTTCCAACAATGAGTCTTGCCACTGTATACAAAAATATTGTATTAATTAAATCACTTGGTGAAGTTCTTGAGCTAGGGTTCCCGGATGGGAGTAACCGATATGATGGAAACAAGCCGACCCCCCATCCACACGTCATCTGTATCAAGTGTAAAAAAATTGTCGACCCGGACCTGGATAACCTGGATGAAATGAAAAAAGAGGTCGAATTAGAGACTAATTTTAAAATTCTGAATCATAGGTTGGACTTTTTCGGTCTTTGCAGCAATTGTATGGCAGAGAAAGTTTAATATATTTTTTTGCCTTTGATTGATAGTCGTTATTCAATAATATTTTTTATTTCTATAAGGTTAATTATACAGAGGGGCACCGAAGCACGATATTCATGGCAACACGGTGCAAAAATTCAGATAACGAAAGGAGAAAACATTATGAATGAAGATAGCAAGTGCCCGGTAACGGGATCCACAGTCCGAGGTGGTACGTCGAACCGGGACTGGTGGCCGAATCAGTTGAAGCTTAACATTCTGCACCAGCATTCTTCCAAGTCCAATCCGATGGGCGAGGCGTTCAACTACGCTGAGGAATTCAAGAAACTCGACCTGGAGGCCCTGAAAAAGGATCTCTATGCGCTGATGACCGACTCGCAGGACTGGTGGCCAGCGGATTACGGTCACTACGGGGGGCTCTTCATCCGGATGGCGTGGCACAGTGCCGGCACCTACCGCATGGGCGACGGCCGCGGCGGGGCAGGGTCCGGCAATCAGCGCTTGGCGCCGCTCAACAGCTGGCCGGACAACGTGAACCTCGACAAGGCGCGCCGTCTGCTGTGGCCGATCAAGCAGAAATACGGCAGGAAAATCTCCTGGGCCGATCTCATGATCCTCGCCGGCAACTGCGCCCTTGAGTCGATGGGATTCAAAACTTTCGGTTTCGGCGGCGGGCGCGAGGACGTTTGGGAGCCGGAAGAGGACATCTACTGGGGTGCCGAAGATGAATGGCTGGCTACGAGCGATAAGCCCAAGAGCCGTTACGCCGGTGACCGCGATCTTGAAAACCCCCTGGCGGCCGTGCAGATGGGCCTGATCTACGTGAACCCGGAAGGCCCGGACGGCAACCCGGACCCGGTCGCCTCCGGTCGTGACGTCCGCGAGACCTTCGCGCGCATGGCCATGAACGACGAGGAGACCGTCGCGCTCACCGTTGGCGGACACACCTTTGGCAAATGCCACGGCGCTGGCGATGCGGCGCTGGTCGGACCTGAACCCGAAGCCGCCGGTATCGAAGAGCAGGGCCTCGGCTGGAAGAGCAGCCATGGCAGCGGTAAAGGTGCAGATCAGATCGGCAGCGGTTTGGAAGGCTCATGGACGCCGACCCCGACGCAATGGGACAACAGCTATTTGGACATGCTGTTCGGCAACGAGTGGGATCTGACCAAAAGTCCCGCCGGCGCCTGGCAGTGGACGCCGAAGGAGGCAACCGACAACAATCTCGCACCGGCAGCTGACGATCCGTCGAAGCGGGTCCCGATCATCATGACCACTGCGGACATGGCGATGCGGATGGACCCGATCTACGAGCCGATTGCACGACGCTTCCATGAAAACCCGCAAGAGCTGGCAGACGCCTTCGCCCGGGCGTGGTTCAAGCTGACCCACCGCGACATGGGCCCCCGCTCGCGCTATCTCGGCGCGGAGGTCCCGGCTGAGGAGCTGCTCTGGCAAGACCCGGTGCCCGCAGTCGATCATGAGCTGATCGACACACAGGACATCGCAGACCTCAAGGGCAAGATCCTTGCCTCGGGACTGTCTGTCCCCCAACTGGTCTCGACCGCCTGGGCGTCGGCGTCCACGTTCCGTGGCTCCGACAAACGCGGCGGTGCGAACGGGGCACGCATCCGTCTTGCACCGCAAATGGGTTGGGAGGTCAACCAGCCTGAGCAACTTGCGACTGTGCTGCAGACCCTTGAGGGAATCCAACAGGAGTTCAACAGCGCGCAGTCAGGCGGGAAGAAGGTTTCGCTCGCCGACTTGATTGTCCTGGGTGGATGCGCAGGTGTCGAGCAAGCTGCGAAGAATGCCGGTCACGATGTGACCGTTCCTTTCACGCCGGGACGCACGGATGCGTCGCTGGAGCAAACCGACGTGGAGTCGTTCGCCGTGCTCGAACCGGCTGCAGACGGGTTTCGTAACTACCTCAAAACCAAATACGCCGTATCGGCAGAGGAACTGCTGGTCGATCGAGCGCAGCTGCTGACGCTGACCGCCCCAGAGATGACGGTTCTCGTTGGCGGTATGCGCGCCTTGAATGCCAACTTCGAACAGTCCCAGTACGGCGTCTTCACCAAGCGGCCAGAGACGCTCACCAATGGCTTCTTCGTGAATCTGCTCGACATGGGCATGACGTGGAAGGCAACCTCGGAAGACGAAGACGTGTTCGAGGGACGTGATCGCGCAACAAGCGAACTCAAGTGGACCGGCACCCGTGTCGACCTTATTTTCGGTTCGAACTCCCAGCTCCGGGCCTTGGCAGAAGTCTATGGAAGTGAGGACTCCCAGGAGAAGTTCCTGCACGACTTTGTTGCGGCGTGGGACAAGGTAATGAACCTTGACCGCTTCGACATCGCCTGATCGCAGCATAAACGTCTTTGAGGGCTTCTGAAGCCTATTCTGAACTGCAAATCGGATGATCAGGAAGCGATAAGCGCCACGAAATGACGGATGTCCTGAACGCTCACGGAGGCTATTAGCGACATATGAGGGCGGCGTTTTAATACAGTCAGAAACGCCGCCCTCTCTTTAAGCCCTTCCAGTCTGCTGGTCATAGAATCGGAGCCGAAAACACATAACATAACAAGCGTCTCAAGGGTGATATCTTCCGCGATGCTCCAGGCGCACCTTTAAAATCATCCAGAAATTAAGGAACTCGTTATGCAGCAGCCCATTGGCCTGTTGAGTGATAACGTAAATTGGGTCCAGCCTTTGTTGCGGGCGATGGATGCGGCCGGTGTCCCAAGCCGACTCATCCCCTTTCCCCATCCACCGTTCACAGAATTTGACGGGCGTGCCTATCCTAAAGTGATTTTTAATCGCGTGGCCGTCCGCACCGCCATGGGTTCCCCGGGCATAGTCACCCTGGTCAGAGATCTGCTGTCGGCCCTCCAATTGCAGGACAAGCACATCATCAACAACGGCCATTGCCATCATGTGGGTTCCAGTAAGGCGCTGCAATCTTTGGTTTTTGAGTGTGCCGGAGTGATGAGCCCCAAGACCTTAGTGCTGCATGACAAGGCCATGCTCACAACGGCTCGAGAACAAATGCCGGATGGCATGCTGAAACCCAATGTAGGTGGCCTTGGCGCTGGTGTCTGGGCGCCTGAATCTCCCGAACAGGATGCGCCCCCTACAATTCTGGCGGCGGCGTTTGCGGCTGACGGCATGGCGGTGTGGCAGCAAAGATATATACCCCGGGATAACGTTATTTATCGGGTGGAGCTGCTGGGCGGTGAAGTACTTTACCGGGCCAGGGTGCCTGTCAAGCCGGATAGCTTCAGCTACTGTTTAGCAAATGCCGGCAGCTTCTCCGGTCCGGGGACACCCCCTGACGATCCGGTCACCTTAGACCAGGTGCCAGAAACCAAGCTGCGCTCGGCCTTGGCGAACATCTGCAGGCTTGCCGACATGCAAGTGGGCAGCGTTGAGTATCTGATTCCCGATGGAGAATCAGAGGCATGTTTTTTTGATATTAATCCGGTTTCCACATATCATCCCAAAGCCGCCGCCCTTTTGGGCTTGGATCCCTATAAAAAATTGGCAGCATGGCTTAAGGCACTCGGACAAAGCAGCTGAATCATGTTTTGGTTGGCAATTGTAGACTACAATTGGATGACCGGGTTGGCGAATAATAGGATTCCGTAGGTTTTCCCAAATGGGGCATCAGTTTCCCGCTTAAGTTAAAACTGATTGCCGGCGAAAGTTTTCAAACCATTTTGACTTGAAAAACATGTTCACTTCCGGTTCCGTCAACTTTATATACAATTCAAGCCGGGTGCCGATAAAATCAAGCAATAGGTCATCAACGACTTTATCGAATTTGAATTTCATCTTCCCCAACGCACTCGTTGAAGCCATCAGCTTTCGGAGTTCTTGATCTTCCCGTAATTTTATTTGTAATCGATCGATATCAGCCCTGTCGTCGACGGATAGATCGATTCCCGAGATCATGTTTAATAAACTGATTATTTTTGATTTTTTCATGTCGCCGTTGATCACCTTGCACCTTTCCGACCGGACCCGTCTGCATAAATTTTGTTTTTGCACTATATGCCCAAGCAAAAAGCGTGCAAGCGTTGTGCGTTTAATTTTATGTTGCTATTTCAGCTGATTAAATAAAAAGCTGCCGAAGCATAACGTTTATTTGTGAACTATTTTTCACAAAAACTATGAACTATTTTTCATAGTCTTCCGAGAAGGAAAATTGATTACTTTGCTGCGAAGCAGAGTGGATGGCTTATGATAAACCTGTTTAAATCGAGGTGAATTGGCGGTGTAAGTGAAAAAACGCTGCAGGTGTAAACATTCAAGCAGCAGACATTTCGAGATGTTCACCACCTTTCAATTTAAGCCGGTAAACAGCCTCCGGTGTATGAACTTCTTTACCCGTGATCATTTCTTTGATTACCGGGGAAACCCTGTAATAAATTTTGTACAGGCCTTCCATGAGTTCAACGTCAGAGATTTCTTCCCAATTTTTTTTGTCATGATATCTGACTTCATACAGGGGCATTGTGTACATCCATAAACTCCAAATTTTTTATACTATTTTATACTATTTGATCAAAAAAAATCCGATGATTTGACTAATTTAATTACCCACTGATCATCTGCCTTAGGTTGCCACTGGAAAAAGGTATGTGCAGCTACTGTGCCAATCGACTATCAGTTTTTAATATTAAATAATATAAGCCGGTTAACTAAAATGAAAGTTTCTTTTTTAAAGAATATTGGGAAAAATTTTGCCGTATACTATGAATTTCGTTTCATAGCGCCCTCAACCACATCATTTAGATTTTCCCAGTTTGGACGATAATTTTTTATGATACGATAAGGGGAAATCGAATCTACATCGATGAGAATACCCTGTGCATCAAGTCAGCCCACTTCCTTATTCCATATCATTTTTTAATTGCTGCGCTAGCATTTTCCCGTCAAACACCTGCTGGGAAAAAGCCTGTTGTTGTGAGAGGAGCAATATAAGAAAGCCGATTGATATAATTTTTTTCATGATGTCTCCACGACGTCTATACTATAGGAAATGCGCGGGAATTTTCCAATTAGAGCAGTCAACTGCGCGAAAGATGGGTTCTTCAGACTCTGAAGTGCAATAATCATGCAATAATTTTTTTCAATTGTCTGAAAAAAAATGGTGTAATATCGGTAGATTGAAACGAAAATGCAACAGATGCCTGTGCCTGTCATGTAATTTGAATGATCGCTTTTAGGAAATTTATTACACAGTCGGGTAGACTATAATCGGATTAAGGGTATTCGGCCCGGCTGACTCGAAACATGCAATATTTTGATATCTATTTATAATCATTATGAAAATTTTATACATTGGACCGTTTTATTTCTATCGGGGACACCTTTACCCCATGGCATAATTTATGCTTGTTCAGATAGTCAGAAATTAATTTAACAAGCTGATTCTACCAGTTCAGGATGTTGCTCTAAATTTTAATTTAAAAACAGCGTATTACACGGTCTCCAACCCAGCAGACGGGTGAAAAATTGTTGCCGCCTTATGAGTGAGTCCATATTTTTTCTGAGTCGATTGAGTTTAGGGCAATTTATAATCATATGGACATCTGTTCTTTTACTGCTAATTTTTTTCCTCTTTTTGCTATATTATGTTTTGAATATGAAAAAACAGACCGGTGAAGTCAGGAAAAATATTCAAATACTTCTGGACACTATTTCTAAGGAGAGATCGAACCGGAAGTAATTTGAGAAATAAGTAGAACTTTTGAGAATTCGCAATGTTTTATTCCCGGGTGAAATTGCCGGCTAAAAGAAAAGGGGTATCTGCTATCTGGTGCGCCACGAATTAAAGCACATACCAATATCGTATCTATCAGAAATTATTAATCCCATTTCCGAGTTTCTAGGATTGCCGCCACTTGTGTTTATTTGCGCTGTTGGGTTATTTGTCTTTCTGTTCGCCCTAGCTCTGCTGGTCCTCCACAAGCTTCGCAGTATTAAAAAAGAATTAATAGAGGTCAATAGAAGCCTTTATATTTTTGGGCAACCATTTAAGCATCCGGCCGCAAGTTTAAAAGGTAAAGAAATTGATCCAAGCGAAATGGATGCGGATGCGGATGATAAGCCAAAGATAAAAATTCAGAAACAGACGCGAGCTCATCCGGCTCAGGAAGACTTTCAGCGTCAATCTTATCCATCCGGCGGTGAAGCGGGAAAAATGACGGCCGTTGCAAAAAAAATCGAAATCGAGCAACAGGGATTATCAGAAAAGTGGCAAAGCAATCCGGATATAAGGCGTAAAATTATTGATCAATTAACAAAAACCGGCCGGGCAATATCTTATCATGATATCGCAAGACAGCTGTCACTGGTTTATCCCGAGTCTGATTATGATTCTGCTTTAAATGAGTTGGATCAACTTGAAAAAGAGGGCGAAATTGAAGGTCATCTTGGTGCCGGCAAGCTCTATTACAAAATAAACCATGGATAAAAATATTGACGGTCTTCAGCCGACTCTATTATCAGGTAGTTATGAGACTTCCCTAAAATTCCGTTCTTATTTGATTAGTTCATCTCGGTTGATCCAAAAATTAAGAACTGCAATTTTGTTGATCCGATCGTGATGATATCAAGATTTTCAAGTTTAGCTGACTTCTTTAAAGCAATTTTATTGATCCGCGGCTTAGAGACTCCTCCCACAAAGTTAATATACCATCCATCAGGCATTCTATTAATAACGGCCGATGTTTTCCCAATGCCAAAGCCTTTTACTAAAATATCAGAATTAGGTTCTTTGCCGACTCTTATCATTTTGGCATTGAGCTGTACGGTTTGTTTTTTTCCGGTTAAATAAGATAGTACACCCATTGGTTCCCTTAGTCCCGGCTTATCGCTATTTGTTGACCGACGATCGAAAGCGTCATTATTTTTATTTCTGTTCAGCAATTCTCGAAATTTTACGGTATCGATCTGCATTGTTTTGGTGTTTCCAAACGTTTGAAGTTTTTTAGGCGTGTTATCATTTGGATTTGAAAATTTTAAGGTGTGTTTGCCAATCGTAATATGGTCACCATGATTCAGCCAGTGAGATTTTATATACTGATCATTTACAAATGAACCATTTTCACTATGCAGATCGACAAAAAGGAACTCACTTCCAATCGATTCAATCTTGGCATGCTGGGCAGAGACAGCAAGATTATCGATAACAATATCATTGACCGCGTTTCTACCGATAAGCAGTGTGTCTCCGGCACCAATAGGGTAGTTGTCTATCTTTTTATCGTTAAATTGCAGTTCTATAGTCGCCATATCGTTATAATTCCTATTGTCAATTGATTACATAAGATCTTCAATATTTTTTAGTCTGATAACCAGGTCGTTGTGATTATTTTCAGCAGCGGATAAATAGGCCTGCAGGTCAGGGGTTAACTCATGGTCACAAGCGGTCACAGCGCCTGCAAACCGCGCTAAAATCGGTATGTCATTAATAATCACCGGATTCGCGTGTAACTTTTTTCTAATTCTTTGCAAGGCAATCCTTGCACTTTTTTGATCGGTCATCGGTAAGAGAACGACAATCATTTTTTTATTCAAAATGCCAACGATATCAGCACCTCGCAGCATTCTGATCAGTTCCGCCATAATTATGCGGCTGATATCATTGCCACTAATCGACCCCGGTGGGATCGGTTTTTGAGGTTTCAAATCAAGGACCGAGAATGTAATAGTCGAAAATGGCGTATCGTATCGCAGGGATCGAAAAATTTCCTTTTCGATGTATAAAAGGGTATTGACATAATTCAGGACCCCCTCGGGAAGACTCTTATTTGAATTTTCTTTTTTTCGATTATTATTGATCTTTAGAATTTCGTCGTGAATCTGTTGAAAATTGTTTTCGTCAATGCTGCTATTTTCGATACCTTTCCTAACTTGAGCCAGAATTTTCTGTAACTCATCGCCTTCGTCAACACTGTCCTCCAACATTTTAAAAATGGTTGTTTTACCTAAATTCTCTTCAAGGGAAGACCGGTCTTCATGGGGTATCAGATCCATTTCGATTTTGGATAAAAATTTTTCTATCCTATCCCCGAGCCTTTTTTCAACAGACAACAAGACACCAGTATCAAGGTCCTTCACTTTTAATTTATTTACGAGTTTAGATCCTAAATCTACCAGGACCTCCCTTAATATATTGTTTTCATGATCCGCATCCGGCAAATCACTGACGAAATTTGATCCAACTTTCTCAATGTAATCGACTAAGAGCTCTGTCAGTACCTTCTCGTCTCCGGTTCCATTTCGAATCTCCGAAGCCAGGTAAATGAGCTCGGCTGCCCCGTCAGGATCTATTTTAAGCTTTCGTGTCAAATCATCGCCGTCGAGACCGATTTTTTCAGCGCTTCTTTTGAGCACTTCTGCCAGCCCGTCGCTTTGTAATTCCGTTCCTATTTCCTTAGCTAGATCTATGAAATCAGAAGAAGACATACCCTCTGTTTGCATTGCATGTTTAAGTTTTGGAAGCAGACGCTGTAAATCTTTAGGGTTCGGAATTAAGCGCCGGATTATATGTCCAAGTCGCTGAACTGATATTTTGCCTTTTTTGTATTCCTCTTTGACTAGCTGAACGATTACTCGATCTGAAATTTCGTTGGCTTCACCGATAATTTGACCTTCATTTTTATAAATAATGCCTAACGCTTTTTGTTCTTCTATACCGGCCAGCAATTTGGCTTTCATTTCATGGACGGCCTCGGCTAAATCCGAGAGGTCGGTTTTTACTTGGCCTTGCTCAAATTTGTCTACATTCTCCTTCAATCGAACGAGCTGCTGCTCAATTATTGAGCCGGGATTTTTATACTGAACAGCCTTGTCTTGATAACGCAAAAGGTCTTTTTCAATTAATTGCCGTGATAATTGGGCCGGATCTTCCATCAGGCGCTTCAATGAAATCGACTGCTCGAATTCTTCTAAAACGACACCTTCCGTTATCCGGTTCAAGACTTCTTTATACATTTCGTTGCGGGAATTTTTGTTCTCACTTTTCTTTATATCACTTAACTCTTCTCGTAAAATTATTTCCTCATCTGAATTCATCTTTTTGAAAAAGACATAATTAATCTTTATATTGGTAACGCTTAACGCAACAATACTTGCTTTCATTTCTTCGACGTGCGGGTGTTGTTTTTGGTTGCAAAAGACTTTAAAAAATGATTCGAGTTCTGCCTCCGTAATGCCGATTTCAAAAGAAATGGATTCGATAGCGCATTTTTTAAAATGCGCCACCATTCTTGATGTATTGAGGCGCGAATCAAACGGCTCGTCCTCAACAAAAAATTGCTCGTGATTCATAATCAGGACAATGGGAGAGGATATGGTGAGTCCTGCACTAATGGTCTTGTAAAATTCACTGATGGCTTGAACCGTGTAAGGATGATCCATTTCGTACATCGTCACCCGGTTAAAGACCAGACAGAAATTTTTACCAATGTTATCATAGCTTTTTTTCCGGGAGCCATTATTTTTCATTAATTTCCGTTGCAGCATATTTACAAAACCCTTCTTTTATACCATTGAAGATCTTTTATAAAATCTTTGCATGTCGCATATCTTTGATCGGGCTCATAGGCGGTTGCCCTGCGGATTATTTTGTCTATGTCCTTATTGAGAATTGGATTGATTGTTGATGGTTCCTGTAAAAATATTCCTTTTTTATCTAAAAGCTTGTGCTCCAGCAGCGACTCGAAAGAAGTAAAACGCGGTATCGGCAGTTCGGGAACCAGCATCTGAAAAAGCATAATTCCGGCCGCATAAATGTCGGTTCTTCCATCAACCGTTGCGCCGATTATTTGTTCAGGCGCCATATATAGCGGTGACCCGCCCGTGGTTTGCGAATCATATTGCTTGCCCCGCATCACCCTGGCAATTCCAAAATCAGATATTAACGGCCTGTTCGTATGCATCTCAACCAGGATATTTTCCGGTTTGATATCCAGATGGATAATTTCTTGCTGATGGGCGTAGCTTAATGCCTCAAGCACCTGGATGATCGTTTTAACTGTTTGATTTAAAGGTAAAATTCGTTTCGATGACAGGATCTGTTTTTTTGCTTTTTTTAAGATTTCTGAAAGGGTCATACCCTGTACAAGCTGCATGGTAAAAAACAGGAAATCCTCGGTTTCACCCACTTCATATATCTGAATGATATTGGGATGGGATAATATTGCAGCTGCCTCAGCTTCGGTTTGAAACATTTCTACTTTTTGATCGCTTAGATTACTTTTGGGTAAAACCTTAACAGCGATATGACGCTTTAAAGTTCTCTGATAGGCAATAAATACGACCGCCATGCCACCTCGAGCCAATTCTTTTAGAATGGTCGCCGTACCGATCCGTCGACCAATAAAGCGGTCAGCATTTAACGATTGGATTGAATTCATAGTCTGTATCTGTTTCTTCAAGGCAATAATATTGCTTAGGATTTAGGCCCTATAGTCAATAATTTATCATCGGCAGATTGATCATAAGACTTGATGTAATTTTTCAAAATAGGATCAGGGTTGGAAAAGGGGAAGATTCTGATCTAATCGAACGGTTGCGCAACCGGGAAGGATCAGTACTGCAGATTCTGCTTATCGATTCCGAAGGTATATGTTATGAATCGCACCACCGCCAACCGGTATGGATGTTCAACCATTTCGAAATCCTGCCGGCCAAGGCAATCCAATTTAACATTAAAGTTTTGTGACCGTTCATCCGATACCTTTCTTATTAATCCAGTTTGTTAGGCACTAACTTTGAGCGAAATTTTTCTCTGAATAAATATTAGAGGCTAAGTGGAAATTTCCTGTCAATCATGCCAGTCAAAATTCCGGTTGGATCCCCACCTGATCAAACCCAACGGATCAATGGTCAGATGCTCAAAATGCCAAACAGTTTTCAGGGTCTTTCCAGCGGAACTGTCCGACCGCAGAAAATTTCGGCGGATTAAGACCCGAAATCTGATTGCCCACCTCTCTGTTGACGACAACGGGAAGATGATTTCGCAAGGCTTGGGCAAGACTTTAGACATCAGCAAGGGTGGTATGTTACTCGAAACGCCCTATCCGATACCAGCCGCCCGACTTTCCTTAATGGCTGTGGATAAAGACAGTGTGTTATTTGAAATAAAAGCCGAGTTAGTCTACTGTAGGAAATCCGCCCACGGGTTGTATCAAGCCGGAATTAAATTTATCGGTACCGAGGTGCAAGTGATAAACTATGTGACGCGGTTGATTAAAGAATATAATTTCAGAAAGAAGACGCTGGATATTGGTCTGCCACAATAGCGGGTTATTTTCGTCTCCGATGCTCCCAATCGAAAGTTGTTCAAAAACCATTCCGATGGCAGATGCTACGAAACAGTCCTCTGCCGATCGGTGCGGGTGTTCACCTTATTCAAATTGTCGCCATCCAGGGTAATCCAAAGCGGTCTGGCCTTTTTTTCTCAGAGGGGACAGTTAATCACAGAATTGTACGCCGCATCCGTCCGCCTTTTTCCAAACAATCCGGGCTTTGCGCTTGTTATTCTTGTACTTGGAAGGTGGCAGGGACACGGTAATAACCTCGCCCGTACGAAAGAACCTGTTTGTTTTCATGCACAGACCGGAGCGACTCCAATTGGTCAGGATGCCTTCATTCAGGTTTTTTTTATAAACAAATACGACGATTCCCGAATACGGGTAGCGAGGTTCCCTTCTTTTATTAAAAAAAGGCTTTTTCGAAGCGCCGGTCATATGATCTACCTTTAAGTAGGTCGTCTATTTTTCAAACTTCATCAACATCCGGCAGCTGCATCTCACGCGAAACTGCCAGCAGGTAAATCATACCAGCCAGTAGTCCTGATAAAGCGGCTATCCCGGCGATGAACAGAAAGATTGAATCCATATCTAAACTCCTTTTGTTTATTTATAACGCTTTAAATAAGCGATGATAAATTCTAATGCCTGGCGCATCTGCTGAATTTCAATTAGCTAATTCCAATCAATGGACCCTGAGCTGACCTGAGCAGCAGAACCCGGATGCAGGAGTTGAGATAAAGGGGGCATCGGTATTAAATCTTTACTCATGTCATTTTCTTGGTTGAGAAAATAGATGTCCTGAGAACACTCCTGAATCACTGCCGAGTTTATTATGGCCAAATTTTTTGAATAACCGGTCAGCAGGGCATGATCACAGATACTGTTTATTACGCGCGGGATACCGCCGGAAAACAGATAGATTTTGCCCAATGCGGTGACGGTAAATAAATTCCGGGTTGCGCCGGCGATTTTTAGCCGGTGCATAATATATTGATTTGTTTCTTGCTGCGTGAACGGCTGCAGATGGCATTTTAGCAGGGGGAGTTGAGTAATTTCGGCCAGGGCGGTTTCATTTAATGACCCCCAGGACGTTTCTTGTCCGGCTAAAACGATGTTGACCATCCGCGCATCATTTTTTTTAATTTTCAGCAACAGACTTAATTCATCCAGCAGACTGTCTGTTAAAAGATGCGCCTCATCGATGATGATGAGAATCATTTTTTTATCGGAACCGGCCAATATTATCTGGAACAAAAAAGAAACTTTATCCTCGAAAGAAGTGCCCGGATTAAAGGAATCGGATAGCGAGTTTAAAAAATCCGGGATGTCGAGATCCGGATTATTTATCCTGGATATTAAGACATGGGATTTAAGCGATTCAGCAAGGAAATTTAGCAGAACTGTTTTTCCGGTGCCCACCTCACCGGTAAGCAGTGTGATGCCAGAATTATTTAAAACCCCATGCTTTAAAGTGCTGTAGGTATGTAATTGTCTTTTGCCTAGCCACAAAAATTTTGGATTGGCTGTCTCCTGAAAAGGCTTTTCTTTCAATCCGTAGTGATAAAGATATAACATAATTATTTTATAACCCTCAGTTGCGGAGCGGCGCGCTTTTTAAAAAGTTCTACGCCAAACTGCCCATTGCCGCTCCATACGATTTGGCCCATGTACTTACCCTGCCGACTGTCCGAAAACGGCAGCGCGACCGTAATTATTTCGTCTATCGGCAGCGGTTCAGAGGCCCTGATACCTAAGCCGAACCGGCTGAAATTTTTTAACTCACCTTCATACAGGCGGTCTTTCGTCGCAAAAAATATGGGCCCCGCATAGGGGGTCCTGGGATGATTTCGCTTCTCAAATGTCTTAAAGTTGCCGGCTATTTTCATTGCGGTTCCATAATCTGAAATAACATGAGCCATTGTCGAAGAAGTATCAATCACTCCCCCAATATCTACCGGTTGTCAAATTTAATTGAGTTTCCAAATTAGAACATTCCAGCAAAAAGAATGCCAAAATGTCATCTATGTCGTTATTAAATAAAATAACAGTAGGTTATGGACAATTCGGGCAAGCCGAAAAGTCTATTTACTGTGAAACGTTTTAGCCAAATTAGGGAAATTCTTTTCATAAACCGTGCCAAGCATTGATTTTGCCGGACGGGTGTTGAAAACTTTTCATGCCGCACTTGCGCGTAATAATTTTGGGTAGTCGAGTAAATAGGAATTATCCATTTCAATTCTTAATTCGAGAAACTGCATCCCTTGCCGGAAACCGTTTCCAATTAATTCCAGATTAACTTACCGCCTTTTTTCTCGTGGTTTGTCTCAAGCGACAGCCAGCTGTTAAACCATGTGAAATTTAACGCTATTTTTGCGCCAAGTAGATAAAATCCTTATGTTCCAAACATCTCCGGTTATTGCCGCCGGCGCTGCGATTCGATATATCCGGACACCGGGGAAAGCTATTCTTGAATTATTTTTGCATGGTTTTTGCAAAAGGCTGTTTGGATTTAGAGCACCCATCCATCTGCAATGATCATCGGGGGAGATAGCTGCAGTGAAATTTGATGGGCATATCCGTTCGGAGGGGGAAGCAATCCCTATATTATCCAATTTGCGGTAGTAATTCTATTCGAAAACTGATTATGCCCAAAAGGGAAAAAGGCTTATGCTGGAACAGATAATATCCAAGGTCGGTCACATTTTAAAAGACGCACAGCAAAAGCTTTCAGTTGAGTCCGCGGCAGCAGTTGAGCAGGTGTACAATGACATTATAGCCCTTAACGCATATATCAACAAAGAGCTTGCTGCCCTGGAAAGTAATTCCAAACTCGATCAAGGAAGCAAAAAAGCCGCCAGGCGCGGTATTTTCGAACAAGCCGGTCGAAAGCTGGAAGTCATAAAAGCAAAGCGGGACTACTCGCACCTCAGTGAATCGATGGAAATAGAGCCGGCAGATGAACCGGTGGAAAAGGAAGCAGAGGAATCTTTACTGCAATTTTTTCGTGAGAAAGAGGTTCGTGACCGACTCAGCAGCATGACGGAGCCGCAGATCTTATCTTTTTTTGGAGAGGCGCTGTTTGATGGAAGCAATCCGCTGCTGGTAAAAGCTATCTTAAAGGCTCCTGCCGGGTTTGAGCCGCTATCTCAAGCAACTATAAAAAAAATACGGCAAACCGCCGCCCAAAAAACCAGCCCGGATATGGCTGGCGCACTTGAGCCGGTTCGCAATTTAAATTTTATGGTTGGCGAAATGTTCAGGCTTGTGAAAACGGAACTTGACAACTTAAGGCGAAAAGAACTTCCGGGCGCATTGACCGAATCAAAGGACTCAAAGGATCGGCCCTTTAAATTTTGAAATCGGGTATTGAATCGAAATTTAATACCCAAATTTCGCAATAAAATTGATAAGACTACTAGAACCATCGAATTGTCCGCCTCTAGGGGGGTCGTTCAAAATTCAGGCAATAAGAGGTCAATTTTGAAATTAGACAATGAACGAAGGGAACATAAACGCTTTAAATATGAAGCCCCCCTATCCCATGACGTTTCTACAAATGACATTATTCATGCCGGCAAATTGTTTAATTTCAGCAAAGGCGGTCTGTATTTTGAATCTGATCAATCCATTTATCCGGGTCAGGATATATTTGTCGGTCTGGTTATCCATGCTGATTCTCCCGGCAAAGATACACAACTTCTATTTGAGGTTAAAATTGTCTGGCACAAACAGCTGCGGGATTCAGCCTTCCGCTATGGCTATGGCGGCAAATTCCTCACCTCCCATGATTCAGTAAAAGAAACCGGCCAAATTATGCAATTTGAGAAGAAGGATTCGCCGGCCGGAGATTTTCAAGTCGAAAATGATTCAAGAAAACACCGCAGAAGGCCTTACAACAATTATTTGCGTTTCGCATATGATAGCGACGAATATAAGGGTCTTGTTACCAATATCGGTCGGGGCGGAGTTTTCATTGTAACCAAAGAGAAATTGGTTTTGGGAGGAAGAATAAAACTCGTGCTTTCGGGATTAAAAACCCGCAAGGAAGTTAAGGTGACCGGCTGGGTCGTCTGGATATCCACCGATGGTATCGGCGTAAGTTTTGAAAGAAGATCCGGTCGGGAGCGAAGAAGCGACCTGGACCGCAGAACCGGATTAGAACGCAGAGATCGGAAAAGAAGGAGAATTAAAACCTAGACAACCGGTTTGTTCATAAATTTTTGAAGATCAAAGGGGGTGTGAGAAATCGATAATTTACTACTGATTATTATCGGGACAGCTGCCATAAGTTGTTTTTTTGGAGCGGCTTTATATCTGACGTCAGTGTTCAATCAGGTTAAATATCCCGATCCCAAAAATATCGAGGTTGTGGAAGCCTTGGATTCAATAGAATAGCCGGGTCCCACATACTAACACGGTCAAAGTTTTACCTGAGCTTTTTTTCTCAAAAAGGAGATAAGTGTATGAGAAAAAGGTTGCGATTGCCTATCCTGGTAGTCACCGCCGTTGTTTTCGGCCTAAGCTTTATGGGACTGACGGTATACGCTGATCAACCACGGAGGGTTTTAATTTTGCCGGACGCCTACACAGACGGCACGGTTGCCCTTTTGGAAGCCCTTAAATCCGCCGGCTTTGACGTGACGCTCTGCCAGGTTGTCAAATTTAAGTGGGACGGCACAAATCCGCATCTGACCGGTTTCGACGCGGTCATCCATCTCAATGGCGCGACGTCTCATACCCCGCTGTCGATTGAAGCCCAATATGCCCTGGTTGATTTTGTGAAAAACGGCGGCAATTTCATCGGAAGTCAATTTAATGGCTATGAGCAGGCTGACAAGCGACAAATCGATATGCCGGATCTCGTGCTACAGCTCTGGCCCCATCCCGACAACTGCAAGGAGTGCGAAATGGAATGGGCGGTAGTGCCCGGTCAGGAGGGGCATCCCGTGCTAAAAGACGTTCCCGGCACATTCACCTTTTTCGCCGATGCTCATGATGCCGGACCGCTGGTTGAATTTCCGGTGAATCCTGCGCTGGTTCTGATGACCTCACCTGCCGCGGGACCGGCTGTGACCGTGCGTGAATTCGGCCGGGGACTGGTGGTCAATTTTAGCTTTGCGACCAATACCAGCACCGATCTCACGCTGCAGGATCCCAACATTCAGCTGCTTTATATCAACGCCGTCGCCTGGCGAGGCCATAGGCTGGAGCAGTCAATCGAAATTTTGACCGATGATGTCAGGGAGCTCGTCACGGACGGGGCCCTGAAACCGGTTCAGGGATTTTTTCTTATTTTGAGATTAAAAATTGCCCAGCGCCAGCTGGACGAAGGACACCGCCGGGCGGCTGTCTTCTTGCTGGGGAAATTCAACTATCACACCGAGGATCTTATCTATGACGGCAGTCTGGTGGAGTCAGAGGGTCAACCGCTGATCGAGGCGGCCTTAAAGATAATTGAAGATATTAAGCAGTAAACATATTTACGGTCAAAGTATGATAAATAAAGCGGGTGGCAGGGATTGTTCATCCGCTTTTTTATTTTAAGAAATATAGCTTAAATATGCGGGCTAGCCGGAGCTTGCGGCAGCCTGCTTTTTTTTGAGCTCTTTTTTGTGTTTATTAATTCGATCCACCAGATTGTGAAGCTTCTCTCTGAATCCCCACGCGTCCAAAAACATATCAAGTACATCTTTTAATTTGTTTTCAACAATGTTGAGAAAAACATCAGGCTCTGAATTGCTCATGGTTAAAGCCGGCAAAATTGAATTGGCCACTCTTTTTCTTATTTTCATTTTTTCAATTTTACTGAGGCGATTTAAAGTCGACAGTTCCCTTTCAAAGAGCTTTAAGATAGCTTCAATTTCTTTGTGCTGATAGCGTATCATGATATCACCCTAACCCGCCTGAGGCGCAGAACCAAACAGGTTGGAATAACCATCTTTGTTCTAATTAACTGCTTAGATTGGTCAATAAATTGTCTAGTGATTTCGATACCGCAATGTTCCGGTAATGTCAACAGTGATGAAATTGGGGTTGTGTTCCGGCGGGATTTGGCAAGAATTAAGCGGCTTTTTTAATTTTGCGGCGGGGTAGGCTTTCTTTGATCAATTTGCCGAGTACCCGGATAGCGATTTCAATATCTTCATTGGCGGCCTGGGCGTAAGACAGCCGCAGAGTATTGTGGCCGCCGCCGTCGACGAAAAATGGCTGCCCGGTGACAAAGGCCACCTTGCGTTCGACTGCCCGGCGGAATAGCTCCGCGGCATCCATACTTGGGGGGAGGTAAACAAAAATAAAAAAGCCGCCCTGGGGTCGATTCCAGGAGACCTGGGCCGGAAAATACCGTTTTATTTGTTGCAGCATAAAATCGCGTTTGGCCCGGTAAAATGAGATGTTATCCCGAATCTGCTGGTCTAATAGCCCCTGCCGGATGAACTCCAGCAGGATGTGCTGGGCCGGTGTATTGGTCGCCGCATCGGCAAACTGTTTGGCCACCACCATCTGACGGATTGCCCCTTTCTGTGCACAGACCCAGCCCAAACGCATTCCGGGGACAAAGGTTTTGGACAAAGAGCGCAGGTGGATGACCCGGCCGTTTTTATCCAGCGATATTAGCGAGGGCAGGCGGCGGCCTTCAAATCGCAATTCGCCGTAAGGGTCATCTTCAAAAAGGATCAAATCGTATTCATACGCCAGCCGGATAAGCTGCCGGCGTCTTTTGAGACTGAGAGTAACCCCGGTGGGGTTCTGAAAATTGGGAATAACGTAGACGCCTTTGACACGCTCACCGGCGGCCTGCAATCGCTTAACTTTCTGCTTGAGGGCCGCGGTATTCAGGCCATGTCGATCCACCGGTACACCAACGATTTTGCCGCCCCGTGATCGCACCGCGCCGGGACCGCCAAAGTAGGTGGGCAGCCCGACAATTACCACATCGTCTCTGTCAATAAAAACCTGGGCTGCCAGATGCATGCCCTGGGCCGATCCATGGGTGATTATCAGATTGTCGGCTCCGGCTTTGGCAACCCCTTCGTTTCGCATCCGTTTGGCCAGCTTCAAACGCAGGTCCCGCAGACCTTCAGTTGAACCGTACTGGAGCACCTGCCCGCCGTTTTTGGCCATCAATTCGTCAAAGATCCGGCGAATATCATCAATCGGAAATTTAGCCTCATCGGGCCAGCCGCCGGCCAGGGAACGCACCTCCGGCCGGGCAACCAGGGCACAGATGTCGCGGATGGCAGACGGCTGGGCGCTCAAAGATTCACAACTATATAGACGGGACAGATGTTTTCTGCTCATTGCCAACCTCATTTTCAACAGGCTGCCGAAATTACAAGACGTCTACTTATGTAAATTCCAGGCGCAAACAACCCCGATACCGGCTTTAACCAGGGCTTCGGCGGTGGCGTTAACCGCATCGTGTTTGTCCAGATAGTTAAGCTGCATGGCTTCCATTAAACCCTGGGATATAACCGCTTCTTTGGGCATGAAGTAGTCTAATATATCACTGGGGTGTTGCCTCCCGCAGTCAACCTCCGGATCGCCACCTTCATGTTTGGCGGCAATGTTGGCGACATCCCCGGCCACTTCGATCAGCTCATCGCGCCGGTTATAGGGCTGGCAGACGATTGATTTCTGGGTTTCGGTAATGTGGTGCTCAAAGCGCACGACGTTTTCAAGGCCCAGCGATTGGCGGATCTGAGCGGCCTGCCGCAGGGTCCAGTTGTCGGCCGAATTGGACAGATTAAACCCGATCAATGATGTCGTGCCGTCATCGCGGGCAAACAGACGCGCTGCCATCAGCGTCCAAAAAATGGCCAGGGGATTGTCGTTGCCCATGAAAACTGAAATTTTAAATTCGTTGTCGACGCCCAGTTTGTGCAGCAGATAGGCGGCCAGGATGGTGCCGGAATTGATGTTTAACACCTGGCGCACGCCATAGTTGGTGTAATAGTGAAGATACTCATCCAACCATTTGTAGGGATGCTGATTGGGCTGTCCGATGCCGCCGAAATAGCCGGTAATGCATTCCGGGCCCCCGAGATGTATGTTGGAACCATCGGTGCCCTTGGTGTCCAGCGTTTCAACATAGCTGGCGCCGACGATCTGCATCGCTGCGGCCGTGGCCAGAATGTCGCCGTTGTCTTCGGTCTGCTCTTTCATGTTGCGCACCCGGATATAGCGGCAGGGCATCAATTCTTTATTTTCAATGGCTTTTCCGGCCTCGGCAATCAGCCATGGAAAATACTGCAGCGCACTGATTTCCAAGGTCACCGCATTATTGCGGTTGATTTTTGATCCGGCATCCCGATCACCTAAAACCCGATCGTAATAGTCGGGCATGGAAACAAAAGCTCCCTCATCGCGCTGTTCGGCCAGCCAATCGAGATCAGCGACGTAAGGGGAGTCGATTTGTTTTAAGCGGGTCATCAGGTTTTCGAATTTGCGTGCTTCGGCCGCCTTGCGGTTTATCGCCTGTGGGCCGCCGTATTTTTCGACGATTTCAAGAATCCGGCCGATGGTTTCATTGTTGGGATCGGTTAACAATGCATTGATTTCGTTCAAACGGTCTTCAGATATCTTTAATCGCTGTCTTAAGTCGTCCATGGGTTTACTCCTTAATTGCGTATGTCAGATTTCCTTGGATTCATCCAGGGGGTAGCCGTTATCGTTTTTTATTTCGGAAAAGACCAGAAATGTCTCCGTTTTACCAACGCCGGGCAGGGATGCGATCTGTTCCTTGACAAGGATGCCGAGTTCCTTGAGATTTTTGGCAACAACTTGAAGAATGTAGTCGAAACGACCGGTGACGTGATAACAGGTCATGATATTGGGGATCGATTTGACCGCTTGTTCAAAAGGTCGAATGGTTTGGGTGGAATGCTGTCCCAGCGAAACCGAGATCAGGGCCTGGACGTCCAATCCCAGCTTTTCCGGATTGACGATGGCTTTGAATCCGCTGAGGTAGCCGCGTTCTTCAAGCCGTCGAACTCGTTCCAGCATGGTCGACGGAGCGACCCCCAGTTGCCGGGCCAGGTCGGCGTTTTTTACTCTGGCGTCCTTTTGAAGGGCGCGCAATATTTTGCGATCTAGATTATCCATTGATGTCGAATAAAATACAATAATATATATTAATATACAAATTAAATTCGTTTGTCAAGCTATTATAACAAATTAAATTAGACAATATAGCTATATTATAAAATATTATCGCAATTTAAACTGCCAAATCATCCGGGGATGCCGGGATTACATTCTTGACATGCCAAATTATAATATCTAAAATTTGCAACCTGCCGGCGCTCCTGGCGGGCATTGGCATAATCGAGAGTATTCAATCAACCACTCGGGGTACTGTTCATCGATCCGGGGGCTGATTTTACCCTAACCAATTGTAATAACATGGAATATGAAAAAAATAAAAAAAACTACCAAACAGTTGTTGGCAGACGCCTTAACGGACCGCAGGGCAGCGCCTTTATATAACCGCAGGGCGCTGGATGAGCTCAGACAAAACTTTAACCAGTGGCGGCAGGAAAGCGTGCGGCCTGACGACCGGAAGAACTGGCAGACCGTCCCCCAAATGGTTCTGGGATCCAGCACCCCGCGGGATCTGCTTTACACCCCGTTGAACAACCCCGATTTCGACTACGCGGCCGATTTGGGCAATTCCGGCGAGCAGCCCTTCACCCGCGGCATTCATGCCAACATGTACCGGGGACGCGCGTTTACCCGGCGACAGCTGGCCGGATACGGCGGACCCGAGGACACCAATCAGCGCATCAAATTTCTGCTGGATCACGGTGCCACCGGAATCTCCATTATATTTGATTTACCCACTATCCAGATGTACGACTCGGATGATCCGGTTTCCACCGGCCAGGTGGGAATGTCCGGTGTCGCCATTGATTCCGTGGAAGACATGGATCTCTTATTTAAGGACATCGCGCTGGATGAAGTGACGGTGTCTCTGGTTTCGCACTATCCGTCCAATTCGGCCATTTTGTTTCCGATGTACCTGGCCCTGGCTAAACGGCGCGGAATTGCCTGGGACCGCTTGAAGGGCAGCATTCAAAACGACATTACGCTGGAGGAAGTGGTCCGCAGCGGGCCGGAGTATATTCCCCCGGAGGCCTGTTTTCGGATTCAGTGCGACAACATCGAGTTTATCCGGCAGCAGGTGCCGCTCTGGAACTTTATGACCGTCAATGGCTATAATTTACGCGAGTTTGGAACCTCTGCCGTTACCGAGATGGCTGTGGCGCTGGTCAATGCTGCAGAGACTCTGGATGCACTTCAGGCTCGCGGGCACGATCCTGCCTGGCTGGGTCAGCGCATGGCTTTTTTTTGGTCCATTGGAAACGATTTTTTTGAGGAGGTGGCCCGCATCCGGGCCGTGCGTCGGCTCTGGCACCGCATCATGACCTTTCGGTTTGGCGCCAAAGAATCGCGGGCGACATGGATGCGCTGCCATGTTCAAACCTCGGGTGTTTCCCTGACCCGTCAGGAGCCGATGAACAATGTAGTGCGGGCCGCCTACCATGCCCTGGCCGCGGTGCTGGGCGGGGTGCAGTCGTTGCATGTGGACTCTTTTGACGAGGCTTACTCGGTGCCCACCGAGGAAGCCGCTCTGCTGTCTTTGCGGACCCAGCAAATTCTCCAGGAAGAAACCGGTGTAACCCAGGTGGCGGATCCGCTGGGCGGCTCATTTTATGTGGAAACGCTCACCAACGAGATGGAACGGCGCATCCTTGACGAAATGGCAGAAATCGAAAGTATGGGCGGTTATGTGGCGGCCATTAAAAGCGGCTGGATTCATCGCAAAATATCAGATTATTTTCGCCGGGAACGCGAGCTTGTAGAAAGCGGCCGGACCCGGGTGGTGGCTGAAAATACCTATTTATCCCCCGGCAAGCTTCCTTCGATCAACGTTTTCCGCTATCCCCGGGGAGCAGCCGAAAGACAAAAGAAGCGCCTGGAAAAGCTCCGGCAAACCCGCGACAGGCACGAAGTCACCCAAGCGCTGAGCAACCTGGAAAAAGCCTGTCGTGAGGGCCGCAACATTCTGCCCCTGGCCGTGCAGTGTGCCGAGACCGGCTGCAGTGAAGGGGAAATGTTTGCAGTCTTTAAAAGCGCTTTTGGGCTCTGGAAACCACCTGTGTTGTGGTAAGTTTTTAAGCCGAAAAAACTGGCTTAAAAACTATTATTTACCTTAAAATTTTTGTGTTGAAGCTGCTCCACTAATTGATAATTGCTTGATGTAATTAACTAAGTTCTAAAATCAGATTAAAAAACGGAGAAAAAATGAACCGCAGGGTTAAAGTGCTTTTGGCCAAACTGGGTCTGGATGTCCACAATCGGGGCGTGATCACAGTGGCCATGGAACTGCGCGATAAGGGCATGGAAGTGATTTATCTGGGTAATTCGCTGCCCGATGAAATTATTGCCACCGCCGTTCAGGAGCAGGTGGATGTTATCGGCGTGAGCTCGCTGGGCGGGGCCCACTTGAGTCTGGGGAGTTTGCTGTTGCGCAAGGCCGAGGAAAAGGACCTAAAAGACGAATTTGTGTTTCTGATCGGCGGCGTATTTTCGCCCGAAGATGCCGAGGAACTTTTAAATATAGGATTTGACAGTGTTTTCCCGCCGGGTTCGACCCAGGATGCCATCGTTTCCAATTTGCACAAAGCGTTGGCGGATAAGAGGGGGGAGAAAATATTGAATATTGAAAAATGACAGTGATACAGGTGTCAGGTGTCAGGAAGGCTGGTCGATATATTGTCGTTTGGAACTTCATAAAGTAAAAAGCGAGTCACGCTGAAGACGTGATCTATAGACGGAAGAACCATAGAATATCGAAGCTGCCAGCGGTGGGCTTGTTCACCTCTGGCGAATTGGATGTTCATCAATTTCTTTTCCGAACAAATTGGCTGTCTCCGGTGGCTAACGACTAGACTGACACCTGAACACTGACACCTGAAACCTCAGAAATATTTGGGTATTTCATTAGCGATATGGTGACAAATTTAGGCACGATTAAAGGCCCAGCTAAGGAGGGTAGTATGCAACAATGGCCGCCGGTCTATGACGCGAGCTATCATCCAAATCCTGATCAGGATTACTGGTTTCCGGAAATTGAAACCATGGACCCGGAAAAACGGGAACAAACGATTATTTTGCCCAAGCTTCAGCAGCAGCTCGCCTATGCTTATGAGAATTCTGCGTTTTACCGTAAAAAATGGGATGCTGCCGGCGTGAACCCGAAAGACATCCGCTCCCTGGATGATTTTGAAGCCATACCGATCCTCAAAAAAGAAGAACTGCGCGAAGACCAAGCCGCGCATGTACCCTTTGGCAGCAATTTGTGTGTTTCCTACAACGAATTGGCCCGGGTGCATGGCACTTCCGGCACCACCGGTAACCCCACGGTATTCGGCGTCAGCAAAGGTGATATCCAGCGGATCGCCGAAACCCACGCCCGTGTCATGTGGGCCATGGGCATTCGGCCGGATGACATTGTTTTTATCGGTTCTTTTTTCAGCCTTTACTGGGGAAGTTGGGGCGCGTTGTTGGGTACCGAGCGTCTGGGGGCAACGGCACTTCCTTTTGGGGCCGGCGTTCCCGGACAGACCGACCGGGCCATTGAGTGGATGGCCAACGTGAAACCGACCGTTTTTTACGGAACACCTTCTTACAGCCTGTATATTGCCGAAAGGGCCAGAGAAAGAGGTTTTGATCCGGCCAGGGATTTTAACTTCCGGATCCTTTTTTTCTCCGGTGAGCCCGGCGCCGGAGTGCCCTCGACCCGCAAACGAATTGAAGAAACATACAACGCCGTCTGTCTGGACTCTGGATCCACCGGCGAAATGTCACCCTGGATGACGGATGGTGAATGTTCCCATCGCCAGGGAATGCACCTGTGGCAGGATGTGGTCTTTGCAGAACTCGTGGATCCGGTAACTCATAAACGGGTGCCATACGGAGAAGAAGGGGTGACGGTTTACACCCACCTGGAGCGCAATTCACAACCGATGATTCGTTTCTGGGCCGGCGATTTGAGTCGCTGGGTGAGTGATACCTGCTCCTGTGGCCGCACCTATCCTCGATTTCCCCAGGGTATATACGGCCGGGCCGATGATATGTTCATTGTCAGGGGTGAAAATGTCTACCCCAGCGCCATCGAAAATGTGATCCGGGGCATTGCAGGTTTTTCAGACGAGTTTCGGATTATCATTACGCGGGAAAAAACTATGGACGAACTCATCGTCCAGGCCGAGGCCATGGCCGATGTGCCGGCCGCTCAAATTCCAGTTCTGCAGAAAAAACTGGCCGAGCAGCTGCGGGCCAAAGGCCTGCGCACCATCGTGCAGATGATGGACACCGGGTCTTTGGAACGCACCGAATTCAAGGCCAAGCGCATCATCGACAAACGCGATCTTTACGACCGGATTACTGATAAGGATTAGGAAATAGAAAAGGTTCAGCGTTCAAGGGCTCACAGGTTCAGGGTTAGTAATGCAGTGATTACCGTCTCCCTGAACCTTGAACCCCGAACCTCGAACCCTTGCACTTTCGTCCTATTCATTTATCCAGGCTAACCCTAACCGGCACGCCCCTGGTAATACTGTCAAACACCGGGGAGAAGGTTGGACCCAGCTGCACCAGTTCTTCCAGCTGTTGCTGCGGTACATCTGCATCGATTTTAAAAAACATGCGAATTTCCTGATATCCCTTGCGAACGTCCTTCGATATCCCCAGAAAGCCGCGCAGATCGATGTCACCTTCCAATCTGGATTCCACTGATTTTAACACAATTCCCTTGGCCGCAGCATGAAAGACCAAAGATGTCGTAACGCAGGCGGCCAGTGCCGTGAGCAGGTATTCAACCGGGTTGGGTCCTTTGCCGGTGCCCAGCAGCAGCGGCGGTTCGTCCGCATCCAACTTAAAGGTTGCCTCATGTTTATGGTCTTTTTGAATGCCATAGAAGTCCTTGATGGTGGTGCGGTTATGACCGCCGTCGATCCATTGATTATTGGCGCGGAATTTAAACCTGGCAATTACCGGGCTATTTTTGACCGCATCGATCGTATTAAATAGTTCGTCGACATTGACACCGTTTCTGGTATGATTTTCTTCTTTCATCATGGTTTGTGCTTTCATTTTATCACCTCTATAAATTGAATTTTTTTATTTATGCCTGGGTGGCAGTTGCTATTCTATAGAGCAGTTATCGTGCCAATCACCAAAAAAATAATTTATAGTAATTATATTAAATAGTTAAATATGATCTGAATTTTTTAGAAAATCGCGAGATTTCGTGATTAACGAGATTTCGGTAGTGAGGGTCGCGAGATTTCGTAAATTGAGGAGGGAAGATCATGGGCTAGTTCCGCTTCAAGGGAACCTGAGCTGTCGGAGGGTCTATTGCTGCCGCTTAATTCCCAACGCTTTCATGCGGGAACTCATGGTGGATGGCGGCATTCCCAAAAGGCTTGCCGCGCCATTATTGCCTGCCACCCGCCAGCCTGTTGTCTTGAGGGCTTTAATTAAATTTTCGCGCTCCAGATTTAGCATCTCTTGAGCGGTGTGGATCTTCTTTGAGCTGTTCTCAGCCGGCTCACCGGATTCGGCTACCGGCTTTTCTGCTGTTTCGGGAAGCGCCCAACCCAGATTGAGCCGTCCGTTTTGACTGGTGATCGCAGCACGCTCGATAACATTTTGCAGCTCGCGGATGTTTCCTGGCCAGTCGTATGCTTTCAAGCAATTTATGTTTTCTTCGGTCAGTGGATCAATGGCGCGACCCATACGCCGGGCGAATTTATTGGCAAAGTAGGATGCCAATAGAATAATGTCATCACCCCGGTTACGGAGCGGGGGCACTTCGATGGGAAATACATTGAGCCGGTAGTAGAGATCTACCCGGAACGTTTCGTTATGAACGGCCTTGTCAAGATCGCGATTGGTCGCGGCCAGCACCCGGACATCCACATGGATGGTTTGTGAACTTCCGACCGGCTCAAACTCGCCTTCCTGGAGCACACGCAGCAGCTTTACCTGAAGATCATAGGGCAGCTCACCGATTTCATCCAAAAAAATTGTACCGCCGTCTGCCAGAAAAAAACGCCCATCTCGTTTTTTATTTGCTCCGGAAAATGCACCTTTTTCATGACCAAAGAACTCACTTTCCATAAGATTGGCGGGTATTGCAGCGCAGTTGACTTTTATGAGCGGTTTGTCCTGCCGCCGGCTGTTGTTGTGAATGGCATGGGCGATGAGTTCCTTGCCGGTGCCCGACTCGCCCAGGATCAGCACATTGGCATCGGTTTCGGCCACCTGGCCGACTTCCTGCAAGACCTGCTTCAAGGCGGTGCTGTTTCCGATAATTTCATCAACATTTTGCAATAATTTAAGTTCTTCTTTAAGATATTCCGCTTCAAATTTAAGGGCCCGTATCTTTTTTTCGGCTTCAAGCCGTTCGTTGACATTGCGCAGAATCAGCGTGTAGAAGGTCTCTTTCTGGTGTTCGAAACGGGACAGGGTCGCTTCGGCGGAAAATTCTTCGCCGTCTGATTTTCTGGCTTTAAGACCCCCCGGGATCCATAGATACTGCCGGTCTTTGGGAAGGGCGTCGAGTTGCGCGATTAGGTCTTCAAGTTTTTTACGGTCATCGAGGGTTAGAAATCGGGTAAAACCTTGCCCGATTATTTGGTCAGCGACTTCTCCCAGGATTTTTTCAGCCGCCGGATTCATCAGGATTATGTTGAAGTCCCGGTCGATCTCGATGATGGCATCCATGGCGCTGTCCACCAGCCGACCGAGTTTTTCTTCGCGATTTTTGACATCCGCCTCCGCCCGCAGCCGCTGCAGTTCCGCTGCTGCACGGGCGGCAAAAATTTGAAACAGGGCCAAACTGCGCGGTTCTTCCCGCATCGGACGGGTATCCAGAACCGCCAGGTGTCCCAGAATTTTGTCGTCAAGGTCGAGCAGCGGCACGCCCATGTAACTTACCGCCCCCATTGCCGGCAGATCCGGGTCTTGCGGGAACAGTTCAACGACATTTTCGGGGATATGGACCAGGCGGGTACCGTCAATGACAGGCTCGCAGGGAGTGCCTTTAATCTCGTACTCATAATCGTCCACCAGTCGGCCATCCAGCCAGAATGCCAGGGCTCGCAGCCGCCGCTCTTCCGCAAGGTATTCGGTGACCCAGGCGCCGTGGGTATGCAGGGCGTGACAGAGGTTTTTTACGAGGGCCGCAAAAAACTGCTCACCGGTTGCCTCCGCTGTACCCGCCAAAATGGTGCGCAGCGCGGCGTCCTCGTCCAGATCGCGCAAAGATGGGAGATTGTCGGGGGTCATAATTTTGATGTCAACAACGGATTAAAAGTCCAGGCTATTGGGCGTTCTGGGAAAAGGGATAACATCCCGGATATTGCTGATGCCGGAGACCAGCATCAGCAGGCGTTCAAACCCCAACCCGAAACCGCTGTGCGGCACGGTGCCGAATTTACGCGCTTCCAGATACCACCAGTAAGGCTCTTTTGCCATTCCGGTTGCTTCCATGCGCGCTTCCAGTATTTCCAGACGTTCTTCGCGCTGGCTGCCGCCGATGATTTCTCCGATATTGGGTACCAGAACATCCATGGCCGCCACCGTTTCATTGTCGTCATTCAGACGCATGTAAAACGGCTTGATGGTTTTGGGATAATCATAAACGATGACGGGTTTTTTAAAGTGCTCTTCGGTTAAAAACCGTTCGTGCTCGGTTTGCAGGTCTTTACCGAACCCGATTTCGTACTCAAATTTTTTGCTCGATTTTTGCAAAATTTCCATTGCTTCGCGATAAGGAAGACGGACGTAGTCTGAAGTTGCGGTATTTTCCAGGGTCGCCATCAGGCTTTTATCGACCCATTTGGCAAACAGCTCGAGATCTTCGGCACATTCTTCCATGACATAAGCGGTCAGATATTTGATCAGCGCTTCACCCAGATCCATATTGCCCTGCAGATCACAAAAGGCCATTTCAGGCTCGATCATCCAGAATTCGGCTGCATGCCGGCGGGTGTTTGAGTTTTCAGCTCTGAAGGTCGGCCCGAAGGTATAGACATCACCCAGGGCCAGGCAAAACATCTCAGCCGATAGTTGACCGGAAACCGTAAGATTGGCCTCTTTTGCGAAGAAATCCTGCAAATAATCCGTTTTGCCGTCCTTTCGCGGCAGGTTTTCAAGATCCAGCGCCGTCACTTTGAACAATTCACCGGCACCTTCACAATCCGAACCCGTCAATATCGGTGTTTGGACATAGCGAAAACCACGATCGCGGAAAAATTTGTGAACCGCATAGGCCATTTCAGATCGCATGCGGAAGGCGGCACCGTATTTGTTGGTTCTGGGCCTCAAGTGGGCAATGCTCCTCAAAAACTCGTCGGTATGACGCTTCTTCTGCAGCGGATAGTTATCCGGAGCCAGGCTGATGATGTCTACCTGAGCGGCTGAGATTTCCCATTCTTGGCCGCCGCCCCGGGATTCAACCAGCTCGCCACGCGCGGTTAGCGCCGATCCGGTGGTCAGCTTTTTTATCTCTTCATAGTTGGATAAGGATTCATCGGCAATCACCTGGATGTTTTTCAGACACGAACCATCATTGATTTCAAGAAATGAAAATGATTTTGAATCCCGGCGGGTTCGAATCCAGCCTTTTATCAGCACATCATCGACAGGGGTTTGTGAATTTAACAATTTCACTATTTTCGTTCGTTCCATGGATAAAAACCTTTGACATCCAATATTTTCTTTTCAGATACCCAAACCGTATATTAATCCCCTTACATCAATCAAGGCAAATCGATTGATGAATTCCGGCAATTGTCAGGTATAGGCTAAGTTCAACCAGAATCGTCGGACTTTTGTGGCTGATAAATGAGAGTTGGGAAGTATCGGATATTTGAAATTACATGAAGCTATAATAGAAACTGAAGCCCGGGTTTTGCTGCGTCTTTTGCGCCAGGTGCGTTAATCTAATGACT
>Ga0210062_1000054_pt1 | contig 30302 bp, 28 predicted proteins | sample Muzzi_CordA_D2_FD_185528 | JGI IMG/M metagenome (GOLD analysis project Ga0210062, IMG submission 185528) | Wetland microbial communities from San Francisco Bay, California, USA, that impact long-term carbon sequestration - Muzzi_CordA_D2 (SPAdes) | ecosystem: Environmental > Aquatic > Marine >...
TCCAAGTTACCATAGAGTAAACTGTGGGAGCGGCTTGCAGCCGCGAAATTAGATGATCGCGGCTGCAAGCCGCTCCCACGGCCCATACAACTTGCTCTTTCCAGATAACCGGAATATTTTATTACAAATTGCACAAGATTAACTTCCGAACGTCTAACATGTAATAATATTATTATTTCAGGATATTAGCAATAGAAATTTGTGCTGCTGCAGGATTGATTAATGATAGGAATTCCGGATAGTTTCGCTCATCGAGCTGGTTTTGAAGATCTTGGTGCAGGCATTTTTTAACATTTACGCAAATACTGTAAATTTGTCCGCGGGGCTAATTCAGTCCCGCGACGAGAATGCCGAAATCCAATGGCCGGCGGCATCATATCGAATCGATCTGCCCCATTGGATTTTCGTTTTCTAATCCAGTCACGTCCGGTGGGTCCACATGGATGGTAACACCCAGAACATTCGGAATACTGTCGAGGATTTGATTTTCGACCGCATCGGCGATCGCGTGACCCTGCCTGACGCTGATTGAACCATCGACGACAATATGCAAATCAACCTGAATGCTGGTGCTGATGTAACGGGTCCTGAGCTTATGGACTTCTTGAACGCCGGGATTGTTGCAGGCTATATTCGTAATCTTTCTTTGGATATCTTGGGGCGCTCCAGCATCCACCAGTTCACTGATGCCGGGCCAGATTATTTTCAGGGCGGCATGCATGATAAAAATTGAAACGACAACGGCGCCAACGTGATCCAGAAAAGACCAGGACGGGAAAATCAAGGCACCGCCGACTGCGACAAGAACCGGCAGGGAACTGATCGCGTCGCTGCGATGATGCCAGGCGTTGGCGGCCAGAGCCGGGCTCTTGACGCGCTTGCCAGCAAGGACCGTCCACCGGTAGAGGATCTCTTTGGTTAGAATTGAGATCATGGCGGCAAGCATCGCGATCCAACCCGGGGGAGATGAATCCTTTTCGTGCAGGGTTGAGATAGCATCCCAGCCGATGCCGATGCCGGCAGCCGCGAGCATGAGCCCGATAAAGACGGTCACAAGGGTTTCCAGACGTCGATGACCATAGGGATGGCTCTCATCAGGCGGCCGAGACCAGAAATGAGAGCCGGCAATCACGGCAACATCCGTGGTCGTATCGGTGAGGCTGTGGATGGCATCGGCGATCAGGGCCTGGCTTCGCCCGAAATAGCCGGCCGCAAACTTGATGCCCGTCAGGGTGATATTTATCAGAAGTCCAACCCAGGTTACTTTGCGAACATATGCTTCGCGCGAGGTTTTCGAATTGTTTTCGATTTTCTTCACCCGACTGGTTTCTTTTTGCCGCAAAAGTAGTATTAACTTCTAACGACCCAGATTTTGCACGAAAATACAAACCACTCAATCATCATCAGACAACAACTTGTGGATACGGCATCACCACGCGCCTGACTGCAGATGGTTTCGATTGCCTTATGAATATTTTTAGCATATAAGTTGTTATCCGTTTTAGCAAATACTTTCAAAATCGAAAAAACGAATTCCCTGAATCTGCCGAACAGTTGCAGCTTTGAATTGCCAACGAGAATCGAATGATTCGAATTATAAGTGCCCAAAAAGAAGATCATTATCAAAAGGCCCGCGATCTGTTTCGACAGTACGCCGACTCCCTCGATTTTGATTTGGAATTTCAAGGTTTCAGCGAGGAGTTAGCCACGCTTCCCGGAAAATATGCCACACCTGAAGGTTGCATCCTGCTGGCTGAGGATTCGGGGCAATTCGTCGGGTGTGTGGCCTTGCGTCCTCAGGAAGACAAAATCTGCGAGATGAAGAGACTGTTCGTTAGATCGGAGTATCGGGGGCGGGGTATCGGTCGAATGCTGGCCTGTTCGGTGATTGATAAGGCGCGTGAGATCGGGTATGAGAAAATGCGCCTGGATACTGTTGCGACCATGAAAGAAGCAAGGACGCTCTATTATTCACTTGAATTCCGCAACATTAAAGCCTATCGCTATAATCCCATCGATGATTCGAGTTACCTGGAGCTGGAACTTTAATTAATCCGTCCTGAAAGAGGAGAAAAGCCGATGCTGATATCATTGATCGTTGCCATGGCATCAAACCGGGTTATTGGTGACAAGGGAGAAATTCCTTGGAAAATCCCGGGTGAACAGAAAATGTTTAAAGAAATTACCATGGGCCATACCATGATTATGGGAAGAAAAACCTACGAGGCCATTGGCTGCGCTCTTCCCGGGAGAACCAACATCGTAATCACCCGCCAGGTTGATTATCAGGCCCCGGGTTGCCTGGTTGTGCATGATCTTGAAAGTGCCATCGAATCCTGCCCGTCTGATGAAAGTGAGGCCTTTATCATTGGCGGCGGGCAAATTTATAAAGAAACCATCGCTGCTGCCCACAGGATTTATCTAACGGTGCTGACGAGAGCGGTATCCGGCGACACCAAATTCCCCGAGTTTTCTGAATCCGACTTTAAAATTTTAAAATGCGACTACATCGATGCCGTGGAGCCCTACCACTTTTATATCTATGAGAGGATTGAAAGATGAGTGACAATACTGAATACGGCTGGAATCAAAAGATGCCGCTTTCTTTGCTGGAAAAAGTAAAGCAGGATCTTAAAACGGCCATGTTAAAAAAGGACCCGGAAGGCCGCAACGCTACGCGCCAGATCATGGCAGAGTTCCCGAAACTGACGGTTCCCCTGACCCTGGAAAGCGGTAAAAAGTCAACCCGGCCCAAAAAGCCGGCAGAAATTACCGACGATGATATCATCGGGATCATCAAGGGGCTCGTAAAATCAGAGCAAACGGTTTTGGAAGCAAAAAAAGAGACAACCTCAAAATACCTTGAAATTTTACAGGCCTACCTGCCCAAGATGGTGAGTGCAGATGAAATTGTGGCCTGGATCAGGGAAAATATTGATTTTTCTCAATACAAAAACAAAATGCAGGCCATGGGGAGCATCATGAAACACTTCGGAAAGACAGCGGACGGCAAGCAGGTTAATCAGATTTTACAAGAATGGCAGTAAATTCCGTGGCCGTAATCCATCAAAAAACCGTCTGTCTCATTGCGCCCCCCCCAAGACATTTCCCGCTCGCTCTGAACTTCATAATCGTTCCGGTTGAGCGAAGAAAGGCATATCATGGTAAACAAATCAGGAGATCGGCAAAGCTGGCGGAGGCCGTTTGTTTTTGTTATCTGCTTTTTTTTCCTGGCAGTCGTTGCAGCCGATCTGTCTGCCCAGCAAAGCCAGGAGGCGACCCCTTCCAAAAGCTGCCTGTGGGTGGTGGAAACTGCAACGAACCAGGTTTTTCTGCTGGGCTCGCTGCATGTTCTTAAAAGCAGCGCCTACCCGCTGGCAGCGGAGATCGATCGGGCCTATGCATTGAGTCGACGGCTTGTCTTCGAAACGGATTTGGAGGCCATGACGGATCCAGCCATCCAGGCCAAAATGATGGAATTAGGGGTTTATCCGGAAGGTCAGGACATTTTTCAGAATATTTCCGAGGGGACCAGAAATAGTCTTGAAAAAAAACTGAATGACCTGGGGTTGCCCCGGTCCAACTTTAGCCGTTTCAAACCCTGGCTTCTCGCGGTAACCTTGACTGCGCTGGAACTGCAGCGCTTGGGGTTTAATCCCCTGTACGGCATTGACCTTCATTTTTATACCAAAGCCAAGGCCGATGAAAAAGAGCTGGTCTACCTGGAATCGGTTGAGTATCAGCTGAACCTGTTGGGGAAAATGAATGCGCAGGATCAAATGTCGTTTTTGGAGCAGACCCTTAAAGATCTGGAAATTTCGGCCCAATTGGCCGACGATATGCTGACGGCCTGGCAAAATGGGGCTGCTGAAAAACTGTATACACTCTTATTTAAAAGTTTCGAAGATCATCCGGGAATTGAGGATCGCCTTCTGACGCGACGCAATAAACAATGGATTGCGCAGATTGAGAAGATGCTCAAAGAGCCCCAAAAAACGATGGTCATTGTTGGTGCCGGACACCTGATCGGCCCGGAAGGTCTCGTCGCACTCTTCAAGCAAAAAGGCTATAAGGTGAAGCAGAAGTGACGCGCCAAGCATAGCTTTGTTTGAATTCGACAAAAATGGTGAATACCATGGATATAAAGAATACGGCGACGCCGGTTCGCACCAGGCTGCACGAGATCATTTTCGAAGCAGATACGCCGGGAGGTAAATTATTTGATATACTGCTGATCCTGTCGATTGTCATCAGTGTCATCCTGGTCATGCTCGACAGTGTCAGTTCCATTCGACAATCATACGGTAAGCTGCTTTACGCAGGGGAATGGTTTTTTACCATCCTTTTTACGATTGAGTATACATTGCGGTTGTTCAGTGTCGGGCGCCCCTTTGCCTATGCCTCCAGTTTTTTCGGTCTGGTTGACTTGATGGCAATATTGCCGTCTTATCTGAGCCTCATTTTCCCAGGGACCCACTATTTATTGGTCATTCGTATCTTGCGGGTGTTGAGAATATTTCGTGTTTTGAAACTGGCGCAGTACTTAGGTGAAATCAACGTATTAAGCCGGGCGCTGCTTGCCAGTCGGCGTAAGGTTACCGTGTTTTTATTTGTCGTGCTGACCCTGGTGGTTATTTTTGGATCTTTGATGTATTTGATTGAGGATCCGGAGAATGGTTTTACCAGCATTCCGCGCAGCATATACTGGGCGATAGTTACCCTGACAACCGTCGGCTACGGTGATATATCGCCTCAGACCAGCCTCGGGCAGGCCATTTCCGCCGTAATTATGATTATCGGCTATGCAATTATTGCCGTGCCGACCGGAATCGTCGCGGCCGAACTGAACCAAGCCTACAAAAAAAGAGTCTCAACCCAGGCCTGCCAGCGGTGCAGCGCGGAGGGCCATGATCCTGATGCCAAGCATTGCAAGTATTGCGGGGCTGAACTTTAAGGTTAGTTGAGTTGACTGGGTTGATTAAGTTGATTGAATTGGATTGCAATCCTTTCTATATTCCATCTTTCCGACATCCACATTCATAATTCTGTCTCCTGTCATCTGATTACTGCCCTCTGGTTTTTGACCACTGGACAAACCGTTTCGAACAAGTTAAGATTGACCGACTCTGCTAAAACGGATAAACATGCTGTCTATTGAAAATAAATTGGTGTTGATCCGGAGGAATTAATTTGTCAGGACTGTTAAAGCAGTTTACAAAGACTTATGAATGCCGAATTAATTTTTGAAAAATCGAGAAAAACATAAAAAGTATGCGGTGCATAAATTAATTAATTCGCCGGATTTTCGATCAACCAATATACTTCAGTTTACCAGGAACAACTGACAACATTGGGAATCCTATTTTTCGCGGCGGATTAAGGTGGATTAATTAGATCGGAAAGGATAAATCATGATTTACATCGGAAAATTTCTGCATGCCACCAATCAACAAAGAACCCAAGAAGCAGACCGCCGGCATGGCGAATTCAATCTGATTATTGAAGCTGAAAATGAGCAAATGGCTATAGACAAGTTCAAAGAACGGATTATAGATTTCAGGGGCAAGACTGATTTATTTGAAGGAGATTGTTTTATCTACATGGTTCATTTTCTGGAATTAAATGAATTTCCCAAAGATCGCGCCCGGATGTTGTACTACAAATCCATCGCCGGAGATCCGGTCATGCCTTACATCAGTTGCTCGGCACCTTCCGGCGAAGCCGATGCCTGCAAGATTTTAAACTGGATGGAAAACAGACCGGAGCTCGACGGTCAGGATACCGATGTGTTTTTACATTTTGAAAGGCAGGGCGCTAATTGAAACTCCACCAATCACTCAACTCGTCCGCAGCCATCTATCTTTAAAACGCCGGAATATAACATTTGGCAAGTGCCCGATAAAGAATAACATTCATATATAAAGTCTTATCGTTTGTTTTACCCCGGGCTGCATCGATCCATCCTCAAGCTGTCTTCAAGCATGATTACCAAAGTCGGACCACGATATAGTGTCTCCTCAATTCTTCTAATTTAGATCAATCAAATATAGATTGGCGTCGTAAATTCCAAATTTTTCATGTTGAAGAAAAATCAAAATTTAAATCGACATTTTTTTCCTTGACAAGCCAATTAGAAATAAATACATAATTCCAATATATGAAATCATGTTTCATATATGGAACTTTTTAGGTCTGTGATTAACGTGCGAACCCGTTGGTTTGCGCCCAACGTGCCGGCAGCCGAATTGAGATCTTAAGACTGACTGCCGCAAAACCATATCTAGCTATGAAAGGAGGAGCACAATGAAGACTAAAGCTTTGATCGTTTTCCTCGGAGCACTGTTGCTGATGGCATGGGCAGTTTCGCCAAGTATGGCGTTGGAGTTAAAATTCGGCCATTATGCGGCCGAAACGCATCCGGGTCACAAGGCAACGCTGATGTTTGCAGAAGCCGTTAAAAAACGCACCAATGGTGCCATCACCGTCAAGATCTATCCGGCCAATGCGCTGGGATCTCCACCGGAAGTGCTGGAGCAAAACAAACTCGGTGCCATTGACATGAGCCTGCCGACTCAGGGGGCCCTGGATAAGTATGTGCGCGAGTTTTCCGTCGTCATGCTGCCGTTTGTCTATGACGATTACGAGCATTGCTGGCGGGTGCTGGATGGTCCGTTCTCGGATTGGGTGGCACCCAAGCTTGAATCTCAGAATCTCGTATTTCTCTCCAACTGGGAATGGGGTTTTCGCAATGTCACCAACAATGTCAGACCCGTGATGACACCCGGCGACATGAAAGGCCTTAAAATGCGCACACCCCCCGAATTGCAGCTCCAGGCAGCCATGGAGGCCTGTGGTGCCGTAGTCACCAAAATTGCCTTTCCCGAACTTTATAATGCCCTGAAACAGGGCGTTGTGGATGGACAGGAGAACCCACTGGCCGTTATTTACCACTTTAAAATCTATGAAGTCCAAAAATATCTGTCCCTTACCCGCCACGTCTACAATTCCATGGTGCATGTCATGAGTAAAAAGACATGGGACAAATTGACTCCCGAGCAGCAGAAAATTGTCAAAGAGGAGAGCAAACGGGCCGGCCAGTGGTTTCGCGATCGCATGGTGGAGGAAGAGGGTGAACTGATCCAGAAACTCAAGGACAAGGGCATGCAGATAACCCAACCGGATGTCGCAAAATTCCGCGACGCCATGCAGCCGGCCTACGAACGGATCGGCAAATACGCCGGTGAGGAAAACGTTGCCAAATTCCTCAAGATGGTCCAGGACGCCCGTTAAGGATTCGAAAACAACCGGCCGGAAGGAAGTCAGGTTATGCTGACGTTAGCGATATTCGCTGTGCTGGTGACGCTCATCTTCCTGGGGGTACCGATTGCCGTCGCCATGGGCCTGACAGCAGTCGGTGCCTTCTTTTTTCTGGGTGAGGCCTTTGTCCTGCCGATGCTGGCCCAGCGCATGTATTCGGCAACCACCGGCTTTACGCTGTTGGCAATACCCTTTTTCATTCTGGCCGGCAATCTGATGAACCGGGGCGGAATCACCCACCGGGTTTTTCGATTTGCCCAGGCCCTGGTCGGCCATTTGCAGGGCGGACTCGGGCATGTCAATGTCGTTTCGAGTATGATCTTCTCCGGCATGTCCGGCGCGGCGGTGGCCGACGCCGCCGGCCTGGGTCTCGTTGAATTGGAAGCCATGCAAAAAGCCGGATACGGCCGGCGATTCAGTGCCGCCATTACCGCGGCTTCCTCCACCATCGGTCCGGTGGTTCCCCCCAGTATTCCCTTTGTTATCTACGGCAGCATCACCGGCGAGTCGGTCGGCCGTCTTTTTCTGGCCGGATGTCTGCCGGGGGTGATGATGGGTCTGGCCATGATGATCGCTGTTTATTTCGTGTCCCAGCGGCGCAGATATCCCAAGGGCCCAAAAGCATCACTTCGCGAATTATTGATGAGCGGCAGAGACTCTTTTTTTGCGTTGTGCATGCCGGTGCTGATCATCGGCGGCATCCTGGGTGGCATTTTTACCCCCACGGAGGCGGCCGTGGTTGCCTCGCTTTACGCCCTGCTGCTGGGCCTTTTTGTATATCGCGAGATCACGCTCAAAGATTTGCCGAATATCCTGTGGGAAACGGTGATTCAAAGCGTCAAGGTCTTATTTATCATTGCCGCGGCGGGGTTTCTCGGCTGGCTGCTGATCCACCAGCAGATACCCCAGCAGGTCATCAGCGGCCTGACGTCGTTGAGCAGCGTCAGGTGGGTCCTTATTTTGATTATTATTGCCATTTTGCTCGTTTTAGGCTGTTTTTTGGAAGGCATTGCCGTGCTGGTTATTACGATACCGGTCTTTATGCCGCTCGTCCAGCAATTCGGCATCGACCCGATTCAATTCGGCGTAATTATGGTTCTGTGCTCGATGCTCGGGTTGTTGACGCCGCCGGTAGGGATGTCGCTCTACGCTGTGTCGAGTATCAGTGATGTCCCGGTCGGCAGCCTGGCAAAGGAACTTTGGCCCTACCTGCTTGGCATATTCGTCGTTTTGATGCTCATTGCTTATGTGCCGGTGTTTTCGCTGGGAATCCCCGACCTGTTGATGCCCCGTTAAGGCGAGTATTAATATGTTGCAATTCTTAATTAAATTAGACTGCTGGATAGAGCGAATCCTGCGCTGGTTCAGTATCGGGTGTATGGTCATGCTGGCGGTGGTTTTGACCGGCGTGGTTTTCGTGCGCTTTGTTCCGATAGCGAAATTAAGCTGGTCCGATGAAGTGATCGAGTGGGCCTTTGCCTGGATGGTCTTTATGGGCGCAGCCGCGCTCTGGCGCCGCAACGAGCATTTCTGTGTCGACGCGCTCGCATGCAAACTGGGACAACTGCGCGGCGGTATTCTCCACAGCCTGTTGGTCGGCTTGCTCTCGCTTTCCTTTTTTGTGATCTTTACCTATTACAGCTATCTGCTGACTATATCGGCCAATGATCGATCGCCTATATTGGAGTGGCCTCGGCCGCTGTGGTATGCCAGTATGCCCATAGCCGGGGTCATTATGACGGGATATTGCATCCAGAGCATCATTAAAATCGCTCTGGAAATCGTCGCACCGGGAAAGGTCGACGAGCAGCCGGAGCTTGATCGGAATGAATAATTAATCCTAAAAAAGAAAATACTGTTTTGAGCTCACTAGACAAAGTATTTACGGTTATCGAGACGGTGGTTTCACACCAGGGTACGGGGCTGAATTTTGCGGCGGTCGTCGCTGAAACCGGGCTGCCCAAATCCACGGTTCATCGCATCTTAAAATACCTTACGGGAGTCGGGTACCTGTCTTTCAGTCCGGATACCAAGATCTACCGCGGCACGCTCAAGCTGGCCGGCCTGGGCGCTGAAGTGATGGCCAATTTTGATTTGCGCAAACACATCCACCCCCAGCTTCTCAAACTGCATCGGGAATCCGAGCATACCTGCAATATGGGGGTAAAAAACGGCAATGACGGGATTTTCGTTGACAAGATCGAGTCACGGGATTTTGGTATCAAGCTTTTTTCCGAGGTCGGAAAAAGTTTTCCACTGCACTGTACGGCAATGGGCAAGGTCCTTTTGGCTTATGCCCAAACGCCGGAAATAGACGAAATTTTGTTCCAACCATTGACGGCCTACACCGATAAAACCATCACGGATCAACAGGTGCTGGTCAAAGAACTGGAAAAAGTAAAAATGAGCGGCTACGCGATTGACTGGGAAGAAATTACCCGCGGAATCATGTGCGTCGCCGCTCCGGTCTTCGGGGTTGCCGCCGAACTCGTCTGTGCCATCAGCGTGGCATTCCCCTCCTACATTTACACTGACCGGGGCATTGATACGGAAATAGAGGCCATCAAACGCCACGCAGAAGCCATCTCCGGCTCATTCAATCACGCTTAGCGCAAGCCGGTCGGGTCCTGCCGGGCAAGCGACGACAACGGATCCGAAATCACAATGTTGGATCCGGGCGGCAGCTGAAAATCAACGTATACCATGATTCTAACGGATTTGTCCGCCGCAGGCGGATCAAATGAAAACAGGAGGCCAAGATGATTCTCGACCAATTTAGCCTGACTGGAAAATGCGGGATCGTCACCGGTGCCGGCTCAGGTATCGGCAAGGCAATCGCCGCAGGTTTGGCCGAAGCCGGCGCAGATGTTGCAATCGCCGGCCGCAACCTGGAAAAACTCGAAAATGCCGCCGGGGAGCTATCCGGCCGCGGCGGTCGCCTGCTGCCGTTGACCGTCGACATGAAATACCAGGCAAGCATTCAATCCCTGGTAGACCGGACGGTTGCTGAATTCGGTAAAATCGATTTTTTGTTTAACAATGCCGGGACCATCCACCGGGAACCGTCCGAAGATCATTCCCAGCAAGCCTGGGAGGAGGTATTGCAGGTCAATCTGACCGGTCCGTTCCTTTTGGCTCAGGCTGTGGCCCGCGTGATGATATCCCAACAAATCAAGGGCAAGATCATCAACACCTCCTCGCTGATCGCCGTGTTCGGTGGCAAAACTGTCCCCTCCTATGCCGCCAGTAAAGGCGGGCTGACCCAGCTTACCAAGGCCCTGTGCAACGATCTGGGGCGACACGGAATCCGGGTGAACGCGATCGGGCCCGGCTGGGTCAGGACCGAGTTAACCCGGGCCTTGCAAAAAAACCAAGATCGGTATAACGAAATAATTGCACGGATTCCCCTCGGACGGTGGGCCGATCCGCAGGATCTGGCCGGAACCGCCGTCTTTTTGGCTTCCGCCGCTTCCGACTACATCACCGGCCAGGTTATTTTCATCGACGGCGGCTATCTGGCATCATGAGACCCTGGGCTGCATGCGATAACGACCCGGGCGTGATGGCCGGGCTTTTAATAATAGAATAAATGATTGAATGAATTGATCAAGGAGGAAAAAATGTCCGAAAAAAAATCCAAGTATTTTCAACGTATCCAGGATTTGCCGCTGGTAAATCTGACCGAAGAATCCCAGGCCAACCTGTTGCTGGGCAAAGGGGTCCTGGTGAGCTTCATCGAAAATCCACCGGGATGCGTGTTTCCGATACATGCCCATGAATCCGAACAGATCCTGATTGTCCTTGAAGGCGAGGAAGAACACGTCTGCGGTGATGAGACGTTTCACATGAAAGCCGGGGATGTCTGTGTCCACCCGGCCAATGTCCCGCATGGCGGGGAGACGAAAACCGGTTTTAAAGGCATCGATATATTTTGTCCGCCGCGGCCGGATCATGTGGATAAGCTTAAAGCCAAACTCAAAGAAATGGGCGAAGCGTAAGTGCCGATATTCAGGCAGGAAAGGATTTCTCATAATGGAGATAAGATATCCATCAAACCCAAATGATTTTCAAACCTATGATACCGACCGCATCCGCCGGGAGTTTCTGGTGCAGAACCTTTTTACCAAGGGCAAGATGGCGTTGATTTACAGCCACTTCGATCGTATGGTGATCGGCGGGGTCTGCCCGGTCACGCCGTTGCCGCTGCAAGCCGGTAAAGCGCTGGGGACCGATTATTTTTTGGAACGCCGGGAGATGGGAATTATCAATGTGGGCCCGCCGGGCAAGGTCACCGTCGACGGCCGGGATTTCGAACTCGACAAAACCGACGGCCTTTATATCGGCAAGAATTCAAAAGAGGTGCTGTTTGCCAGCCTTGACCCGCAACATCCGGCTCATTTTTATATGCTCAGCGGACCGGCTCATCAACCATACGCCACGCTAAAAGTCATCCGGGCCGAGGCTGAAACCGCCCGCCTGGGGACGCCGCAAGAAGCCAATGTCCGGGTGCTCTATAAATATATTCATCCCGCCGGCGTGCCGAGTTGCCAACTGGTGATGGGGATGACCGTTCTCGAATCCGGCAGTGTCTGGAACAGCATGCCCTGTCATACGCATGAAAGGCGGATGGAAGTCTATTTTTATTTCGATTTAACTCCCGATGCAATTCTGCTGCACTTAATGGGCAAACCGCAGGAAACCCGCCACATCGTCATGCGCAATGAAGAGGCGGTCATCTCTCCCAGTTGGTCGATCCACGCCGGTGCCGGCACCTCGAATTACGCATTCATCTGGGGCATGCTGGGTGACAACCAAACCTTTACGGACATGGACGCGGTGGACCTGGCCGGCTTCAGGTAAGAATGCTTTTCAGGGCGTCGACCCAAAAAAGGGCAAACTCGATTTTAACAAGGATATACCTTGCCGGACACAATTTGCCGAATGTCGTTAATTGGCGAATTTGCAAGGTATGATTAGCGGCAAGTCGTTATTTCATCTTGCTAACCCTAAACCAATGGAGGTGGAGGAAATGAAAAAAATAGTTACTATTTTGTTGACAGTGAGCATGTTGGCATTAGGTTTATCAGCTTTTGCGGCTGATAAGATGGTGATTAAATCAAGCGATGTGCACGGCGACGGCTACCCGACCGTGGAAGCCATCAAGTACATGGGAGAGTTGCTGGATAAGTGGACCAATGGCCGCCTGACCATTCAGGTGTACGGCTCCATGCAACTGGGCGGTGAGAAGGAAGCCTTGGAGCAGGTGCAGGTCGGCGCCCTGGAGATGACGCGCGTCAGTGTCGGGGTGGTGGGACCGATCGTGGATGAATTCAACGCATTCAACCTGCCCTTTGTTTTTCGCAGCTCCCAGCACATGTATGATGTCACCGACGGCGAGATCGGCACAGAGCTGTTGAACCAGCTGGAAAAAGGCGGTCTGATCGGACTCGGCTACATGGATGCCGGTTCAAGGTCCTTCTACAATAAAGTTCGTCCCATCACCAAGCCCGATGATCTCAAGGGTTTGAAGATCCGCGTGATGCAGAACCCGATTTTCGTGGAGATGGTCAATTCAATGGGCGGAAACGGCACCCCGGTTGCGTTCAACGAGCTTTATACGGCCATCCAAACCGGCGTCGTGGACGGTGCGGAAAACAACCCGCCCACCATTATCGAGCACAAACACTACGAGGTCACCAAGTACTACAGTCTGACCGAGCATCTAATGGTGCCGGAGATTTTCGTATTCTCCAAAAAGGTCTGGGACAAACTTTCCCCGATGGATCAGCAGTTGATTCGCAAAGCATCCGCTCTATGCGTCCTTAAGGAACGTGAGCTCTGGAAGGCCAAAGAAGAGAAGGCTTATGCCGAGCTCAAAGCAATCGGCTACAGCGTGAACGGAAATCTTGACAAGGAACCGTTTATCCAAGCGACGGAACCGGTCCGGGCCAAATTCGGCAGTAAATATTCCGCTCTGATCAAGCGGATTCAGGCCGTCAAATAGGATAAATCAGCAGCAGGAAAACAGTATGGGCCGGTGTGGTTTGCGGCCGATGATACCGGCCCGCTTGTTCCCGGAGATCGCTATGGCCAACGGTTACGTAAAATTGATGGACGGACTTTACTTTACCTGTGTATTCATTGCTTCGAGTGCGCTGACGATTATGAGTGTGATCATCGCCTGGGGCGTATTTACGCGCTACGTCCTGGGCTCCGGATCGTTTTGGCCGGAACCGATTTCGATATTTCTGGCTATCCAGCTTACGTTTTATGGTGCCGCGGCGTGCTATCGGGCCGACACGCATATTCGGCTGAGGATGCTGACGAACTTTCTTCCCCCGGCCCTGCACCCGTGGCAGGACAAATTGGTGGACCTGCTGATGGCCGGGATCTGTCTATTTATGGTCATCTGGGGCAGTAGCCTGGTAAAAACCACCTATTTTCAAGCGTATCCGGAGTTTCAATACATTCGAGTCGGTGTGGCCTATTCCGCAATTCCGATCGCCGGACTGATCACGTTATTGTTCGTGGTTGAAAAAGCATTCAACATCTCGTCTTCCAAAGTCGCAAAGGAGGGTTAAAGCCATTGGGTGGAACATACGGGCCGCTGATTTTGATTGGAAGCATGCTGCTGTTGGTGGTGCTCGGGGTGCCCATTGCCTATGCCATCGGGATCGCTTCGCTGATTACGGCGATGGTCATCGGGATTCCATTGGAAGCCATTTTGTTGAAGGTCTCCGACGGTGTCGACAACTTTTCACTGCTCGCCATTCCTTTCTTCGTGTTCGCCGGCGCGTTGATGGCCGAGGGCGGAATGGCCTGGCGGCTGGTCAATTTTGCCAATATTTTTGTCGGTTTTATCCGCGGTGGTCTGGCCATGGTCAACATCCTGGCGTCGATGTTTTTCGGCGGAATTTCCGGATCGTCGGTGGCCGATGTTTCCTCGATCGGCTCGATTCTGATCCCGATGATGAAAAAGGAGGGGTATGACGACGAATTTTCAGTCAACGTTACGATTACATCGGCAACCCAGGGTATTGTTATTCCGCCGAGCCACAACGCTGTGATCTATTCGTATGCAGCCGGCGGGGCGGTTTCCATCGCCCAGCTTTTTCTGGCAGGATTCATCCCGGGGGTGATGATCGGGCTGTCCCTGATGGTGCTGTCCTTTATCCTGGCCACCAAACACCACTATCCGAAAGGTAATATGGTGCCGATGCGGGAGGCCATCAAGATCTCAGGTCAGGCCTTTATGGGCCTGATAACCGTGATCATCATTGTGGGGGGAGTTATCGGCGGCATCTTTACCGCCACCGAATCGGCCTCGGTCGCGGTGATCTATGCCTTTCTCGTGACCCTGTTCGTGTATCGCGACTTCAAGTTGCGCCAACTCCCGCAGTTGTTTCATGGCGTGATCAAGACGGTGTGCATCGTGATGATTCTGATCGGCTTTGCGTCCGGGTTTGCTTACCTGATGGCCCTGATGCAGGTGCCGGCCAAGGCGACGCATTTCTTTCTTAACATATCAAACAACAAGTATGTCATCCTGGCTCTGATCAATATTATGCTGTTGATCCTGGGGACGATTATGGACATGGCGCCCCTGCTATTGATCTGCACACCGATCCTTTTGCCGGTGGTAACGTCTTTCGGAATTGACCCGGTTCATTTCGGCATCATCATGATGCTCAATCTGTCGATCGGGCTTGTCACCCCGCCGGTGGGCTCGACGCTCTTTGTCGGCTGCGCCATCGGCAACGTATCCATCGAACGGGTCTCCCGCAAACTGTGGCCGTTCTGGCTCTCCATGTTCATGATTCTGATGCTGGTGACGTATTTCCCTATATTTTCAATGTGGATCCCCAGGCTGGCGCGATAATAATTTTTCAAATCCGAAAACCTGGTCCTCCCTACGAGCCGGAAGCAGGGCCAGGTCATAGATAATCGGCTGTGCCATAGTCAAATTTGCTAATTGGTTTCAGGTTTCAGGTGTCAGCACAAGAATTCAACCCGATGGGTCAGAGTCGCTCATAAGAGGGACTTTCTTTCCCCAGTGCTGGATTTTAGATTTCCCCCCAATAAGTGCTCGAAGTTTAGGATTCGGTGATCACTGACACCTGAAACCTGACACCTGAAACCAGAACACGGCCGGATATGGTAATTTCCTCTTTAACCCCTCTCTCCGAGCTGTAGGCTCTACCCTCCGGCCTGTAGGCCCTACGGGCTGGAAGCGGAGCCGGAAGCCGGGGTGGACCAAAGCCGGGCCATCTGACCCCGGATCTTAACTGCAATAAAATCGCCATCTCCTAACCCGTTTTCTGGGGTAACGTAATGGTAAATTCGCACCCCGACCCTTTCAGATTTTTGACGGATATATTGCCCCTGTATTTTTTTACGATTCCGTAACTTACGGACAATCCCAGCCCCAGGTTGGCGTCATTGCCATGTTTGGTGGAATAGAAGGGCAGGAATATATTATCCGGGTTTTCATCTTCGATGCCGATGCCGTCATCTGTAAAAACAATGCAGGCAAATGGCCGGCCGTCCAAATTGACACTGGATGTTTGAATGCAGATCGCTCCCCCGCCGTCGGAGGCTTCGAAACTGTTTTTCAACAGGTTCAATATGACCTGTTTGATCTCGTTCATATTGGCATTCAGATGAATGGAATGCCCGGCCGGTGTGTATTCAATGCGAATTTTTTTATTTTTGGCGTTGAACCGGATCAGATTAATAATGCTGGCAATCAGGCCGTTTAGCTCAAACTCCTCGTTGACAATTTTGTTGCTGTCTGAAAATGAAATCAGATTGCTGACAATCTGCTTGATGTCGGTGAGTTCTTCTTCGATGTTGGCAATGGTTTCATACATTTTTTCCTTGTCGATATGAAATTTCATAAAATTTAAGTGATTGTAAATGATCTCAAGCGGATTGTTGATTTCATGCGCCACTCCGGCGGCCAGGATTCCGACCGAGGCCAGTTTTTCGGAGAGAATCACCTGCTGACGCAGCCTTTCCTGCTTGGAGACGTCTTCGATGATGGTAATATTGCCGATCAGAAAAGCGCCGTCGTAGATGGGCAGAATTTTGATGTTCGTAATGGTTTTATTGGCATTGACGACCAGCGGCACATTGTAAAAGGTCTTCTCCTTTTTTTCTGAAAAGGCGAATTTGATCATTTCCAGTGCGTTTTCACTGCCTTCCGAAAACAAGTCATCCAGGAACCGGTTCCGATAGACCGCGTTTTCAAGGTTAAAGTAGGTCTTGCCGTGGTCGTTGATCAATTTGATCTTATTTTCGTTGTCCGAAACAATCAGATTGATCGGTAGTTTTTGCAGGATGGCTTCGTTGTATCGCAGGAGTTGAGTAAAATCCTGATAGCTTTCAATGTCGTCGCTGCCGGAAATTTGGGTATAGCACAATTTGATCAGGTTGATTTTATCGATGTTGTTCACCGAATCGGTTAAAATAATTTCGCCGTTTCGCAGAATGGTGACCTTATCGGCCAGGCCGTATATATCATCGATGCTGTGCGTGATGCAGAGAATGGAGGTCCCGGTTTTCTTCAATGCGCTTAATATATCGAGAATTTTTTCCAGATGCACTGCCGCCAGCTTTTCAAGCACGGCGTCGAGGATTAGAAGATCCGGTTTGCGGTACACGCTTCTGAGAATGTGGATGACCATCCGGTCGGATAGCGGCAAATTGTTTATGATGGCTGCCGGATCGATATCGAAACCGTAGCCGGACAGCAGTGCGCCGGCTTCTTCCTGAATCAACCGTCTCTTTTTGCTTAAGGGAAAAAGACGGTAGACTTTATCCGGGATGAGCAGGTTTTCAGTAACCGAGAAGTAATTGATGAGTTGAATTTCCTGGGAAGCCATCTCAATGTTCAACTTGCGCGCTTTGCGCAGGGTGAAGTGGGGATAGTTTTCGCTTTTAAATAAAAGCACACCCGAGGCGGGCTTGAGGACGCCGCTGATGATCATCCCCAAAGTCGACTTGCCCGATCCGTGATCGCCCACGACGGCGTGAAATTCAGACCGGTGAAGATCCAGGCTGATGTTCTTCAGAACCTGAATATTATCCCGGCTGAAATTGATATTCTTCAGCCTTAATAGGGGCAGCGGACCGGCGGGCTGGGATCGACTACCCTGTTCCTGTAAGCGAAATTCCATACTTCTTTAACTTGTTATACAAGGTTTTTCTGCTGATTTCCAATAATCTGGCGGCTTTGCGCTTATTATAATCGGATTGCTTCAGCATCTTTATGATCAGCATTTTTTCGGTTTCTTCCATGATGTTGTACTCGCTTTTTTCTTTCTGCATATCGATAAATGCAGCCGGCAAATCTTCCATTCGAATGTCGCCCGACGTGGCCATGGTGGCCGCGTAATTAATGGTATTTTTGAGCTCCCTGATATTGCCGGGCCAGTGATATTGGCTGAAGCGCTGCAGCACGTCATCGGACACCCGCTTGACCATTTTGGAATTGTTGTTTGAAAATGAGCTGAGAAAATGGTTCACCAGAACGGGAATATCATCCATGCGCTCCTTGAGCGGGGGGATGTGCAGGGTCGCCGCATTGATGCGATAGTAGAGATCTTCTCTAAACCGCCCCTGCGCGATAAGTCCGAGAATATCCTTATTGGTGGAAGCAATAAAGCGCACGTCGATGGTAATGCTTTTATTGCCGCCGATTCGTCTGATCTCGTTGTTTTGAAGGGTTCGCAGTATTTTGGCCTGGGTTGAAGGCGCCATGTCGCCGATTTCATCCAGATGCAGGGTGCCCCCGTCGGCCTTTTCAAATATGCCGATAAAGGCCGCATCCGCGCCGGTATAGGCGCCCTTCTCATGGCCGAACAACTCGTTGTCGAGCAGCGTTTCGGGAAATGCCGCACAGTTGATGCTGCTGATTTGATAGGCGCTGCGTTTGGAATTGTTGTGGATGAAATTCGCCAGCAACTCCTTGCCGGTCCCGTTTTCGCCGATGATCAGAATCGGTATATCGGTCTCCGCCAGCCGTTTCGCCTTATTGCACACATCGATCATTTTGCGGCTGTGCGTGATGATGCGATCCGTTAGGGCAACGATTCTGTTTTTTAAGCGCTGATTTTCACTTTTAAGATTCGCCACCCGCAGGGCGTTCTCGACGATTTTCAAAATATTGTTGAAATCCAACGGCTTCTGGACGTAATCAAAGGCACCGAGTTTGACCGATTTGACGGCGGTTTCAATGGAGCCGTAGCCGGTAATCATGATGACGGGCAGTTTACTATTGCGGGACAACAGTCGCTCCAAGACGTCGACGCCATCTTCCTTGCCGAGTACAATATCCAAAAGAACAACTCCCACCGGGTGTTGCGACAATATGTCAAAGGCCTTGGCGCTGTTTTCGGCATAATGGCTGCGGTATCCGAGTTGATCAAAATTCTGGGCCAGACTTTTACAGAGTTTGATGTTGTCATCGATGATCAGAACGCTCGCTGCCATGGTGATCACTCCTTACACGCATTTACACAATGTGTGTAACATTTACACAATCTTCGGTCTCAAGTCAACATCATAAAACTCCCATTTTCAGCTGCAGCGCTGCCGTGAGGATGATCGTTTCGGATGCGCGGGCCCATCGATTTGCATATTCGGTCCTATCATTGATCGGTTATAATATCAGACGATTATAGTATCACTCGCTGATCGGGTATCATCCAGCCGCTTCATATGGGATCCTACCCGATGTTTGCAAAACGCCTCAAAACCGCGAACCTGGCATGTGGATTGCTATCAGGATACTATAACCGCGGTGATGCGAGAAACGTGCCGGTTGCGGGCTGGTTCCCGGATCGACCCAACATAACGCCTAAACTTTGTCCTACCTTTCCATGCAAGGATGATCGATCCGATGGATTCGGAAAACGTCGCCATCTTTTGACAGCTGGAATTTCTAATCTTTAATCTCTGTTTGAAAATGGATCCAGAAGCAGCAGTGATGCGCGCAGTGGATTTTCAAACAGCACCCAAAAAGGGAAAAGGAGGTAAATATGAGAGCGCTTTTTAAAACCATGTCGGTGATCGTAGCGGTATTGGTGGTCTGTTCGTTTGCGGCCGTAAACGCGGGCGCGGCCGACAAGAAGATTGTCGTGGGGTTTTCTCAGATCGGCGCGGAAAGCGCCTGGCGGGTGGCCAACACGGAATCGATTATTTCCGAGGCCAAAAAATATCCCAATATCGAGCTCAAATTTTCCGACGCCCAGCAAAAGCAGGAAAATCAAATCAAGGCCATCCGGTCATTCATCGCCCAGGGAGTTGACGTGATCGCGTTTTCGCCGGTCGTGGAGACGGGCTGGACACCGGTGCTCAAGGAAGCCAAAAGGGCCGGAATTCCGGTCATTCTCAGCGACCGGGCCGTGGATACCGACGACGATTCGCTCTGGGTAACCTTTATGGGCTCTGATTTCGTGGAAGAAGGCCGCCGGGCCGCCAAATGGCTGGTCGAAAACTACGAGCGGTTGAAGGAACCCGGCAAATCGATGGATGTGGTGAATATCGTTGAATTGCAGGGCACCGTGGGGTCTGCTCCGGCCATCGACCGCAAAGTCGGTTTTGAGGAAGTCATCGAAAAATATCCGAATTTTAAAATCATCAAATCCCAGAGCGGTGATTTCACCCGGTCAAAGGGCAAAGAGGTGATGGAGGCTTTTCTGAAAGCCGAGGGCAAGAAAATCGATGTGCTCTTCGGACACAACGACGACATGGCCATCGGCGCCATCCAGGCCATCGAGGAATTCGGACTGAAACCGGGCACGGACATCATCATTGTGTCCATCGATGCCGTGCGGGGCGCCTTTGAGGCGATGCTGGAAGGCAAACTGAACTGCACCGTGGAGTGCAGCCCGCTGCTGGGACCGCAGCTGTTTCAGGCCGTCAATGATCTGATGGCCGGCAAAACGCTTCCCCGGCGAATTGTAACAATCGAAGGGGTCTTTCCCCAGGAAATCGCGGCCGAGACCCTTCCGACCCGAAAATATTAAACGATACCTAAATTGTCGATTTTCAGGTAGTTGCACCCATTCCGGGCGGGCGTAAAGCCCGCCCCTACAGCACTCTGCTCAATCTGTTAGGTAGGGGCACGGTTTATCCTCGCCCGCAAAGCACTCCCCGGGTGTGCACGCTTGGCGCCGGAAATGCAAGTTGACGGTGCCGCATTTAAACCGGGGGCTGAAAACAGGCGTGTGAAAGGCATTCGTGAAATGGCGGGATCCGATGCGATCGTTACCATTCAGGGCTTGAGTAAGGGGTTTCCCGGCGTACAGGCCCTCTCCAACGTCGATTTTACCCTCAGGCGGGGCGAAATCCATGGTTTGATGGGGGAAAACGGAGCCGGCAAGTCCACCCTCATTAAGGTGTTGACCGGACTCTACGGCAAGGACGCAGGCGACATATCGTTCGACGGCCGGCCATTGGTATTGAATTCTCCTGAGGATGCTCCAAAATTAGGTATCAGCACGGTGTATCAGGAGATCAATCTGATTCCGGCGCTGTCGGTGGCCGAGAACATCTACATCGGACGGGAGCCCAAGCGTTTCGGCGGCATCAACTGGAAAGTTATTTACGACCGCGCCCATTCCGCTATCAAGAAGCTTGATCTGGATATCGATGTCACCCTGCCGGTATCATTCTATTCCGTGGCGGTCCAGCAGCTGGTGGCCATTATCCGGGCGCTGGATATCTCAGCCAAGGTTCTTATTCTGGACGAACCGACCTCCAGCCTGGACAGCGCCGAGGTGGAACAGCTCTTTTCTGTTCTGCGCAAGCTCAAAAACGACGGGATGGCGATTATTTTCATCACCCATTTTATCGACCAGGCCTATGAGATCTCGGATCGGATAACGGTGTTAAGAAACGGCAAGCGGGTGGGCGAGTATGAGACCCAACAACTGCCCCGCATCGAATTGATCGCCAAGATGCTGGGTCGGGATGTATCGGAGTTCGAGGGCAATCATGACGCCGGCGACAACGGCAAACCGGCCCGCGCCAAAGAGATCTTCTATCAGATCCGCGACATGGAGCGCAAGGGATCTGTAGCGGCGTTTGATCTTGATATCTGCAAAGGCGAGGTGCTGGGGCTGGCCGGTCTGCTGGGGTCGGGCCGGACGGAGATCGCGCGCCTGCTGTTCGGTATCGATCGGCCCAATAAGGGGAAAACAACCTTAAACGGGCGCGAAGTGTCCATCACTTCGCCGCGCAAAGCCATTGCCCATTATTTCGGCTTTTGCCCTGAAGACCGCAAAACCGAAGGACTTGTTTCCGATCTTACCGTACGGGAAAACATTATCCTTGCCATTCAGGCCCGAAGCGGTATATTCAAAACCATCTCCCGCAAAAAACAGGATGAAATCGTCGCCAAATATATTCGCGTCCTGGACATAAAAACACCGGGTTCGGAACAGATCCTCGACAATTTAAGCGGCGGCAATCAGCAGAAAGTCATCATCGCCCGGTGGCTTGCTTCCCAGCCGGAATTTCTGATTCTGGATGAGCCCACGCGCGGAATCGATGTGGGGGCCAAGGCCGAAATCGAAAAATTAATTGTTACCCTCAGCAAAGAAGAGGGGATGGCCATTTTATTTATTTCATCGGAGCTTGAAGAGGTGGTTCGGTGCTGTGACCGGGTGGCGGTTTTGCGGGACAGAAAAAAGTTGACCGAGCTGACGGGGGACCAGATTGAAGACAAAGCCATTATGCACATTATAGCCAATGAGGATGTTGTATGAGCACGCAGCGGATCAAAAACGACAGTTTCCATAAGCTGCTGTGGCCCCTGATGGCTTTGGCAATCATTCTGCTTTTCAACATGCTGTTTACCCCGGGCTTTTTCCACATGGAGATCAAGGACGGGCATCTTTTCGGCAGCCTGGTGGATATCGTCAACCGGGGGGCGCCCGTCATGCTGCTGTCCATCGGTATGACCCTGGTGTTCGCCACCGGCGGCATCGACCTGTCGGTGGGTGCGGTCATGGCCATTGCCGGGGCTTTGGCCGCCACCATGATCCGTCCGGATTATGTGAAAGGGGTTTTGGAATACGGGGAGCTGCGCCCGCTGTTGATCGTGGTTTCCATCCCTCTGATTTTATCGATTGCCGCTGGGCTGTGGAACGGCATTCTGGTGGCCTTTGTGGGAATCCAACCGATTATCGCAACCCTCATCCTGATGGTGGCCGGCCGGGGCATCGCCCAGCTCATTACCCAGGGGCAGATTGTGGTCTTCATTCATGAACCGTTCCAAACCATTGGCAGCGGGTTTTTCCTGGGTCTTCCTTTTCCCATCTCGATTGCCATATTTATGGCCGCCGCTACCTACCTGGTTACCCGCAAAACGGCCCTGGGCATGTTCATCGAGGCTGTGGGCGCCAATCCGGTGGCCAGCCGTTACATCGGGGTTAAAGAAAAGCAGATCAAAGTGGCGGTATATATGTTTTCCGGATTGTGTTCCGGCATTGCCGGTCTGATCACCTGCGCCGACATCAGGGCCGCCGACGCCAACAACGCCGGCCTGTTCCTGGAACTGGACGCCATTGCAGCGGTCATTATCGGCGGCACCATGTGGGGGGGACGGTTCACCCTGGCCGGCTCCATAATCGGTACGTTGATCATTCAGGGACTGACCACAACCATCCTCACCATCGGCATTGCCCCGGAGATTACCCTGGTGTTCAAGGCAGTCGTCATTATCTGTGTGGCCTTGATTCAGTCGCCAGAGTTCAGGAATACCGTCATGACCCGGTTTGCGGGGCTAAAGGTAAAGCGAACATGAAGCTTATATTGAATCAGAAAAATATTCCGATTCTGGCCACCATTGCCGTATTCTTTCTAATCTATACGGCCGGATCCGTTATGTACAACGGCTTCTTTTCTTTGCGGGTCTTCACCAACCTGTTTATCGATAACGCCTTTGTGGGAGTCATCGCCATCGGTATGACCTTTGTGATCCTTTCAGGCGGCATCGATCTTTCCGTGGGTTCGGTGATCGCGTTTGTGGGGGTGCTGTCGGCCAAGCTGATTCACGTCTATCATATCCATCCAATATTGGTCATTCTGATAGCACTTGCCTTCGGCGCCCTTTTCGGCTTTACCATGGGATGTTTAATCCACTTCTTTGCCCTGCCGCCCTTTCTGGTAACCCTGGTGGGCCTGTTTCTGGCCCGGGGACTCGCATTTCTCATCAGCCTCAATGCCATTCCCATCAAGCATCCATTTTTGGAGCGGGTGGTGGATTTCGGCATCCCCCTGGGATTCAGGGCCTGGCTTCCGGCTACCGGGATCATTTTTATCGTCGTGGTGCTGATCGGAAGCTATCTCTCTCACTTTACCAGGTTCGGACGCAATGCGTACGCCATCGGCGGCAGTGAGCAGTCGGCGATTCTGATGGGACTTCCGGTGGGCAGGACCAAAATTCTGATTTATACCCTTAACGGCACGCTCGCTGCTTTGGCGGGAATTGTCTATTCGCTGTATACGCTTTCAGGCTATCCGCTGGCCTGCGTGGGGCTGGAACTGGACGTCATCGCGGCGGTGGTTATCGGCGGCACGCTGCTTACCGGAGGCACGGGCTACGTGGAGGGAACACTGATCGGGGTATTAATCCTGGGACTGATCCAGACCTTTATCACGTTCCAGGGGACTCTAAGCTCCTGGTGGACGAAGATTGCCATCGGGGTGCTGTTGTTCATTTTCATACTGTTGCAGCGCTACCTTTCGGCAACATCCATCACCACCAAAAACCGCTCCGCAAAAACAGAACCCGAAATGCACATGCAGGCGGCTTGAGCCGCCCGCGGTATACAGGGTAACGCTGCTCGTCTTCATCCGTTTGGGGAGGATTTATGCTCTCTAATTAACTCTGCATTTTAGATCACTTCAGGCATTCCTTAATTAAGTTAAACCTTTAATTGGGATCTGAGAAAGGAGGCGCACAATGGCAAAACGAACCATAATTATTTTACTGGGATTATTGCTGATTTTCGGTACGGTGATGACGGGCATGGGTGTTGCTGAAGCCCAAGCCGCCGGCAAACACTTTGAAGGCATCCGGATTGTATTTTTCCCCGGCGGCAGTGAAGGGGGGCCCTTTGCGTCGGTGGTTTACCGCGGCGCCAAAGCCGCGGAAGAAGACCTCGGCTGCAAGGTGGATTATGTCTGGTCGGGATGGCTGCCCGATAAAATGGTGGCGCAGTTCAAAGATGCGATCGCCAGAAGGCCGGACGGCATCGCCATCATGGGACACCCCGGAGTGGCTGCCTACGCGCCGCTGGTGGACGAGGCGCTTTCCAAGGGTATTATTGTGACCAGCCAGAACACCACGCTGCCTGCTATCGAAGATAAATACAAGGCCCGGGGCTTTGGATACGTCGGGCAGGAACTCTATCCTTCCGGAGTAATGCTGGCCAAAGGTGCGGCGCAAAGAGCCGGTCTGAAAAAAGGCGACCGGGCCATGGTCTGGGGGCTGCTGGGGCAGGAAACCCGGGGACTGCGGACCAAAGGCTGCATTGATGCGCTCAAGGAAATGGGGGTTACGGTCGACTACATCGAAATCTCAGATGCCGTTAACAGTGATGCGTCGCTGGGCACTCCGGTAGTTGCCAGCTATATCGCCACCCATCCGGATGTAAAACTGATCATCACGGACCACGGGGCCTTGACCGCCACGCTGGGCACTTATCTGAATGCCGCCCGCAAGAAGCCGGGCGAAATATACACCGCCGGCTTTGATTTGAGTGCGGCCACCGCTACGGCCATCGAGGAAGGCTGGGTGGGCTGTGTTCTCGATCAACAACCCTGGCTGCAGGGGTATCTGCCGATCCTGCAGATCTGCCTGGCCAAAAAATACGGCTTTGCCGGTCTGCATATCGATACGGGCGCTGCCATCATCGATAAGACGAACATCGGCTTTGTTGCGCCGCTGGCGGAAAAGGGCATCCGCTAATAGGAGACACGATGGCCGCTGCGAATTCCGATCATCCGTTGTTGTCCATGTCCAACATTGCCAAATCCTTTGGCGAGGTGAAGGTGCTGGCCGATGTCGATTTTGCGGTCGGCGCCAATGAAATCGTCGGCCTGGTGGGAGACAACGGCGCCGGCAAATCCACCTTGATCAAAATCATCACCGGTGTGCATCCACCCACAACCGGCGAGATCTACTTCAAAGGCGAGAAAATCACCCGGCATTCGGTCAAGCGCTCTCGCCAACTGGGTATTGAAACGGTCTATCAGGAAAGGGCGCTGGCCGATCAGCAGGCCCTCTGGCGCAATGTATTTGCCGGCCGGGAGCTGACCTATAAATTCGGGTTCCTTAAAGTCAAACAGCAAAAAGCCGAAACCGACCGCCTGATCCGGGAGCATATGGGCTTTACCTCTAAGGCCATTGCCACGGATTCCATGGTTTTATCCCTGTCCGGCGGCGAGAAGCAGGGGATTGCCATCGGCCGGGCCCTTTACTTTGAAGCGGATTTAATCATTCTCGATGAGCCGACCATGGGCCTTTCCCTCTCCGAGACCCGTAAAGTTCTTGATTTTGTGCGCAACATCAAAGAGCAGGGAAAATCGGCCATCTTTATCAGCCACAATATTTACTATGTGTATCCGGTGGCCGACCGATTCGTTATTCTGGATCGCGGCAGCGTGGCCGGAGAATTTTTGAAAAAAGACATCTCGCAGGAAGACCTTGTTGAAAAGATGGTTCAGCTGGCACGCACGGGGAAATTGAGTCCCAACGTGGAATTGAATATTGAAGAATGAAGATTTGTGGTATCGCTTCGCTCTGTCTTTTTCATTAAATTCGATCGTTTCACCCTTCTATGAGGCGTCAGTAAAAATCGAATTCTGAACACTGATTGTGCGAGGATATCCCTTTGAAAACAGCTACGATGCGACAGGCAAGACTGGAGCTGAGTATTGCCGCCGTTATGGTGGGAATCTATTTGCTGTTTATTGTCGGCAATCCCACCGTGTTTACGCGATTTGATATCTACTACTCCTTTATGTCGACCATTCCGTTTTTCGGAATTATGGCCCTGGCCATGACGCCGGTGGTGACCCTGGGTGAGATGGATCTCTCCTTTCCCTCCGTGCTGGCCCTGTCCGCCCTGGTTTTCGGCAAAGTCTTTATGGTGACGGGAAACATCTGGCTGGCTGTGCTGGTGTGCCTGTCCATCGGTCTGCTGGCCGGGGCCTTGAACGCAGTTCTGGTCGTTCGCGTGGGGATACCCTCCCTGGTGGCCACCATCGGAACCATGTTCTTTTTCCGCGGCATGGTCAACGTCATCGCCCAGGGGAAGGGAATTCCGCTGGTCGCAGCCAAAACGACCCTGGTTTACACCCTGGCGGTCGGACGAATCGGCGGCGTTATTCCGGCTCAGGCGATATGGATGCTGGTGCTGGGTATCGCCTTCTGGCTGTTGATGAATCGTCACCGGTTCGGCTCCCACATTCTGTTTGTCGGCGACAATATGGACAGCTCCCGCATGATGGGCATCAGCGTTGAACGGGTTAAAACGATTGTCTTTATGCAGATGGGTTTTTTTGCGGCGTTTGCCGGGATATTGTCCACACTTGAAGTCACTTACTTCTGGCCGAGCCAGGGCCAGGGGTATCTGCTGACCACCCTGGCGGCCGTATTCATCGGGGGCACCTCCGTCTTCGGCGGCATGGGCACCATTTTCGGGACCTTTGCCGGGGCCATCATCATCGGTTCACTGGAAGCCGGCATCATTGCCATCGGCCTGACCGGCTTCTGGATTCAGCTGATTTACGGTTTGATTATCATCGTATCCGTTTCGATTTACGCAATCCTATTAAGGCGGAAAGCATAAAATCTTCAATCTTCAATTCATTCACGCCTTTCGGGCGTGGATGCTGCTAAACTAACCGTTAGCCAAGGAGGTGTAAAGATGAACCAAAGGAAATGGATCCTAATCGGTTTGTGTGCGGTCCTGGTTATCGTTGGCACCTTGGGCCTGGTACCCGAGGGCAATGCCAAGGAAAGCCTGTCTTTCTGGAACATGCCGTTCGTAACTCAGGAGGTATCGCCGGAGTACGTCGCCAATTGGGAAAAGGATGTTCAGATGGCCTTGCCCGATTATAATGTCGACAAGTTTTACGGCCCCGGAAAGTACAAAGATCAGCGTGATAAATTTTTGCTGCAGGCCAAAAGCGCAACCCCCGATGTCATCGAAGGCCTTTTGGAAGATACTGCGGTCTATGTGCAGAAAGGCCTGATTGAGCCCCTGGATTCTTATTTTGACAGCTGGGATGAAAAAGGCCAGTTTATCGCAAGCACCCTGGCTCCGTTGAGAATCAATGGTAAGCTGTATGGATTACCTTACAATACCAATGCCAGGGCGATGGTGTACCGCAAAGACATTTTTGAAAAGAATAATCTGGCGATACCGCAGACCTGGGATGAACTGGTCCAAACCGCCCGAAAAATTACGGAGTTGACCGCGAAAAAAACATTCGGATTCTTTGTCTGCACGGAAGTCGGCGACCCGCGTGCCGCCCAGGAATTTATGTCATGGTACTATCAGGTGAGCCAAAGAAAAAATCTGTTTGACGTCTCCAACGGTAGTATTACGTTTAACGGCACGGTGGACCAATTTGAAAAGATCCTGACGCTTTACGATGAGCTTTTTAAAGGCGAAAAATTCCCAGCCTGCGACCCCAATGTGCGCGGCACCGGGTGGCCGGTGGAGGACCCCGGCTACGTGGCCGGTAAATGGGCCATGGCACCGATGGGTCCGTGGCTTTGGGGCCGGCGCACGGAAAGCGCCATGGCCAAAGATATTCTCGAGCATCAGACGGGTATAACCAGAATTCCTTATTCCAAGGATGGCGAGGCGGCCACCTATCTGGAAGTCAAACCGATTATGATGAATGCCTATTCCAAGGACAAGCAAGGCGCCTGGAAGCTGATTCAGTACATTGTTTCCAAGGAAAAAATGGCCAATTGGCTGGTGGATTCCGGCGGTATACCCGCGCGCAAGGACGCCGCCGAGATGGATGTTTTTGAGAAAGCCGGGATCCAATGGTGGATGAAAGGTTTTGCCAATGAACTGCCCATTGCGGTGACCATGGCCCCGATCAACTGGGGACCGGTCAGTGAGGCCAACTTAAGAGCGGTTAATTATGTCATCTATGACAAAAAAACCCCGCGGGAAGCTGCTCAATGGCTTTATGACCGGATCTTGGAGCTGAAGGCGAACAACGAATTGTAGCGGCCAATGCCTATGGTACTGCGCAAACAACAGGGACTTATGCTGATTCTGCCGGCCATCCTGGTGATGGGGCTGTTTACGGTCTATCCGTTGTTTGAAGGCCTTAGAATCGCATTCACGAATGCGAACCTGCTGAAAGAGGGCGTGCGCTATATCGGTTTTCAAAATTTCATCCGGCTTCTTTCGGATGAAATTTTCTGGATTTCGCTGTATCATTCCGTTCTCTTGACGACGGTGGTGGTGGTGCTGCAGTTTATCCTGGGGCTCATTCTGGCGCTGGCGATGAATCAAAACCTGCCGGGGATGTCGCTATTTAAAAATGTTATCATGGCGAGCTGGGTCATTCCGGTGGCCGCTACCGTGATTTTATTCAAATTTATGGCCCAGCCCGATATCGGATTGATCAATATCGTCATCCGTTCACTTGGATTCGAAGACCTCAACCGGTACTGGTTGGGGGATCCGGATGTGGCCCTGCCTTTCATCATGCTGCTGCATCTGTGGCGCAATGTTCCATTTTACGGGGTCGCCTTTTTAGCGGCGATGCAGGCCATTCCCCGAAGTTTGTATGAGGCGGCCGATATTGACGGGGCCAATGCCTGGTATAAATTTTATTACATCACGCTGCCGGGGATCCGCAGCATGGTGATTGTGATGGTGACCATTCATGTTCTGTGGACCTTTAACAACTTTGATTTTGTCTACCTGGCAACCGGGGGAGGTCCGGTGAATGCAACCGATATTCTGCCGGTCTATGTATATCGTCAGTGCTGGAGCAGTTATACGGTGGGATACGGTGCCAGCATCGGGACGGTGATGCTGCTGCTGTTAATGCTGTATTTCATTGTTTTCATCAAAATAAGTGAAAGGGAATAACTGCGTATAATGTCAGGAATGCGGCCTAAAATCGGTGTGGCAATTTCCGCTTATACGGTTGTCACCGTATCCGCGATTTTTTTTCTATTGCCGATGGCGTGGATTATCTACTGTTCTTTTAGAACCCAGGCATCCATATTCACGGGCACGGTCATTGCGCCCCTGAATGAATTTACGCTCGAAAATTATCGGCTCATATTTTCGGTGACCGATTATCCGGCATACTTTTTGAACTCTTTTAAAATTGCGACGACGGTAGCGCTGCTGTCGCTTGTCTTTTCAATATTTGGGGCTTACGGACTGAGTCGTTTTAGCATCAGAGGCAAAAAAACGATCATCCTGGGCATATTCTCGACCCAGATGTTTCCCCAGGTTTTGCTGATCATCCCCATGTATCTGATCGTATTTTCCCTGCGGCTGCTCGACACGGTTGCCGGTGTGGTGCTGGGGCAACTTATCCTGGTTCTGCCGTTTTCCATCTGGATGCTGAAGGGATATTTCGACGGCATTCCAACGGCGATTGATGACTCGGCGCGGGTCGACGGCTGCAACGTGCTCCAGCGGCTATGGTATGTTATTCTGCCGATCGGTGCGCCGGGCATTATGGTGGCCGGGTTTTTTTCCTTTGTGGTTTCCTGGGGGGATTACCTGATAGTATCGATTATCAGTCAAAGCCAGCGAACCGCAACCGCCACTCTCGTTATCCAGCGGCTGTCATCAGCGCTGTTGATCCGATGGGGGCAGGTGGCCGCGGCCGCCGTATTGACCATCGTACCCACCATTATTCTTTTTTCTTTGGTTCAGAAAAGTTTGGTAGCCGGCTTAACGGCGGGGGCGATA
>Ga0210062_1000055_pt1 | contig 30252 bp, 27 predicted proteins | sample Muzzi_CordA_D2_FD_185528 | JGI IMG/M metagenome (GOLD analysis project Ga0210062, IMG submission 185528) | Wetland microbial communities from San Francisco Bay, California, USA, that impact long-term carbon sequestration - Muzzi_CordA_D2 (SPAdes) | ecosystem: Environmental > Aquatic > Marine >...
CTGGCTTCCGGCTGGCTGTTGATGATCCCGCGCAGGCTTGCCAAATCGTCCTTCAGCGCCGCCAGGGCGGGCGTGGCGGCGATCGTCTTCACGGCCATGATGACCGGCTCATAGGCGGAGTCCACGTCGCGCCGGTAAGTCAGCCGCGCGCGTCGGTCGGTCGTCAGCAACTGGCGGAACGCCTTGTGCTCGGGGTCCCAATTGCCCGGAATTGTGGATTGAAGTTGTTTTCGTTCCGTCTCCAAAGTGGCCTTTTGTTCTTTCATCTCCGTCACGTGCTGCTTAAAGGCTTCGTCATCGCCCGCGCGCACGATGTCTTGCTGCAGGTCCTTGATGAGTGCGTCAATCTTGTAGATGTTGCCCTGGATTTCACGGACCTGATGGTGCAACGGCGCATAGTTTTCGGTGCGCGCGTCGATGGCGGCCTGTGCCTTGCCGATCTGGTCCATGAGACCGAATGCGGCCTCCGCTTTGGTGAAGCTCCCGGTCAGGTCCTTGCGCATCTCCTCGGGCAGGCTTGCCAGGTTGAGCCCGCGCGCCCTGGTAATCGCCGCGCGGATTTCCTTTTCGCGATCCTGGAACGCGTCGGCCACGTATTGCTCGATGCAATATTGCAGGTCGGGATTGACCGGCGGCGGTGCCGTGCTCGCGCTCAGCGTCACCCGTTGCGGCAGATAGTTTACCAGCCGCGGCGTGAAGGCGACGATCACCAGCACGAAAAGCTGCAGCAGGATGAACGGAATGACGCCCTTGTACATTGACAAGGTCTTGACGAAGGCGGGCGCGACGCCGCGCAGATAGAACAGAGCGAAGCCGAAAGGCGGGGTGAGGAACGATGTCTGCATGTTGACGCCGATCATCACGCCGAGCCAGACCGCGGTGACGTTGGCCTGCGGATCGGTGAGCAGGATCGGCGCCACGATCGGCACCACCACCACGGCGATTTCGATGAAGTCGAGGAAGAAGCCGAGGACGAAGATCACCGCCATGACGGTGAAGAATTGGCCCCAGAATCCGCCCGGCAGGCTGGTGAGGAAGTCCTTGACCAGCGTTTCGCCGCCGAAGCCGCGGAACGCCGCGGTCAGCATGGCGGCACCCATCAGGATGATGAACACCAGAGAGGAGGTCTTGGCGGTCTCCACCATGACGCTTTTCAGCGTGTTGTCGGTGATGATGGTCCGCCAGCCGCTCCATAGCAAAGCCGCGATCAAGCCGGCGACGCCGATCGCCGAAATAACGAGCCAGGTGTAGTCGGAACCGGTGGCGAGCTTCTTGACGTTGATGGGGTGGACCTGGACGGCGACGATGATCAGCGCGACGGAGACGAGTGCGATCGCGGCCGGCCAGTAGGCGCGCGCCTTGCCCTGGTAGAGCTGATAGCTTGCCATCACCAGGGCGCCGACCGCGCCGACGGCGCCGGCCTGGTTCACCGTGGCGATGCCCATGATGATCGAGCCCAGCACGATGAAGATCAGCGCCAAAGGCGGCACCAGCGCCATGGCGACGCGTCCGGCGAAACGCAGGTCGTATTTGCCTTCATAGGTGACGGTCGGCGCAATTTTGGGAAGGAGGAACGCGACGATGAAGATGAACACGATATAGACCGCGACGAGCAGCAGTCCCGGCATCAACGCGCCGAGGAACATCTCGCCGGCGCTGGTCGAGGAAACGTCGAACGGGCCCGGCATGGTGAGCTCGCCGGTTGACACCTTGTAGAGAAGCTTGCGGGCGGTGCTGGCCTGATCGGTGGCGCTGCCCAACTGGTCGGCCAGAATGATCAGCACGATCGAGGGCGGGATGATCTGTCCCAGCGTGCCGGAGGCGGCGATCGTGCCGGTGGCGAGGGGATGCGAATAGTTATTGCGCAGCATCGCCGGCAGCGAGATCAGTCCCATGGCGACCACGGTCGCGCCCACGATGCCGGTGGTGGCGGCGAGCAGCCCGCCGACGAAGACGACGGAGATGCCCAAGCCTCCGCGCACCGGCCCGAACAGCTGCGCCATCGTCACCAGCAGATCCTCGGCGATGCGCGAGCGCTGCAGCATGATGCCCATGAAGACGAACAGCGGGATGGCGATCAGCGTGTCGCGGTCGGGGTCCCAATAGACGCCGCGGAAATTGGTGACGCCGGCGGTCAGCCATTGCGACGGCCCGTCTTGCGTGAAGAATGTGTCGACATTGCCGAAAAATAACCACCCCGTCAGTGCGGCAAGGCCGACGGCGATGATCGCCGATCCGGGCAGCGCAAAGGCGACCGGGAAGCCCATGCCCAGCGCGGCTATCATCAGCACGACCAGAATGACGATGAAGATGATTTCCATGGTGCCGCTCAGGTCTCGTAATGCTCGTGGGCGACGCCGGTCTCAATCTGCCGCTTGTTGGGTTCCTCGAGGAAGTCGGCGATCGACTCCAGGAAATAGCCGGAGAATTGCATAAGCATCGTCATGGCGTAGATGGCGAGGAATCCGGCCATCCAATATTTGACATACATGCCGAAGCCGGTCTGCGTGACCTCGAAACTCAACAGCGGGCTGTTGATGATGGCGGATCGGCTGCCCATGCCGTAGATGATGATGACCCAGCACATCGACATGCCGAGCAGGACGCAGCCGATGGCGTTGACGATGCCCTTGGTGCGGTCCTTGAATGCCGCATAGAGCACGTCGACGCGCACGTGGCCTTCTTCCAGGAGCGTGTAGGCGCTGGCGAACAGGAACAGGGCGCCGTACCAGAAGCGGACGAGGTCGGCCATGAAGGCCTGCTCGTATGAGAAGATGAAGCGGCTGATCACGATCAGCATTTCCGCGGCGACCACCAGCAGCGCCAACCAGGGAAAGCCGAGACCGCGGTGGAATTTGGCGATCACGAGCCCGGCGACAATCATCGGAAAATGGACCCACGTGCCGCGGAAGCTCGATCGTCCGATGTCGATGGTGAGCTTGTCGCCGACCAAAGCCGGCAGCATGTCCTCGACGCGCAGGAATGAAACGATCATATCGGCGATGCCGATCAGCAACACCGACCAGAAGGCGGCGCGCACGATATAGGCGGTCATCGCGTAAATGCGTTCGCTGTCCGGACGCAGCAGGGCCGTTGGCGAACGCAATACGTAGATGACGGCCAAGGCGACTGCCAGCACATAGAGTGCGGCTTGGATCAGGCCCAGCGTGGTAACGATGCCGCCGAACACGGAACTCGCACTCGGCCAGCCTTGCCAATAGTTCAGGTAATTATTGATGAGGAAAGCGAACAGTACGCCGATCATGCCCCACGCGAAGGCACGACACAGCCTCACTGCCAGCGGCGCGTCGCCCGACGACGCGAACGCCGGCACGGCATCGGCGCGGCCTGGATCAGCCATGCGGGAACAAGCTCCCCCAAAAGAGGGACGGGGCATTGCCCCGTCCCCATTTCTTGTTCGCTATCCCCGGAGGGAGCTCAGATGCCCAGCACGCGGTTGCGCTGTTGGACAAACGCGGCGTCCGCGTAGCCGGTCCAGCCACCGATGTCGGTGCGCGCCTTGGCGAAGCTGTCGTAGATCTTCGCCGTCAGCTTGTCGTGCTGACGCGTCTCGGCGAACACTTCCGCCGACGCCTTGCCGAAGCTGTCGTAAACCTCGTCATTAAACCTCTTCAGCTTGACGCCGTGATCCTTGACCAGCTTGTTGAGATAGGTGCCGTTGTTGGCCGTGGTTTCGGCCATCTGGCGCGCATGCTCTTCATTGCAGGCGGCGTGAATGATCGCCTGGTGGGTCTTCGACAGCTTGCTCCACCACGACTTGTTCATGCCGAAGGCGGGCATCGATCCCGGCTCGTGGAAGCCCGGATAGTAGTAGTACTTGGCCGCTTCGTAGAACTTCATGAAGTAGTCGTTGTACGGGCCGACCCATTCGGTGGCGTCGATCGCGCCGGACACCAGGTTCTCGTAGATCTGGCCGCCGGGCAGCGACACGGGCGAAGCGCCGAGCTTGGCGAGCACGTCGCCGCCGAGGCCGGGGATGCGCATCTTCAGGCCCTTGAAGTCGGCGGCGGAGTTGATCTCCTTGTTGAACCAGCCGCCCATCTGCACGCCGGTATTGCCGACAGCCCAGGCCTTGAGTCCGAACTGGTCGGACAATTCATCCCACGCCTCCTGGCCACCGCCATATTTGATCCAGGCGTCCATCTCCGTGTAGACCAAGCCGAAGGGAACTGCGGTGTAGAAGGCAAAGCCCGGGTGCTTGCCTTTCCAGTAATATTCCGCCGCGTTGTAGGCTTGCGCGTTGCCGGAGGCGACGGCGTCGAAGGAAGCGAAGGCGCCCACGCGTTCGCCGGCCGCATAGTAGGTCACCTTGATCTCGCCGTTGGTCAACTCTTCGATGCGCTTGGCGTGACGCTGGGCGCTGATGCCGAGACCCGGAAAGTCACGGGGCCACGTGGAAACGATGACCATTTCCTTGCGGGACTGCGCGACTGCCGGCGCCGCCAACGTTGTTGCTGCCGCAGCGCCTGCGACAGCGCCACTGGTCTTGATAAATGACCGTCGGTCCATCTTTTCCATCTTGCTCATATTTTCCCCTCCCTATGGATTACGAGCCGATTGCAGTCGATCCTGCAATTTCGCGTTGCGTGCACGCAAAACGTGATCGAATTCAAACACAGTTTGGTAGGGCACGCTATATACCGTTTGGTGGCACGCTCTGCGCAGTGCCGCCGACAACGGATGCCGGCGGCGACGCCACGGGCATCGCGTTGAACGCGCCTATGTGCATCTCCCCTTCATCGACCGGCCGGGCAGGCCGGTGACCCTGTTGCTGACGATTTTCTCTTTTATTCCCCAAAGCTTGCAGCTTTGGCCCAGCACCTGAAACTAAGCCGATGGCGCCACTGGGCGTCAATGGCTAATTGGGCGTGCCGCAGGCACCGCGCCACCGCCGGCGACCGACGGCTGCGCGGCCTGGAGAAGCCATTGAAGACGTTGTTAGATATGAGAAATATTGATTTGTCGCCGGGCCCGCTGGGCCACATGGTGGCCCCACTTGGCCCATATCCGGCTTAGACGAATGGGCAATTTGTAACGTAACGTCCCGCGGTTTTGATCACCGCAGCTAAACGGCAAGCTGGCGGATGGCGCCGCTGCAAGTGGCACAATTGCGCGGCCCCAGAGCGGGCACTCCCGGTCACGAAAGAGCAATTACCCGCCGGTCACGCTCATGTGGCGCGACACCGCCGGGCCCTGATGGCGGCGGTCGATGACGAAATCGTGGCCCTTGGGCTTGCGGGAAATCGCCTCGTCAATCGCGGCATCGAGCGGCTCGTTGCTTTCCGATGCGCGCAACGGACTTCGGAGGTCGGCGGCATCCTCCTGGCCGAGGCACATATAAAGCGTGCCGGTGCAGGTGATGCGCACGCGATTGCACGACTCGCAGAAATTGTGAGTCAGTGGCGTGATAAAGCCGAGCCGTCCGCCGGTCTCCTTGACACGTACGTAGCGCGCCGGACCGCCGGTGCGATAATCGATGTCGTCCAGCGTGTAGCGTTCGGACAGTTGCGAACGCACCATTGACAGCGGCAGGTATTGCTCGAGCCGCGCCTCGTCGATGTCGCCCAGCGGCATCACCTCGATCACGGTCAGATCCATGCCGCGTCCATGCGCCCATGCGACCATGTCGGCGAGTTCGTCCTCGTTCACGCCCTTGAGCGCCACCGCGTTGATCTTGACCTGCAGCCCGGCCGCCTGCGCTGCATCGATCCCGGCCAGGACCTTATCGAGTTCGCCCCAGCGGGTGATGGCGCGGAACCTGGCCGGATCGAGCGTGTCGAGCGATACATTGACACGCTCGACGCCGTAACCCTTCAGTTCGGCGGCATACCTCGCCAGCTGCGAGGCATTGGTCGTGAGTGTGAGTTCCTTGAGCGCGCCCGAAGACAGGTGCCGCGACAGCGAAGACACCAGCGTCATGATACCGCGCCGCACCAGCGGCTCGCCGCCGGTCAGCCGCAGCTTGGTCACGCCCTTGGCGACAAAGGCGCTGCACAGCCGATCGAGTTCCTCCAGGCTCAGCACGTCGGCCTTGGGCAGGAAGGTCATGTGTTCCGACATGCAATAGACGCAGCGGAAATCGCAGCGGTCGGTCACCGACACGCGCAAATAGGTAATGGCACGCGCAAACGGGTCGACCAGCGGGCGTGGGGACACGCCGGCATGGTCTCCGTCGAGCACTGATGTTCCGTTGGTGGTGGCCATAATCACTCCCGACGGCGGATTCTCGGACCGCTCGCACTCCCATATAGGAAGCTTGACGGATTATCGCGACAGGGTCCAGAGAATGAAAATTCCTGCAGCGCAATATAATCGCGGCGGCCGGCGTAGCGCTGCCGGCGGGATAATTCTTCGGGGGTCTGCGCTAGCGCGTCGGCTGGGGTGCCGGCCAGGGCGAGGGAGCGGCCGGCTGGGCCGGCGCCGGGGCAGGGGCAGGGGCCGCCGCGGCCGGCTTCGGACGCGGCTTCGGTGCAGGCTTTGCGGCGCTCCTGCGTGCGCGTGGCTTCTTTGCCGGCTTGGTCATCGCTGGCGCGGCTTCCCATTCGACCAGCACCGGGTTGGGTCGCAGTTTTGCCGTGCCGTCGCCCATCGACACCGGCGCGATCTTCTCGGTCGCGGCGACGTGCCCGGCCAGCGTGTAGGTCACCGAGTATGAGGCGTTGGCCGGCAGCGCAAGCGCGCACGGCGTCGTGCAGGTTTGACCGTTAGACACCTTTGCTTCGGCGCCCGGCGGCGTCGATTCAAACCGCACGGTGTCCATGATCGGCGCCGGCTTCACGTCGAGCTTGTATGAATCGGCTTTGAGCCAGTCCGGGGTATCTGACGACGAACAGGCCGCAAGAGCGAGCCCGGCGCCCACCACCGCGAGTACTCGTAACATTAGCGCTATACCCGTCCACGCAAGCGACGGATGTCGCCCGTCCAAATCCAGATTACGGTTACCGCCATTTTGGTGCAACCGTTTGAGCGTCATTAACCTTAATGGCGTTAACCATGTGGTGCGCTTGCGGAGTCAGTCGGGCAGAGAAATCGCCGAAACGGCGTCCGGCAGTTGCGCGAAGTGGCTGATGATACGATCCGGCCGCAATTTCGCCACAGGTTGTTCACTGTATCCGAAGTCGACGGCAATGACCGGAACGCCGGCTGCGCGCGCGGTGCGAATATCTGTGCCGGAATCGCCGATCATGATCGCCTTTTGCAGGCTACCGCCGGCAGCGGCAATGGTTTGGCGCAGCACGTCCGGATCAGGTTTCTGAACGCCGAATGTGTCCTGTCCGCAGATCGCCGCAAAACGGTGCGTGAGATTAAAGGTGTCGAGCAGCAGGCGCGACAGACGTTCCAGCTTGTTGGTGCACACCGCGAAGCGGAAACCGCCGGCCACAAGCACGTCGAGCGCGTCGGTCAGTCCGGGAAAGGGCCGCGAGCGGTCGGCAAGGTGCGCGGAATAATGCGCGATGAAGTCCCCATACATCTGCTCGAGCTTATCAGGTTGGACCGCGCGACCGTGCGCCTCGATGCCGCGCGCAATCATTGCCCGTGCACCGCCGCCGATCAGGCTACCCGGGGTGCCGCAAGGCACCGGCGGCAGGCCTTCTCGGGCAAACAGCACATTGAGTGTATCGACCAGATCGGGCGCGGTATCTATGAGCGTGCCGTCGAGGTCGAACACGATGATTGGATGGGGCATGGCCGGATCGCTAGCCGCGGCCTGACGCCGATGCAAGGTTGATTTTCGGCTACCCAGGCGGCGCGATCGCGGTTAGACAGGCTTGGCATCCGAACCTTGAAATCCGCGAAATCCACGCCCGCGATGCCCAGCCCGGGGCCAATGAACGCTGAAGCTCAAAAACGCGCAGCCGCCGCTCGCGCTGTCGAGTTCGTACGCTCCGGCATGCGGCTTGGGCTCGGCACCGGATCAACGGCCAAGCATTTCGTCGAGCTGGTCGGGGAGCGGGTGCGCGCCGGGCTCGAAGTTGTTGCGGTGCCGACCTCGCAGGCCACGCACGATCAGGCCGCGCGTTGCGGCATCCGGCTTACGACGCTTGACGAGACGCCGGAGCTCGACCTGACGGTGGACGGAGCCGACGAAATCGCCCCCGATCTCAGCCTGATCAAGGGCGGCGGTGGCGCGCTGCTCAGGGAGAAGATCGTCGCCGCGGCGTCCGCACGCATGATCGTGATCGCCGACGAGAGCAAGTGGGTTGGCGCCCTTGGCCGCTTTCCGCTACCGGTCGAGGTGGCGCCGTTCGGCCTCGCCGCCACGCAGCGGGCGGTGGAAAAGGCCATCGCCGCGGTGCAGCGGCCAGGCCGGCTTACGCTGCGGCAGGGCAGCGACGGCCATGTTTTTGTCACGGATGGCGGCCACTGGATCATCGACGCAGCGCTTGACCGGATTGACGATCCGCGGGCGATGGCGCATGCGCTTGCCGGCGTGCCGGGGGTGATGGAGCACGGCCTGTTTATCGGTCTCGCGAAAATGGCCATTATCGCCGGGCCGGACGGGGTCCGTGCTGTCGAATGCCCCTGATATCGCGCATCAGGCTGGGATTGCCCAACTGTCTCGCGTCCAAACGGAGTTGAAGATGATCATGAACGTCATGCGGGCCCTTCGCCGCGCCTCCGGCGCGGCCGTGTTTGCCGTTGCGCTGGTCGCGATGAGTGCGGCGGCTCAGGCGCAGAAGAAGCCCTCGGCGGCAGAGATGGCGACGGCCAAGGAACTGGTCAAAGTCACCGGCGCCACCGCCCTGTTCACTCCTTTGATCGCCGGCGTGGTCGAGCAGGCCAAGATCGTTTTTCTGCAGCAGAACCCGGCCCTGTCGAATGACCTGAATGAAATCGCCGCCCAGATTCGCGACGAACTGGCACCACGCTTTGCCCAACTGACCGACGAGGTGGCGCGGCTCTATGCGAGCCATTTCACCGAGCAGGATCTCAAGCAGATTCTCGCCTTCTACAAGTCGCCGGTCGGTCAGAAGATGCTGAAAGAACAGCCGCAGGTCGTCGACTCCAGCATGAAATTTGCGCAGGACTGGGCCAACAACCTGTCCGACGAGGTGATTACAAAGATGCGCGACGGGCTGAAGAAGAAGGGACACGATCTCTGACGCGGCTTTCCGGCCCGCAGCGCAGTGAAGGAAAACGGTGGCGGCTGATGGCGGATCACGACGTCGATCTCTTTGTCATTGGGGCGGGCTCAGGCGGCGTGCGTGCGGCACGGGTAGCGGCCAGCCACGGCGCGCGGGTGATGATCGCCGAGGAGTACCGGGTCGGCGGCACCTGCGTGATCCGCGGCTGTGTGCCGAAGAAACTGCTGGTTTACGCCTCGCGCTTTTCCGACGAGTTCGAGGACGCTGAAGGCTACGGCTGGACGGTGCCCGCGCCGACCTTTCATTGGCCCTCGCTGACGGCAAATGTGGCGCGCGAAGTCGCGCGGCTGGAGGCGGCCTATACCACCACGCTTGAGCGCTTCAACGTCACGCTGCTGAAGAGCCGTGCCGTGCTTGAAGACGCGCACACCCTGCGCATTCTGGCGACCGGCGCGCGCGTTCGCGCGGAGACGGTGCTGATTGCCACTGGCGGATGGCCGCATATGGGGCCGCATATTCCCGGTCTTGAGCACGTGATTTCGTCGAACGAAACCTTCCACCTGCCAGAATTGCCCAAGCGTATCGTTATTCAGGGTGGCGGCTATATCGCAGTGGAATTTGCCTGCATCTTCGCCGGCCTCGGAAGCGAGGTGACTCTGGTGTATCGCGGGCAGAATATCCTGCGCGGCTTCGACGATGACGTGCGCGAGCACCTGCGCAATGAAATGCGCAATCGCGGCATCACCGTTACCTGCGGCCACACCGTGGCCGGTGTCGAAAAGACCGGCGACGAATTCATCGCGCTGCTGTCCGACGGCAGTACGGTCAACGCCGACAAGGTGATGTTCGCCATCGGCCGGCGGCCGAACCATATGGGACTTGGGCTCGATAGCGCCGGCATCCGGCTCGCCGAGCACGGCGGCATCGCCGTCGACGAGTATTCGCGCACGTCGGCTGACCACATCTACGCAGTCGGCGACGTCACCCACCGGGTGAACCTCACCCCGGTCGCGATCCGCGAGGGCCATGCCTTTGCCGACACGGTCTATGGCGGCAAGCCGACCCCGGTCGACCACACCAATGTGCCGACCGCGGTGTTCTCCGAGCCGGAAGTCGGCGTCATCGGGCTGACCGAGGAACAAGCGCGCCAACAGCTTGCCAAGGTCGACGTCTACAAGACTACCTTCCGGCCGATGAAGGCGACGCTTGCCGGTCGCGACACCCGCTCCTTCATGAAACTGCTGGTCGACGGCATCACCGGACGCGTGGTCGGCTGCCATCTGGTCGGGCCCGACGCCGGTGAACTGATTCAGATCGTCGGGGTGGCGGTAAAGATGGGGGCGACCAAGGCCGATTTCGACGCCACCATGGCGGTGCACCCGACCGCGGCCGAAGAACTCGTCACCATGCGCGAAAAGGCCGTCAGCCACGGCCGCGCAGCGGCCGAATAATCCCGAATAACTGCATTTTCCCGATTAACTGGCCTCGGCCCGGCCCCCTGTGTATAACTCCGCCAAATCGCTTTGGAGTACGCCGTAATGTCCGAACGTTGGGCGCCCGATAGTTGGCGCAGCAAGCCGGTTCTGCAGGTCCCGGACTATCCGGACCGGCAAACGCTGGCCGACGTCGAAAAGCAGCTTGCCACCTTCCCGCCGCTGGTATTCGCCGGCGAGGCGCGCAATCTGAAGAAGGCGCTTGCCCAGGTTGCGGCTGGCCGTGCTTTCCTGCTGCAGGGCGGAGACTGTGCGGAAAGCTTCGCCGAGCACGGCGCCGACAATATCCGCGACTTCTTCCGCGTCTTCCTGCAGATGGCGATCGTGCTCACCTACGCCGGCGCTTCGCCTGTGGTGAAGGTCGGGCGCATCGCCGGTCAGTTCGCCAAGCCGCGCTCGTCGCCGATCGAAAAGCGCGACGGCAAGGAACTGCCGAGCTATCGCGGCGACATCATCAACGATATTGCTTTCACCGAGGAGTCGCGCCGTCCAGATCCGCGCCGGCAGATCGAGGCCTACCGCCAGTCGGCTGCGACACTCAACCTGCTGCGCGCCTTCGCCAAGGGCGGATACGCCAGCGTCGAGAACGTGCATCAATGGATGCTCAAGTCGGTGAGTGGCTCGCCGCAGTCCAAGGCCTATGCCGATCTCGCCGATCGCGTGTCCGGCGCGCTCGATTTCATGCGCGCCTGCGGGCTTACCTTTGCGGTGGATTCCGCACTCGGCACCACGGATTTCTACACCAGTCATGAAGCGCTGCTGCTCGGCTTCGAGCAGGCGCTCACCCGCGTCGATTCTACCACCGGTGACTGGTACGCCACATCCGGCCACATGCTGTGGATCGGCGACCGTACCCGCCAGCATGATCATGCCCACATCGAATACGCCCGCGGCATCAAAAATCCGATCGGACTCAAGTGCGGGCCGTCGCTCAAGGCCGACGATCTCCTGCGCCTGATCGACATCCTCAATCCGGACAACGATCCGGGTCGGCTCACCCTCATCGGGCGCTTCGGTGCCGAAAAGGTCGGCGAGCATCTGCCCGCGTTGATCCGCGCGGTCAAGCGTGAGGGGAGGGTGGTGATTTGGTCGTGCGATCCGATGCATGGCAACACCATCTCGTCCGCTAACGGCTACAAGACCCGGCCGTTCGACCTGATCCTCAAGGAAGTGCGCCACTTCTTCGAGGTACATCAGGCTGAGGGCACCTATGCCGGCGGCGTGCACCTGGAGATGACCGGGCAGAACGTTACCGAATGCACTGGCGGCGCGCGCGCCATCAGCGAGGCCGACCTCAACAACCGCTACCACACGGTCTGCGACCCGCGTCTCAATGCCGAGCAGGCGATCGATCTCGCCTTCCTCCTGGCCGAACTGCTCAAGAGGGAAGGGGCGGGCAAGCCGGTGCCGATGCCGGCGGCAGCCGCCTTCTAGGCCGCCGGGGCATAGCAGTCATTCCGGTGTCCTCCGCATGATTGCCGGGTCGGCGCGCAGGCGTTAGACCTGTGCCCATGAACGATCGCCCGGCCGACAGTCTCGCCATTGCGGTGGCGCAGCTCAATTGCATTGTCGGCGACATTACCGGCAATGCCGAGCGCGTGCGCAGGGCGCGCGCCGAGGCGGCCGCGCAGGGCGCCGATCTGGTCGTCTTTCCCGAATTGTACATCGCCGGCTATCCGCCGGAGGACCTGGTGCTCAAGCCGGCGTTCCAGGCGGCCTGCCGCTCAGCCATCGAGCAGCTCGCGCGGGAGACCGGCGACGGCGGCCCGGCGCTGGTGATCGGCACGCCCTGGCTCGACTCCGGGAACCTCTATAACGCCGCGGCCTTGCTCGACGGCGGCCGCATCGCCGCCCTGCGCTACAAGGTCGACCTGCCGAACTACGGCGTGTTTGACGAGAAGCGCGTGTTCGCCGCCGGGCCGATGCCGGGGCCGGCAAGTTTCCGCGGCGTGCGGCTTGGACTTCCGGTCTGCGAGGATATTTGGGGGCCTGAGCCGGCCGAATGCATCGTCGAAACCGGTGGCGAAATTCTGCTGGTGCTCAACGGCTCGCCCTATCGTCACGGGGTCGCCGACCAGCGGCTCAACGTGATGGTGCCGCGCATCAAGGAAACCGGCCTGCCGCTGATCTACGCCAACCAGGTCGGCGGACAGGACGAACTGGTATTCGACGGCGCTTCGCTCGCACTCAACCGGGATTGCTCGGTCGCGTTCCAATTGGGTTCTTACCAGGAAATGGTGGTGACCACGAACTGGCGGCGCCAGGGCGACACCTGGCGCTGCGACGACGGGCCGAAGGCGGTGGCGCTCGAAGGTGATGAGGCCGACTATGCCGCCTGCGTCATCGGGCTGCGCGACTATGTCAACAAGAATGGCTTCCCCGGCGTGGTACTGGGCCTTTCCGGCGGCATCGATTCAGCGCTGTGCGCGGCGATCGCAGTCGATGCGTTGGGGCCGGAGCGCGTTCGCTGCATCATGATGCCCTTCCGGTTCACCGCGCAGGAATCGCTCGACGATGCCGCAGCCTGCGCCAAGGCGCTGGGCGTCGACTACAAGATTCTGCCAATTGCCCCGGCGGTCGAAGGCTTTGAGGTAGCGCTCAAGCCCTTGTTTGCCGGTCTGCCGCGCGACGTCGCCGAGGAGAACCTGCAGGCGCGGGCGCGCGGCACGATACTGATGGCGGTCTCCAACAAATTCAACGTCATGCTGGTGACCACCGGCAACAAGTCTGAAATGTCGGTCGGCTATGCCACGCTTTATGGCGACATGAACGGCGGTTTCAATCCGATCAAGGACATCTACAAGACCGAGGTGTTCCGCCTGGCGCGGCTGCGCAATGGCTGGAAGCCGACCGGCGCACTCGGCCCAGACGGCCAAGTGATCCCGGAGAACATTCTCACCCGGCCACCGACCGCGGAACTGCGTGAGGGCCAGAAGGACGAGGATTCACTGCCGCCTTATGCGGTACTTGATCCGATCCTGGAACGGCTGGTGGAGCGCGAGCAGTCGATTTCGGCGTTGGTTGCCGACGGATTCGACCGCGACACCGTCATGCGGATCGAGCGCATGCTCAACATTGCCGAATACAAGCGGCGGCAGGCGGCGCCGGGCGTCAAGGTGACATTGAAGAATTTCGGTCGCGACCGCCGTTATCCGATCACCAACCGTTTCCGTGATCCCGGCACGCCGCCGGCCCCGCCCGATGAAGCCGTAGTGGATGGCCAGCCGCAAGCCAAATCCGAAGCCTTTGATTACTGACGAAACGGCAGCGGCGCGCCGCCCTAGCGATTCTGCGGGAGGAAGGTCGGCCCGACCGTGCGCACCTTGCGCTTGGTCTTGTCGGAGGTGCCCGGCGCCTCGGCCATCGCTGCCGGTGGTTGGGCGGCCGCAGGGCTCTTTGCCCGAGGATTGGCGCGGATGGGCTTGCCGTCGGGGCCAATGCGCGGCTGCGACAACCGCTTGGCGTTGTTCTCGTTCACGACCAGGTCGCCCGGCGCCAGTGTGGTATCGGGCCCGGTGCCTTTGAGGGCCTCGTACCAGCTTTCGCCCGGACGGCGGCAACTGCAGGCCGGATTGAGCGACTTGCGGTACTGAAAGGCCGTCGGCAGTTCGCTGTACAGGCGGCCGTTGAGCGAAACCGCCTGCGCTACGTCCTCGCCGGGGTTATGATAGGTATAGAGTGAAACGTCGGCGGCCGGACACATCCGCTGGCAGACCTGCGCGTCTTCGCGGAAGTGGTCCGGCGTGGTGGCGAACGAAATCGGGAAGAAATAGCCGTCGCAGGTGCGCACGCAGACTGTGCGATAGGTCCCGCCCATCTCACCCTGCGGGGTCGAGAAAATGCCGCCGCCGAACAGCCGGTCAAAGAAGCCACCCTGCTGCCCGGCGATTGCCGCCGACCGGTATTGCGGGCCGCAGCCGTTGTTGCCCAGCGCAATCAGCAGCGACTGTCGCTGGGCGGCGCGTTCGGTGGTGTTGCCGCTCAGCCGTTCGAGCTGGTTTTGCAGGCGCTCCAGGACGAAGCGCTGCTCGCCGATCCCACTATTGATCGCACCACATTGCCGCGGCGGGTTGGTGAAGATCGAGAAGAAGCCGGAGCGCCCGCAGCCCATGCGGCGCGAGCGCGCCACCAGCTTGTCGACCTCAAATTGCTGGCGGTTGACCGCGTCTTCGGCCCGGCGGATGCGGTCGGCGCGGACCGGATCATCGTTGCCGCGGTCAAGCGCCGTCAACTGGGCCTCCAGCCTCTGGCAGGTCTGGCTCGGGGCCTGGGCGAAGGCAGTGGCACCGGAGGCCAGGCCGATTACGGCCGCTGCCGCCAGATGAAAGATCGGTCTTGTCATGGGGTGCACTCTAACCCCCAAATTATGGCACTGCGAGGATGGCCCTTAGTGGGCCCGTGCGGTTTCTGAGCGCAGGTTCCACAGCACCCCGGCGACGATGATGAGGGCGCCGAGCAGCACGAAAATGTCGAGTTGCTCGCCATAAAATGCCCATCCGACCACCGCAATTAACGGAATGCGCATGAAGTCCATCGGCACCACCAGGGTGGCGTCGCCGGCGCGGAAGGCATTGCTGAGGCAGTAATGGGCCGACAACCCGGCAATGGCGACCCCAAGCATGGGAAGCACGTCCTTCCCCTCAAGTCCCGCGAAGGCGTCCAGATCGCTGCCTGCCAGCGAAATCGGAAGCTGGATAATCGCCATCCAGAACACGATGCCGAAAGTGGTCTCGGTTCTGGTCAGTTGCTTGGTGGCGATCATGGTGATGGCGTAGCCGAAGGCCGCCAGCAGCACCAGGATCACCGCCGGATCGAAGCTTGCGATGCCGGGCCGCAGGATCACCAGCACGCCGATGAGCCCGAACACCACCACCCCAAGCCGGCTCGGCGTCATCCGCTCGTGCAGCAGCCAGACCGCGAGCAGGGCGGTCCATGCCGGCATCGTGAACTCGAGCGCGAACACGGTTGCGAGCGGCAGCATGGTCAGGCTGAGCGCCCAGGAATATTGGGCGGCGTAATGCACCGTGTTGCGCAGCAGGTTGAGCCCCATGCGTCGCGGCAGCGCGTGCACCCGCAAGTCCGCGCGTACCGCCAGCAGAACGAGCAGGATCAGCAGCGAACCGCTGCTGCGGACCGCCAGGATTTCGAAAATGCTCAGTCCTGCCGAAAACAGCTGGCGGATGGAGACCGCCATGATCGAGAATGAGAGCAGGGCGCCCCCCATCCAGAGGATGACACGGAGGATCATGCTGCTGGCCACTGATGAAATACCGGTGCGTGGGAGGATCGGATTGCGGGAGTGCGATCTAGCAGGCCGGGTGGCCTCCGTCACTCCGCATCCGGCTGATTTTCCGGCCGCGCCCTGTCGAAGGCAGCAAGTTTCAGGCACGCGGCATCAGCCGCGACGATCTTTGGGAACGCATCGAGCGGAACCTTGAGCCGTCGCGCGTTGAATACCTGCGGCACCAGGCACACGTCGGCCAGTGTGACATGCGTGCCGCAGGCATAGGGGCCGGGCGCCATCATGGCTTCGATCGCCTTGAAACCTTCGATCACCCAATGGTGGTACCACGCATCGATCTCCGCCTGCTCGTGCTTGAGCTGGCGCTTGAGATATTGCAGCACGAGCAGGTTGTTCAGTGGATGGATGTCACAGGCGACAATCTGTGCAATCGCGCGCACCTTGGCGCGGGCAAGCGCATCGGGCGGCAGCAGCGGCGGCTCGGGATGGATATCGTCGAGATATTCAATGATCGCCAGCGACTGCGTGAGGACGTCGCCGCTGGACAGTTCCAGCGCCGGCACCCGCATCTGCGCATTAATCGCGATAAATTCCGGCTTGCGCTGATAGCCGCCGTCTTTCGTCAGGTGAATGGGCGCCATGTCACAGGGCAGGCCCTTGAGATTGAGCACGATGCGCACGCGATACGCGGCGGATGAGCGGAAATAGGTGTAGAGTTTCACGGCCACTCCCGGCTGCTGCGAACGGTTTGGTCGATGTTATCGGGAGCGGCCGCCATTGGCGAGTTCAGCGGCAAGCTGGGCCGAGCGCTCGGTCAGTTTCTTCAGCGCACGGTCGAGGGCGGCGCGGTCGGCGGTATCGACCGTGTCCATCAACAGACGGGCGAAGTCCAGAGCGCTTGGCGCAAGCTCGTTATAGACCTCGCGGCCGGCCGGCGTCAGCGAGAGGAATGCCTCGCGCAGATCGGCGCGGTTTGTGCGCCGCGCCACCAGCTTGCGCCGCTCGAGCAGGGCGACCGCACGCGATACCTTGGTTTTGTGCATGTGGCTGTGCAGGCCGATGGCCTTGGCGGTCATCATGCCGTACTCGCCGAGAGTCACCAGCACCCGCCATTCCGGCACGCCGATCTTGTAGCGCTCGGCATAGATGCGCGAGAGTGCCTGTGACACCAGATTGGCGCATACGTTGAGCTGGTAGGGAAGAAACTCGTCCAGCTTGAGCGCAGGCTGAGCCGCGCCCGCCGGCTGGGTAGGTGCTCTTTGAGCACGCTCGTCGTTCATTCTGGCGCCGCCTGCATCCCCCGCGCTCAGCGGGCCACCGGGGCTGGCCTGCCTGCGCATGCGGCGCGAACATTGGCCGAAGTTGGGACCGCGTGCAACGAATTTGGAAATCCTCTAAACTACCGACAGGGAGCGGTTTTCGCGGGGGCCGCCGCCGGGCGGGCGCGACTGCCGACCGGCGCGGTGAGGGCCCCCGGGTATCGGGGGACGGCTACCGGTCAGCGGCGCGCCGCCCGTTGACGCTGGTTACTGATGCAACTAACCGCCGCGGCGGTAACAGCAGATGCTGCAACCGGCTCGTCTCATAATTCCGACGCTCGGTCGCCTCTACACGGCGATGGCGCCGATCACCGAGCCGCTGATCCGCCTGGTTGCGGGCGGTTCGCTCGCCGTGCACGGCTATCCGATCCTGTTTGGCAACGCTGCCGGCGCCGCCAGATTCCTTGAAAGCGTCGGCTTCACCAACGGCATGTTCTGGGCCTATGTGGTCGGCGCGGTTGAATTGATTTGCGGGCTCTGCCTTGCGCTCGGGCTGCTCACCCGGCTCGTCGCCGCGCCCATCATCGGGTTTCTCGTCGTCGCCATCGTCAGCTATCACTGGCAGTTTGGCTTCGCCTGGGAAAACCGAGGTTTCGAATATCCGCTGTTCTGGTCGATCGTGGTCTTGCATTTCCTCGTACGCGGCGGTGGTGCATGGTCGCTTGACCGGCTGATCGGCTGGGAGTTGTAGCGATGGCCAAAGGTTTTGCGTCCACCGAGGACACGGGCGAGAAGACAGTCTCGTTCGAACAGCTCGGGCCCGGTCTCTACGCCTATACCGCGGAGGGCGATCCCAATTCCGGCGTCATTGTCGGCGACGACAGCGTCATGGTGATCGACGCGCAGGCGACGCCGGCCACGGCCGGGGATCTGGTCGCGCGCGTTGCCAAGGTCACCGACAAGCCGATCAAACACGTGCTGCTCACCCACTATCACGCCGTGCGCGTGCTTGGCGCCTCCGCCTTCAAGGGCGCCGAGATTCTCGCCTCCGACGCCACCCGCGGCCTGATCGCCGAGCGTGGCCAGCAGGACATGGATTCCGAGATCGGCCGTTTTCCGCGCCTGTTCCGCGCCGTCGACACCATCCCTGGCCTGACCTGGCCGCATCTGACCTTTCCCGACGAGATTTCGGTCTGGCTTGGCAAGCGCGAGGTCCGCATCATGTTCATCGGCCGCGGCCACACCGCCGGCGACGTGATCGCGCTGGTGCCCGATGCCGACGTGGTGTTCGCCGGCGATCTGGTCGAGTACAGGTCGGCCTGCTATTGCGGCGATGCCCACTTCACCGACTGGCCGGCGACGCTTGATCATCTTGCCGAGTTGCAGGCGAGCGCGCTGGTGCCTGGCCGCGGCGCGGCTCTGACCAGGCCGGACATGGTGCGCGAAGGCATCGAGCTCACCGCCGACTTCCTCTCCACCCTCTACGGCTCGGTGCAGGACAGCGTCGCCAAGGGCCGCTCGTTGAAAGAGGCCTTCGACGCCGCACGCGTGGTCATGGACCCGAAGTTCTCCAGCTTCGCCATCTACGAGCACTGCCTGCCGTTCAACATCTCGCGCGCCTATGACGAGGCGCGCGGCAGCGAATGGCCGGTGATCTGGACCGCCGAGCGCGACCGCGAGATGTGGGCCGCATTGCAGGACTAGGCGGGCAGAGAAATCTTGGGAACCGTCCCAACAACTTTGGACGAAAGCCCTCATCACCGGTGTTTCTCCCTGTGACCGGCTTTAGCCGGCAGTCGCCTGCACAAGGCTGTCTCGAACGAACCAGGGGGAGACGATCGTCATGCTGAAACTGGAAGCACAAAGCGATAATGCTGCGCTTATCGGCCGTCTGTTCGCGTCGTCGTTGTTCATTGTGTACGGGTTCTTCAAGCTGACCGGCTACGCCGGCACCGTCGCCTACATGAACAAGCAAGGCATGCCCGGCTTCTTTGCCGCGCTCGCCGTCATCGTCGAACTCGGCGGCGGTATTCTGCTGCTGATCGGCTATCAGACCCGGCTGGTGGCGCTCGGTCTGGCCGTCTACGTAGTGATCGCAGCGCTGATCGCACACGCGCATTTCTCCGACGGCGGCCAGCTCGTCCACTTCATGAAGAACATGGCGATCACCGGCGGGCTTTTGGCCTTCGTGGCCAGTGGCGGTGGCGCCTATTCGGTTGACGGACGGAAGTAGCCATGCGCTGGCGCGCGGCGGTAGCTCGCCGCGCGCCGTCTATCAACCGGCGCGAACACCGGGCTCGTCACCAAGCTGGTGCTCATCCTTGCCAATCATATCGGCGATCCCGATGTGCTCAGGCAAGCCATCGCGCTCGCCAGGATGCGCGAACAGACCAAACAAAAAGCCCGGCCGGCGCCGGGCTTGCCCGATGTTCGAAACAACGCCTTGCGTCAGCGCGTGCAGACGATGGCGACGAAGTCATCGCAGCTGGCGCCGTTGCATGCGCCGGAGGCCCCGGTCGGGATCGCGCCGGTGATGTCGTCACGATCGACCTTGCGGAAGGAGGCGGCCTGGGCGAACTGCTTGGTCCTGCAATAGGCGGTGGCGGCGGCCTTGCCGCATTGGGCGCCGGAGGCGAGGCAGCGGTCGACGCCGTAGCCGGCGGCGTCGTTGGCGATGATGAACATGCGCCGCTCCGCCTGCGCCGAGGTGGCGAGGACGGCGCAAAGGAGCGTGGCGAGACTGACCAGGACTGTCCGCATGATGTCGCCCGTTTCGCTTGGCGGCGCCGTTGTCGGCACCGCCGCGAGGATGCGAGCAAAACCGTTAAGGGTCGCTTAACCGTATGGTGCCGGGCGTGACACAGCATCCGGACGGGAGCGGATTATGCGGGCCGCGGCAGGACTTGACGGCGCTCGCGAAAATTGAGCATTGTGCAGCCCATGCACGGCCTTAACCATATCTGCGGCATTTGCCGGGAGATTATTCGCTAGCGCATCACGCTGGCTGCGGCCGTCTTTTCTCCTGATCGAGATAGCAAAGGACGCCCGGCCAGCGGGGCCGACGGGTGTCTTATGGCTTTGGAGCTCAAGCTCTACGATACGCTGACGCGGCAAAAGCGGGTGTTCAGCCCGATCGATCCCGCGCGCGTGCGCATGTATGTCTGCGGGCCGACGGTCTACGACTTCGCCCATGTCGGCAATGCGCGCCCGGTGATCGTGTTCGACGTGCTGTTCCGCCTGCTGCAGCACGTCTATGGCGAGACGCACGTGACTTATGTGCGCAACATCACCGACGTCGACGACAAGATCAATGCGCGCGCGGCGGAGCGCGGCGTGCCGATCGCGCAGGTGACGGAAGAGACCTACAGAAATTTCAGGGCGGACGTGGCGGCGCTCGGTTGCCTGGAGCCGACCGTCGAGCCGCGCGCCACCGAGCACATCGAGGCGATGAAGGATCTGATCGAGCGGCTCGTCAAATCCGGTTGCGCCTATGTGGCCGAGGATCACGTGCTGTTTCACGTCGCGTCGATGAAGGATTACGGCAAGCTGTCCAACCGCTCGCTTGACGAGATGATCGCCGGCAGCCGCGTCGAGGTGGCACCCTACAAAAAGGACCCGATGGACTTCGTGCTGTGGAAGCCGTCGAAGCCGGGCGAACCGGCATGGCCGTCACCCTGCGGCATCGCCGCGCCGGGGCGTCCGGGCTGGCACATCGAATGCTCGGCCATGGCCTGGAAGCATCTGGGCGAGACCTTCGACATCCATGGCGGCGGCATCGATCTGGTGTTTCCGCACCACGAGAACGAGATCGCGCAGTCGCGCTGCGCCTTCCATACGCCGGTAATGGCGAATTTCTGGATGCACAACGGCTTCCTGCAGGTGGAAGGCGAGAAGATGGCCAAGTCGGCCGGCAATTTTGTAACGATCAGGGAACTCCTAACTGATTGGAATGGATGGCGCTGGCCTGGTGCTATCTTGCGATTCGCAATGCTTTCAACGCATTACCGCCAGCCAATAAATTGGACGAAGCAAAAGCTTGAAGAGGCAGCGATAGCCCTCGATAACATGCGTGTTTTTAGCTGGCCAAAAGATGATGCGCAGCCGTCGCGTGAAGTGTTGGATGCATTGAGCGATGACCTCAATACTCCGCGGGCAATTGCCGAATTGCATAAGTTACTAAATGAGAGTCGCGGTAAGCCTATTCAAATGGGTGATAACGGCCCCGGCGCAGTCTTGCGAGCGAGCTGTGAATTTCTCGGCATCAACGTTGATGAGGTCGATCTTCAAAAGATGAGACTACAACACTCGAACCTTGATGTGGCATTGGTTAAAAAGTTAATCGCAGAACGAAACATTGCCCGACAGGAAAAAAAATTCAAAGACTCCGACCGTATCCGCGACGAACTTGCCGCCATGGGCGTCACCGTGAAGGACGGCAAGGACCCGAACACCGGCGAGCCGATCACCACCTGGGAGATCGCGCGATGATGGCGCAGGCGCATCCCACGCTGGCCATGCGGCCGTTCCTGCCGGCGGACACGCCGGTGCTGGCCGAAATCTTCCGCCAGTCGATCGCCGGGCTGGCCGCCGACGACTACAGCGAGGCGCAGCAGGAAGCCTGGTCGGCGCGCGCCGAGGACGAGGCCGCCTTCGGCAACAAGCTCGCCGGGCAGTTGACGCTGATCGCCACGCTGGAGGGCTCGCCGGTCGGCTTCGCCTCGCTCGCCGGACAGGACACGATCGACATGCTCTACGTGCATCCGGCGGTGGCCGGGCAGGGCGTCGGCGCCATGCTGACCGACGCACTGGAAAAGCTCGCCGGCTCCCGCGGCGCCGTCCGGCTGAAGGTCGATGCCAGCGACAGCGCGCTCGGCTTCTTCCAGAAGCGCGGCTACGTCGCCCAGCAGCGCAACACCGTTACCGTCGGCGACGAATGGCTCGCCAACACCACCATGCACAAGCAGCTCGCCAAAGGGGACGTCCCATGAAAAAGCCCGACACCCCGTTTCCGCGCCACTGGCTCTACTACGTCGTGCTCAAATACGGATTGCTGATCGCGGCCGTCCTGCTCGCAATGTATGTGTTCTACCGGATGGCGTGAGGGACATGCGAAAGACGTTGCCATGAAACGCCACCACATCATCGTTGCGGGTACCGCGGTTCTTGCCGCCGTCGCCTTGCTCGCCAACACCTGTCTCCGGTGACGCGCCATGGCCAGCGAACGGCTCTATCTTTTTGATACGACATTGCGCGACGGCGCGCAGACCAACGGCGTCGATTTCACGCTGGCCGACAAGCTGGCGATCGCGCACATGCTCGACGAACTGGGTATCGACTATGTCGAGGGCGGCTATCCGGGCGCCAATCCGACCGACACCGAATTGTTCGCGCAAGACCGCAACCTCAAGTCCACCTTCACTGCCTTCGGCATGACGCGGCGGCCGGGCCGCTCCGCCTCCAACGATCCCGGGCTCGCCATGTTGCTCGACGCCCATGCCGACGCCATCTGCTTCGTCGCCAAGTCGTGGGACTATCACGTGCGCGTGGCGCTGCAGACTACGAACGAGGAGAACCTTGCCTCCATCCGCGACAGCGTGCGCGCGGCCAAGACGCGCGGCAAGCAGGTGCTGCTCGACTGCGAGCATTTTTTCGACGGTTACAAGGCCAATCCGCAATACGCGCTCGCCTGCGCGAAGACGGCCTATGAGGAGGGCGCGCGCTGGGTGGTGCTGTGCGATACCAACGGTGGCACGCTGCCGCACGAGGTGGAGGAAATCGTCACGGAAGTCTGCAAGGCGGTGCCGGGCGACCATGTCGGCATCCATGCCCACAACGACACCGAGCAGGCGGTGGCCAATTCCTTCGCCGCCGTGCGTGCCGGTGCGCGCCAGATCCAGGGCACCCTCAACGGCCTGGGCGAGCGCTGCGGCAACGCCAACCTCATTTCCATCATCCCCACGCTCAAGCTGAAAAAGGAATATGCCGACGCCTTCGAGATCGGCGTCACCGACGCGGCGCTGCAGAAGCTGGCGCAGGTCTCGCACGCGCTCGACGAGCGGCTCAACCGCGCGCCCGACCGCCACGCGCCTTACGTCGGAGAGAGTGCTTTCGCCACCAAGGCCGGCATTCACGCCTCCGCCATCGCCAAGGACCCGGCAACCTATGAGCATGTGGCGCCGGAGACGGTCGGCAACAAGCGCCGGGTGCTGGTGTCGGAACAGGCCGGCGCTTCCAACGTGCTGGCCGAGCTCGAGCGTATCGGCATCAAGGCCGACAGGAGCGATCCGCGGGTGGCTCGGCTGCTCGAGCAGGTCAAGGAGCGGCAGACCCTCGGCTATGCCTACGAGGCGGCGGACGCCTCGTTCGAACTGCTGGCGCGCCGTGCGCTCGGCACCGTGCCGAACTACTTCGACGTTACCCAGTTCGACGTCAATGTGGAGCAGCGCAACAACGCCAGGGGCGAGCGCGTCACCGTCACCATGGCGGTGGTCAAGGTCAAGGTCGGCGAGGAGAACATGATCTCGGCGGCGGAGGGCAATGGCCCGGTCAACGCGCTCGACCGCGCGCTGCGCAAGGATCTCGGCAAGTACCAGAAATATATCGACGCCCTGAAGCTCACCGACTTTCGCGTGCGCATCCTCAACGCCGGCACCGAGGCGGTCACCCGCGTGCTGATCGAGAGCGAAGACGAGGCCGGCGAGCACTGGACCACGGTCGGGGTGTCGCCCAATATCATCGACGCCTCATTCCAGGCCCTGATGGATTCCATCATCTACAAGCTGGTGAAATCCGGCGCCCCGGCGTGATAGCATCTGTCATGGCCCGGCTTGTCCCGGCCATCCACGTCTTTGTTCGCCAGGCGGCCAAGGCGTGGATGCCCGACACAAGTTTACACCCGGGTCGGCCGGAGGCCGGACCCGGTTGACCGGGCATGACAACGAAGAACAGGCAGCCGCCATGATCGACCACGTCTCCATCGCCGTGAGCAATCTTGAGCGCGCCGCGCGCTTCTATGAGCCGCTGCTCGCAACCCTCGGCATGAAGAAATTGCGTGAGTGGCCGGACGCCGCGATCGGCTACGGCAAGACCCACCCTGAGTTCTGGATCAACAAGCGCACAGCCATGGACCAGGTGTCGGCGGACAGCGGTGTGCATATTGCGCTGCGCGCGCCCTCGACCAGGGCGGTCGACGCCTTCCACGCCGCGGCGTTGGCCGGCGGCGGCGCCAGCGACGGCGCCCCCGGCATGCGGCCGGATTACAATGAGCGGTACTACGCCGCCTTCGTCCGCGATCCCGACGGCAACAGGATCGAGACGGTGACGTTCCTCGAAATGAAGTAGGCGGCGAGCGGTCATATCTCGATGCAGGGCGGGAATTCAAAGCAGACGCCGCGGGACGGCGCCGTTGTCATCATCGGTGGCGGCCCATGCGGCCTCATGCTCGCGATCGAACTGGGCCGGCGAAACATTCCGACGGTGTTGCTGGAGGAAAAGGTGCAGCCGTCGCGCTTTCCCTCCGCCAACGCCACCCAGGCCCGCACCATGGAGCACTACCGCCGGCTCGGGTTTGCCGAGAAGGTGCGCGCCAGGGGCCTGCCGCCGGACTATCCGACCGACATCGCCTATTTCACTCGCTATACCAAATACGAATTGGCACGCTTCAGCCTGCCGTCGGCGCAGCAGGCGCGCGAGATCGTCAAGACGCTGACCGGTTCCTGGAGCGCCGCCGAGCTGCCGCACCGGGTCTCGCAGATTTTCGTTGAGGACGTGTTGCGCGAGGAGGCCGCGGCGTTGCCCTCGGTCTCGCTGCGGACGGGCTGGCGGATGACCGCCATGCGTGACAACGGCGCTCACGTCGTGGTCGAGATCGAGCGCAGCGATGGCTCCGAGCAAGCGACGCTGCGCGCCGCCTATGCCGTCGGGGCCGACGGCGGCGGCAGCCCCACACGCAAGTTACTTGGCTTCGACTACGTCGGCGAGAGTGGTGCGGTGCGTGACTTCATGGGTGGGCGCATGTTCGCGATTCACATACGCAGTCCACGGCTCTACGAGGTCATCCCCTATCCGCGCGCCTGGATGTACTGGGCCGTCAACCGCCAGCGCCGCGCGTTCATGCCAAGTGTCAACGGGCGCGACGAGTTCACCTTCCACACCCAGCTCCGCGCCGGCGAGAAGGCCGATCAGATCTCCGATGCGCAAGCCAAGGCGATGTTCCGGGACTCGCTCGGCGCCGAAATGGATGTCGAAATCATCGGCCGGTCGACCTGGAACGCCGGCTACACGCTGGTGGCCGAGAAATTTCAACACGGACGTATTTTTCTTGGCGGCGACGCCGCCCATCTGTTCACCCCGACCGGCGGACTTGGCTACAACACCGCGGTCGAGGATGCCGTCAATCTCGGCTGGAAGCTGGCGGCGGTTCTCAAGGGCTGGGGCGGTCCGGCGCTGCTCGGCAGCTATGAAACCGAACGGCAGGCGCTGGCGCGGCGCAACACCACCTACGCCCGTGGTTTCGCCGATTCGGTCGGGCTGTACGTTCCGCCGGCGGAGCTCGAGGACGACAGCCCGTCGGGCGAGGCCGCGCGGAAAAAAGCCGGCGATCACTTCAATTATCACGCCCGTTTCGAGTTCAATATTCCCGGCATCACGTTCGGCGGCCGCTATGACGGCTCGCCGATTGTCGTCGGCGACGGCACCGCGCCGCCGCCGGACAAGCCCAACGAGTACGTGCCCACGGCCTGCCCGGGCGGCCGCGCGCCACATCTGTGGCTCGGCGACGGACGTTCCCTGTACGACACGCTCGGCTTCGAGTTCACGCTGCTGCGGTTCGGGAGAAATCCGCCCGACGCCGCGCCGTTTCAGGTGGAAGCGCAGGCACGGGGGCTGCCGCTGACGGTGGTGGACATCGCCGCGGACGAGGCGCGCGATCTCTATGAGGCCGATCTCGTCCTGATCCGGCCGGACCAGATCGTGGCCTGGCGCGGCAATGCGTCGGTCGATGCGGCGCGCATACTGCGGCAGGCGTCAGGTTACCAGGATTTGAAGTCCGCATACCCTTAATCGGGCGGTGATCGTTGGCCCGAATTTCCGCTTGCGCAGGAATGAGCGGAGGGACGGCCTGGAGGGACGGTTTACAGCTGCCCGGGATCGGCCGCAGTCATCCGCTTGGCTTCCTCCGGCACCGCTTCCGCCGCGCGCTCCAGCATCGGCAGGATGTCGGCCACCTTGTCAGCAACCAGCAGATTGAAACTCAGATCGCCGCGGATGAATTCGAGCGTCTTCATGTGGTCGATCAGCGCGCAGAGCGGTTGCCAGAAATCGGCGATATTTGCCAGCAGCACCGGCTTGCGGTGGCGGCCGAGCTGCGCCCAGGTGAGCTGTTCGACCAGTTCCTCCAGCGTGCCGATGCCGCCCGGCAGTGCCACGAAGGCGTCCGCCATCTCGAACATCTTTTGTTTGCGCTCGTGCATGTCACGGGTGACGATCAGTTCCTGCCCGTTGCGCATGGCATGCTCGCGCTCGGTGAGGAACTCGGGGATGATGCCGGTCACCTTGCCACCATGGTCGCGCACGGCGCGGGCGAGCGTGCCCATCATGCCGTTGCCGCCGCCGCCATAAACCAGGCCAATCCCGTTGCTGGCGATGAGTTGGCCCAAATCGCGGGCCGCCCGCACGAATGCCGGGTCGGTACCCGGCCCGGAGCCGCAATAGACGCAGATTCTGCGGATTTTGCTAAGTTTTTCGATCTTGTTCATGCGCATGCATGTGCGCCGTGGGTGTGGCAGCGTCAAGACCGCACGGTAACGGCGGGTTGCCGCCGCCGTGGGGTGATTGCCTGCCGGAATCCTCCTATATGGAGGGCCTGTGGCGGCGCCGGACGTGAAGGCCCGTCGGTCCCGGACCCTGAATGAGCCCGCATCACCACCATTCCGCCGAGCCCCAGCCCCGGATCTCCGCCAGCCGGGGTGCGCTGTTCGCCACCATCGTTCACCTGTGGCCCTATATCTGGCCGGCCGACCGCCGCGACCTGAAGCTGCGCGTGCTCGGCGCCGTGGTCTTCCTGCTCGCCGCCAAGCTCGCCACCATCGCGGTTCCCTTCACCTTCAAATGGGCGATCGATGCGCTTGCCGGCACTGCCCGCCCGCCGGTGGCCGGCTCCGAATGGCTCCTCTGGGTGGTGGCCGCACCCATCGCCATGACGCTGGCTTATGGCGTCATGCGCGTGCTCATGGCGGTGCTCACGCAGTCGCGCGACGCTCTGTTCGCCAAAGTGGCCATGCACGCCGTGCGGCGCCTTGCCTACCGCACCTTTGTGCACATGCACGAGCTCTCGCTGCGCTTCCATCTCGAACGCAAAACCGGCGGGCTGACCCGCGTGCTCGAGCGCGGACGCAACGCCATCGAGGTCATCGTGCGCATGGTGATCCTGCAGCTGGCGCCGACCATCATCGAGGTGTCGCTGATCGTCATCGTGCTGATGGTGCATTTCGACTGGCGCTATGTGGCGGCGATCCTCGGTGCCGTCACCTGCTACATGGTGTGGACCTACAATGCCACCGAATGGCGCATCGGCATCCGACGCAAGATGAACGAAAGCGATACCGACGCCAACGTCAAGGCGATCGATTCGCTGCTCAACTACGAGACCGTGAAATATTTCGACGCCGAGCAGCGCGAGGCCGAGCGCTACGATCGCGCGATGGCGCGTTACGAGGATGCCAGCGTCAAGTCCTATACCTCGCTCAATGCGCTCAATGCCGGGCAGGCGGTGATCTTCACCATCGGTCTTGCCAGCGCCATGGTGCTGTGCGCCTACGAGGTGCGCGCCGGCACCAAGACTGTCGGCGATTTCGTGCTGATCAATGCCATGATGATCCAGCTCTACCAGCCGCTCAATTTCATGGGTATGGTTTATCGCGAGATCAAGCAGGCGGTCACCGACATCGAGATCATGTTCTCGATTCTGTCGCGCAACCCGGAGATCCAGAACGTCCCCGGCGCGCGTCCGTTGCAGGTGACCAATGGTGCGATCCGTTTCGAGGATGTCATCTTCGCCTACGACCCGGAACGTCGCATCCTTAAGGGCGTCAGCTTCGAGGTGCCGGCCGGCAAGACGGTGGCGGTGGTCGGCCCCTCCGGTGCCGGCAAGTCGACCATTTCGCGGCTCCTGTTCCGTTTCTACGATCTGTCGGGCGGTCGCATTCTGATCGACGGCCAGGATATCTCTCAGGTGACGCAAGAGTCGCTTCGCAAGGCGATCGGCATGGTCCCGCAGGACACCGTGCTGTTCAACGATACCATTCGCTACAACATCCGCTACGGCCGTTGGGAGGCAAGCGAGGCCGAAGTGGAAGAGGCAGCGCGGCTGGCGCAGATCGACGGTTTCATCCGGCTCGCTCCGCACGGCTACGAGACGGAAGTCGGCGAGCGGGGCTTGAAGCTCTCCGGCGGCGAGAAGCAGCGCGTCGCCATCGCCCGCACCATCCTCAAGGGGCCGCCGATCCTGCTGCTCGACGAGGCGACCTCGGCGCTCGACAGTCACACCGAGAAAGAAATCCAGGACGCGCTCGATCGCGTGTCGAAAGGCCGCACCACGCTGGTCATCGCGCACCGGCTCTCCACCATCGTCGGCGCCGACGAGATCATCGTGCTCGACCAGGGCGAGATCGTCGAGCGCGGCACTCATGCCGCGCTGCTGGTCAAGGACGGGCTCTATGCCAGCATGTGGAACAGGCAGCGTGAGGCCGAGGAGGCGCGCGAGAAGCTGGCGCTGGCGGGGGAAGAGGCGGTCGCGCCCAACCGCAATCCGCCAGCGGTGGAGGACGAACTCCCGGCGGAGCCGCGCGTGGCGATTGACATGCCTGCCGACGCGGCGGAGTAGAATAGACCCCGATGTCGATCGCCAGCTCGATTCGCCAGCAGATCACGCCGATCACGCCGGAAGGCTATCCCTTCATCGGCGCCTTTGCGCTGGTCAGCCTTATCCTGTTCTGGCTGTGGAGCCCGCTCGGGTGGCTCGGTACGCTGGCGACGCTCTGGTGCGTCTATTTCTTCCGCGATCCGCCGCGGGTCACCCCGGTGCGCGACGGGTTGGTGGTGGCGCCGGCCGACGGCCGCATCAGCCAGATCACCACCGCGTCCCCGCCGCATGAGCTTGGCCTCGGCGACAAGCCGCTGCCGCGCGTGTCAATCTTCATGAGCGTGTTCGACTGCCACGTGAACCGCAGCCCGGTCGCCGGCCGGGTGGCCAAAATCGTCTATCAGCCGGGCAAGTTCTTCAACGCCGATCTCGACAAGGCGAGCGCCGATAATGAGCGCAATTCACTGGTGATCACCACCGGCAATACGCGCATTGCGGTGGTGCAGATCGCCGGGCTGGTGGCGCGCCGCATCGTCTGCTTCGTGCGCGAGGGCCAGCCGGTGGGCGCCGGCGAACGCTTCGGCATGATCCGTTTCGGCTCGCGGCTCGACGTCTATCTGCCCGGGGACGTCGCTCCGCTGGTCGCCGTCGGACAGACTGCCATCGCGGGCGAAACCGTCGTCGCAGACCTGAAAACCGGCGACAGCGGGCGCGCTTTCCGCAGCGGCTGAAACCTTCAGCCCGTTCAAATCGTTAAGGACACTGCGAGGTTGCGCCGGCGCGCGATGGCGCGCGCATCGGAGAGTCTTTATAATTGAGGTTATGGTGTTTCCGCCGTTCGATCCGTCTCAGCGCTCCCGGCATCGTCGCTTCAAGCCGATTCCGGTGCGTATGCTGCTGCCCAATGTGATCACATTGCTGGCGCTATGCGCGGGGCTCACCGCCATCCGCGTCGCGGTGGAGAACAACATCCAGCTGGCGCTGGCGGCGATCGTACTCGCCGCGCTGCTCGACGGTATCGACGGTCGGCTCGCGCGCATGCTCAAGGGCACCTCGCGCTTCGGCGCCGAGCTCGACAGCCTGGCCGACTTCGTCAATTTCGGCGTGGCGCCGGCGCTGATCCTGTATTTCTGGGGGCTGCACGAGCTCAAGTCGGCCGGCTGGATCGCCGCCCTGGTGTTCGCCATCTGCGCCGGGCTTCGGCTCGCCCGCTTCAACGTGATGGTCGATGATCCCAACAAGCCGGCCTGGGCGGGAAATTTCTTCACCGGCATTCCGGCGCCGGCGGGTG
>Ga0210062_1000056_pt1 | contig 30092 bp, 27 predicted proteins | sample Muzzi_CordA_D2_FD_185528 | JGI IMG/M metagenome (GOLD analysis project Ga0210062, IMG submission 185528) | Wetland microbial communities from San Francisco Bay, California, USA, that impact long-term carbon sequestration - Muzzi_CordA_D2 (SPAdes) | ecosystem: Environmental > Aquatic > Marine >...
CCACGAACGGCACCAGCCTCGCTATGTCGCGCCATCGCTGCCAGCGGTGAAAGCTCCGCAGATTGTCCGCGCCCATGATCCAGACGAATCGCACGCCCGGGCAACGGGCTTTCAGCCAGATAATCGTGTCGTAAGTGTATCGCGTATTGATGACGGCCTCGATACCGGTCACGTCGATGCGTGGATGATGGGTCAGCGCGCGGGCGGCGTCGATGCGCGCCTGGATGGAGCCGAGCCCGCTGGTGTTTTTGAGCGGGTTGCCGGGGGTGACCAGCCACCAGACGCGATCGAGCTTGAGACGCTTGAGCGCCAGCAGGCTGGCACCCAGATGGGCCTCGTGCGGCGGGTCGAAGGTCCCCCCGAACAGGCCGATCCTCATGCCGGGCGCGTGAGGTGGTATGAGGCGCTCGGCTGTAGCGGGGACTTGGTCGTTCACGGACGGATCTGGCCACTTCCGCGGATGCGGTATTTGAACGTGGTGAGTTGCTCAACGCCCACCGGCCCGCGCGCATGCAGCCGGCCGGTGGCGATGCCGATTTCGGCTCCGAAACCAAATTCGCCGCCGTCGGCGAACTGGGTGGAGGCGTTGTGCAGCACAATGGCCGAGTCGACCTCGCGCAGGAACTTCTCCGCTGCGGCCGCATCGTCGGTGACGACGGCATCGGTATGGTGCGAGCCGTACCGCTCGATATGGGCGATGGCCTCAGCCACGCCGTCGACCAGTTTGGCGGCGATGATGGCATCGAGATATTCCGCCGACCAGTCCTCTTCGCTCGCCGGCGTCACGCGCTTGTCGACTTCGCGCACCGCCTTGTCGCCGCGGATTTCGCAACCGGCCGCGAGCAGCATCTCGACCAGCGGCTTCAGGTGGGTTGCCGCCGCCGCGCGGTCGATGAGCAATGTTTCGGCTGCGCCGCACACGCCGGTGCGCCGCATCTTGGCGTTGAGCACGATCTGCTTCGCCATCTCGAGCGAGGCCGCCTTGTCGACGTAGACGTGGCAGACGCCTTCGAGATGGGCGAATACCGGCAGCCGCGCTTCCGCCTGAACGCGCGCGACCAGGCCCTTGCCGCCGCGCGGGACTATGACGTCGATGTTGCCGTCGAGCCCGGCCAGCATCATGCCGACCGCGGCGCGGTCGCGGGTGGGCACAAGTTGGATGGCGGCCGCGGGCAGCCCGGCCTGGCGCAAGCCTTCCGCCATGGCCGCATGGATCGCGCGGCTTGAGAGCATGCTGTCCGAACCGCCACGCAAAATCGCGGCATTGCCCGACTTCAGGCAGAGCGCACCGGCGTCGGCCGTGACGTTGGGGCGGCTCTCATAGACGATGCCGATGACGCCGAGCGGCACCCGCACCCGCTCGATGGTCATGCCGTTGGGGCGGGTCCAGGAGTCGGTGACGGCGCCGACCGGGTCGGCCAGCCGGCCGATCACCGCGAGGCCGGCCGCCATCGCCTCCACGCGGGCCTCGTTGAGCGTGAGCCGGTCGAGAAAAGCCTCGGTGCCGCCGGACGTGCGGGCCTCGGCCACATCCTCGGCGTTGGCGGCCAGGATCGCCGCCCGCTGTGCCCGGATGGCGTCAGCCATGGCGGTCAGCGCCCGGTTTTTCTGGTCGGCCGGCGCCAGCGCCAGCACCCGGGCGGCCGCGCGGGCGTCGCGGCCAATTCCGGCCATGGCGGCGGCGATGTCGCCGGTGCCCTCGATGCTCTTCAGCGCGGTCATTGTCGGCCGAAACCCCGTCAAAGCCCCGCGTTCGGGGCGGTTTGTCCTATCACGTCGGGGGACATGGCGCGAGGCCGCTCCCGGGCGGAAAAACTGCACTTTGTGCTGGGGATAGCGTGGATAACCCGCCGAAAGGTGTGCTGGAACAACTGCCTTACACAATGCCCTGCGAGGCTGGTCGCCTCGCAGGAGGGCATCATGCCAGCGCGTTCCCGGGGTCTGCCAAGCCGTTTCCCGGTCGGCACCAAATTCGTCATTGAAGGCCGGTCGCAGGGTGAAGGCCAGGTGCAGGTCTACCGCCGCTATCTGGAATTGCCCGACGGGACCCGCATCCGGCTGCCGCTGCGCCCGGGCAAGCGCAAGCCAGCGCACAGGTCAGCGTCGGCATCCCGCCGGCGTACCGCACACACACGCACCCGCACCCGCCATCCCTGACCCTTCGCCGCTCGGCCACTGACCCAGCCGGGTCGCACCGCATCATTCCTGCGCGCGCTCGGCCATTGGCCGACTACGCTGTCCAAAGGGCAAAAAAGAAGGGGCCCGAAGGCCCCTTGGGGGATAGTCGTCATTGCCGGCAGATACGCACCGGCAACACTGCCGCAGCCTTGGAGGTCGGGGTGGGGTGCAGGAAGAATGCTGGCCCCGGCCGCCGTGGCCTGTGGACGTGAGTGGAAAGCAGCGCGCGCGCGGAGGCAATCAGCCAAAACGCCGCGTGAGCCAACATGTCGCGCGGCGGCCGGTCGCGCTACCGCGCAAGTCACTAAGGTCATTTCTGAATTTCTGGCGCGCCAAGCGGAAAACCCCAGCCTCCGGTGGACTGGGGTTGACCGGGCGATCTGTTAATCGCCTTTGCCTTGAGCCAGGTAAATCGCGTCGCGCGGATATAACGCGCACGCGCGCGAACCGTTCCCGCCCCTTGGCCGATGGCCGTTTGCGCCAGGCGCATACGCGTGGATGGGCCGCGGCTCGGCACGCGGACCGGGTGTTCTGCGTGCGCGAGCGGTCATTCGCCGCCCAGCACGAGATCGTCGCGGTGGATCATCTCGGCGCGTCCGGTGTAGCCCAGGATCAGCATGATGTCGGCCGAAGGCCGCCGCTTGATCCTGTCGGCGTCCTCCGCGTCATAGGCGATGAGTCCGCGGCCGATTTCGGCGCCGTCCGGCCCGCGCACCAGCACGGCGTCGCCGCGCTCGAATTCACCTTCCACCTTGAGCACGCCGGCCGGCAGCAAGCTCTTGCCGCTGCGCAACGCCGTTACCGCGCCCGCGTCGATGATCAACGCCCCGCGCGGCTCGAGCGAGCCGGCGATCCACTTCTTGCGTGCGGTGACCGGATTGGCCAGCGTCAGGAACCAGGTGCAGGGCGCGCCCTCGATCACCGTCCGCAGCGGATGCGGCACGCGGCCGGACGCAATCACCATATGGGTGCCGGCGGTGGTGGCAATCTTGCCGGCCTCGATCTTGGTCCGCATGCCGCCGCGCGCCAGTTCGGAGGCCGGGTTGCCGGCCATCGCCTCGATCTCGCGCGTGATGCGCGGGACGAGCGGGATCAGCGTGGCGCCGCCGCCCGCGCCGGGCGGCTTGTCGTAGAGTCCGTTGACGTCGGAGAGCAGCACCAGGAGGTCGGCGCTCATCATGGTGGCGACGCGCGCGGCGAGGCGGTCGTTGTCGCCGTAGCGGATCTCGGTCGTCGCGGTGGTGTCGTTCTCGTTGATCACCGGCACCGCGTTCCACTCCAGCAGCCGGGCGATGGTGGAGCGGGCGTTGAGATAGCGGCGCCGCTCTTCTGTATCGCCCAGCGTCACCAGGACCTGGCCGGCGCTCAGCCCATGGGCGCCGAGCGACTCCGCCCACGAGCGCGCCAGCGTGATCTGTCCGACCGCGGCGGCGGCCTGGCTGTCCTCCAGCTTGAGCGCGCCGGCTGGCAGCTTCAGCACGGCGCGGCCGAGCGCAATGGCGCCGGAGGAGACCACCAGCACGTCGCGCTTGTCTTTATGCAGCGCGGCGATGTCAGCAGTGAGCGAATCCAGCCAGTCGCGTTTCAAGGCGCCTGCCGCCTGGTCGACCAGCAGCGAAGAGCCGACCTTGACGACGATGCGGCGGAAGTCGGTGAGGGCAGGGGTTCTTGGCGGCGATGTCGACATGGTCCGGTGGGTGTTGATGGCGCGGGCGGGGTTTAGCATGGGGCAGGCGGGGCGTCATGGGCGAGGTCGGAGCGGTGGGGGGCGGCGCCGGTCGCAAGGGCTGCGTGCATCCGTGCCATCCGACCTTTCGAGGCCCGACGGGCGGGTCCCGCTTTCAGGGATAAAGCGGACCTGGCGCGTGACGGCCGCAATGACCGGTTTTGACTCCAGGCAGATCTGATCCCGCAACCGCGAACCGACCCCTTTGCAACGACAAGGCTGGCGGGGCGATAGGTCGCATTACGAAGGTCCCCTGACTTAATTTCTGCCGGCTTCGGATCGTTTATGCTAAAGTATCACTACACGCCAACAGCGCGGATCCTGATGCGACAGCAAAAATACACATTGATGGCGGTCGTTTGCCTGCTGGTCCTGGCGGGCGGCTGGTACCTTGCTGCAGGTCCGACGGAGGCTGGGCGCAGTCAGATTCCCGAACCGGCGAACAGCCGCAGTTCCGGGACCCTCGACGGAATGGTGTTCTCCGGCAAGGTTACCAGCGACGGCAAGCCGCTTGACGTCATCGAAAAATGGATATTCGCGCGCGGCACCTTTGAATCCACCGAATGCGCGCTCAGATGCAAATATCCTCGCGCTCCATACTTTGTCCGAAGCCTTGGCGAGACGACAGAATTTATCAGCGAATCGCAGTGCCTCGACAAGGACGCCAAGATCGTCTGGCGCGGCCTGGTCGAGGAAGGGAAGGTCAAAGGCACGATGACCTGGACCATATCGCGCTGGTATTGGACGATCGAAAAGGTGTTTCACTTCGAAGGCACGCGAACCGAGCGCACCGCGACTGCCGCCGGCAATTAACCGAATGTCGCAGGGCGCTCGAGCCACCACCATTCCATGGCAGGGCTTGCTCAAGATCGGCGCCCTGATCGTTCTGATTGTCATCGCCAATCTGGTCGCGGGCTGGATCGCCGGCCGCCTGAAGTTTGAACTCCTGCCCAGCAATGAAGAGTTCGTCCATCGGATGATCATGACTGCGGCGGTCGCCTACGCCGTTCTGCTCGCAATTCCTTTTGTGCCCGGCGTAGAGATCGGGCTCGCGCTGCTTGGAATGCTGGGTCCGCCTATCGTGTTTCTCGTTTATGTGAGTACGGTTGCGGGGCTGTCGTTGAGCTTTGTTGTCGGACGTGTCATCTCCGTCGGGGGACTGACCAGGATGTTCGACGACTTGCAGTTTCGGCGTGCAAGCGGACTACTCAAGACGATCGAGCCGATGTCGAAGGACGAACGCCTCGCCTTTCTGCTCTCAAAAGCACCGAGGTATTTTGTTCCGTTTTTTCTGCGCAATCGCTATCTGTCGCTTGCGATACTGTTCAATCTTCCGGGCAATTTTCTGATCGGGGGCGGCGGCGGCATAGCAATGGTCGCCGGAGTGAGCGGGCTCTATTCAATACCCGGCTTTATCACGACGGTCCTCATCGCCGTTTCCCCCCTGCCGCTTGCGATCCTGATTTTTGGACAAGAGATCCTGTAAGGTTGATCCATCATTTTTCGAATTGCCCGCTTGCCGACTGAAAGACAGCCATCGATCGCAGCATGCTCTCGGTTTCGGATCGCCGGGAAACCGTCATCGCACCCCCACCTGATGCCGCAACGGGACCTCGGCGCCTTCGCATGCCGAGCGCAGCATGGCGAGGCAGACTTCGAGTGTCGCCATCGCCCATGCGCCGTCGTGCAACGGCGGACGCTCCTCGACCACCGCGGCATGGAGTTCGTCGATTACCTCGGCGCGCGGCACCCCAGGCGTGGGCAGCGGATCGAGCCTGCCAACCCCGCCCTCATAGATCATCACGCCCGTGGGCAGCGGCCGCAGGTCGGCATGCTGACAGCTCACGAGGATCGTGCCGAAATGCTGATGCAGCATGCCCTGCGTCTGCGGCAGCTGCCAGCCCGCTCCACCGTAGTTGCGCGCCGCCTTGGCAGCGGTCTCCTGCGTAGCGTCTCCGAATTGGCGCGGGGCAGGTGCCGTGCGCGGCTGTTTTTTCTGTCCCAGCTCGCCGATCCAGCCCATGAATTCATCGGAATCAAAGTGGCCGTAGCCGTTATACGCGAGCGACGCAAAGGCGCCGCTCTCGAAAGTGAGCAATGCGGCATAGGCGCCCTCCGTCGGTCGCGTCTCGTCCCAGGCGCCGGTCATTGCGCGCACGCTGGCAACGCGTCCGCCACCGAGCAGCCGGACGATATCGACCTGATGGGGCGCCTGGTTGAACAGTGCACCCCCGCCTTGCGCGGTATCGAGCTCGTCCGGGCGGCGCGGCCGGTAGAGAAAGTCGGTGTAGTTGATGGCCGTGATCATCTTAACCGCGCCGTAGCGGCAGGCAGCAATCAGTTCGCGGGCGCGCAGGATCGGCTTGTCAAAGGAGTGGCTGTGGCCGACGATCAGATGAACGCCGGCCGTGCGTGCCGAAGCGATCATCGCTTCCGCGTCGGCAAGCGTCAGCGCGATCGGCTTCTCGACCAGTACGTGCTTGCCGTGCGCTGCAGCCAGCCGGGCATGCTCGGCATGGAGTTGATGCGGGCTCGCCACATAGATGGCCTCGACCTGCGGATCGGCGCAGAGCGCGGCGACCGTCTCGTAGGCCGCACCGCCAAATTCATCGGCGAAGCGTTGCCGCGCTTCGGGACGCGGATCGGCTGCGGCGACCAGAGCGACGCGCGCGTCGTGCTGTAAGGTCGGTAGCATGATTGAGAAGGCGCGGCCGAGGCCGGCCACACCCAGTCGCAATCGGCGGGATGCGGATCGTACCAAGGAGTTTCTTTCGGCTCGACACTCGAACCGCCTTTGGTTAGCCTCAGCCTAGATATCTAAGATAAAAAGCGCGGCAACACAAAGACCGCGCGCAGGGAGCGACAGCCATGACGCCCGAGGAAAACGACCTGCTGTGCCGGGTCGAGGGTTCGGCGCCTATGGGCCAGATCATGCGCCGGCACTGGATCGCCGCCTGCCTGTCCGAGGAGGTCGCGGAGCCTGACGGCGCGCCGGTGCGGGTGCGCCTGCTCGGCGAGAATCTGGTCGTCTTTCGCGACAGCAAGGGCCGGCTCGGCGCACTCGATGAATATTGTGCGCACCGGCGCGCCTCGCTGGTTTTTGCCCGCAATGAGGAATGCGGACTGCGCTGCCTCTATCACGGCTGGAAGTTCGACGTGGACGGCAATGTCGTCGACCTCGCTTCCGAGCCGCCCGGCAGCAATGTGCCGCAGCGCGTGAAGCAGAAAGCCTATCCGGTGCGAGAGGCCGGCGGATTTGTCTGGACCTATATCGGCCCACCGGAAGAGATGCACGAATTTGAGCCGCCCGCCTTCGCGCCGTCGCCCGACGTGCGGGTCAGCGCGACGAAGGTGCGCGTGCGCTGCAATTGGGCGCAGATCCTCGAGGGCCAGATCGACTCCGCGCATTCCTCCAGCCTGCATTCGTCAGACATGGTGCCGGCGCAGGTCGATGGCGCGAAGGCGACCGACGTCAACTGGCTCCGGCCGTCGACCGACAAGGCGCCGCGTTTCCAGATCGAGCGGACCAGCTACGGTTTTCGCTACGCGGCGATCCGCCGCCCTATCAAGAACGAAACGACGCACGATTACATCCGCACCACTGTCTACATCGCGCCCTTCATCGCGCTCATTCCGCCCAATAACGTCCACAACGTCGCCACGTTGCTGACGCCGGAGGACGATCACAGCACGATATTCTATTTCATCGCCTGGAACGGGCCGGACAAGCCGGGCATCGCGCCGGACGTGTGGCGCAAGTTCAACGTTCTGGAATGGGGCGTCGACGTCGACGCCAATTTCGACAATGTGCGCACCGCCGGCAATCTCTACCGGCAGAACCGTGCGGCCATGAAGGCCGGCAATTTCACTGGCATTTCCGGCATTCCCAACCAGGACATCGCGATGTGGGAATCCATGGGGCCGATCACCGACCGCAGCCAGGAGCGCGTCGGAGCCAGCGACGTCGCCGTGGTTGCTTTCCGCCGGTTGATGGTGGAAGCGGCGCGTTCAATTCGCGATGGCGGTCCGGCGATCGGCACCACCGGGCCGCATGTGCCGCATGCCAGCATCAGTTCCTTCGAGGGCGTCGTGCCCCAGACCGTCAATTGGCGTACGCTTGGCGGCGGCACCGAGAGCGCGGCGGCGGAGGAGGACCGGATCAGCGCGGCGGAATGACCAATCGCTGAAATACCGGCGCCACGAGAACCGCTTTGTCACTCGCCAGGGGCGAGAGCCAAGTCACGCAAACTTCGAAGACGAAACTACGGATGCAAAAGGCGCCGCAACAAAGGGGATGGCGCTCATTAGGGAGGAAAAGCGATGAAATCCATCAAGAATATAATGATCGCGGCGACTTTCGCCGTTCTGCTCGGCGGAACTGCGCAGGCGCAAACCTATCAAGTGACGCTTGCCGGGGCGAGCCCTGGCGGATTGTGGTCGACGATCGGAGCCGGTGTCGATAAGGCGCTCGCCAAGGCCTATCCGGGCAGCACGGTGACCTACCAGACCGGATCCGGGGGCCTCGCCAATTCCAAGCTGGTCTCCGACAAGAAGGTTCCCATGGGAATTGCCGCCGATATGGAACTCGCCGCCGCATATCGCGGCACCGGGCCGTTCAAGGGAAATCCGCTGAAGGACCTTCGGACGCTGTTCCGCGCCTATTCCGCGCAGAGCCGATTCCAGTACAGCTACGTCCTGGTGAACGGCGACGTTGCCAAGAAACTCGGCATCAAGACAATCGCCGATCTCAAGAAGCACGCGGGAGAGATCCGCATCGCCTTCAACCGGCCGGGCAACATGGATGGCGACATCGGCATTGCCATCATGGAAGACAGCGGCATCCCCGTCAAAAGTTTCAAGCAGGTGGTCCGCGCGGCGTCCAAGGAGATGGGATCGCTGATGCTTGACCGGCGTATCGACGCCGTTGTGCTCGGCATCGCCTATAATCACCCGGTCATTCGCGAGATGGAGAACGGCATCCCGCTCACCATGCTGGACGTCGGCAAGAAGGTCTCGGACAAGGTGGCCGACGACTTCGGCGGCCAGACCTGCACGATCAAGGCCGATGAGCACAAGTTTATTTCGGCGGACAAGGTCTCGGTGTGCGTCGGCGCGGTGGTGGTCGTGCATAAGTCCATGCCCGACGCGGAAGCCCACGATATCGTCAAGGGCCTGCTGGTGAATCTCGACGACTTCAAGAGCGCGCATCGCCTGCTGAAGAAGGCAACTACACCCAAGACGGTGGCGGAACCGGCCATTGCCCCGCAGCATCCGGGTGCCGTCAAGGCCTTCAAGGAAGCGGGACTGCTGTAACATTCCCGCGCCCCGGGGCGGTCGAACGGCGGATTGGCGGCAAGGCCGCCTCCGCCGTGCCGGTGTCATGTTCCCGACGCGCGAGGTAGCCGCCGATGGCGCGCAACATCCTGCTCGATTCCAGGACATGGTTCTCGGTCGGCTGCCGGCGGCGGCCGACCGGCTGGATCGGCCGCCTGATTCCGCCATTCGCGGCCGCCATCGCCATCTACGTCATCGTTGCGGCAACCTACATCATCATCGACCCGTGGGTGCTCACCGCCGTGTTTCTTGCGGGCATGATGGCGCTTGCCTTCCTGACGGTGGGCGCGAGCACGCATTCCGATACCAGGCGGGTGCCGTGGCCTGACGTCGTGCTGTCGCTGCTGGGCATTGCCTCGGGTATCTATTTCGTGTCGATCGCCGAAAGCGAAGTGCAACGGATCAACCTGCTGTTCCCGCTCGACACCTGGCATCTCGTGTTCGGCACCATCATCTGTTTGCTCACCCTCGAACTCACCCGCCGCACGACGGGACTGGGCCTCACGGTGATCGTCCTCGTGTTCGTGGGCTACAACTTCTTCGGGCATCTGCTGCACGGCGTGCTCGGCCACGGGTACATCGATTACAACCACTTCCTCGACATTATGGTCTACACGACCGACGGCATCATGGGACTGCCGGCGCGGGTGGCAGCAACCTACGCCTTCATGTTCGTCATGTTCGGGACTTTCCTCTACTACGCCAAGGGCTCCGATTTCTTCTTCGACTTCGCGTCCGCCATCTCCGGCCGCCAGGTGGGTGGTCCGGCCAAGGTCGCGGTGCTGTCGTCGGGCATGTACGGCATGATCTCGGGCAGCCCGACTTCGGACGTGGTGACCACCGGCGCCATCACCATCCCGATGATGAAACGACTCGGCTACCGCGCCTCGGTGGCGGGCGCGATCGAGGTTGCGGCCTCGACCGGCGGCAGCTTGATGCCGCCGGTGATGGGCTCGGCCGCCTTCATCATGGCGGAATACACCGGCATCGAGTACGTCGACATCGCCAAGGCGGCGCTGCTTCCGGCGCTGCTCTACTATGTTGGCATCTTCTCCCAGGTCCATTTCCGCGCCTACCGGCTCGGTCTTGGCGGGCTCGATCGGGACCAGATCCCGAAATTCACGACGACGCTGCGCAACGGCGGGCTGTTCATCATTCCGATGGCGGTGCTGGTCTGGGCGCTGCTCGCCGGCTACACGCCGACGATGGTCGCGGTATTCGGCACGCTTTCGGTGATTGCCGTGGCAATGTTTCGCGCCCATACCCGCATCGGGCTTGTCACGGCGTACCGGGTGCTCGCGGAAACCGCCATGCGCATGGTGCCGGTGGCAGGCGCGTGCGCGGCGGCGGGCCTCGTCATTGCCGGCATTACCATGACCGGGCTTTCAGGCAAGTTCGCCCATGTGGTTTACATGATCACCGGCGCGCAGGTGTTTCCCACCCTGCTGCTGGCGGCGGCCCTCACCGTTGTGCTCGGCATGGGGATGCCGACGCCGTCGGCCTACATCCTCGCCGCGGTGCTGATCGGCCCGCTGCTGGGATCCCTGCACATCGATCTCCTGCCCGGGCACATGTTCCTGCTCTACTTCGCGGTGATGAGCGCGCTGACGCCGCCGGTTGCGGTCGCGGCCTACGCGGCCGCCTCGATCGCCGAGGACAACCCGCTCGCCATCGCCGCTCACGCAGTCAAGTTTGCCTTGGCCGCCTTGGTGGTGCCCTTCACCTTCGTCTACGGCCCCGAACTCCTCTGGCAGGGACCGCTGTGGCAGAGCGCGATTACCTTCGTCACCGCCGCGGCGGGACTGATCCTGCTCGCCATGGCGATCGAGGAGTACGATCCGGTCTGCGCCGAATGGTGGAGCCGGGCGCTGGTCGGCATTGCGGGGTTGTGCATGATCACGCCATTTCTCGTGTCGACCTTCACCGGCCTCGCCATTGCGGCGGTGGCCATCGCCACCAATCGCCAGCGGCTCAGGGTCAGGCCCCGGAGCGAACGGGGTGCCGAATAGGCGCATGTCCGCCCGACCGACTATTTCACTTGTCCCTTGAAACGTTCCGCCGGCGGGGCGATCTCGGTCACCAGATCGCGCACCAGCGTCTTGTTGGACAGCGGGGCGAGCTTCATCTCACCGGACCTGAGCCGCGCGGTGCAGGCATAGACGGTCTCGCCGTCGAGCTCGATCATGCATTCCTTGCAGGCATTGGCGTTGATGCAGGAGAAGCGGACGGCGAGGCTGGGGTCGCAGTTGATCCTGATCCAGCGCAACCCGTCGAGCACCGACTGTCCAGGCTCGAACGGCACCTCGTAGCTTTCCCAGCGGCCGGCTTGTGCGTCGCTGCCGCGCCAGACGGTAAGCAGGCTACGTTCGCTCATGACGCTGCCGCCTTCGTGGCCGCTTCGCCGTGCGACACGGCGAGCGCGCCGTCGCGCCAGGAGACCACCTGGTTGACCGCCCATTGCGGCGACATTTGCGGGAAGTCCTCGCGCTGCTGGGCGCCGCGCGTTTCGGTGCGTGCCAGTGCCGATTGCGTGACCGCGCGCGCCACCAGCAGCATGTTGCGCAGGTCGAGCCAGTCGAGCCGGCGCATGTCGAAGGAGCCCGCGCCGGGCGGTGTGTCGCCGAGTTGCCGGGTCATGGCGTCGATCGTTTCAAGTGCGCGGGCGAGCTTGTCGGCAGTGCGCAGCGGGCCGACGTCGTCCTGCATGGTCGCTTGCAGGCGCTGCACCAGCTCGGCGGTGTTGAGGTCGCTTTGCGGCGCGTCGGCGGCGAGCAGATCAAGCGTTACGCGGATATTGTCGCCGCCGTCCGGCACCGCGTTTACGCGGGCGGCGTGTGCCGCCGCGCTGCGACCGGCCTGGCGGCCGAACACCAGCGCCTCGGTCACCGCGTTGCCGGACAGCCGGTTGGCGCCGTTGGCGCCGCCCACTGCTTCGCCGGCGGCGAACAGGCCGGGCACGCCGGTGCGCATCGCGTCGTCCACGGCGATGCCGCCCATATGGTAGTGCGCGATCGGTGCCACCTCGACCGGCGTCTGCGTGAGATCGATGCCGTTGGCGGCGAGCTTGTCAATCACCGGGCCGAAGGCGTCGCGCAGCGCGCGCTCCGAGCAGTGCTGGAAGCTCAGATAAACGCCGCCGTGCGGCGAGCCGCGCCCGGCTTCCACTTCCTTGACGATGGCGTAGCTGCCGACGTCGCGGGTGACGACGTATTTGCCGTCCTCGACCACGCCATAGGTCTGCGTGAACTCTTCGCCGCGGTTGTTGAGCAGCCGGCCGCCCAGCTTGTAGCGGAACGGGTCCCACATGATCGGGTCCATGCCGACCAGCCGCGGCGCCAGATGGCCGATGGGGAAGAACTGCACGAACTCCATGTCGGTGAGCACGGCGCCGGCGCGCAGCGCCAGCGCGTAGCCGTCGCCGCCCATGTTGGCGGAGGCGCTATTGCGTCGGTAGAGCCGGGTGAGGCCGCCGGTGGCGACGATGGTCGTCTTGGTGTTGATGACGACCGGCGCGCCGCTGCCGAGATGCAGCGCCACCGCGCCGGTGACGGCGCTGCCGTGCCTGACGAGGTCGACCACGCAGAGGTCGCCGGCGCGGCGGATGCCGGGCGTCCTGTTGACCACCGTGCGCAGCGTCTTCGACACCGCCGGCCCGGTGCTGAGGAAGTCGACATAGACGCAGCGCGGCCGGTCATGACCGGGGGCCATGGCTTGCGTGATGCGGCCGTCCTTGCGCGCCCACCCGACGCCCCATTCGTCCATGGCGCGGATGCAGTCGGGTCCCTGTTCGCACAGCAGCCGCGCCAGTGCTTCGTTGCTCAGCCCGCGGCCGGCGCGCAGCGTGTCGTCATAGTGGTGCGTCCAGTGGTCCGGCGTCTCCGAACCGAGCGCGACGGCGACCGTCATCTGCGCCATCACGGTGGCGCCACCGCGGCCGATCAGGCTGCGGTCGGCGAGCAGCACGGAACAGCCGGCGCGGGCCGCCTCGATCGCCGCATACATGCCGGCGGCGCCGGAGCCGATCACCAGCACGTCAGCCTGTGCGCGCATCGGTTCAACACTCATGGACGCCTCTTCGGCTGTTGCAGGTGGACGACCCTAGCATCCTGACCGCCGCGGGGGAATTCGCCGGCGGCGCGATCAATCCGCCGGGCGTGAACGTTGCGGTTGCGCAAGCGTCAACCGTCCATCACCTCCAGCGTCACCGGCGCCAGCCCGAAAAAACCGAGTACATGCGCGCCAGCAGGCGTCAGGTCGATCACCCGGCCTTTGATGAAAGGACCGCGATCGTTGATGCGCACAACGACGCTCCGCCCATTGCGTTTGTTAGTTACACGTACCCGCGACCCGAAAGGGAGCGAGCGATGCGCCGCAGTCAATTTGCCGGGTGAGACACGTTCGCCGCTGGCGGTCATTTCGCCCTTATAGGCATAGACGGAGGCGATTCCGGATTGGGCATGGGCGGCAAGTACGCAAGCAAGCATGGTTAACACGCCGCACAGTGCGGCGCTCAGGCGCGACATCATTATTCAGTGAACTCCCGGATTTGGTCCCCAAGGACCGACGGACGCCTGATAGAATCCGGGTGTGCACTTTGAAGGCGGGAATGGGGTGATTTCCCGAAGCTGGAACCCGCTGGCGCCGCGGCTGTGCGCTCGTGTATATTCGTTCCGCCACGGCCCGGAACGGCGGTGCGGTGCGACGCGCGGCGGATCGACGCAATTCCGCGGACTGCGTTGCGGCCGGAACCGGCCGTAGCGGAACAGGGTCTGCAAGGCTGGCGTTGCCGAGCGAAGTAGCGATTCCGGAACTTCAACGATGGCGTTTGTCTTTTATGCTGTGCTCATGGTCGTGTCGCTCTCCAGCGTCGTGTTCGGGCTGGAGTGGTTGTCCGAGGCGCCGCCGGTGTGGAAGCCGGTGGCGGTGGCGAGCGTCAAGCAGGCGACCAAGCAACCGGTGAAGTCGGCGGCTGCAGCGAAAGCGGCCGGCGCCAAGGACACGGCGACGACGGCACAGGCCGGCGCAACCCAGGCGCAGGCTTCGACGACCGAAGCAGCCGGTGCGTCCGCCGACGCCAGGCGGACCGCGATGGCGTCGACGAAGGCCGACAATGGCGCCGGCGCGCCAAACGACATCATGGCGCCGGAACCGGGCACGCAGGCTGCGCCAGACAGTGCCGAGGCAGCACCAAAATGCGACGTGCAGGCCTGCGAGGCCGCCTACCGCTCGTTCCGTGTCTCCGACTGTACCTGGCAGCCTTACGAAGGACCACGCCGCTTCTGCGACAAGGGAACGCCGCCGGGGCGAAGTACCGCGCAAGATGCGGGGCAAACGACCGGACAAGACTCCGCCGCTGCGCCGCAGGAGCAGACGTCGAGCTGCGATGTCCGCGCCTGCTCGGCAGCCTATTTCACGTTTGATCCGACGGACTGCACCTATCAGCCGTCCGACGGGCCGCGGCGGATTTGTACCAAGGGCACGCCGCCGAAGCCCGCGCAAGCAGCGACCGACCCGGCCACCGCCGCTGCGAATGCGGCGAACGCGGCGAATACCGCAAACAAGACCGACGTGGCCACGGCGGACGCGGACAAGCCCAAGTGCAACATCGAGGCCTGCCGGCGGGCCTATTTCACCTTCACGCCGAGCGATTGCACCTATCAGCCGTTGGACGGACCGCGCAGGCTTTGTACGAAGTGAGCGGTACGTTTGCGACGGCTGCATTGCGTTGAAACAAACTCGGCGTCATGCGCCGGCTTGACCCGCGCATCCACGATGCGGGCCCGCGCGCAAAATCCTTATGTCGCGGTTTGTCGAGAGGCCTCATGGATTGCCGGGCCAGGCCCGGCAATGACGGTGGCGAGGCCGCGCACGAAACAACCTCTCAATAAACCACCACCGACCTGATCGACTTGCCCTCGTGCATCAGCTCGAAGGCATCGTTGATTTTCTCCAGCGGCATGGTGTGGGTGATCAGATCGTCGATATTGATCTTGCCCTCCATGTACCAGTCGACGATTTTCGGCACGTCGGTGCGTCCGCGCGCGCCGCCGAAGGCGGTGCCACGCCACACCCGGCCGGTGACCAGCTGGAACGGCCGCGTGGCGATCTCCCGGCCCGAACCGGCGACACCGATGATGACGCTCTCGCCCCAGCCGCGGTGGCAGCATTCCAGCGCCTGGCGCATCACATCCACATTGCCGATGCATTCGAACGAGAAATCGGCGCCGCCACCGGTCAAATCGACGACCGCCTGTACGATCTTGTCACGGCCGATCTCGTCCGGGTTGATGAAATGCGTCATGCCGAATTTCTCGGCAATGCCGCGCCGCGACGGATTGAGGTCGATACCGATGATCTTGTCGGCGCCGACCATGCGCGCGCCCTGGATCACGTTGAGCCCGATGCCGCCGAGCCCGAACACGGCGACATTGGCGCCCGGCCAGACCTTGGCGGTGTTGATGACGGCGCCGACGCCGGTGGTGACGCCGCAGCCGATGTAGCAGATCTTGTCGAAGGGCGCGTCCTCGCGCACCTTGGCGAGCGCGATCTCCGGCAGCACGGTGAAATTGGCGAAGGTCGAGCAACCCATGTAGTGGAACACGGGATCGCCGTCGCAGCGGAAGCGGCTGGTGCCGTCCGGCATCAGGCCTTTGCCTTGCGTGGCGCGGATGGCGGTGCACAGATTCGACCTGCGCGACAGGCAGGTTTTGCACTGCCGGCATTCCGGCGTGTAGAGCGGGATGACGTGGTCGCCGGCTTTGACGCTGGTGACGCCGGCGCCCACCTCGCGCACCACGCCGGCGCCCTCGTGGCCGAGAATGGCCGGGAAGATGCCTTCCGGATCGGCGCCCGACAGCGTGTAGGCGTCGGTGTGGCAGATGCCGGTGGCCTTGACCTCGATCAGCACCTCGCCCGCCTTCGGGCCCTCGATGTCGATGGTCTCGATGGTGAGCGGCTCTGCCGCCTTCCAGGCCACTGCCGCGCGTGTCTGCATGCAATTCTCTCCCGGTCATCCACGTCTAAGGTCCCTATCCTCAAGACGCGGATGGCCGGGTCAAGCCCTGCCATGACGATGCAAGGATGTTACGGCTGCCAGGCCGCTTCTTTTGGCTGTTGGACGCCTTCACGCGCGGCATCAATCACCTTGAGCAGCGCGCGCAAAGCCTCCTGCACGCCCGTGCCCGAATGTGCCGACAGCACCAGCGGCACTTTCCCGCAAGCCGACGTCAGCTTCGCGCTTTGCTCCTTGATCGCCTCGTCGGTCACAGCGTCGGCCTTGGTCAGCGCCACGATCTCCGGTTTATCGGCAAGCCCTTGTCCATAGGATTCGAGCTCGGTGCGGATGGTCCTGTATGCATCACCCGCGTCGTCGACAGTACCGTCGACCAGATGCAGCAGTACGTTGCAGCGCTCGGTATGACCGAGGAATCGGTCGCCGAGCCCGGTGCCCTCATGCGCGCCCTCGATCAGGCCGGGCAGGTCGGCGAGCACGAATTCGCGCTGGTCGATGCGCACCACGCCGAGCTGCGGATGCAGCGTGGTGAACGGATAGTCGGCGATCTTCGGCTTGGCCGCGCTCACCGCGGCGAGGAAGGTGGACTTGCCGGCATTGGGCAGGCCGACCAGGCCCGCATCGGCGATCAGCTTCAAGCGCAGGCGGATGGTCAGCTCCTCGCCGGGCTGGCCGGGATTGGCGTGACGCGGCGCCCGGTTGGTCGAGGTCTTGAAATGCGTGTTGCCGAAGCCGCCATTGCCGCCGCGGGCGATGGCAACGCGCTGACCCACTTCGGTGAAGTCGGCGAGCAGCGTCTCGCCGTCTTCCTCGTAAACCTGCGTGCCTACCGGCACCTTCAGTACCGCGTTAGTGCCGTTGGCGCCGTGGCGGTCCTTGCCCATGCCATGGCCGCCGCGCTTGGCCTTGAAATGCTGCTGATAGCGGTAGTCGATCAGCGTGTTGAGGCCGTTGACGGCCTCCACCACGACGTCGCCGCCCCTGCCGCCGTCGCCGCCATTCGGTCCGCCGAATTCGATGAACTTCTCGCGCCGGAACGACACGCAGCCGTTTCCGCCCGCGCCCGACTGGATATAGACCTTGGCCTCGTCGAGGAATTTCATGGGTGCGATATAGTCTATCGCAGCCGGTCCTGCACCCTCTCCCTGGCCCCTACCGCGCGTGCAGGAAATGCGTGGTGCCGTCGAGCTTGATGCGCTCCACCAGATCGACCTCCCAGGACAAATAGGCGTTCATCGCCGCTTCGTTGTCGTCAGCGCGCTCGTAGGGTTTGAGCCAGACGTCGAGCGGCTCGTCAGCCATCCGCTCCGCGGTGGAGAGTGGGAAGCCAGCGGCCTTCCAGGCTGCATTGCCGCCCTTCATCCAATGGACCGGGCATTGGGTCAGAGCCTGCGCGTCGTGTACCGCGAGGCTCGCCAGGGTGCCGTCTTCGCTGGTGAGAATGATATCGCCGGTGGGAGAGATCTTGGCGAGCGCTTGCTCGAGCCGCGCGCGGATGGCGAACCAGGCGCGGGGGATATGCCCCTTGCGGTAATTCGGGCTGGTCGAAAGATCGATGACCGTCACGTCGTCGATGGCGATCGCGGCGGAAGGCTCGACCGCCTTGTCCGGCGCCGGCGCGGCCAGCAGTTCGGTTTGTGGCTCACCGGTTTCGGCGCCGGCCTCGGGCAACACGTAGACCTCCTGCCAGCCCATCTGCCTGAGCCACGACGCCGTCATCAGCGCGCGCACCTCCTTGTCGTCGCAGACGACGATGCGGGCGCCCAGCGTGCCGGCATAGATGTCGGTGGCCTGCACCAGTTGTCCGCCGGGCGCGGATACCGCGCCTGACAGATGTCCGGAGAGGTATTCGTTTGGGTCGCGTACGTCGAACAGATAGGTCGTGCGCGTGCTGTCGCCGCGCCATTCCTCGAGCATCGCGCGGTCGATGCGCGCGACGCCGAATTTGCGTGCCACGCCTTCAGCGGCTTCCTTCGCCCAGACGAGACTGTCGTTGGAAAAATCGGGCGTGCGGCCGGTCTCGCCCTTGGCGCAGGTGAAGCCGGCGAGATGCCAGCCCATGGTGCCGTTGCGCAGCGCCACCACCTTGTTGGGAATGCCGGCATTGATCAGCGACTGCGCGCCGATGATGCTGCGGGTACGGCCCGCGCAGTTGACCACGATGGTGGTGTCGGGCGAGGGCGCGATGTCGCGGGCGCGCAATACCAGCTCGGCGCCCGGCACGTTGATGCCGGTGGGAATGGAAACGCGCATGTATTCGTCGAAGGGCCGGCTGTCGAGCACCTTGATGTTGCTGCCGTTGCGCATCAGCGCGTTGAGCTCGCCGGCGCTGATGCTGGGCGTGCCACTGTCGTGCTCGACGAATTCGCCGAACGCCTTGCTCGGCACGTGCACGCCGGAAAAGGTGACGAAGCCGGCTTTTTCCCAGGCCGCCACGCCGCCGTCGAGAAAAGCGAGATCGCTGTAGCCGGCGTTCGCCAGGATTGCGGCCGCACGCCGGGCCAGTCCGTCGTTGTCGTCGCAGAGCACAATGCGTGTGGCCTTGCGCGGCACCAGCCGGGCAAAGCGCAATTCAAGCCGGCTCAGTGGCACGTTGCGCGCCCACAGCAAATGATTTTGCGAGAAGGTGAGTTCCTCGCGCACGTCGATGAGCGCAAGCTCCTCGCCGTCGCCGAGCATGGCCTTGACGGCGGGCGCGCTGACGGCCTTGGCTCCCGAAATGGTGGCGTGCAGGTTCATGACGCCGTCATACGCATGATGGCAATTTCGCCGGTCTTTGCATCAATCTTGATGCGGTCGATCTTGTCGAGGTCTGTGCCGGTGATGCGGACGAAGCGGGCGTTGTCCGGGTAATCGATCGAATGGATGGCGCCGTCCTGGTAGATGCCGGCCTGCCCGGGATTAAGCCGGTACGTCTTGACAGGTTTGACCCTGGCGTGCGTCGGATCGCTGCCGTCGTCCTCGCGCTGCCATTCGGTCATGTCGGTATATTCCGCGGCCTGTCCGTAGATAGCCCATGACTTGCCATGGTCGTGCGGCGGCGACACGCGCGCCTTGCCCATGATGTGCGAGAGCACCTGGAAGCCGAGCTTGGGATCCTCGTACAGCACCTTGATGCCGGTCGGTTGGTCGCCGCCGCAATATTTGTCGACGAAGTCCTTGTTCTTGAGCAGACGCTCGAGATTCTTCATCACTTCATTGCGGCCGGCCGGCCCGGAATCGCGATCAAGCGTGGCGCGGCAGTCGGCGATGAACTGGTCGAGATCGTAGGCCATGGCGTTCTCCGAAGGCGGCGTTTGGAGGAGATTTTTGCCCAAGTCAGCAGCCGGCGCCACCCCCCGGCGGCATCGTCCGCGAAAGCGGACGATCCAGTAACCCCCGAACAGTCCGAGATTACTGCATGCCCCGCTTGCGCGGGACATGCCGGCCGAGCGGGTGGCGCGCACCCGCGGTCACGACACCTTCTTCATCCGGCCCCAACCCTTCAGCGCCGCCCAGATCCCGCGTTCCAGCCGGAAGCGGTCGATCGGCGCCGAGGAGTTGATGGCGCGAATGCGGTAGAGCCCGACCCCGGTCCACTGGAAGCCGCACTTCTCCAGCACCCGGCGCGAGCCCGGGTTGGTCACCCGCGCGCCGGCCTGCAGCGCCTCGTGGCCGAGATCGACAAAAGCGTAGTCGATCACCGCGTGCAGTGCCTCGGTGGCGTAGCCGTTGCCCCAATAAGACACGCCCAGCCAGTAGCCGAGCTCCGGCGTCTCCTCCTGCCGCATGAATCCGCAGGCGCCGATCACCGTCTTGTCGCGCAGTGTAATAAGGAATACCGCCTCGCTGCCGGCCTTGTTGGCGCCGCCGATGAATCCCTCGGCATCCGCCACCTTGTACGGATGCGGGATGCGCGCCGCGTTTTCGGCAATGCGGCGGTCGTTGGCGAGCGCCGCTACCGTTTTAGCGTCCTCGAGGCGCGGGGCGCGCAAGGCAAGCCGCTTGGTCTCGAGGACGGGGATACTGCCCTCGGGCAAAGGCTCTCCTGGTATTTCCTCCAGCAAGGTCATGGCACGGGCTCCGGTTTGCGCAGCAGAATGTGCTGCAAAATGCAGAGAGGGGGAGCCGGTCATCCGTCTCCCCCTCTCAGAGCCCATTGAGCCCCGCCGGTTTGACTGAATGACCGGCGGACCTCGATTTAAGTCCGCCGTCTATTCGGCCGCTGCCTCCGTCATCGGTACGACAGATACATATTTGCGGCCTTTGGTTTTGGTAGCGAACTGAACCTTTCCATCGACGAGCGCGAACAGCGTATGGTCCTTGCCGAGACCGACGTTACGGCCGGCATGCCATTTGGTGCCGCGCTGGCGCGCGAGAATGTTGCCGGCGAGCACGATCTCACCGCCATAGGTCTTCACGCCGAGTCGCCGGCCCGCCGAGTCGCGGCCGTTACGCGAAGATCCGCCTGCTTTCTTGTGCGCCATAGTGCTCTCTCGAATTCGAACCTAGTGTTTACACCGATTCCGCGTCGGAATCATCTCACTTCTTCTTACCTTTTGTTCCCCGCGACGCGGTCTTGCCCTTGGCGGCCGGTTTCCTGGCGGCCGGCTTTTTCGCCGCGGTTTTCTTCGTCGTCTTGGCCTTGGCGGGCTTCTTGGCCTCGCCCTCGGCGCCGGTTTCCCCGCTCGCCTCGGCCTCCGGCTTCTTGGCCTCGCGCTTGGGCCGCGGCGGCGGCGTTTGCGAGGGCTTGGCGCCTTCGGTCAGGATCTCGGTTATGCGGATCACCGAGAAGTCGTGCCGGTAGCCGCGCTTGCGGCGCGAATTCTTGCGCCGGCGCTTCTTGAAGGCGATCACCTTGTCGCCGCGCGTGTGCTGAAGCACCTCGCCGGCGACCGTCGCACCGGCCACGATGGGCGTGCCGAGCTGCGGCGTCTCGCCGCCGAGCAGCAGCACCTCGCCGAACTCGACGACGGTGCCGGGCTCGCGCGCGACCCGGTCGATGCGGATCACGTCCTCCGGGGCAACGCGGTACTGCTTGCCGCCGGTTTTGATGACTGCGAACATCTTTCTGTCCTTGTGTTCGTCTCCGGCGCTCGGAACCTGTCCGGACCGGCTTCTTTCAGTCGGTTGTTGTGTTTTTTCAAGGGCTTAGTGAGCCCGTCAAAAAGCACGCGGACCCCCAGGCCCGCGTATGGCATGCTTATGGCGATGCCGGACTGCCCTGTCAAGAAATGGGCCGTTTCGGCCCGGCCGATCGGCTGGCAAACAAGGGCCCGCAGAGTGGGACGCCGCGGCCATTTTGGCCGGCCGGTCGCTTGACCTTGCTGCTACGGTGTATCCAATCTGTCGCTGCTCGCGCCCGTGGGGGCCGGAAGGAGAAAGAAGCGCCGGCAGCCACCGGATTGATCAACGTCCCGCAACAAGCGGCAAAATCGACATAACAGGGAGGACGCAATGCACATTCGAACGATGCTTCCGGCGCTGGCCGCGCTCGGGGTCCTGGCACAGGTCTCGGGCGCTTCCGCGCAGCAACCGATTGCCATCGCCACGCCGCCGTCGGGCTCCATTTACAACTCGACCGCCGCCGCCATCGGCAAGGTGCTGGCGGACAAGGCCGGAATGAGGCTGACGGTGCAGGCGCTGGGCGGCTCCAGCCAGTTCCTGCCGATCGTCAATGCCGGCGAGGTGCCGTTCGGCATCGCCAACGTCTACGAGACCAACCTCGGTGTTACCGGCGAGGAATACTTCAAGGGCCGGCCGAACAAGGACCTCCGCTCGGTCGCCATTCTCTATCCGCTGCGCAATGCCATCTTCGTCAAGAAGGACAGCAAGTACAAGAAGCTCAGCGACCTCAAGGGCGCCCGCGGGCCGGTCGGCTTCACCAACCAGAAGGTACTGACCGCGGTCACCAATGCGGCGCTGGCACCAGGGGGGATCACGCTGGATGACGTCAAGGGCGTGCGCGTCTCCAACATCATCGCCAATGCCAACGCGTTCAAGGAAGGCCGCACTGACTTCTTCGTGTTTGCGCTCGGCGCCGGTCCGATCAAGGAAGCCGACGCCGCGGTCGGCGGCGTGCGCGCGCTGACGGTCGATAAGCCGACGCCGGAAATCGTCGCCGCCGTGAAGAAGCAGGTGCCGGTCGCCTATCTACTGCATCAGACGCCGGGCAAGGGCAAAACGGGCCTGCTCGAGCCGGGCTATATCGTGTCCTACGGTGTCAACCTGTTCGCCAGCACCCACACGCCGGACGACGTGGTCTACAAGCTGGTCAAAGCCATGCACGACAACGCCGGCGAGTTCGGCAAGGTGTTCCCGCCGCTGCGGCTGTTCAAGGCTGACGCCATGGCGCAGGAGATCGAGGACGTCGAGTATCACCCCGGCGCCATCAAGTACTACAAGGAAATCGGTCAGTGGCCGCCGAAGAAGCAGTGAGGCCCGGCCGGTAACTGATCGCTCACAATGACCGAAGACCCGACGCCAAGAGAGAAGCTGCCCTCCCTCGGGAGGGCAGCGCTGCCTTATCCGGCAAAGCTCATCGACACGATGGCCATTGTGCTGACGCTGGGCGGCATCGGCTGGGCGCTCGACGCCTATAACCGCGTCGGCATCGCGATCTACGATCAGCAATATCTCGCCGGCATGCTGGCCATCACACTGGCGATGGCCTATCTGAAACTGCCGTTCCACGGCAAGGAAAAAACCGAGCTGCCCTGGTACGACGCCGTGGCGGCCGTCGCCGCCTTCACGGCGACCGGCTATCTCGCGGTGTTCTATCCGCGCATCGTCGATCTCGTATACCTGCGCCAGACCGACAGCGTTATCGTCAGCGTCATTCTCGTTGTTCTACTGATCGAGGCCTTGCGCCGCGCCACCGGCCCGGTGCTGTGCACCCTCGTAACCCTCTTCATTCTGTATGCGCTGCTTGCCAACCACCTGCCCGGATCGGGGCTTCAGACCGACTGGCGCAAGCTCTCGCTTGCGCTCGCCGCCAACTACACCGGCATTCTCGGCCTGCCGGTCAAGGTGGCGACCACCATCGTCATCGCTTTCGTGCTGTTCGGGCAGATTTTGCTGCACTCCGGCGGCATGAAATTTTTCACCGATATCTCGATGTCGCTGATGGGCCGCTTCCGCGGTGGCGCCGCCAAGATCGCGGTGCTGGGTTCCTGCCTGTTCGGCTCGATCTCCGGCAGCGCGGTGGCCAACGTCGTGGCCACCGGCATCGTCACCATCCCGCTGATGAAGCGGGCCGGCTATTCGGCACACAAGGCGGGCGCGATCGAGGCGGTGGCCTCGACCGGCGGCCAGCTGATGCCACCGGTAATGGGCGCGGCCGCCTTCCTCATCGCCGAGTTCCTGGAGACATCCTACGCCGCGGTGGTGATAGCGGCGATCGTGCCCGGGCTGCTCTATTACATTGCCCTGTTCATCCAGGCCGACCTGGAAGCGGCCAAGGAGGCTATTCCGCCGGTCGAACGCGATGCCATTCCCAGGGCCGGACCGGTCTGGCGCGCCGGCTGGTACTTTCCGATCGCCTTTGCCATCCTTCTCTACGGGCTGTTCTTCCTGAACTTTCAGCCCGAGAAGGCAGTCATGTGGGCCATTCTCGGCCTGATCATTCCGGCGGTCCTGTTCGGCTTCAAAGGCAAGCGGCTGGGGCCGGGCGATGTGCTGGCGGCCGTGATCGAAACCGGGCACAGCGCGGTCGATCTCATCCTCATCACCGGCGCCGCCGGCATCGTCATTGGCGTGTTGGCGATCTCGGGCCTCGGTTATCAGCTCACCCTCGGGCTGGTGCAGATCGGCCAGGGCCATCTCTTCGTGTTGCTGTTCCTGGCGGCGATCGTCTGCATCATCCTCGGCATGGGACTGCCCACGGTCGGCGTCTACGTGCTGCTGGCGACGCTGGTCGCGCCCTCGCTGGTCGAGGTCGGCGTCAAGCCGATGGCGGCGCATCTCTACGTGATGTATTTCGGCATGATGTCGATGATCACGCCGCCGATCGCGATCGCGGCCTTTGCCGCCGCCTCGGTGGCCAAGGCCGATGCCATGCGTACCGGCTTCGCGGCGACCCGCTTCGGCTGGACCGCGTTCATCGTGCCGGTGCTGTTCGTCTATTCGCCCAGCCTGCTGCTTATTGGCGAGCCGATGGAGATCGTCATCGCGGTCTGTACGGCCATGTTTGGCGTCTGGCTGGTCTCCTGCGCGACCGTCGGCTACTTCATGCGCGCGCTCAAGCTTCCCGGTCGGCTGCTGTTCGCGGCTGCCGGGCTGGCCGCGCTGGTGCCGGCCGGCGCGTTTGCCGGCGGCGTGGTGCTCGATATTGCCGGCGTCGCCGCCGGCATCGCGATCATGACCTATGAGTATCTGGCGGTCACCCGCCTGCGCGCCCTCGCCGGCCCGAAGGCGGGCAGGACGCACGCCTGACCTTGACGCCCTCCCCCTCCAGCAATGGCCATGCGCAATGACCGTCATTGACGTTCACACTCACATGCTCACCCTCGATTTCCTTGATCTCCTGCGCCGGGGCAGCAGCGGCAAATACGAGATCAAGAAGACCAAGGCCGGGCAGGACACGATCTGGCACGACGGCGTGCCGTTCATGACGCTGTTCTCCGGTATGTGGGACTATGACGAGCGCATCCAGGCGATGGACGCGGCCCGCGTTGACGTCGCCATCGTCTCGCTCACCTCGCCCAACGTCTATTGGGGCGATCGGACGACCAGCCTGCAGGCAGCGCGGATGGTCAACGATTCCATGGCCGAGCAGCAGCGGGCGCGGCCTGATCGTATCCGCTGGTTCGCCTCCCTGCCCTGGCAGTTTGCCGACGACGCCAGGGCGGAACTGGCGCGCGCCACCGGCAACGGCGCCGTCGGTGTCATGGTACTGGCCAATATCGACGGGCGCGATCTCACCGATGCGGGCTTCGCGCCGGTATGGAAGGAGATCGACGCGCTCGGCCTGCCGGTGCTGGTGCATCCGACCGCCCCGCAGGGCGCGCGCGACCTGCACATGGACGAATTCGGGCTGGTGCCGCCGGTCGGCTTCATGGTCGACACCACGCTCGCCTTCGCCCGCATGATCTATGCCGGCTTCATTGACACCTATCCTGAGCTGAAGTTGATCGCGGCCCACGGCGGCGCCACGCTGCCCTATCTCGCCGGGCGGCTGGACCGCTGCCACGAGATGATCCCGGCCTGCGCCGAGGTGATCAAGGACAAGCCGAGCGTTTACCTGCAGCGTATCTGGTACGACACCGTGGTCTATGACCAGCGCGCGCTGGAGCTTTGCATATCGGTGGCGGGGTCCGACGAGCGCGTGCTCTACGGGTCGGACTACCCGCACAATATCGGCGACATGGTCGGCTGCCTGTCGCGGGTCAACGCGCTCAAGCCCGACATGGCCAGGCGTGTTGCCGGCAAGAACGCCGAGAAACTGTTCGGGCTATAGGCGGCCGTCGATGCCGGTGCGAGTTGACGGCATCGCGGACAGACAAATGGGCGCCTGTCCCGTCGCACGGAATCCGCGTTTCTGTTGAGCGGCTTACGCCTGTTCCGCGAATGGAACAATTGAGCCTCGCAACCGTTTCTTAGCGGCAATGCTGAGGAGTTCCCGACATGGGTTTTGAATATGGTGGCATACTCGGACTGATCATTCTTGCGCTCGATATCTGGGCCATCCTGCGAGTCATCCAGAGCGGGGCGTCAACGGGTGCCAAAGTGATATGGATTCTTGTTATTCTGGTTCTGCCCGTGATCGGCCTGATCATCTGGCTGCTGGCGGGACCAAAATAGCCCAGCGCTGGCGCCGGCAGGCGCCAAAGCCATCCATAATGTGGAGAACGGAGATAGCCGGGCCGCGCCCGGCCATGCCGTCAGAGCGTGGGGCTGGCCACCGCCGCGCCGTTGGTGCTGCCGATTTCGCCCTCGCCCCCCGATTGCGCCAGCCGGTATCCGACGCCCAGTTCGGTCACGAGGATACGCGGGGTGTCCGGATGCGGCTCGATCTTCTGCCGCAACTTGCGCACGAAGATGCGCAGGTAGTGGGTATCGTGCACATGGACCGAGCCCCACACTTCTTTCAGCAAATGCTGGTGGGTGACCACATTGCCGGCGTGCTGCGCCAGGACCTGCAACAATCGGTATTCCTTCGGCGTCAGCGCCAGCCGCTTGTCGTTGAGCAGCACCGCGCGGGCGGCCAGGTCGATGGTAAGGGGGCCGATCTTGAGGATGGGCTCGCCGCTGGCCGTGCGCATCTGCCGGCGCAGCGCCACCCGCACGCGGGCGAGCAGTTCGGCCATGCCGAATGGCTTGACCACGTAATCGTCGGCGCCGAGCTCGAGCAGGCGTACCTTCTGCGCTTCGTTCGAGCGCACCGACAGCACGATGACCGGCACGGTCGACCAGGAGCGGATGCGCTCCAGCACATCAGCTCCGTCCATATCGGGCAGGCCGAGATCGATGATTACCAGGTCGACCGGCCGCAGCGTCGCCTCGCGGATCGCTTCGGCGCCGGTGCCGGCTTCGTGCACGGTGAAGCCGTTGAGCTCGAAGCCGGTGCGCAGAAAGCGTCGGATTTGTATCTCGTCGTCGATGACGAGCACGACGGGAGAATTCTCATTCATTATGGTCGCTTTCCAGTTCCGGGACGGCGGCTTGCGTCACCGGGAGATCGATCGTCACCCGGGTGCCACGATCCGCGCCCTCGCTGACGGCGCTCATGCTGCCGCCATTGGCCTTGACGAATGCGTTGGCGATCCAGAGGCCGAGGCCGGATCCGCCGGTAATGGCGGCATGACGATCGCCGCGCGCGAAACGATCCCACATCTGCGCCCGCTCGGCTTGGGTGAGGCCGGTGCCTTCGTCTTTGACGCTGATGAGCAGGTGGCTGTCGCGCCGTCGCGCCGCCACAGCGATGTGCGAGTCGGGGTGGGAGTATTTCGACGCGTTGTCGATGATCTGCACCAAGGCCTGGCGCACCAGCACCGGATCGACGTGGATCAGCGGCAGCTCGGAGGCGAGGTCGACGGTAAGGCGGCGGCCGTTCAGTTGGCGACGGCAGCGCTCGATGGCGGAATTGACGATGTCGGCAGGCTCGGCCCATTCGGTGCGTGGTTTGACGCCTTCACTTGAGATGCGGCTGGCGTCGAGCAGGTTCTGGATGTCGTTGTTGAGTCGCTCGGCTTCGTCGCGCACGTCGTGCACCAGCGCTTGCAGCTTCGTCTCCCCGGCGAGTGCCGGGGCTTCGCCCAGCACCGTAGCGGCGCCGAGGATCGAGGCGAGCGGCGTGCGCAATTCGTGGCTGACCGAATCGATCAGCGCCTCGCGCAGCTGCTCGGTCTGCGCGCGCATGCGCGCCTCGCCGATCGCGTTGGCAATGCCCAGTCGCTCGAGGGTGGCGGTTGCGTCGGCCAGCACGGCATCGACGCGCACGCGCAACTCATTGAAACCGTCCTGAATATTATCGCCGAGATTAACGGCGATCACGCCGAGTTCGGAATTATTCTGCGACACGGCGCGCACCAGCCACACCTCGCCACTGCCGGTGGTCACGGTCACGCCCGCGGGATCGGTACGGCGGCCGGCGGCGGCCTCGGCGACCTCGGCGAGCACCGGTTCGGGCGCGGCGATGCCTGTGCGGCGGCCGCCGCCATTCGCGCTGTCGCTGGCGAACAGGACGACCTTGCGCTGCATGACGGTGGCCAGGTGATCCTCGACCGCGGCGTGGATGTCGGTCACGTCGAAGGCTCCCGCCAGCCGGCGCGAGAACGCGTAGAGGTCGCGCATGTCGATTTCGCGCTGGCGTGCCAGTTCGAGCTGCCGCTTGAGGCGGGTGGCGAGCTGGCTTACCACCACGGCGACGAAAACGAACAGCAGGAGATAGATGACTTCCTGCGGATCCCGGATGAACAGGCTGTAGTAGGGCGGAAAGAAGAAAAAGGCGGTCGCGATCACCCCGCAGACCGCGGCGACCAGCGCCGGGATCAGGCCCCAGCGGGTGGCGGCGATAACCACCGGGATCAGGTAGATGACGGTGCCGCGGGTGAGTCCGATCTGCCAGACGGCCAGCTCGACCAGCGCGGTGGCCAATCCGACGAGGACGAGGGTCAGGGCTATTCCGCGCAACTCCTTGCGGACGCGGTCGAACCTGGGAGCGCTGGGCATCGGTGAGCCGTCTTGCGGCCGTCCTCGGGCGGAGGGGCAATGCAGGCTGCCCGCCCTTGTCTGTCTCGGCCTGCTTGGTTACATAGCGCGCGCCCGATTGGGGCTTTTTCAAGCCCGGCGGGTTTCCGGAGAGGTGGCAGAGTGGTTGAATGCACCGCACTCGAAATGCGGCATACGGGCAACCGTATCGGGGGTTCGAATCCCTCCCTCTCCGCCAATAATGGGAAATTGTGTAATAAATAATGATGGTTAGCGGCCGACCGCCTGCTTGCCCGCAAATCTCCCTTACTAAGGTGTGAGGGCGCTCGGAAGCATGATTTGGAAAGCGCTCTCTCTCCTAAACCTTATAAGATTTTGGCTGGTACATGGCGGCAAGCTGCTCGTCGCTGTGCCTGAATCGCAAACGCCGCACCGAAACTCAGCGCGTCACCTGGGGAATGCGGGAAAATAGGTGCATGCCAGGTGAAAAGCCGAAGGATTGTCGGGATCTTCCTGGCTCTTGTCAGCGCGGTTTTCTTTGCCCTGTCCAACACCCTGGCTGGCGTCGCTTACATAGGCGGCAGCAATCCGTTCACGTTGTCAGCAACGCGATTTGTTCTTCCTTCGATAATGCTCTTTTTGATTCTTCTGATTAGCGGGAAGGCGATTATTCTCGAACGGCGCCCCGCCATTACCGCTGTGATCCTGGGACTGATATCAGTCATTTACACCTTTGCCCTCTTAAAGGCGATTGAACTATTGCCTGTCTCAATAGCCATTCTGATTTTTTATCTTTTTCCCATCCTGACCGTTTTTATTCTCGCCATATTCGGCTCCGCACGGCTGACGACAAAAATGATAGTTACTGCCTTTATTGTCTTCTTCGGTTTGAGTCTGGCGCTTGCTGTCCGATTTGGCGAACTCAACCTCATCGGCATCCTGGCCGGCCTGGTATCGGCAATTGGTTTTGCCATCGTTTGTTCGATCAGCAACCGTTTGATGTACGATCAAGATTCACGGCAGGTGACGCTCTATTTATCAACGGCGGCGACCGCCACAATGATCGTCATTAGTTATTTTGTCGATGACGTTCAGTTTCCTGTGACGACAGCAGGATGGGCCGGATTTACATTCTCAAACATATTGTACGCATGTGGGATCATTGGCTTTTACATATCAATTTCAATGGTTGGCGCGGGCGCGGCGACTTTCTTTCTCAATCTTGAACCGATTGTGGTTGTCGGAGCGGGTTACGTATTTTTGGATCAAATGATTTCGTCGTGGCAGATGGGTGGCGTCGCTATCGTTGTCGGGGCATTGATTTACGCCAGTCGGCCGGCGTGAGCAGCCCCCAACAAGCAGTTCACCTGCAAAGTCGGATCACGCAGTCGAGGGCCGCCGCATTCTTCGCGCGCATGGGTATTGCACATGCCGCCACGGCGGCTGCGCGGCCCCGATAACGCGATCCGAGCGGCGGGCCGGAATGCCTTGCGCAGGACGAGTGTTCAGTTCCGGCTCGCGAGCGCCACGCCGGCCAAAGGCTGTTGTCCGGCAATGTTGCGCGGGCTTTCTTCGCCGCTGCCGAGCGCGAGCAGCGGCGTGACGTCATCGATCTGCGTGTCGGTGAGCAGGACCATGCGGCGGTTGTCGAGAATGAGCCATTTGTGCTCGATCCGCGCTGCCACAACAGCGTGGTCCTCGTCGATGCGGCGG